>Ga0180435_10006415_pt1 | contig 11269 bp, 9 predicted proteins | sample SS_ome_3_FD_132467 | JGI IMG/M metagenome (GOLD analysis project Ga0180435, IMG submission 132467) | Hypersaline lake sediment archaeal communities from the Salton Sea, California, USA - SS_3_S_1 metaG | ecosystem: Environmental > Aquatic > Non-marine Saline and Alkaline > Hypersaline > Sediment...
CGCCTCAAAGAAATTGTCATGGCCTTACGGCAAAACCAGCTCGGGTATATCGTGCGCACCGCCGCCGAAGGCATCCAGTCAGAGAAAATCGCTTCGGAGATGGTTTTTTTGAACAACTTATGGTCCAACATCCAAAACAAATATCGTAATGCCCCGACACCGTCCCTGATTCACCGGGAACTCACCGTGAGCTTGCGGGCTGTCAGGGACCTTCTGATTCAGGATGCCGAAAAACTGACCATCGATTCGACATCTGGTTATGAATCGATCCTGGCCTTTCTGGACACCTTCATGCCCAGCTTGAAGGCCTCTATTGAATTATATGATGGGCTGGAACCGATTTTTGAAGCGTACAACCTGGAAGGCGATATCTCCCGGGCGATTAAACGGAAGGTTTGGTTGAAATCAGGTGGCTATATCGTTATTGAGCACACCGAAGCAATGGTTGCCATTGACGTCAACACCGGTCGGTATGTGGGGCGTCATAATCTGGAGGAAACCATAACCAAAACAAATCTCGAAGCGGTTAAGGAGATCGCCTACCAGATTCGGTTGCGCGATATGGGCGGTATTATCATTATCGATTTCATCGACATGCATAAACGCTCGAACCAGGAAAAAGTTTTCAATGCACTAAATGAAGCGCTCAAAAAAGATCGCAGCAAGACCCATGTGTTGCCCATGTCGGAAATCGGGCTGATTCAAATGACCCGCAAACGCGTCCGCCGTCCCCTGACCCAGATTATGTGTGAGCCTTGTTATTACTGCGAGGGCGAAGGCTATCAGCTTTCGCGCCAAACCATTTGCTATAATCTTTATCGCGAAGTGCTGCGCGAAACGCAGGATATGATCGGAAACCGCCTGACGCTCCGGGTTCACCCTGAAATTGCCGAATTGCTGCACGGCGAAGAGAATCATGTTATCACGAGATTGGAAGAAATCAGCGGCAAGCAAATCGTGGTTTATCCTAAGGCCGAGTTGCATATGGAAGAATACGATATTATTGAAAATAAAAAAAACTAGAACGGCCCCGGCGAAGCGGAGTCTGATCGGGCTCCGGATATAATTTGGGGCTTGACATGTCCCTAAGCATGTGATTAGTTATTTCGATTCAGAAAATTCAATAAGGCGCTGACAGGCGCTAGCGCCTCGGCGAGACAGGCTGTCGATCACCAGGGTGTAAATATTTGCGACGCGACGCATATTCAGATAGGATATTAAATCATGAAAAGAACATATCAACCCAGTCGTATTAAAAGAGCCCGGAACCATGGCTTTTTAAAAAGGATGTCGACCAAACAGGGCCGAAGAATTATCAACAAACGGAGAGCCAAGGGAAGAAAGCGTTTGGCGGTCTAATCAGCGCTTGCTTTGTCATTTAAAACCCTTAATGATATCAAATTGATTGTGAGAAATTAGGACCGCCGGTTGCGGAAGGTAAATATCGATTGCGGAGATTTTGCTTTACCAAGGCCGATAGAATTTTAAAGCGCCAAGATTTCATCCGGTTAGCCCGTAGGGGCCAGAAAACTCAAAATCAGCATTTCATCGCTAAATTCTATCTAAACAATCTCGGACGCACACGCCTTGGTATAACGGTAACGCGAAGGGTCGGGAACGCGGTCACGCGCAACAGAATCAAGCGCTTGACCAGGGAATACTTTCGACATCACCGACACGACTTAACAGGTTCCAGGGATATCAACATTATTGTGAAAACAACGGCCGCCGAATTAAACACGGCGCCCTTGTTTCGCGCATTGAAAGACCTTTTTAGCCGAATAGAGGCACATTGAATTTCAATAAAATAATCGTCATCCCCATTCGGTTGTATCAGATGGCCTTGTCTCCCTTTTTGGGACCGACCTGTCGTTTCTACCCGACCTGTTCCGAATACGCCCACGAGGCGATCTTGCGATACGGTCCACTAAAAGGATCGCTGCTCGCGCTGAAACGCATTTTAAGATGCCACCCGTTTAACGCGGGAGGTGTCGATCCCGTACCCTAGTGCGTCTGATGCGGCGCCAAACGAGCCAGTGGACCCCGCTTTAATCCCCGCCCGCTAAGAGTTTATCCTTCGGCCCCGGCGAACTGTACCTATCACCCGTGCGCCCACGGGGCGCTATTGGTTATCAGGAGAACAATATGGAACAAGCGCGAATCTTTATTGCCATAGCTCTATCCTTTCTGGTTTTTTTTGTGTGGAATTATTTCTTCGCCGAAAAACCAACGCCGCCGACCAAGGAGCCCGTCACTGAGCAGGCCCCCGGTGCACCGCCAGCGCAAAAACAGGTCCTGCCGGCGCAGGCACCTTCCCAACAAGCGCCGCCGGCCGGCGACAGCCTGGTTGCCACTGAAACCTTTAAAAGTGCGACCACCGCACCCCAGCTCAAGATAAGCGCCCCTCTTTACAACGCGCAGCTTTCGGCCCAGGGTGCTTTGTTTACACGCTTTTCGGTGAACGACTACCGTGAGACCGTGGATCCGAATTCACCTCCTAAGGCACTGATTCCTCCTCAAAACCAAGTCGGTTTTCCCAGAATTACGTTTGCCGGTGCAAGTCTGCCCGAATTAAGCGGCGCTGTTTTTTATTCAGACACCGATGCTGAAGAAATTGTCATCAAGGATCAAGCGCGCACCATCACTTACACGTGGGCGTCGCCCTCAGGCATCGTGGTCGAAAAAGCGTACACTTTCAAACCCGACAGCTACCTGATTGGCCTGACAACCCGGATCAAGAACGGCTCTCAGCAGGCAATCAACGATCACCTTGTACTGACCCAATTCAAGCAATGGACCAAGGCCCGCAACAACTACGGGTTTGAAGGGCCCAGCCTGCTGCTTGATGACAAACTTAAAAGGCTCAGCCGCAAAGACGTCAAAAAACAGACCGATTACGCAGGGCAAATCCAGTGGGTGGCCAATGAAAGCCAGTTCTTCATGACAGGCATTGTGCCCCCCGAGCCCATCGACGCGGTCGTACGGATGTTGGTCGGCGATGACGATAAACTTGAAAATCAGTTGATCATTGCAACCGGCAGCATCGCTCCCGGAACCCAGAAGACATTCGATACCGGTCTATACCTCGGGCCGAAAAGCATCCGCATTCTGACGGATATCGGGTTTAACCTCAAGAAGGTGGTCCATTTCGGCTTTTTCGATTTTCTGGGCAAACCGTGTCTGTGGTTTATGAACAAGATTTATGGTGTCATCCCCAACTACGGCATCGCCATTATCATTATGACAATTATCCTTAAGATTCTATTGTGGCCTTTGGGAACCAAAAGTTACAAATCAATGAATGAAATGAAGCGTGTTCAGCCCCTGATGACTGAAATCCGTGAAAAGTACAAGGATGATAAAAAGAAACAGAACCAGGAAATGATGGCGCTCTATAAAACCTACAAGATCAACCCCATGGGGGGGTGTTTACCCATGTTAATGCAATTGCCGGTCTTCTTTGCCCTGTATAAAATGCTTTACGAAGCCATCGAATTACGGCACGCGCCCTTCTTCGGCTGGATCAACGACCTGTCGGCGCCCGATCGCTTGTTTAGCTTTGATTTTTCAATCCCGCTGATGCAGCCCCCTTACGGAATTCCGGTGCTGACCCTGATCATGGGTGCCAGTATGTTTTTGCAGCAAAAAATGTCACCCCCCCCAGGCGATCCGACCCAGGCCAAGATCATGATGATCATGCCGATCGCCTTTACGTTTATTTTCATTAACTTTTCATCAGGCCTGGTATTGTATTGGCTGGTCAACAACGTTTTATCCATGGGCCAGCAGTTTTATATTCAAAAAAAATATGCTTAACGACGGAGGATTTGCGATGGCAAAAGGTATCGAGTATAAAAGCAGCTCTGTCGCCAAGGCCGTTAAGATCGCATGTAAAGAACTCGACCTGCCCGAGGACAAACTGCGGTATGAAATCATTTCCTATGGTTCAAGCGGGATTTTCGGCCTGGTAGGGACCAAAAAAGCGCGTATTCGGGTCACGGTTCCGGAAAAACGAATGGACGCACACCCCAAACCCGACCCAGGTACCAAGCCCGTTGCGGCGGTTGAGGAGGTGCTTGACGTTCAGCCGCTCGAGGCCGTGGAGGAAACTGCGCAGGAACCCGTTGATGCGCCAGCGGATAGAGAAGGTCCTGCTGAACTCGGACGGCAGGTTCTTCAGCGCATGATCGATTTTATTACCAGCGGAGCGACGATCAGCGTCAAGAACAGCAACGACCGGATTGAATACCATGTCCAGGGCGGCAATACCGGTGTTTTAATCGGCAAGCGGGGGCAGACCCTGGAAGCCATGCAGTATCTGGTTGATAAAATTGTCAGCAAGCAGTTTGAAAAACGGTTTCGGCTGCAGATCGATGTGGAGGATTATCTGAAAAACCGGCGCATTAATCTGGAGAATATGGCCAAAAAAATGGGCGAGAAAGCCAAGCGGACCGGCAAACCGATCTCATTCGGTCAGATGAACGCCCACGACCGCCGCATTGTTCACATTGCCCTGAAAGCAGACGAGCAGGTCAGGACCCAGAGTATGGGGGATGGTTTTTACCGCAAGCTCGTTATCTTTCCCAAAAAGAGAAACGGGCGCAAGGAAAAATAGGGTCATCTGTGACAACGGCAGCGGTCCAAAAGGGCGCTAGACCATTCAAAGGGGCTTTAACGCAAGATGTTGTGGCTTTTACAAATTCAGCTACCATATGAAGCATATTTCAGCCCAACAATGTATACCATGTAAGATTTTTCGATGGCCAGTGCAACCATAGCAGCCGTGGCGACCCCGGTCGGCCGCGGGGGAATCGGTATCATCCGCATGTCCGGCAAGGATGCTTTGGCGATTGCTGCGCAGGTTTTCCAACCCGGGGCGTTAAAGTTGCCCGGAGGCAAGGCAAACCGCCCACGGCCGGTTGTTGGGGATTTTGAATCCCATCGAATGTATTATGGCCATATTCTTGCGTCTGCCACCCGTGAGGTGATAGACGAAGTGATGCTGGTCAGCATGCGGGCCCCGCGCTCCTACACCCGCGAAGATACCGTTGAAATCCATTCTCACGCAGGACCTGCAATTCTCAAACAGATTTTGGAACAGGTGCTGCTGCTGGGTGCCCGGTTGGCCCAACCCGGCGAATTTACCCGGCGGGCTTTTTTGAATGGGCGCATCGATCTCAGCCAGGCCGAAGCGGTCATTGATGTCATCAACGCGCGGACCGCAAAGGCTTTGCGCGTTGCATCACGCCATTTGCAAGGCGACATGCGCAATACGGTCAACGCCTGGCGCGAGACGCTGATCGAAATTATCGCGAGCATCGAAGCAGAAACTGAATTCGGGGACGAGACCGGGCACCTGTTTGATCCTTATAAATTCGAGGCAACGCTTAGAAAGCAGCTGATCGCGCCTATCGCCGGCAGTGTTAAAGCGTATGACAGCGGGCATCTTTTGCGCGATGGGCTGCAGATAGTGGTCGTCGGGCGGCCCAATGTGGGCAAGTCCAGCCTCATGAATCGGTTGATTAAAAAGGATCGCGCCATTGTCACCGAACTTCCCGGGACAACCCGGGATGCGATCGAAGAAAGTGTCAGTATTCGAGGAATTCCGGCCGTGATAACGGACACAGCCGGGTTGCACCTGGCGGTTGAGCCGGTGGAAGTCCTCGGTATGCGCAAGACCCATGAGTCCATTCAAAATGCCGACCTGATCCTTTTGCTGGTGGCCGCGGACGATGGGATTACAGACGCTGACCTGGACATCTACCAAGAGATACAAGGCCGGCCGGTTATCCTGGTCATCAACAAGCAGGACTTGATGGCCGGCGGGGCGGAACTGCCGCTAACGGAATGCTTGCGTGAGCTGCCGTTGGTCATGCTGTCCGCAAAATTCAATCAGGGTATTGACCGATTACAAGAAGCTATTGTTCAGCAGGTCATGCAAGACCCGAATGTGGTTGCGGGCGACGTCACGATTCCGCAACTAAGGCACTTCCAAATATTTGTCCAATGTTTGAACAGTCTTGAAAACGCCATGCAAGAAATGCACAACGGGCTGGGACCTGAGATGTTCGTTTCGCACCTTCAAAGCGCCTACGATCAACTGGGACAGGTCCTCGGTCAAGACACCGACAAAGACGTTCTGGATCAGATTTTCGATCGTTTTTGCATCGGCAAATAATGTTTCACGTGAAACAATGAACAAGGAGCTATGTTATGTCTATCGACTTCGAACCTTTTTTCAAACAGTACGAAGCCCTGGTCAAAATGGCCGATGACGTGTTTGCGCGGGTCAAAAAGGAATATCCCGAGAATGTCACCTGCGAAATTAAATGTGCCGACTGCTGCCATGCGCTTTTCGATCTGACCTTGATCGAATCGATTTATATCAATCATTATTTTAACCGGCAGTTTGCGGGCGCTCACCGGGCGGCCTTGATCGAAAAGGCCAACCGGGCCGACCGTCAAGTCCATAAATTGAAACATGCCGCGGTCAAAGCCCAAAAGGGGGGTAAATCAGAGGAGGCCATTATCGGCGAAATGGCGGAGCAGCGCATCCGCTGCCCCCTGCTCAATGAACAAGATCAGTGCGAGATGTATGCGCACCGGCCTATAACGTGCCGCCTTTATGGCATTCCGACCGCTATCGGGGGGACCGGACACACCTGCGGGCTGTCCGGATTTGAACAGGGCAAGCCGTATCCCACGGTGAATCTTGACCGTATCCAAACACGCCTGTACGAAATTTCGGAAGAGCTGCGCAAAACGATTAAATCCCGGCACGTGAGCCTGGCGACAATCCTGGTGCCCTTGTCCATGGCGCTCCTAACTGAATATTCGGCCGAGTATCTGGGGGTTGGTCAAAAGGTGAACCCGGAAGAGCAGCAAGGAGCGGAAGATGAATGACCAGCTTTCCAATAATGGGCAGGATCGCAAAAAGGCCATCTTCGACAACATGTCCGCCCGCCGGCAAAAGCACATTTTAAAGAAAGGTTATGACAAATGGGATCCTTTCCAGGAACCCAAAGACCCTATCGATATCCGCAAGGACCCGACCAAACGCACGACCAAGATGCTGGTAAGAGAGTTTTTACAGTCATGCTCCTTTGAGGAATACAGCAATGCCTATGCCCGCGGGGTATTGGAGATCAGTATGGGCCTGGTGAACGAGGACGATCGCTTTCGTGGGATGTACGAATTCTCCCTGTGGTACCATGAACTGCTGAAAAAAGAGGGTTGCGCCTAAAACAAAAAGCCGCATTTTTTAAACGAGGCTTTTTTGTTTTTAAACAATTTCAAATTCCTCGTAGCGGGTCGGCCCGACCTGGTATATTTCCAGCATGGCTTCGAATGTACGGCGTTTTTGACTGTTTTTCCAGGTGCGCCAATTGGCCAGGCTGTCCCAGGTGACGACCACGAGGGTTTTGTGCGGATCTTCGGGGTTGATCCAGGTCTCGCCGTCAATATAGCCGGACTGCGTTCTGGCTGAAGCGCGGAAACGGTTTAGAATCGTCAAAATTTCAGGTGTCTTGTCTTTCTGAAAGGACCGTCTGATTAAGATTTTGGCAGGCATGTCAAACCTCCCCTGGGCCTTGTGGTTTTAAAGTACGACCATAAAGCTCCACAAGATGCCGGCGCAGATTGCCGAGCCGATGACGCCGGATGAATTGCAGGCCATGGCGTGCATGAGCAGAAAATTATTAGGATCTTCTTTTTGACCGACCAGGTGGACTTCACGGGCCGAGCCGGGAACAGCCGAAACACCGGCTGCACCGAGCAGTGGATTAATTTTTTCCTTTAAAAAGAGATTCATAATTTTGGCAAAGATCACACCCGAGGCAGTGGCAATGCTGAAGGCGACGGCCCCCAAAAAGAAGATGCCAATCGATTTGCCGGTCAGAAAAACATCCCCCTGGGTACTGGCCCCGACGGTCAACCCGAGCAAAATGGTAGCCGTATCGATAATGGCGGTGCGGGCGGTCTGGGCCAGGCGTTCGGTGACGCCGCACTCCTTTAAAAAATTTCCGAAAAAAAACATTCCCAAAAGGGGAATCGAGGCCGGCGCCAGAAAGCAGCACAGAATAACACCCACCGCCGGAAAAATAATCCGTTCTTTTTTAGAAACGTCGCGTAGCTCAGGCATGCGGATCAGCCGCTCCTGGCGTGAGGTCAGCAGCCGCATGATCGGCGGTTGAATTACGGGGATCAAGGCCATGTAGGAATAGGCGGCAATGGCAATGGGCCCGATCAGGTGCGGAGCCAGTTTGGCTGTAAGAAAGATGGATGTGGGGCCGTCAGCGCCGCCGATAATCGCAATGGAAGCAGCCTCTTTGGGCAAAAAGCCCAGTGCCAGGGCACCCAACAAGGTAAAGAAGATGCCCATCTGGGCGGCAGCGCCCAGAAGCATCAAAGACGGGCGCGCAAGCAGCGAAGAAAAGTCGGTCATGGCGCCCAGCCCTAAAAAGACAATGGAAGGATACAATCCGGTCGTGACCCCGAAATAAAGATAGTGCAAAACACTGTTCGCTTCGTAAATGCCCAGGCCGAACCCTTTGAAAAAGGGTACATTGCCGACCAGGATGCCAAACCCGATGGGAACCAGCAAGAGGGGTTCATATTCTTTGGCCGTTCCTAGATAGATGAATGTCGTACCAACGATCAGCATGATCACATGTCGATAATCGGCCAGATAATACCCCGTGTTTGTCAAAAATTGTATGAGAAGATCCATAGGTGTTCCAATCGTTGCTTACTTGATAACAGTTGCCATCGTTGTCTGTGCGATAAAAACCAAAGCCCTCGCCTAAACATTTTCACCGGGCTGCCACGTAAATAAGCCGTCGCCCTGGGCGATTAAAAAGCGCTCGTCCCGTAAAGTTTTGATGGAAAGGTGCGGGTGCGGTAAATCGTTGCGAAGGGCCTGTTCGTAAAGATCAGCCAACGGGAAGGCTTCATCGAGTTCGGCGGTTAAAGGGCGGTACGTTTCAGCAAGCGCGGCAAGATCCGTCAACAGCTCCCCCGGTTTAACGATTTTGGCAGGTAATTCATCGCTGCACACCGGCAAGGCGCCCGCCCGATCACCCTTTTTTTCAAATATATTCAATAGCTTATGTAGCTGGGCGATGGCCAGTGAAAGCACAATCAGGCCTGAAAAAACGATCAGGGCACCGGCCAGAGCCATGGCCCATCCATTATTTGCTGATATGGCTTGTAACCCGTACAATGGTTTTCTCCTTATATGAAACGGTAGGCAGCGTGTCTTAATGCTTCAAAACTAGACCCATTTCATAGGTGTTTTAAAAAGTCAATAAAATCGTACCATGGGTTACGATTCGGAGACCCCGGCCATCATCAGCCCGATTTGGCTGATTTTAGCGGTGTCGGATGTCGGGAAAGTGTCGATGATACGGCCGGCAAACATGACGGCGACCCGGTCCGACAAAGCCAGTGCTTCGGACAGGTCGCCGGTAATCAAAAGAATGCCGGCGCGTTCGCGTGCCTGCAGCAACAGCCGCCAGACTTCCTCGGTGGCGGCAATGTCGAGACCCTGGGTCGGCTGTTCGGCCACGATCAGGTGGGGACGCCGGAAAAATTCGCGCGCCAGTACCATCTTTTGCAGATTGCCGCCCGAGAGTTGGCAGGCGTGGGCTTGAATATTGGGCGGCTGAATGTCAAAGGTGTGAATAACCTGGGCCGCCTTGGCGGCGGCCTGGTCGCGGCGCAGCCAGGGGCCGTTCACGAAGCCCTGCCGGGTGGTCAAAAGGAAATTTTCGACCAGGTCTAATTCAGCGCAGGTGGCCAGCCCCTGCCGATCTTCGGGAATGTAGGCCAGCGCGTTGTCCCAGGTGCGGCGCCTGAAAAAGTGTTTCCAGGGTTGGCCCAGGATGATTATTTCGCCTTTGAATGGTTTTTGCAGCCCACAGACAGTCTCGGCCAGGGGTTTCTGGCCGTTTCCGGCAACACCGACAACGCCCAAAATTTCACCCTGGCGGACTTCCAAAGAAAGGTTTGCGAGCATGCCGTGCTGGAGGCGGTCGATGCGCAGAACGCGTTGTTTGGGCTCGATCGGTTGTTTGTCGATCTGCAAAAGGATTTCACGCCCGACCATGCGGCAAGCCAGGTCGGCTTTGGAGGTGACAGTCGCGGCAGGCAGGGTGTCGACGACCTTTCCATGTCGCAAGATGGTGATATTGTCGGCCAGGGACATGACTTCACCGAGCTTGTGACTGATAAACACGATGGCTTTGCCTTGCCTGGCCATTTGCCGCAGGGCCGTGAACAGCTGCTCGGTTTCCTGGGGGGTGAGAACCGCTGTGGGTTCGTCGAAAATGAGGTAACGGCTTTGTCGCTGCAGCAGCTTTAAAATTTCAACCCGCTGTTTTTCCCCCATGGAAAGATCCCCTACCCGGGCAGTGGGATCGATCTCCAGATTATATTTTGAGGCGAGTGCTTCAACGCGTTTTTCCAGCCGGCCTGGGTTTAACCAAAAAGTATCGATCTGTCCGAGAAATACATTTTCAGTGACCGTCATCGCGTCAACCAGCATAAAATGTTGATAAACCATTCCAATGCCGGCATCGATCGCGGCTTTGGTGCTGTTAAAAGATACGGATTGGCCGTCGATCAAAATGTGCCCGCTGTCCGGCCGCAGCTGGCCGGCCAAAACGCTCATAAGCGTACTTTTGCCGGCGCCGTTTTCTCCCAGAAGCGCTAAGATCCGCCCACAGTGGATATCGAGACAAATGTCCTGGTTGGCCTTGACGGGCCCAAAGGACTTGCTGATATTTTCCAGGCGGATAGCAGGGCTGGCTGTCGGCGTCATCAGGATCCTTGTTTGTGCCCGACTAAGGGCTGAATAAACTGAGACTCGGAATCCCAGGGAAAGAGAATCCAGGTGTCCTGGCTTACCTCGGTGACATACGTATCCACCAGGGGACGTCCTGCCGGCTTGGCGTAAACCGTGGCAAAATGGGCATGGGGGAGCATTTCGCGAACAACGTTGGCCGTGCGTCCCGTGTCAACCAGGTCGTCGATTAAAAGCCAACCTTTATCGTCAGTCGCCATCGTTTTGAGGACCTCAATTTCGCCTTTGTGGTTCTGCCAGTCATAGCTCGACACACAGACCGTGTCGACCAGGCGAATATCGAGTTCCCGGGCGACAATCGCGGCCGGGACCAGGCCGCCCCGGGTAATCGCGACGATCCCCTTGAAATAATCCATGTCCAGCAAGCGCCATGCCAGGGCACGGGAGTCGCGGTGGAGTTGATCCCAG
>Ga0180435_10006417_pt1 | contig 11264 bp, 10 predicted proteins | sample SS_ome_3_FD_132467 | JGI IMG/M metagenome (GOLD analysis project Ga0180435, IMG submission 132467) | Hypersaline lake sediment archaeal communities from the Salton Sea, California, USA - SS_3_S_1 metaG | ecosystem: Environmental > Aquatic > Non-marine Saline and Alkaline > Hypersaline >...
AGCCAGGGCAAGGGTTGTCTTGCCCCCGCTGCCACGCGCCGCAAAGAGATATGCCTCCCCATCCCGCGCCACAGCCGAGGCGTGCAGCAAACTGCACCCGCGCTGCTGCAGAAGATAAAACACAAAGGCATCAATGATCTTCCCGGCGATGAAAGGCCGCCCCGGCAAATTCGCGGCAATCCGCAGATCAATCATCCCCCCACCCAGTCCGGAAACATCAAAAGACCAGCGTGCCCCCATCTTGTAAGTCTCCCCGCGGTGGTAGAGATACCCCTCCCGCACCCACCAGGTATTGTCCAAAACTGTGCATCCAGCCAGATCAGGTTTGAAACCTCCAATGACTAAGCGCATATCAGGTTGTATTGCAGGATCATGGTCCACGCGGAAACACTGGTAACGCCCCTGCACGTCCAGCAAGGCCCCTACCGCCCGACCGCAATGGTCGAGGATGTCAACCGTGCAAAAGCCGTGGATGTTATAGCGTGAGATGGTTTCAGACATACTCAATTTTCCAATATAGGGCTATGATATTCTTTCGATAGAAGTAATTATTCAACAGAACCTTTTTTGACGATCACATACTGGTCATGATGCCCCAACACATCTGATTCGATCACCTCAAAACGCTGGCCAAGGTATTCCACAAATTCTTCCTGCGTCCATTCTCGCAAGTGCCACGCATTGCGCGGACGGAAACGCGCCGTCAGGCCCAGCCGCCCGCGTTCAGGTGTGCTCAACAGGAAATACTCGCTGTCCACGCGTTCAAAGAAATCCAGCAAGGCATTGGGGTCCGGTAAATGCTCGATCACATCCGCGCAAATGGTCAAACCGAATTTTCCCTGCGGCGGATGCTCAAAATCCGAAAGCGCCCAGCGCCGGTCGGGGTACTTGCCCTGCAAGAAAGCCAGCGTCTCGGGCAGTTCCAGGCCGAGGGTGTCCTCATCCGCGAAGTACTTCATCAACTTATACCCTGAGCCGCAGCCTACATCCAACACAGCGTGCAAGTCCTGCTGCGTGGCGAAACGCCGAGCAGTCTGGTAAACCTCATCCTGAAAAGCATCCGTGTTGGAGCGGTCATCAAAGGGAAAATACCTGCGATTGGGCAAATAAGCTGTCGTGACACCAAATTCATCGCGGGTTTTACCGCGCAACCCAAAATACAACCAGCGCAGCCCGGCTGCCAGGGCAAAGAAAGGCACCAGCGGCAAGAGGAGTTGATGCTTATTGAGGCGGTGTTTCAGCTTTTCCATTCGCGCAGCGATCTTTTTCGCTCCCGGTTCCCAGGCAATCATCTGCTCACGCAAAGCCAGCGTCAAAGCACTTGACTGGTTCATCTCATCCTGCATCGAAACAGCGCGGGGGATGGCATCAAGCAAGGTTTCTGCCGTCAATTCCATCACTAGGGCAGCGCGCCTATGACGTTCCAGTTCCGAAGCCAGCTCGATCTGGTGGTCCGTATAGTTTTCGTCATAGGCTGTCAGGCGCGGCGTGACCACCAGAGGCACACCATGTTGCAACGTGGTAATGATCGTACCTGCCCCGGCCTGGGCAATGACTACCCGTGCGCTGCTGATCAAGTCTTGCATCTCCTGCATCGAGCAAAACTCAAAAGACTGGGCATGTTGAACATCCACTTGTGTTACGCCGCGCTGGATGATGATTTCCTCATCCATAGCGGCAGCGACATCATCCGCAGCCTTCACAAGACGGTCAAATCCCTGATGGTGGGTCCCTACGGTGACAAAGATCATATCACCCCGCCAAAATACTTCGCTTTAGAACCACAGGCTTCCAACAGCTGCGGCCACTGCACCCAGAACTCATCCACCAAAGGATAAACCAGCTTGCCGGTGCGGGACAGGGTATGCACGCGGCACCAGCTTTCCAGGAAAATCGTACGAATGCCCAACAACCTGCCCCAGAAGAAAAAGGGCAACGCGATCTCGGAACCGGTACTGAAGATCACCTGGGGTCGCTCGCGCAGCAACAGGCGGAAAGCCCACACAAAGGTACGCAGAAACACCACCGGACGCTCACCGATATTGGGGCAGAAGTACGCCGGCGCAATACGGCGCAGTTCTTCGTCTCGCGGGCTGAAATGCGTAACAAAGAAAATATCCTGGCCCTCAAATGCGTCCAGTACCTGCAATGTCTCGGTCAGATGACCACCTTGCGTGCATACCAATGCAATTTTCAATGTGTGAATTCCTCCAATATTTTAGGTATAAAGTAAGCACAGGCTGAACCTGGTATTAGCCTGGAATGGGACAAAGCCGAAGCAGATTTGGCGAGTCTGTCTCCTTCGGCAGCTCTGGGCGCAGTGGATCACCTCACCTCCTCTGGACGTGATACACACCCAAAATCAGCGTATTATGCAAACGATGCAAGTTGACTGCCAGGGAAGAAGAAAAACACCGGCAAACTGCCAACTCCTCAGCGAATTGTTCTTCATAACCGCCGCCAGATTTGGAGTCTGCATACAGACGAAACCCTGCCAGGCGCCGGCGCAGCCTGTGCAAGCGGTAGGCCTTTCCGATCCGCAGCCAATACTCATAGTCCATCGTGTAACGCAGGCTCTCGTTCAGCTTCCCGATCTCTTCCAACAAAGCACGCCGCCAGAAAGTGGCTGGCTGGGAGATATAGTTCAACACCTGCAAAACGCCATAACTTCGCAATCCAAGCCAAAAATGTTTGTAGGCTGAGATCGCTTTTCGCATCTCACATCCTTCCTCATCAATGATACTGCAGCGCCCTGTCAACCACTGTGCTTCGGGATGATCCGCAAAATACGCTCCAACCGCAAACAAAGCGCCAGGCGCATATACATCATCTGAATTGAGGAAGGCCACCACATCACCAGTGGCACGGTCCAGGCCCTTGTTGATGGCATGCCCCTGCCCGCGATCCGACTCGCTAAACCAGATCAAACGGTCCTCATACCTCCGCAAAATCTCCAGCGTGCCGTCCGTCGAGCCGCCATCCATGACGATATATTCCAGCGCAGGATAATCCTGCTCCAGAACAGAGAGAATGGTCGTCTCGATGAAATCAGCCTGATTAAAGGATGGGGTAATGACAGTGATACGCGGGAGCGGCTTCATCATTGATTGGCATCTCCCTAACGCCTGTCGAGAAGCTCGGTCAGCAGCCCGCGCACAGAATGCAGGATGAAACCGGTAGAAATGAAGATCATGCCTACGATCGAAAGCAGCACAGCCGCCAGCCCGGAGCCCAAGGCCAGCTCACTGGTATCAAAGAAGATACGCACAAAACGCAGGCCAATAAGAATGCCAGCAGTCATCACGATCCCGCCCGTGCCGCCAAAATAGAGCAGTGGGCGGTACTGGCCGGTCAACTTGATGATCCCGCTAAGCACGGTCCATCCCTGCCCCATCACCGATCGCTTGGGTTTGTCGATATAGTTAATCGTTACGGGGACTTCCTCGACAATAAGACCTTTCTCATGCGCCCAAAACTGCATCTCCGACTCAACACTGAAACCGCTGGAAGAGAAATTGATCTTATCCAGAGCACGCCGCGAAAAAGCACGGAACCCGCACTGCGAATCACTGACATTCACGCCAGAGGCTGCGCCAGTGATGAAATTGAAGAATTTATGTCCCATGATGCGGTGAAACGGCACCTTGTTGCCCTCCTTGATGTACCGCGATCCAACGACCACGTCCGCACGGCCTTCCAGGACCGGTGCCAGCACGACAGGCAGTTCACCGGGCATATGCTGTCCGTCTGCGTCGATCAGGACGACAGCCTCAGGGTCATATTCCAATGCTTTTTGCACGCCAACGTTCAACGCAGCGCCTTTGCCCTGATTTTCCGGCAGGCTCACCACCTCTGCCCCTGCGCTGGCAGCCAGTTCGGCTGTCAGGTCAGTCGATCCATCATTGACCACAATCACGCGTACAGGGTGGCGCAGAGTCTTCAACACCACGCTGCCAATAAGACGCTCTTCATTAAATGCAGGAATAACCACGATCACAGTGGATTGCCCAAAATCAGATCGGACTGGAGTTATTTTTTTCGCTTCCATCCCTCATCTCCAGATACTTCAAGCCATTCCATTCATCCAAGAAAAACCGGGGTTCATTGATAGCTCCAGTATAGCATAGAGGCGCTTTTGGGGATTTTATCCAGGTATATTTCTTAGGCAACGCTAATCCCAATTTCTTTTTTTCATTGTGCAGTATCGCCCGGTTGACTGATTAACGGATCACGATAATCATAGATCAATGCACATAAATCGTGTTCCTACTTCCCTCCAAGATATGCTAGAATGGTACTATTGAACAAAGATTAGATCAGTGAGGTGACATCTGAACACTCTGGAAATTGCACACCAAATCATCAATGCCCTGGAAGAGAAAAAAGCCGAAAACATTCTCTTGTTGGACATTCAGGAACAAGCAAGTTTTACCGATTATTTTATTGTTTGCACCGGAAGCAGCGACCGCATGCTCAACGCGCTGGCCGATGAGATCGAAGACAAGGTCCGCACCGAATTTGATATCAAGACCAAAGCCCGCGGGCTGCCTGCCAGCGGCTGGATCACCCTGGATCTGGGGGATATCGTTGTCCACTTCTTTTCACCTGACCAGCGCGAATTCTACCGTCTGGAAGAACTGTGGAACGAAGGGAAAGTCCTCCTGCGCATGCCTTGATCCAAACCAAACAAACCATTGACGAGGGCGGCAATAAACCTTGCAGCTTGCTGCAATCTATGCTAAAATCGCTTCGTAGTAGTTTGTAACCTATGAGGAACGCACCGGAAAGTGGGCAACGCCCCACTTTTCTGCGTCTAAGGCCTTGTGTCGGAGAAAAGAAGCAATGAAAAACGAATTTGTACTGGCATTCAACGAAGTGATCGAGGAACGGCAGCTCCCCAGAGATGTGATCCTCAAAGCCCTGGAATCGGCGATGGTATCTGCATACCGTCGTTCTGTGAATGCCTCCAATGCCCAGCAGGTTGAAGCCAAAGTAGACCAGGAAACTGGCGAGGTCACTGTCCACGCCGAAAAAGAGGTGGTGGAATCCGTCCAGGATGACCGCACCGAAGTCAGCCTGGAAGAAGCAAAAAAAGTTGACCCCGAAGCCGAGATCGGCTCGATGGTCATGATCGAAAGTACCCCGGCAGATTTTGGCCGCGTAGCTGCCCAGACCGCCCGTCAGGTGATCCAGCAGCGAATCCGCGATGCAGAACGCCAGTTGCAGCTTGAATTCTATGAAAAGCAGCTCGGTGAGATCATCAGTGGTGTGGTGCAGGCGATCAACTCGCAGGGCCTCACTATTGGCCTCGAAATGCATGCCGAAGGCACCATGCGCCGCAAGGATATGATCCCCCGCGAGCGCTTCCGCATTCATGACCGCGTGCGCGCCCTGGTGGCAGAAGTCAAGAACACCCCCCGCGGTCCGCAAATTCTCCTCTCTCGCACACACCGCGACTTCCTGCGCCGCCTGCTCGAGAACGAAGTTCCCGAGATCTATCACGGCGTGGTGGAGATCCGCTCCATTGCCCGCGAGCCGGGCGAACGCGCCAAGGTTGCTGTTTCGGCCACCCAGGGCGGCATTGACCCCGTGGGCGCCTGCGTGGGCATCCGCGGCGTGCGCATCCAGGCCATCGTCAAGGAACTTCACGACGAGAAGATCGACGTGATCGAATGGAACCCTGACTCGGCAGCTTTCATCGCCAAGGCCATCAGCCCCGCGCGCGTTTTGGGGGTCTACCTGAATGAAACGCCCGATACGGGCCGCACCGCCACCGTGGTCGTCCCTGAAGACCAGCTCAGCCTGGCCATTGGCCGTGACGGACAGAATGCCCGCCTGGCAGCCAAACTGACCAACTGGCGTATCGACATCAAAAGCCTCTCAGAAGCTGCTGCCGACGTGCTTTACAAGCTGCAGGAAAATGAAGAACTCGCCGAGTTGGCAGAAGCTGAGAAGGAAACTGTACTCCAGATTGAAGATATGCTGGCCCGCAAGAGCGAAGGCCGCCCGCTCAGCCCCGAAGAGTACACCGTGATGTCCAAGTTCGTGGACCATATCGAGAAGCAGACTGCTGTGCGCATCGCCCCGCCGGAACCGGAAGCACCGGATACCGAGATGGAAGAACTGCGCGCCTCTGTGCCGGAGAAGTTCTTCGAACAGGACCTGCTCGACACAGAAATTCTTCCCGAACATATTGCCAACATTATCCAGGAAGCGGAAATCCGCACAACTGGCGATCTCTTCATGGCGATGAGCACCGACCCCGACCAGATCCTGAAGCTGCAGGGTATTGGACCAAAGTCAATGGAAAAGGTTCAGGAGCTCGTAGCTCTCGTGGAAGCTGAAATGGCTCCTGCTGAAACCGTTGCTGAGGAAGAGCCTGCTGCAGAAGAAGCTGGCCCCGAGGCTGCTGTTGCTGAAGAACCCCCTGCCGAAGAAGAAGCAGTTGAAGACACCGAAGCGGTCGCAGAAGTCGCAACAGAAGAAGAAACTGTCGCAGAAGAGCCTGCCGTTGAAGAAGAAACTGTTGTAGAAACGGAAGCTGAAGAAGATGAAATGTCCTTCGAAGACCTCTTCAAGATGCAGTCTGAAGCTATTGTGCCTGAACGGATTGAAGAGGAAGACGATACCGACGAGGATGAATACGGCAAGGGCAAGGGCAAAGGCAAAAAGAAAAAGAAGAAGAAACGTGGTGAGATCGTTTACGATCCAGAAACTGATCTGACCATTCGCAAGAAACGCCACAAACGTGGTGATGATGATTGGGGTGACTGGTAAGAAAACGCCAGCAGACCAAATCAGGATAATGCGTACATGACCAAAAAACGCTCAGGAAAAGGAAAACACATTCCGCAGCGCACCTGTGTCGGTTGCAGGCAGGTGCTGCCAAAGCAGGACATGACACGCGTAGTTGCCACCGCTGACGGTGTGCAGGTAGACCTTACGGGCAAAAAGAACGGCCGCGGGGCCTACCTGCACAACCTCAAAGCTTGCTGGCAAAAAGGTATCAAGGGCGCTTTATCCGGCGCTTTGCGAAGGCCATTGTCGGATGAAGACCTTGAACGATTGAAAGAATTTATGCAAACACTGCCCGAATGACGAACAAAACAACGGGCAGTCATTCTTGTAAAGAATACCACTGGATTTTTCGCGAATCCATCATATGAGGGGGGGACTCTATAGGAGGTGCACATGAGCGATAACGGGCAAAAAAATATAGAACTGCCTGCCAGCATTGTTGTGCGTGACCTGGCAAACACACTGGAAGTCAGTCCGATCAAGATCATCAAAGCATTAATGGATAATGGGATGATGGTTACTATCAATCAGGCTATCGATTTTGATTCAGCCGCCATTGTGGCAGCTGAACTCGGCTTTGAAGCCGTGCCTGAAGCAATTGAAGAAGAAACCCTGGAACCGGAAGGCGATATTCCCCTCTGGCGTCAAATGCTGAGCAAGGAAAAGCCAGATTCGCTCCTCCGCCGTCCGCCGGTTGTGACCATTCTTGGCCATGTTGACCACGGCAAGACCACCCTGCTGGACGCCATCCGCCACACCGATGTGGCCGGCGGCGAAGCAGGCGGCATTACCCAGCATATTGGTGCGTATCAAGTTGTACATAATGAACAGAAGATCACATTCCTGGACACCCCCGGCCATGCGGCCTTCACCGCTATGCGCGCCCGCGGAGCCCAGGGTGCTGATGTTGTCGTGCTGGTAGTCGCCGTTAATGACGGCGTAATGCCCCAAACCCGCGAAGCGATCGCCCACACCAAGGCTGCACAGGTGCCGGTGATCGTCGCATTGAACAAGATCGACCGCCCCGACGCCAACCCTGATTTCGTCAAAAACCAGTTGGCCGAAGCCGGTCTGGTTCCCGATGAGTGGGACGGCGATACGATCATGGTGCCAGTTTCTGCCAAACAAAAGACCGGTATCGAAGATCTTCTGGAAGCCATCCTGCTGGTTGCCGAAAGCAACGAGATCATCGCCAACCCCAAAGGCAAGGTATTCGGCTCCGTGATCGAAGCAGAAGTTGATAAAGCAAAAGGCGTACAGGCCACCCTGCTGGTACAAAACGGTACCCTGGAAACGGGTGATATCCTCACTGCAGGCGAAGCAACTGGCCGCATCCGTGCCATGTTCGACCACCGCGGCAAACGCATCCGTAGAGCCGGTCCCTCTACCCCGATACAGATCATGGGCTTGAAAGGCGTTCCCGCTGCTGGTGACCTTTTCCAGACATGGGAAACCGACCGCGAAGCACGCCAGGTCGTTGCAGACCGCATTCAGACCCAGGCAGACAAAGCCGCAGCTTCTGCCCAAAAGACCAGCCTGGAAGACTTGTTCAGCATGTATCAGGCCGGTCAGGTAAAAGAACTGCGCCTGATCGTCAAGGCCGACGTACAGGGTTCTCTGGAACCAATCACCAACTCGCTGGAAGAACTCAAAGAAGGCGACATCAAAGTCAACGTGCTGCATGCCTCCACCGGCAACATCAGCGAGAACGACATCATGCTCGCCGCCGCCTCCAATGCCTTTGTGGTGGGTTTCAACGTCAAGGCCGACGGCGCAGCTCGCCGCCTGGCTGATGCAGAAGGTGTCTCTATCCGCATTTACGAGATCATCTACCGCCTGCTGGAAGACATCGACAAAGCCCTCAAGGGTATGCTTGAACCGGAATACGAAGAAAAAGTGATCGGCGAAGCAGAGATTCTCGCCATTTTCAAGATCGGCAAGGTCGGCAAGATCGCCGGCTGCCGTGTCGGCAAGGGTGAAATTCGCCGCAATGCTAAGGTGCGCATCCTGCGTGATGGCAAAGTGATCCACGATGGTGAACTAAGTTCCCTGAAACACGAAAAAGACGATGTGCGCGAAGTGCGCCAGGGTTTTGAGTGTGGGATGGGCTTCAAAAACTTCACCGAAATGCAGGAAGGCGACACCATTCAATGCTACGTGCTGGAACTTTTCGGCGGCTAAACGCAGCATTAGAAGGAGATTGACAAATGCCATCGCCAATGCGACTAAAACGAATCCAGGATCGGATCCGCCAGGACCTTTCGGAACTGCTGTTGTTCAAAATGCAGGACCCGAGACTATCCGGCGTTTCCGTGACCGATGTTCGGGTTGACCGCGAACTGGCCTACGCCAGCGTCTACGTATCATCATTGGCTGGTTCTGAATCTGCCGATGAAATTCTGGCTGGTCTGGAATCCGCCAAAGGCTTCCTGCGGCGGGAACTGTCCCAGCGCGCACAGCTCCGCTATTTCCCCCAACTGCGCTTCTATTGGGACCCCACGCCCGAGCGTGCCGACCACATCGAGAAACTGCTGGACCAGATCAGCAAGGAACCACCATTACCGGAACTGGAAGATGACGAACAAGAATAGTACGGTAGATACCATCCGCGAACTGCTCCACGCAGCAAATGATATCCTCATCACTTCGCACATCCGCCCGGACGGTGACGCTATCGGCTCCGTTTTGGGATTGGGACTGGCCCTGATGGCCACCGGCAAAGATGTGCAGATCGTGCTGGAGGATGGCCTGCCTGCTACATTTAAGCACCTCAGCGGCGCTGACCTGGTCAGCAAAACGATCAAAGAAGATTATGATCTGGCTGTTGTTGTGGACAGCTCGGATATGGACCGCACAGGCAGCATTCTGGGCGAACGCCAGCCGGATATCAGCATCGACCACCACATCACCAACACGCAGTTTGCACGCCATAACCTGGTGGAAGATAAGCCTGCCGCAGCAGCCATCATCGCTGATCACCTCGTGGACTGGGACCTGCCCATTACCCCGCCGGCTGTCGAAGCCCTGCTGACCGGGATCATCACTGACACGATCGGCTTTAGCACCTCCAATATGACCGGCGATGTCCTGCGCACAGCCGCAGACCTGGTGGACCACGGCGCAGACATCCACATGCTGTACAACAAAGCCCTCAACTTGCGCTCTTATTCAGAAACCAAGCTCTGGGGTCTGGGCCTCAACCGCATGCAGCGTAAAGGCCGTGTTGTGTGGACCAGCATCACCAAAGAAGACAAAAAACTCTCCCATTTCAATGGTAAAGGCAGTGCTGATATCATAAATCTGCTTGCCGAGGTAAAAGATGCTGATATCGCCATTGTACTCCTTGAAGAAACCAGCCACCAGGTCAAGGTAAGTTGGCGTGCCAAGCAGCCTTATGACATCTCGAACCTGGCCCTGTCCTTTGGCGGCGGCGGCCACCCGGCCGCCGCCGGTGCTGAGGTTCCAGGCACGCTGGAAAATGTAGAACAACAAATTCTTAACGCAACATTCGACTATATTCACAAAGGAACGCCCCCCATTAACTAATTTTCTGGTCTATAATATAAATTAGATATCGAAAATCAGAATTTCACGGGGAAAAAATCATGACAAATAACAGCAACATTGACATCAAGAACGCGATTTCCGGTGTGTTGGTGATTGACAAACCCGTCGGTCTTACTTCACACGACATCGTTCAGGTAGTGCGCAAGGGCACGGGCATCCGCCGTGCCGGTCATACCGGCACACTCGACCCACGCGCATCCGGCGTACTGGTTGTCCTTATTGGGCCAGCTGTGCGCCTCAGCGAATACGTCTCAGCTTCAGACAAGCGATACCAGGCCATTATACGCATGGGCAGCAGCACCGATACCTACGACGCTGAAGGGGCCGTTACAAATACTGCATCTCCTGAAGAGATCACAGAAGAAATGTTTGAAGACGCTCTCGGCAATTTCGTCGGTGAGATCGAACAGGTCCCCCCGCCTTACTCCGCTGTAAAGGTCAAGGGCCGCAAAGCCTATGAAATGGCGCGCAAAGGCGAGGAAGTCAAACTCGAACCGCGCATCATCCACGTACACAATCTGGAACTGCTCGAATGGGCACCACCGGAAGCCGTGATCGACGTGTATTGCTCTTCCGGCACGTACGTGCGCTCACTGGCTAACGACCTGGGCAATACCCTGGGCTGCGGCGCGCACCTCATCGGCCTGCGCCGCACCAAAAGCGGGCGTTTCACCCTGCGCGACTCAGTGCCGCTGAACAAACTGCGCGATGCCTTCTCGGATGGCTCCTGGTACCAATACCTCATTCCTGCCGCCGAAGCCCTCTCCGACTGGCCCTCCATCGAACTGAACGAAGACCAGGTGGACGCCGTTCGTCATGGACACCGCATTCCGGCCCCTGAGAAACTGGGTGATCTGATCTGCGGCATCAGTGAAATGGGCGAACTGGTTGCCCTGCTG
>Ga0180435_10006419_pt1 | contig 11263 bp, 8 predicted proteins | sample SS_ome_3_FD_132467 | JGI IMG/M metagenome (GOLD analysis project Ga0180435, IMG submission 132467) | Hypersaline lake sediment archaeal communities from the Salton Sea, California, USA - SS_3_S_1 metaG | ecosystem: Environmental > Aquatic > Non-marine Saline and Alkaline > Hypersaline > Sediment...
CAATGAAAACAAGGCGTTGGACAGCATCACGTTTGATCTCCCGGCAGGAAGTCATACGCTTTTGCGCGGACCCAGTGGTTCCGGCAAGACATCGATAGTCAATCTGCTACTGCGATTCTGGGATCCCAGTGCGGGCCGGATTCAGTTCGATGGACTCGATCTGCGCGATTTCGACAGCGAACACTGGCGCAGCCGGGTTACCCTGATCTCGCAGCACACCCAACTGGTAGCCGGCACCGTACGAGACAATCTCTGCCTGGCTGCCCCGAACGCGAGTGACTCCGAACTGCTGTCCGCCTGCAGGCAGGCGCACATCCTGGAATTCATCGAATCTCTGCCGCAAGGGATTGATACCTGGCTTGGAGAGACCGGCACCAAGGTATCGGGAGGCCAGGCCCGCCGGATTGCAATCGCGCGGGCGTTGCTGAAAACCAGTCCGCTGCTCATTCTCGATGAACCGACCGAGGGGCTGGATCGCCATACAGAACGGCAGGTGCTGCAGAGTCTCGAGCCACTCATGCAAGGTCGCACGGTGTTGCTCATCACCCATCGGGACCTGCCCGTGGAAGGAATCGATCAGACGTTGACTCTCGACCAGGGTAGATTGCGACCAGCCGCCACCGCAACAGCAAAAGCCACCTGATAGTCTTACCGTACTCCTCTGCGCTGACGAGCAGAACCACTACCCTACTCAAGCCCAGCTGCCCGCTCTCTTTGAGCTGCCTCCCAGCCGACCATCAAGGACTTGCGCTCACTTCCCCCTCCGTACTGCCCCACTTCGCCGTTGTTACGAAGTACCCGATGGCACGGGATCAGGTAGGCCACAGGATTCTGAGCCATCGCTGTTCCCACGGCTCGAGCGGCACCCGGGTGTCGGGCACGTCTTGCCAATTCTCCATAGCTCCAGAGATAACCCGGTGGCAGTTTCAATAACGCACGCCATACCTGGATCTGAAAGTTGCTCCCGACCACCCATGCCGATACCGGCTCAGGCCGGGCGCTGTCCGCCCGCTCGAAGATGAATCTCGCCATCCTGCCAGCGGCATCGTCTCTGCGTATCAACCGTGCATCCGGCCACGCGGAACGGAGCACATCATCAACCTGCCGACCTGACGGCAGAAATGACAGGTGACAGACCCCTCTCGCCGTGAATCCGATTGCCGCACGCCCGAATGGCGTCCCGGCCTCACCGTATTCGATCTCCAGACCGTCGCACGCGCGTTTGAATTCCCCCGGAGACATCGCCTCGAAGGTAACGAAAAGGTCATGCAGTCTCCCCGGACCGGAAAGCCCGCTTTCCAGGCTTGCATCGAGGAGACTGGCTGACTGCCGCATGATCTGGCGTGCATACCCGAGGGTGAGGTACTGCAGAAAACGCTTGGGACTGATACCGGCCCAGCGGCTGAACATGCGCTGGTAATGTGACTCACTCAACCCGGCGGCGGCAGCCATGTCACTCAGCCTGGGCTGTTCCCTGTAGTGCGCGCGAAGCCAGGCGATCGATTGCTCGATACGCATGTAGTCCTTCTGGAAAGCTCCGATATCCATACAAACAAACCTATACACAGGACGGTATCGCCGCCACCCGTTTTTTGCGCTAATCGTCGCTTGCTCCTATGCTGACTGTCCACTACCTGCTGTTACAACGCCTTACCTGGAGTCAGCCATGCCCCACCAATACAATGGCAGCTGCCACTGTGGCGCGGTCAGATTCTCGTTCGAAACGCCTGATCCCATATCGAGCGCGCTGCGCTGTAATTGCTCGATTTGTGCTCGCAAGGGAGCCCCCATGTCGACACAGGTTTTCGATCCTGCAGAATTACATATCGAGGCGGAGGAAGATGTCCTTGGTCTTTACCAGTTCGGAATCAAAACGGCCAAGCACTACTTCTGTAAACGCTGCGGCATCTATCCCTTCCATGAAACGGCACGTGTGCCGGGCAAATACCGGGTCAATCTCGGCTGCATCGACGGGATCGATTCGGTGAATCTGCCTTTCGAGATTTTTGACGGCCGTCACCTTTTATAGCTCTCATCGACGACGTCACACTAATGCCCCCATACGAAACCCCGATCAACGTGCGGGGGTACGGCATGCTAGAAATACGCCCAGCGTTTTCCGGAGGACAAGAGCGCATGAGTGACAACGAGCAGGCCAAAGGCGTCCGAGAGATTCGAATCAATCCAATCGTTCCGACGGAGTCGGTCCTGGTGGCCACCGCGCGCGGCATGCGACCGAAAAAGGCGGAGGAGAAGATTGAGCGCGACGACCGTGCGCACGTGGAGACCTGCCCATTCTGCCGGGGCAACGAGGATCGCACCCCACCCGAGATCAAATCCTGGCCCGAGGGAAAAGACTGGGAGATCCGCATCGTGCCCAATCTCTACCCAGTCCTCGGGGATGACAGCCCAGCCACCAATATGGCCTTCGGTCTACAGCAGGTAATCGATGGATACGGAAGACACGAGGTCATCATCGATCACCCCAATCACGGCATTGCCATCCATGAGATGAGCGAGGAACACCTTGCCAACCTGTTCCAGGTCTATCAACAGCGCATGGCCGAACTGTATGCATCCGATCCGCGTCTGAAATACGTGCTGGTTTTCAAGAACTTCGGACCGGCTGCCGGAGCGAGTATCCCGCACACCCATAGCCAGATTATCGCCACACCCGTGGTCCCCGAGAATGTGCAGAACGAAGTCACCCACAGCCGCCTGCATGCGCAGAAATTCGGCCAATGCGTCTTCTGCTCCCTGATCGACGAGGCGCTCACCTATGAGGCCACCATCTACGATCGGGAGTCCGGCCAGATCCGACGTAAGGTCAACGTGGGACAATACGTGATCGAACGGGGCGAACGCTTCGTCGCCATCAAGCCCTTTGCCAGCCGCTTCGAATGGGAGATCCACATCCTGCCACTGAAGCACGAATCGGATTTCCTCAAGGCAAGCAGCGAGGACATCGCAGATTTTGCACGCGTGCTCAAACGCACAATGGCCCGACTCGACAAGGTGGTCGGTGGCGTGCAGTTCAATTTCTTCCTGCACTCGCTGCCGCACGGCGATGAATTCGACAACTGCCACGACAGCTACCATTGGCATCTGGAGATATGCCCCCGGACCAGCATACCGACCGGATTCGAACTGGGTTCGGGCTTGTTCGTCAGCACCGTCAGCCCGGAGGATGCCGCCGAGGCGCTTCGCAACGCGGAGATCGACTAGGACCTCAGCCAGGCAGTAAACTCGGTCGGTCATCAGATCACACGGAGCACATTGATGCCCCCCAAGAACAGCCACCTGGTCATCTCAGCTTTGGGCAAGGACGAACCAGGCATCATCAACCGGCTTTCCCGCGTTGTCCTGGAAGCAGACTGCAACATTCTCGACACCCGCATGGCCGTACTCAGCGGTGCCTTTGCCATTCTCATGTCGGTGGAAGCGCCCTGGGACAAGCTGGCCCGGCTGGAGGCACAACTGCCTGAGCTGGAGAAGGAACTCGGCCTTACGATCACCGCTCAACGCACCGAACCGGTTGGCGTCACCAGCCAATGCCTGCCCTACGGAGTCGACGTGGTGGCGTTGGACCAGCCCGGCATCGTGCACAACCTGACGGCCTTTTTCGCAGGCCGTGGGATCAATATCGAGGACATGACCACCAGTAGCTACGCAGCGGCGCATACAGGAACGCCGATGTTTGCGGTGCGTATGTCGATCGGGATCCCCTCCAATATGCATATCGCGGCGTTACGCGAAGAATTCATGGAATTCTGTGACGGCATGAACCTGGATGCCGTACTCGAACCAATCAAGGGGTGAAAAACATGTCCACAATGACTGGGAAGAAGGTACCAAACGTCGCGCTTCACCTGACAGGTGACCGCGAGGCACAGCTTTCGGACTTCGAAGGCAAACCCCTGGTACTGTATTTTTATCCCAAGGCGAGCACACCCGGCTGCACCCAGGAAGGACGCGACTTCTCCGAAGCGATCAACAAATTCCGGCGTCAATCGTGCCGTATCCTCGGTGCCTCGCGCGACGGTCTCAAGGCGCAGGAAAACTTCAAGGCCAAACAGGAATTTCCCTTCGACCTGGTCAGCGATCCCGACGAAACCCTGTGCCAGGCCTTCGACGTCATCAAGATGAAGAACATGTACGGTAAAAAGGTGCGTGGAATCGAGCGCAGTACCTTCCTCATCGGTCCCGACGGTATCCTGCGGCAGGAATGGCGTGGGGTTAAGGTCAAGGGCCATGTCGAGGAAGTCCTCGAAGCCGTCAAGGCACTCAACAAGGGCTGAATTCCATCTCCTCCTGCGCGGCCCCGCTTGCAGTCGGCGAGGCAGCTTTATTTCCTTCACACCGGACTCCAGCAATACATGGGCATAAAGTCTCGCACCGGCAAGAAACTCTTCGTTCTCGATACCAACGTGCTGATGCACGATCCCACGGCGATCTTTCGCTTTGCCGAACATGACATCTTCCTCCCGATGGTGGTTTTGGAAGAACTCGACCGGGGCAAGAAGGGAACCTCCGAAGTGGCCCGCAACGTGCGTCAGGTAAGCCGTTTCCTTGATGACCTGATGTCGGATTCGAATCCTGAGCAGATCAGTTCCGGCCTGGCGCTCAACGGCGTGTTACAGATGGACGGGGACCAGAACAAGGAGGAGATGGGCCACCTGTTCTTCCAGACCCACCTGCAACCGGCAGAACTGCCCGAATCCCTGCCCGGCAACGTCGCTGACAACAATATCCTGGGAACCGCATTGGCCCTGCGTGAAATGGCCAAAGGCCGCCAGGTGATCCTGGTGTCCAAGGACATCAACCTGCGCATCAAGGCTGCAGTGGTCGGATTGACAGCCGAGGATTACCACAACGACCAGGCCCTGGAGGATATGGATCTCCTCTACAGCGGGCAGAGTGCATTGACCGGCGATTTCTGGGACCGTCACAGCAGGGACATGGAATCCTGGCAGGAGGACGGCAGAAGCTTCTATCGGGTATCAGGCCCGGATACGCGCGAGTGGTACATCAACCAACTGCTCTACCAGGAAGGCGACACTTCGTTCGAGGCGATCGTGCGTCGCAAGGAAGGCGAAGACGCCATCATAGAATGGATTCAGGAGTACCGTTCGAGCAAACACTCCGTATGGGGCATCAACGCGCTCAACCGGGAACAGAACTTCGCCCTCAATCTCCTGATGGACCCGAATATCGACTTCGTGACCCTGCTCGGGACTGCGGGTACCGGCAAGACCCTGCTCACCCTGGCCGCTGGCCTGTCACAGGTCCTGGATACCAACCGTTACCGCGAAATCGTTATGACCCGGGTCACTGTCCCGGTCGGCGAGGACATTGGCTTCCTGCCCGGCACGGAAGAGGAAAAGATGACCCCCTGGATGGGCGCACTGACGGATAACCTGGAGGTGCTGACCCAGAGCAGTGGCGGCGACTGGGGTCGCGCCGCGACCGACGACCTTCTGCGTTCCAAGATCCGCATTCATTCACTCAACTTCATGCGCGGCCGCACCTTCCTGAACAAGTACATCATTCTGGACGAGGCACAGAACCTCACGCCCAAGCAGATGAAAACGCTGATCACGCGTGCGGGACCCGGCACCAAGATTGTATGCCTCGGCAATGTCGCCCAGATCGACACACCCTACCTTACGGAAACGACATCGGGACTCACTTACGTGGTGGATCGATTCAAGAACTGGCCGCACAGTGGCCACATCACACTGACTCGCGGGGAGCGCTCGCGTCTTGCGGACTTTGCATCCGAAATCCTTTAACCCGCATCGCTCACCGGGATGCGGAATTTTGGGGCGATGCGGGTTAAGCGAGCCACTCGGGGCATTTGCATACCTGACTCTTACTCACGATCGGCATCCGCCCCGAGCTCCATGCGCAACACAGTGCAGGTGGCGTTGAAGACCGAAACCAGTTCTGCGAAGCGTTGGCGAGCGACATCGCAATCACCCTGACGCGCTGCGGTTTCGATAACACTTGCCAGAGACGACAGCTGCGATGCACCCATATTGGCGCTACTGGACTTGAGTGCATGCGCTGCCATTACAGCTGCCTTGCAGTCGTCCTCGTCACGCGCGATCTCAAGCGTGTCCACCAGATCCGGGGAATTCTCCAGAAACGAGCATATGATTTCACGGAACTCCTCTTGCATGACCTCATGCAACTCTTCTATCACGTTCCGATCGAGGTAATTTTTCGACCATTCCTGCGAGGGGGCCACCCCCGGCTTGGCTTGCACGCCTTCTTCCCCTTGCAAGCGCCCCGTCCAACGACTGAGCGCGCGCGCCAGGGAGCTTATTCCGACTGGTTTGCCCAGGTAGTCGTCCATGCCTGAGGCACGACATCTCTCTTCGTCACCCGGCATGACATTGGCGGTCATGGCGATAATCGGCAGGTGGCCTCCAATGGTCTTTTCGTACTCCCGCCAGAGTCGGGTTGCCTCGAAACCGTCCATGACAGGCATCTGGCAATCCATCAGGACCGCATCGACCCGCTCGCCCGAGTAAAGAATCTCGAGTGCCTGCTGCCCGTTCTCCGCTACCAGGCAGGCCGCCCCCAGACGTTTCAATACCCGCTTGACCACTCCCAGGTTCACCGGGTTGTCCTCCACCAGCAGGATACGGGGACGGGCTTGTCCCGAGGTTGCCGAAACCGCATCCTCCGGGAGCGATATCGAATCCCGTTCCACATTCAGGTCGAAATACGCGCTCGCTTCATCCACGTAACGCGTCCAGCCGGCTCCCACGCTGACATCGAAGATCCTATTCAACAATTGCCGCAGGGACTCCGGTCGGTAGGGTCCGGGCAGGATATGTACCCCGGAATCCTGGTGCGGGAGTTCAGTAGGCAAACCATCTTTCGCCTCCGGCGAGTGATCCAGCAGCACAATAGGGATCCTGCGAACCAGTGGGTCTCGACGCACTTCACGGAAGAGTGAATCGAGGTCCTTGTCCCCGTCCGCCTTGTCCAGCAGAAGGCATTCGAATGCCTTACTGCGGCCAAGCATGGCGGCGTCCCGCAGGCGCCGCAGGATCTGGTCGAATTCCACCGCGGTATCCTGCATTCCCCATTGCCCCAGGCTGTCGGAGAGGCGTGACTCCAGGCGGTCTTCACTAATCGAACTGATCGTGCGGATGTCTTCCAGGCTTGTCCGCGTCGAGGGAAGATCCTCAAGCGAGCGTCGCATCGGTAATACGAACCAGAAAGTCGATCCCTGCCCCAGCGCGGAACGCACACCGATCCGACCACCCATCAGTTCCACCAGGCGCCGGCAGATGGCCAGCCCCAAGCCGGTGCCACCGAACTTGCGGGTCGTGGAGGCATCCGCCTGTGAAAATGAGCTGAACAGACCTCTGGCCTCCGAGGAGGAAAGTCCTATCCCGGTATCCCTGACACTGAACCGGATATCCACCTCGCGTCCGGCAGCGCCGGTCTGCTCTATGCCGACCTCGATCCCCCCCTGCTCGGTAAACTTGATCGCGTTACTGATCAGGTTGGCGAGGATCTGGCGCAACCTCACCGGATCGCCCTGCACACTCAGCGTAGTGCCCTTCTGGATACGGGTCTTCAGACGCAGCCCCTTGCTTTCGGCACTTCCTGCCATCAGGTCCATTACCGAATGCAGCAATTCGTCCAGTTTGAGCTCGATACTCTCGAGGCGCAGCTTCCCGGAATCCGCCCGCGCGAAATCCAGCAGATCGTTGATGATTCGGAGCAGGTGTTGGGAAGAACTGCTTGCAGCACGCACAAAGCGCCGCTGTTCCTCGGTCAGCGATGTTCCCTGCATCATCTCCAGGATCGGCAGAATCCCGTTGAGCGGGGTACGTATCTCGTGGCTGATGGTCGCCAGGAACTCTGTCTTGATGCGACTTCCGTCCTCGGCCAGATCCCGTGCTTCAGCGAGAGCCTTTTTTGCGGTCTTGTGGGATTCACGCTCGTAAAGCAAACGCGCCTCCATATCCAGGCAGCGGGATTCCCAATCCTCCAGACGCGCCACATTTCTCGCATCGCGGCTGCGCAGGCGCGCATTCTCCCGGAGTACGCGGTTGAAGAGCCAGCCGGACACAAGCATTACCAGCGCAGCCAGGCCAAACCACCAGCGCGCCATGCCGGACAGGAGCGGTAACATCAACAACATCAGGCCGGATGCCAACAACACCAGTCCCGGATACCAATACAGGGCCGGCGCGAGAGCAAGGATCAATGCCAGGGTATAGAGCGCCAGGAGCAAGGGGTCTATGACAACCATGAACGCGAGCAGGTAGGACCACAGGCCTGCCTGAATCGCGCCAGCCCCCACCAGCAGCCCTCGCACAAGCTGCACATGACCCGGGCGCTGACCACGGCGTTGCAGCAACCACACCAGGACTGTAGTGACGATCGAAACAGCAGCGACCGCGAGTGTCCAGACTCCCAGATCCCGCCCGAAATACAACAGAGAGACAGCCATCACTGCCAGGATAGAACTGCAGATCCCCAGCAGCTTCAGGGCATCCAGCTCTTGAACCTGTAACGGGAGCCGTTGTCCCGGCATGGTGGAAAAGCGTTTGAGACCGCCTCTCGAGTCAACCCTGTCTGATAACGGCAAGCGCATAAATCGAAACCCGAAAACTCCCGACCGGTAAACGACATACTGGCGGAAATACAGTTACTTGGTTCTCCCCAAACGGGTTAAACTTGTCGCCGGCATGAAGGTTTGAGAACCACCACGAGCGATGGCAACACAACCGAACGATTCCGAACGTACACCCAACTCGGGGCGGGAACTTCTTCCCCCCAAGATCGAGGAGCGCATCGTAAAGATCCGTCGTCGCTGGGCAAAGCTCAGGGTGGAATGGAATTCGGACGAGCTGATAGAAATACACTCGGCCCTGAGCGAACTGTCAGAGTATTCCGCCCATGAGGGCCTGCACTCCCTGGCCGATGCGGCCTTTTCCGCTGAAGTTTACCTGAGTTCATTCGTGGGTACACAGATACCCATGACGCCGAACCAGCGGGAATCCGCTGACAGCCTGCTCGCGGAACTTACAGCAGGTCATCGTTTGGCCTCAGGTAAAAACGGGAAACGGACAGCCCCCGTGAGCTCAGACGAAATCTTTCTGCTCGGACCGGTTGAAGGCCCTCTGCACGCAGTCGCTGAGCTGATCCGCTCACAGGGACTCAGGGAAGCCACCTTGCAGGACGTGAACGAGATCGAGTCGGAAATGCAGAAAACCCTGCCAGCGATGATCGTGACCGACATCCACTCGATTCCAGAAATCGAAACCCTGCTCGAGCATCTGGCCCACCTGCGTAAGTCGGATGGGACCCACATTCCGATAATCTATGTCTCCGATACCGATAGCCTGGAAATGCGGATAAAGGCCATTCGTGCCGGCGGCGAAGCCTTTTTCGCTCCACCCTACGACGTGGAAAGGCTGGTGCGTCGGCTGAAGGCCCTAAAAAACCAGGAGGAGTCCAGCCACAAGCGCATCCTGATCGTTGAGGATGATACAGCCCAGGCGGATTTTTCAGCATCCATCCTGACCAAGGCCGGTTTTGAGACCTCGATCGTCACGGACCCGATGCAAACCCTGGATCGTTTGAAGGAATTTGCCCCCGACCTCATCATCATGGACATCTACATGCCCGAGGTCGATGGTATCGAATTGACCAGCGTCATACGGGAATATAACGAGTATGCCCGCATCCCCATCATCTTCCTGTCCGGGGAACAGGACACCGAGCGGCAGGTGGACGCACTCAGCGTCGGAGGAGACGATTTTGTCACCAAACCAATCCGCCCGAAGCACCTGATCGCGATCGTGAAGAACCGGATCAGACGATCCTTGCTGTTGCGTGAACGTCAGGCCGTATCGGTTGGCTTTGACCTGCTCGGCAAAAACCAGTTCGTGGAACGGTTGACCACCCTGTTGTCCACTGATCCCATGCGCGCCGAGTCGACCAGCCTGCTGTTGATTTCTCCTGATTCCCTGGAGCCGCTGCAACAACAGCTGGGCACCCAATCCTTCGATCAGTTCATGATTGATTTGGCTCAGCTGGTAAAAAACCAGTTGGGGGACAGGGATGCCATCGGTCGATTGGATCCACATACTCTCGCTATCGCTTCCCGCCGTCCCGAAAGCAGCGACATCCTGGACTTGAGTGCACGACTGCATGAAGCAATCGTCGCGCACAACTTCCACGCCCGGGATGCCAACCATTCGATTACCGCTGGAATCGGAATAGCCTTTGCCGGGACTCAAGACAAAGATGCCAACAATCTGTTGAGTCGTGTGCATACCGCGCTGGAGCGCGCGCAACGTGAGGCCAGGAGCCAGACCGTCGTCTTCGACGAAGACGCGGGCAAGGGCGGCAGCCCGGAACAACCTGGGTCCCAGCAAGGGGAGAATCTGGCAGGAACGATACGCTCCTGTCTGGACGAAGACGGTTTCGTTGTACTGTTCCAGCCGCTTCTCGATCTCCAGGAACGTGGGAGTGAGAATTACGAGATCACCTTGAGGATTCCAACCGCCAACGGAGAACTGCTTACCCCGGATGAATTCCAACCGGCGGCAGAACAGGCGGGGCTGATGCAGCAGGTCGACAAATGGCTTATCGTGCACGCGCTGGAAAAACTCAAGGAGCGCCGCACCAGCGCGGCGGAAACGCGTTTTTTCCTTAATCAATCAGAAGCAGCGCTGATCGACCCCGAGTTCCCGGAATGGCTGGCGCAGGAATTACGCGGACACCAGGTGGTGGGTACCGGACTTGTCCTGGACCTCCCTCTGTCGAGCCTTTCACATGACCTCAAGGCGGCAAAAAAGCTCTTGGGCGCCTTGCACAGAATGGACATCGCTGTCTGTATCTCGCAGTTCCCGGAGAAATCGGCGGCATTCAAAGTATTGCAGTATATAGACGGCGACTACATAAGAATCGCCAAACGCCTGTTGAAGAGCGATCGACAAACCATCATGTCGGTCGTCAACCAGGCACACAATGCCAAAGCGAAAGTTATCATCTCCCATATAGACGACCCCAAGTCGATTGACCTGCATTGGTCTTCGGGCGGCGACCTGCTGCAGGGGGACTTCATTCAACCTCCGATCGACAATCTCGATTACGACTTTTCCCAGGTGGTGATCTGAACCCATGCCGGTCACGGACGTGACGCGTTGGCGCAAGGAGCTGTTATGTGCCTACCCTCTTCTCACCGATGCGGCGCTGCTTGACGAGCTTCTGGCAACCGGCATCC
>Ga0180435_10006420_pt1 | contig 11261 bp, 9 predicted proteins | sample SS_ome_3_FD_132467 | JGI IMG/M metagenome (GOLD analysis project Ga0180435, IMG submission 132467) | Hypersaline lake sediment archaeal communities from the Salton Sea, California, USA - SS_3_S_1 metaG | ecosystem: Environmental > Aquatic > Non-marine Saline and Alkaline > Hypersaline > Sediment...
GAGCCGAGTTGGGGGTGGGCCGGAGGGCCCGTCGGCGGGGCTGGCCCGCGCGGCGACTCAGCGTGAGCCCAGCAACTTGCGCGGATCGAGGAGTGCGTCAGCCTCGGCCTCGGTCAAGAGCCCCTCACCGATTACGACCTCGCGCACCGTCTGCCCCCGCTCGAGAGCCTGCTTGGCGATCTCGGCTGCGCGGTCGTAACCGAGCTTTGGCGCCAGCGGCGTCGCCATCGCCAAGCTCCAGGCGACGAGTCGTTCACACGCCTCGCGGTTTGCTTCGATGCCGCGCACACACCGCTCGTCGAGGAAGTGGAGGCTGCGTTCCAGAAGCTGGAGGGAGTCGAGCACATTGGCCGCCATCATCGGCATCATGATGTTCAGGTCGAGCGGGCCCGAGGGGCCGCCCACCGTAACCGCCGTGTGATGGCCCATCACCTGCGCCGCCGCCTGCACGACGATCTCCGGAACGACCGGATTGACCTTGCCCGGCATGATCGAGGAGCCGGGCTGCAACGCCGGGAGCGTGATCTCCGCCAGACCGGCGCGCGGACCGCTCGAGAGGAAGCGCAAGTCGTGCGCGATCTTCATCGCGCTGACGGCGATCGTGTTCAGCGCCCCCATCACGGCGACAAGCGCATCGCGCGCGGCGAGTGCTTCGAAGCGGCTCTCGGCCGGCCGGTAGGCAATCCCCGCCTCACGCGAGAGGCGCGCGATCACGCGCGCCGCAAACTCCGGGTGCGTGCCGAGACCCGTGCCGAGCGCGGTGCCCCCCAGCGCAAGCTCTTCGACCTCGGCCGCGGCGGCGCGCAGGCGGCGGCGGGCGTGCAGGATCTGCGTCGCATAGCCCTCGAACTCCTGACCGAGCGCGATCGGCACCGCATCCTGCAAGTGCGTGCGCCCCGGCTTGAGCACGTCGGCAAAGGCCTCGCTCTTGGCGAGCAGCGAGCCGTGCAGTCCACCGAGCGTGGCATGCAGGCGCTCGATCTCGCCCCGCACGGCGATATGGATCGCCGTCGGAATGACGTCGTTCGAGGACTGCCCGCGATTGACATGATCATTGGGGTGCACCGGATCGCGCGTGCCGAGCGGCTGGCCGAGCAGTTCGTTGGCGCGATTGGCGATTACCTCGTTGGCATTCATGTTGGTCGAAGTGCCGGACCCGGTCTGGAAGATATCGAGGGGGAAGTGCTCACTCCAACGCCCCGCGGCAACCTCGCGCGCGGCGGTCACGATCGCCTCGCCGCGCTGCGAATCGAGCAGCTCGAGTTCCAGATTGACCTCGGCCGCGACCGCCTTGACGCGTCCGAGCGCACGGATCAGCGCCTCCGGCATGCGCCGGCCCGAGATGGGCGCCTGGGCGAGGGCGCGTGCGGTCTGCGCCCCCCAGTAGGCGCTCGCCGGTACCGCGATCGTCCCCATCGAATCCCGTTCTTGGCGTGTCTCTGACATGTTCTCCTCCCGGATCGCCTTCCCGCTCGCCTTCCGAATCCCCTCACCCGTTCAACGTCATGCGCCGGCAGATGCGACAAGCATGCATGTGCGCCACCCCGGCTCGAATCAGGCCCAGCCCGAGTTGACCCGGACACTTCGAATGCTCTATGCCAAACCTCCGCTCGCGGCCCGGTTCCCCCCGCCGACCCGACGCGCGGAACCTGGCGCGATCGCCGCGGGTGAGTGCTCGAAGCCCCGGCGTGTTGCGCGGGCAGGTTCGCGGGGCAATCCGGACCCGCCACCGCAACAGGCTAGCGCTGGCCGTTCCAGCGGGGACTTGCTGTTGCAACTGCGACTTACCGTGAGGAGGCATCATGAACATCGCCATCACCGGACCGACGGGCAACATCGGCCACAAGCTCGTCCACGAGCTGCTCAACGACGGCGCCCACAACCTGGTCCTACTCGCTCGCAGTCCGGAGAAGCTGCAGCCGGAGCAGTCGCGGGGCGCACATCTGATCGCCGGCGACCTTGCTGACTCGGCCTACTTCGAACGAGCCACGGAGGGTGTCGACGCGCTCTTCGCCATGATCCCCCCACACTTCGCGGCCGAGGACTTCCGCGCCTACCAGAATCGCATCGTGGACGCCGGAGTGCACGCGGTGCGCCGCCAGGAGATTCCCCACGTCGTCCTCCTCTCCAGCATCGGGGGACACCTGAAGGAAGGCACCGGCCCGATCCTGGGCCTGCACGATGCCGAGGAGAAGTACGCGTCCGTCGCCCAGCGCCTGACGATCCTGCGCCCGAGTTACTTCATGGAGAACTTCCTGATGCACCTCGACGCGATCCAGAAGACGGGCACCATCTTCCTACCGGTGCCGGGCGAGGCGCGCCTGCCGATGATCGCGACCGGTGACATCGCTTCCGTCGCCGCCCACCGGATCGTCGAAGCGGGCTCGCCGGGAGTGCAGGTCGTGCCGCTCCACGGGCCGCGCGACTACAGCTTCGCGGAAGCGGCACGCATCCTCGGCCGCAGCCTGGGCGCCGAGTTGCAGCATGTCGAGGTGACACCGGAGCAGGCGCGCGAGTCGCTCAAGGGCATGGGCGCCAGCGACGATGCGAGCGCGAAGATGGTCGAGATGCATCAGGCGATCGCGAGCGGTCACTTGCAGGCCGAGCATCCGCGTTCACCGGAAACGACAACGCCGACGACCTTCGAGATCTTCGTCGAAGAAACGGTCAAGCCATTGCTCGCCGGCACGCACGCCGGGCGTAGCTGACCGATCGCGGCCGGCCAGGCGCGGGCAACCCGACGTCGCGCTCCGCGCCCGACCCGGTGCGAGGATCCGTCTCCGCGCTCCGGGGCCCGCCACGCACGGGATCGCCCGTCGCTAGCCACCGTGGCGGTAGACGTTCAGGCTCTTGACGTTGACAAACTCGTGCAAGCCTTCGGCGGCCAGCTCGCGGCCCAGCCCGCTCTGCTTGATTCCGCCGAAGGGTAGGCGCGGGTCGGACTTGACGATCGAATTGACGAAGACCGCCCCCGCCTCGATCTCGTAGGCGATCCGTGTGCCGCGCTCCAGATCGCGGGTCCAGACACTACCACCCAGGCCGAAGGGCGTGGCGTTGGCGAGCGCGAGCGCTTCGCGGTCATCCCGCACGACGAGCACGGGCGCCACCGGTCCAAACACCTCCTCACGCGCGATCGGCATCTTCGGCGTGACATCCGCCGCCACCGTCGGTTCGAAGAAGTAGCCTGGCCGGTCGAGACGTTTCCCGCCGACCGTCACCCGCGCGCCTTGCTCAACACTGGCCGCGAGCTGCGCCTGCAACGTCTCGAGCGCCTCGCGATTGACGAGCGGTCCGACGCGCGTCTGTTCATCGAGGGGATCACCGATCACGAGCGACTTCATCTCGGCGGTGAAGCGCTCGATGAACTCATCGGCGATCGGCGCCGCGACCAGGAAGCGCTTGGCGGCGATGCAGCTCTGTCCCGTGTTCAGCATCCGGCCCGTGACGGCCTGCGGCACGGTGACGTCGAGATCGGCATCCTCGAGCACGATGAAGGGATCCGACCCACCCAGCTCGAGCACGACCTTCTTGAGCTCGCGGCCAGCCGCCGCGGCGACGCGCATGCCGGCCGCCGTGCTGCCGGTCAGCGAGACGCCCCGTACCGCGTCGCTGGCGAGCAAGGCCGCGACGCCCTCGTGATCGGTCAGCACCGTACGGAACAGCTCCTCCGGGAAGCCCGCCTCCCGAAAGGCCGCCTCGATCGCCAGCGCGCACTGCGGCACATTGCGCGCGTGCTTGAGCAGGCTCGCATTGCCGGCGAGCAGCGCCGGTACGGCGCAGCGCAGCACCTGCCAGAAGGGGAAGTTCCAGGGCATCACGGAGAGGATCACGCCCAGCGGCTGCAGCACGACGCGGTGGCGCAAGCCGTCGGCGTGCACCCGCTGCTCGGCCAGCCAGGCGGGTCCGTGCTCGGCGTAGACCTCGCACAGCCAAGCGCACTTCTCGACCTCGGCCCGCGCCTCGCGAATCGGCTTGCCCATCTCGATCGTGATCGTGCGCGCGTAGCGGGCACGATTCTCGCGCAAGACCGTAGCAAGCGCAGTGAGCAAGGCGGCACGCTCGGTGACGCAGCGCTGGCGCCAGGCGCCGAACGCCTGCTCCGTCTGCGCGAGCTGCGCGCGGACTTCCTCGAGCGGCATCAAGCTGTAGCTTTCAATGATCTCTTCGGTTGCCGGGTTGATCGTCTGATAGCGCATCGTGGCATCCCTGTTTCGGGTGGCGGTTCGATTCGGGCGCGGCCGAGCATAGCGCGCCGGCCGGAGCGCGGCAACCGGAGCAGCCGATCCTCCCGGCTGGCCTCAGCGCGCGCCCGTGCGCGGCCGGTGAAACCTGCCGAGGATCGAGCGAGGACGCCTCGCTTGATTCTCCCCGCCCGCCCGGCGTACAGTTGCGCGACGATGGGAAGCGAACGAAACGCCGGTCGGGACACTCGGTCCCGCCGGTTGAATCCGCCAGTAAGGAGACTCACCATGATGACTCGCGTGCGCCGCCATGCTGCTCTGTTGGCCCTAGCCGCAATCGCACTGCTCCTCGCCGCCGGCTGCAACGATGATGAAACCACGGTGGTTGAACCGGGCGATCTGGCCCCGCCGCTGGGCCTCTACAGCATCACCGGCGACACGGAGGTCGTCCTCTTCTGGTGGTGCGCTGACTACGGCGATGACCTGGTCGGCTACAAGGTCTATCAAGCGCAAGGCTCCTACGCCGGCAATCCGCTCCAGAGCGTGCCGTCGGCCTTTGCGGTGGTCGACTCAATCGCGGTCGATCCGCCTTGCAGTGCGCTGAAGACGTTGACGATTTCCGGCCTCACGAATGGTACGACGTACTCCTTCCTCGTCGTCGCCGCGCGCGATGACGACTGGAACGAAATTAGTCATACGAGCAACATCATCGAAGATACACCGCGCTACGAGACAGCGAGCGTCACGCGCCTCTACGCGCGCCAGGTGGATGCCACCCGCGCCGGCTTCGAGCTGCTCGACTTCTCGGTCGTCGATTGCACCGACCTCGTCGACTACAACACCGACACCGGGTTCGGCGACATCATGGTCGAACGCTTCGATCCCGCCGCTGGGGTGCGTCTCTGGATCGATGGGATCAACGACGGCTGGGTGCAGGACATCGGCTACATGTCCGACTGGGATCAGGCCGATGAAGCGCCGGTGCAGGGCTATGCCGATGCGGGCCATTCGCTGGAGGCGTTGATCGGGCACGTCTACGCCGTCTGGACCGGGACGAATCAGTACGCCAAGGTCCAGATCGTCGACCTGGATACGGACGACTACGAATGGATCGAGATCAAGGCGGCCTATCAGCCGGCGCCCGGCGTGCGCGAGTACAAATAGCGCGCCCTAGCGCACGCGCAGCAGGAGCCGTGTCGCGCTCGTCCCGCCCGCGCGCACGCGCGCCAGGTAGGCGCCCGCCGGCCAGACCGTTCCGCGGCGGTCACGCCCGTCCCACGTGAAGCGCTGCCAGCCGGCGCCCGCTGCGCTGAGCCTCTGCGCCAGGATCAGGCGCCCGGTGGGCGAGAACAGCTCGATGCGCGCCGGCCCGGGGGCGGCAAGATGGAACTCGAGCTGCGCGGCGCCGCGCGTCGGGTTCGGGCTCCAGCGCAAGTGCAGGGGGCCCGCTCCGAACGCATCGCCCGCACGCCCGGCCACCCCCCCGTCCGCGACGTCGGCTGGCGTGCAGAGCTGCTCGTACTCGATCCCCGGCTCCAGCTCGAGCCGATCCTGAAACTCGCCCCAGGCGCCCGGCTCGTCGCCCAGCGTGTGGCGCAGCCACGGGTCGAGCAGCGCCAACACGAGCGCATGCTGTTCGGCGCGCGTGATCGTCGGATCGTCGCAGGCAAACTCGCCCAGCTCACAGACGGTGCTCTGCAGCGCGAACTGGCAGTGACTCGCGCCGGTCACGCCAACCCACGTCTTGCAGTCGGAGGCGAGCGCATCGTACATCGGCAGCTGATGGTCCGCCGGCGGCGTGACGCAGTCGACGCTGCCCGAGAAGAGCAGGGCCGGCACACCGACATTCGCCGCCGCGGCGATCGCCGAGGGGTTCGTCTCGGCAGCGGCGAGATTGAAGATCGCCGTTACGCGATCGCTCGCCTCCGCGGCGAGGAAGCTCGCCCCGCCGCCCATCGAATGCCCCGCAACCGCGGCACCGGCGCCGATGCGCTGATGGAAGGGCGAGCCGGGGTCCGCGTTCGCCTCCTGAAGCGCGGCGATGACGAAGGCGAGATCGAGGCCGAAGGCGCCGTGACTCGGAAAGAGATTGCCCTCGGTCTTGGGCAGCGCAAGAACGAACCCGTTCGGCACGAGCCCATCGGCGAGGTAGACGTAGCGGTCCCACGACATCAGGTAGCCGTGCCCGCAGGCGATCACCGGAAACCCGCCCGGCGGCGGAGCGGCAACCGGGACATCCGCACCGGCCTGATCGGCCGGGTAGTAGATCTCGGTCGCGATCTGGCGGTCGCCGCGCTCCGGATCGACGAAGACGACGCTCGTGTAGCCGATCTCGTAGGCGCCGGCCGGCATCGTCGCGGCGATCAGCAGCGCGCAGATTGCGCTCCCCAGCGCGAACCGCATGACGGCGCGGGCTAGGCGTCGCGTGCGGTGCGGGGCCAACCAGCATGCCATCATCGGGGCACCTCCTGCTCGAGCGCTTGCGGCAACGCGGGTGTCTCGAAGGAGAAGCCGGCCTGCTCGGCGGCGGCCGGCAACAGGCGTCGGCTCGCGAGCAATTCGCCGGCGAACTCCCCCAGCAGCAATTGTACACCAAAGGCGGGGGCTGGCAGACAACTCGGTCGCCCGAGCCGGCGGGCGAGCAGTCGAGCGAACTCCTTTTGTCGCAAAGGCTTGGGTGCGGCGGCATTGAGCGCGCCGGTGAAGCGGCGCTCGAGCGCCCACTGGATCAGGCGCACCTGGTCGTCGATCGCAATCCAGCTCCACCACTGGTCGCCGCCGCCGAGCGGGCCGCCGAGACCGAGACGGAAGAGCGGCCGCATCGCGGCGAGCGCCCCCCCCTCCGCGGCCAGGACGAGCGACGTGCGCAGGTGCGTCACCGCCAATCCGAGCTCGCGCGCGCGCGCCGCGGACGCTTCCCACGCCCGACAGACCTCCGCCAAGAAGCCACTACCGGGCGCGTCGCCTTCGCGCAGCTCGGCATCGCCGCGGTCGCCGTAGTAGCCGCTCGCGCTAGCGCACACGAACGCCGCCGGGCGCCGGGCCGGCGGCAGCGCGGCGATCGCCGTAACGAGGGCGGTCGTGCTGCCGATGCGACTGGCGCGAATGCGCGCCTTCTTGGCTGCCGTCCAGCGGCCCGAGACCGATTCGCCCGCCAGGTGCACGACGGCGTCTGTCTCGGCCAGTGACTCCGCGGGAGGCGGCGCGGACGGATCGGGCCAGTGGAAGTAGCGCGCGATGCCGCTCCCGTCGCCCGTAGCCGGGTCTCGCCGGCGGCTGAGCGCCCAGACCGTGTGTCCGGCGCCGGCCAAGCGGGGGCCGAGTCGGCCGCCGATCAGACCGGTTGCGCCCGTGACGAGCACGCGCATCGAACCTCCCCCACCCTATGCGCGCCGCGCATCGACCGCGGCGCGCAGGGCGCGAATGTGAGCCGGGGTCGTGCCGCAGCAGCCGCCGAGGATGCGCGCCCCGGCGGCGATCAGTTCTCCGGCATACCCAGCCATGAATTCGGGTGTCTCGCTGTAGACGAGCTTGCCGTCGCGCGTCTCGGGCAAGCCGGCGTTCGACTGGATCAGGAGCGGTCGATCGGTCACCGCTGTGAAGGCGCGCGCGATCGCGACCATGCGTTCGATGCCGTTGCCGCAGTTGGAGCCGACAATGTCGGCTCCGGCCGCGATCAAGCCCTCCGCGGCGGAGGGGATATCAACGCCCATGATCGTGTAGAACCCGCGCGGTGTGGCATCAAACGTCATCGTCACCGCCACGGGAACCGCGCCGCTGACGCTCTTGGCGGCTCGCACGGCAAGCTGCGCCTCGGTGAGGTCCATCATCGTTTCGATCGAAATCAGGTCGACTCCGGCGGCGATCAGGCAGGCCATCTGCCGCCGGTAACTCGTCTCGACGTCATCCGGCTGCGCATCCCCGTAGGGCGCGAGCATCCGGCCCGAGGGGCCGCACGAGGCGGCCACGTAGGCGCGCCCGCCGACCTCGGCGCGCACGATCTCGACCGCGCGCCGGTTGATCTCCTCCATGCGCCCCTCCAGATGATAGGGCGCGAGCTTCAGCGGCGAGGCGCCGAACGTGTTGGCGTGGATCACCTGGGCTCCCGCCGCGAGGTACTCGCGGGCGATGCGGGCGAGAACCTCGGGTCGCTCGAGCGCGAACGCCTCGGGGCATCCGCCGGGTTCGAGACCGGCCTCGATCAAGAGCGTGCCCATCGCCCCCTCGGCGATCAGGATCTCACCCGCCGCCAGGCGGCTGCTCAGCGTCTGCATCGTCTCTCCTTTGGCGCCGCGGCATCGCACCGGCCGGCGGTCAGCCGAGCAGGCGCTGCACGTGCGCGACCGCGCTGGCCGCGTCGTAGGCGTAGGCGTCGGCGCCGATCTCACGCGCGAACTCGGCGGAAACGGGAGCGCCGCCGATGATGACCTTCACCTTCTTGGCGAGCCCCTCGCGCGCGAGCAGGGCGATGACCTCCTTCATCACCGGCATCGTCGTCGTCAGCAGCGCCGACATGCCGATCAGCGCCGCGCCCGATTCCTGGACCGCATCGACGAATCGGCGCGGCGTGACATCGTTGCCGAGATCGATCACCTCCAGCCCGGCGCCGCGCAGCATGATCGCGACCAGGTTCTTGCCAATGTCGTGCAGATCGCCCTGCACGGTTCCGATCACGACCTTGCCGCGCGCCACACCGCCCTCCCGCTCGAGCAACGGCTGGAGCGGATCGAGCCCGGCGTACATCGCTCGCGCAGCCAGCAAGACATCCGGCAGAAAGATCTCGTGGGCGCGGAATTGCTCGCCGATCACGTTCATGCCGGCGATCAAGCCCTCGTCGAGGATCTTGCGCGCCGCGATGCCAAACTCCAGCGCTTCGCGCGTCAGCGCAGCGACGGTCTCATCGTCGCCCTGCTGCAGCGCGCTCGCGATATGTTCGGGAAGCTGCATGCCGACTCCCTGCTGCCCCGTCGGCGCCGGCCGCCGACACGGGCGATTCCCTCGTGGAGCGGGCGCTCGCCGCCCGGCTCATCCTTCCGTGTCGTCTTCCAGCGCACGCATTCGTTGGCGACACTCGGCCGAGCGACACGCGGCGCAGAATGCGAAATCCGGTTCGAAACGATGAATCGCCGCCGGTCCGACGACGATGACACCCGAGATCGACTTCAGCGGCTCCATCAGGCAGCTCTCGCGTAGCGTCACCCCGATGCGCAGCGGCTCGAGCGCGGCGAAGAGCGCGCGCTGGGCACTGACATGCCAGCCGCAATACCCCGGGCTGTAGCGCAGCAGGCGATCGCCGCGCCGCCACGCGCCGCACGCCTGCAGGTGAGCGCGGTAGTGATCCGCGAGCGCGATTCCGGCCCGCTCGGTCGCCTCCGACGCCGCGGCGTCGAGAAACGCGGCGCGGGCGAAGTCGCGCTCTGAGAAGAGACGCGCGATCTCGACGCTCACCGGACCACCGACGGTGGCGGCATAGAGCGCCAACGTGCGCGCGTGGGGGAAGATCGTGCCCAGTGGCGCCTCGGGGGCGTTGTGCCCCTCACCGGCGAAGACGGCCGCGAACCGTTCGACGTCGATCGCGCGCAGGACGGCGCGTGGGACGAGCAGGTCATCGATCCGGTCGAGAACCTCCGCCACCAGGACCCCGTTGCGCGCATGGCGGCCCCAACCGGCTGCGGGCGCTTCCCGCCGCCCCGGCCCGTGGCGCGGCTCGCCCCCGCTCATGGCCGGCGCCTCGCCCGGGGCACCCGGCACGCCGAGCCGCGCCAGGATCGCCGCCGGTTGCGGGCGCACCGCATCGGGGGCGAAGACGAGCCGCGTGTCGATGGCCGTACTCATCGCGCCGGCAACGCCTCCATGCCGTGGCGCCGCGCCTCGGCTGTCATGCGTTCGGTCAGCAGCGCCACGCGAGCCGCGTCGGTCGCCGGCGGTGTGTAGCCGGCGACCAAGCGCTCCACTTCTCGACGGGCGCGTGCGCCGAGTGTGGCGGCGCCCTCCGCGTGCCAGCGCGAGCGCTGGGCGCGGTTGATCACGGGACCGGGGAAGTAGTGCTCCCGCTTCAGGTGGCGGCGCGTATGTCGCGCGATCAAGAGGTGTCCCTCGCGCAGGAGTTCTTCGAACAGCGGGCGCGCCGGGAAGTCATCGCGCGGTTCGATGCCCTCTGCGAGACGCAGCGTGAGACCCGCGATCTCGTTGTCAACGACGAGCTTCTCCAGGCTCTGGCAACTCTCGAAGTCGAGCATGCCGGGGCCGGAAATGCTGTTGATCCCGGCCAGCGCGGCGAGCGTGGCGCCCATCGAAGTTTCGAGCCCCGCCTGCGCATCGAGCTGCTTCGCGTCACTCAGGCCGATGTAGGCTTGAGTCGGCAATCCGAGGTGCTTGCCGATCTCGGCGTAGGCGCAGTCGATCATCTGCGTCTCAATCGCACCCATCGGCGTCGTTTCATAGCGCACATCGAAGGCGGCCGGCGAACCGCCGTAGAGCGCCGGGGCGCCGGGGCCCACGAGTTGCGTCAGCACGATTCCACTAAGCGTCTCGGCCGTGTGCTGGACCAGGCTGCCGACCAGCGTGACCGGCGCAACGAATCCGCAGAGCGGCATCGAGACGTACTCGACCGGGATGCCGTGGCGCGCGCAGTCGATCAGGTTCTGCGAGGTGACGTCGCTCCACTTCAGCGGCGCCGTTGGGCAAACCGAGAAGACCGTGAGCGGCTTTTCGCGCAATGCCTCGGCCGAGCCGCGGATGATCTCCTGAAAGTCCTTCATCGCCGCGAATGAATCGATCGTGAATGCGCCGGTGACAACTGGCTTCTCGCCGTAGAGCAGACTGAGAAAGAGGCGATAGCTGTCCTGGATCCCCTCGGCGACGTCGGTTGGAATCAGGGCCGTGCTCTGCGCCGCGATGTGCGGCAAGCGACTGACGAGCTGAGTGAAGGCGATGTAGTCGGCCGTCGTCGGCGGACGCATCGTCTCGGTTGCCGGATCGAGGATGTAGATCGCCGACGAACCGGGCGTGAAGTAGACGCGGTCGCCGCCGAGGCGATGCGTCTCCTCGCCGCGCGCGTCGTAGAGCCGCACTTCGTCC
>Ga0180435_10006421_pt1 | contig 11261 bp, 6 predicted proteins | sample SS_ome_3_FD_132467 | JGI IMG/M metagenome (GOLD analysis project Ga0180435, IMG submission 132467) | Hypersaline lake sediment archaeal communities from the Salton Sea, California, USA - SS_3_S_1 metaG | ecosystem: Environmental > Aquatic > Non-marine Saline and Alkaline > Hypersaline > Sediment...
CGAGGGCGTCGACTCATCCGACAGGGTCGTATTGACCTGGTCGGACGGCGAGATCGTCAATCAATGGGTCCGAGTCACTGTCCTGGCCACCCCCCAGACGGGTCTTTCGGATCCTGACGTGTTCGGCTTCGGCAGCGCCGTCGGCGACGTTGACGGCGATGGGGCGGTCGATTACAACGATCTCGCCTCATTCCAGAGCGAGTTCGGACTGCGAGGCGGATTCGGCGCGCTTGCGAACGATCTTGACGCTGACGGAAAAGTAGGCTTGAAGGACTTTGCGATCATGCGAAGTCGATTCGGCGAGACTGTACTGGCTCCGACGCTCCCGGTTTCGGCGCCGCTTGCCGCCCCTGCTCCCGGACCCGGGCTGGTCACTTCAGTGAACCAGTCGCCGTTAAGCAACCCGGCGACCAATCCGGAAGGCGAATTCGCGACAGTGTCGGTAAGCGAACTGTCCCTCCCGCAGGAAGCCGATCAACCCGCATCGGCTCCGGCGCACGAGCGAGAACTGACAGGCGTACTGTCGAGCGAAGACTCCTCGGCTGACCTGCAGGACGACCTGCTGGTTGACGTGCTGGCGGAGGCCAGCGGTTTGGAGATCTGAATTCAAGCTGTGAAACACGGCGTGTTTGGCGGGACGAGATGACGGCTGCCGCCAATCGCCGGTCGACATAAACTAACCGCGACGGCCCAAAGGACAAGGCCGCCGCGGTTACGGCAGATTAGCGGAAGCAGAACGCTCAATGTTTGCGCTCGAGGCGGAGGAGATGCCGGTCAGAATCGCTGACCGCCAGAGGAGGTCCTCGGCGACTTAATCAGCCAGGCGGCTTTCACCTCGTGACAGCTTTGACGGAGCCATTTCTCTACCACCGGCTGCGAATGAATTATCACATCGCCAGGGCGCCTCGGCAAGTTATACCGTGCTTCCGTACGCACTTTTTACCGGGCGTGCAATTATCGTATTGCAAACGGTTTGCGCAGGCCGTCGGGACGGTTTTCTTCATCTCTGCGACAGTGCTGTCGGGACACTCTGTCCGATGGAAATATCGCTCGTATCAGGCGTCCTGCAGACTTCGCATAACGGCTGCATCGCGGGCCGACAGGTCCGGATAATCGCTGTCGGAGCCGACGTCCGGCCGGCGCTTCCAGCTTCGGTTGCACGTGTCGTATTTCTCATGCGTGTCCAGGATGTCGACGTCGACGACCTCGCCTTCGGGCAGTTGATCGACACGCTCTATGCGAGCGTATCCCACGCCGAGCAGATCTTCGAGTTCCGACAGGTGTGCGTCAATAAGTGCGGCGGCCTGGTCGTTGTCGGAGGCGATCGTGAACACCGCTTCGGTGTCGAGAGGATTGGTCACTCCGGCGTTTCGCATGGCTTCTAGCTTCAGGAGCCCGGAGCGTCTCAGGTCCATCATCTTCTCCCAGATCCACGCCGGTCCGGGCTGCAGTCGCCACGACCAGCCGGCCGCTTCGTCGGGCGTTACCGGAGAGATCGCCTCGGCCGTGTCGAGCGCCGCGATATCGCATTCGGGGAGCATCGCCAGGTGGACCGATTCGGGCTCGTCGGCGCCGCGGTTGGGGATGTGCTCCCAGGCTTCCTGGCACGTGTGCGGCATGATCGGCGCCAGCAGCTTGACCAGCGTCATCAGCATTCTGTAGATCGTGGTCTGGCTGGCCCGGCGTCGGGGTGAGTCGGCCGCTTCGCAGTACAGGCGATCCTTGACCGCGGACAGGTAGATGTTCGACGCCTGGACGGTGCAGAACTCGTAGATCAGCCGTGTGGCGCGGTGGAACTCGTACCGGTCGAGCATCTGGCGCACATCACGCACCAGCACGTCGAGCTGGAGCTTGAGCCACAGGTCGACTGAGTGTTCGGCCGGTTCGGTCGAATCGGTCGCCGGGTCGAAATCTCCGCAGGCTCCCAAAGCGAATTTCAGCGTGTTTCTGATCTTGCGGTAGGCGTCTTCGGTCTGTGCGATCAGGTCTTCGCTGCAGCGGACATCGTCCTGGTAGTTCTGGCTTGCGACCCAGAGTCTCAGGATGTCGGCTCCGCGCTTGTCGAGCTGCTGCATCACGTCGATCACATTTCCGATCGACTTGCTCATCTTCAAGCCTTTTTCGTCGACCACGAAACCGTGGGTCAGGACGGTGCGGAACGGCGGTCGCTGCCGGGCTCCGAGGGCCGGCAGCAGCGAAAGCTGGAACCACCCGCGGTGCTGATCGGATCCTTCGAGGTACATGTCAACGGGGATGTCGTCGACCAGGCCGCGTCCCTTGGCGACGGCGAACCAGCTCGATCCCGATTCAAACCACACGTCGAAGATGTCGCTGCCGGCGGTCAGGTCCGCCGGGGCGAACTGCTCGGGATTGGCTAGGTCTTCGTCTCCGGACGGATCGTAATCGCCCATCAGCTCCGCCGGCGACATCTTGAACCACGAATCCGACCCGTGTTCGGCGAACGTTTTGGCTACGGCCCGCACGCTGGCCGGCGTGACCAGCGGATCGCCGGCTTCGTTGAAGAACACCGGGATCGGCAGCCCCCAGCTTCTCTGGCGCGAGATGCACCAGTCGGGTCTGCTGTCGAGCATTCCGGCGATGCGGTTCTGTCCCCAGGCGGGGATGAAGTCGACGCCGCCGTCTTCAGCCGCCGTCGCGCAGGCCTCTGTCGCCATCTGCCGCAACGTGCGAGTGGTGCTCGCTACGGGGCGGTCCACGCCGATGAACCACTGTTCGGTGGCGCGGAAGATCGTCGGAGTTTTTGAACGCCAGTCGTGCGGATACGAGTGGGTGATCGTGTGCGCCGCCAGGAGTGTGCCGTTTTCGGTCATGTGATCGATGACCATCTGATTGGCGTCCCAGACCACGACTCCCTGGAGCCAGTCGGGCGCGGTTTCGTCGAAGGTCCCGTCGGCCTGAACGGGGCAATAGATATCCAGTCCGTTGCTCAGGCCGGTGTGATAGTCCTCAAGCCCGTGCCCGGGCGCGGTGTGTACGACTCCGGTTCCGTCTTCGAGCGTTACGTAATCGGCGGCCACAAGCGGGCAGGTCACGACCGGCGAAAGCGGGTGCGCGTAAGTGAGCGGTTCTGATGCGTCCAGCAGGTCCCGGCCCTTGACTCGGCCCAGCACTTCGTGCGACTTCAGCCAGCCTGGGCGGGCCGCTTCGATCGCCTCCAGCACCGCTTCGAGCCTTCCGTCGGCCAGCACGACAGTCACCGGCCCGTCTTCGGTTTCGGCGTGGACACAGGCGTATTCGAATCTCGGACTGATCGCAGCGGCCCGGTTGGCCGGCAGCGTCCAGGGAGTCGTCGTCCAGATCGCAAGAGCGACTTTGTCGCCTTCGGCGTGCGGGACGGCGTCTGTTCCGCTGAGGAGTTCGAACGCCACGAAGATGCTCGAATCTTCGCGATCGCGATACTCCAATTCCGCGTCGGCCAGGGCGGTCTGATTGGCGATCGACCAGTGGACCGGCTTTAGCTGGCGGAAGACCAGGCCCTCTTCGACCAGGCGTGCGAACACCTCCAGGCCGGCCGCTTCGTACGCCGGATTCATCGTCAGATAAGGTTCTTCGAACAGGCCCATAACGCCGAGACGCTTGAACTGAGTTCTCTGAAGGTTCACGAACTTGTCGGCGTATTCGGCGCAGATTCTGCGGATGACAGTGGCGTCCATATTGCGGGCCTTGTCGCCGAGCTGCTCGATGACTTTCGCTTCGATGGGCAGGCCGTGGCAGTCCCAGCCGGGGATGTACGGGGCGTCCATTCCGCACATGGTCTTGACGCGAACGACCATATCCTTGAGGACCTTGTTCAGGGCGGTGCCCATGTGGATGTTGCCGTTTGCGTATGGCGGTCCGTCGTGGAGGATGAAGCGGGGGGCGCCCGCGCGGGCCTCCCTGATCTGCCGGTATAGGCCTTCTTCGGCCCATTTGGCCTGGAATTGCGGCTCTTTTTGAACCAGCCCGGCCCTCATAGAGAACTTGGTCCTGGGCAGGTTCACCGTCTTCTTGTATGTCTTCTTATTGTCGCTCATTTTCTCTTGATCCGTTTGGACTCGGCGTTTTTCAGGATATTCGGAAACAATGCAGGCCCTGAAGCCTTACCAGCCTCAAGGCCGCGAGATGCAGAACAGTTCGTCGTCGGCGGGGCTAATGCGTGCGGTTGGCTGTTTGTCAGCCGATTATGCCTGCGCGGACACGGCCCGCCGTCAGCGCCGAGCGCTTCGGTGAGCCTTTCAGGTGGTCCTGAGTCGTCCGCATTAGTCACCTCGTAATTCTGACTGAACAAGTTGCGTAATCAGGGAGTATATCGGCTATATGGAGCAAGTCAATTGCGGATTTCAGATTTGGAATTTAAGATTCTAAAACCTGAAACCTCAAACCCTCCTGTCGGCGGGCAGGTCTGAAATTTCAAATCGTTCCTCTTCTCAGCAGGTCGATTTTTCGCCATGCGCCTGACTCGAATCGCCACATCATCGCCGCTCCCATCACCACAACGTACGCGCTGGCTGCGATCCACGGGCCCAGCGACTCCCACTGCGGCGCCAGTGTGACCGCGACGATCCCGCCGCCGACGATTATGCACCAGCTCAATCCCAGCGTTACGAACATGGGCCATTTCGTGTCGCCGCTGCCTCGCAGGGCGCCGATGTACACTATGCCTACGGCGTCTGACAACTGGAAGATCGCGGCGCATATCATGATTTGGGCTCCGATCCGGACGATCTGGTCGGCCTGGTCAGTCGTCGCGAAGAACCGGGCCATCGGATATCTGAAAATCCAGAACAGCGCTCCGCACATTCCCATCCAGACCATGGCCGTCATAACGCCCTGGTGCGCCCGCTTGCGTGCGATGTCCGGCTTTCGCAGGCCGATGTATCTGCCGACCAGGGCGGTTGTCGCTATGCCGATTCCCACCGCCGGCATGAACGCCAGTCCGATGTACCGCATGGCTATGGTTGTCGCCGCACGGTGGGCCACTCCGAACGAACCGGCCAGCACCGCCACGCATACGCTCCAAGTGAGCATGTCGTTGCACAACTGCACTCCGGCCGGCCAGCCTACGCGGAGTATGTCCCCGCAGTGGCGCCACCGGGTGGCCCGGATCATGTGCGTGCCGAACTTCTTGTGCATTCGGGGCGCCAGGAAGATCGCCAGCAGTACCGCAAACTGGACAATCCACGCCGTCACCGAGCCTATCGCGGCGCCCTCCAGCCCCATCGCCGGGGCTCCGAACTTGCCGAAGATCAGCACCCAGTTGATTGCGATGTTCAGCAGATTGGCGACCACCGAGGCGAAAAGAACCACGCGGGGTCTGTGGATGCCGAAGAAGAACTGCTCCAGCACCCGCGATGGAAGCGTGACCAGCACCGCGACGATCATGTACTTGAAGTACATCGACTCGAGCGCCCGTTCGGGATGTCCTATCGCCGCGAACATGGCGTCCGAGAAGAACCACAGCGACGATATCAACAGGGCGGCCCCGAAGGCCACCGCCATTCCGGCCCAGGCGTATTGACCGGCCCGTTTGTAACGACCAGCCCCGAGATTCTGGCTGACGTAGGTGTTAATCACCGTAAGCAGGCCCAGGACCATTGCTTCGGGTACGAACGCCGACATTCCCGCCAGGAACTGCGCGCTGAACGGGGCCGGGCCGACGCGCGAAACCATCGCTCCGTCGATGAACTTGATGATCGTGGTCCCGAGCATGGCGATGCTCGCCGGCCAGGCCATCCGCAGCACCTCGACATATCCTGAGCCCGGTTTGTTTGAATGCGATAAAGTCATTTTTTCAGCCGTCGGCTTTCAGCTATCAGCCGTCAGCTTACGGCAACGGCCTGATAACGGCAACAGGGCGACCCCGATGCCGCCCTTGTCGTTGGTCGTTAGCTGACAGCTAATAGCTGAAAGCCTCCGTTTACACGTACTTGGCCCCGATCTTGTCGCCGGTTCGTTTGATCCACTGTTTCATGAGTTTGCGGTGTTCGTCGAGGATTGTCTTGGATTTCGGGTCGCCGGCGAGGTTGTTCATTTCGCCCGGATCGTTTTTCAGATCGGTCAGTTGCTCGCGATTGGCGCCCGAATCGTAGATGCAGTATTTGTAGCGGTCGGTTCGAACCATTCGCCCGCTCTGGCTCTCGACCAGCAGGCTCTTGCGCCAGCCGGGCGCTTCTCCGCCTTCGGCCAGCGGACGTACGGACGCGCCGGCCAGGCCCTTTGGCGCCTCGATTCCGGCGTAGTCGCACACCGTGCAGATCAGGTCCAGACCGTTGGACACCAGGTGCGTGTCGTCGACCTTTCCGGCCGGAATGCTGTTCCTGCAGCTCATCACGAACGGTATGCGGACCGATTCCTCGTAGAGCACCGATTTGTGCTCGAGCTTGTGGGCCGAGTCCATGTCGCCGTGGTCGCTGGTGAAGATCACCACAGTGTTGTCCTCGAGCCCGGCGTCCCTGAGCGCCCTGAGCACCGCGCCGACGTGTGCGTCGACCATTTCGGTCAGGCGGCAGTATAGCCAGCGGTGCAGGCGCCAGTCGGTGTCGGTCCATTTCTCGCGTGCGTACTTGCGGAACGGTCTGATGTCCGCGTACCTCGTGGATATCGCTTCGGGCTCGTTTCTCGGCACTTTGTGGTTCGACGGCAGCGGGGGGCAGTTGGTGTCCGCGAACGCTTTCACGTCGCCTGAGGTCCGCGGCGCGTTCAGCGTTTTCTCGCATATTCTCGAGTCGAGGTTTCCCAGCGGCTTACCGCCTCTGGTCCGCCTGTAATCGTTGATCGCCATGTAGCAGATGTCGTGCGGGTTCATGAAAGACGCGAACAGGAAGAACGGCTTGGTGTGCGGGCCCTTGATGAACTCGGCGCACGCCTCGGCCAGCGGCCCGCGCGGACTGCGGGTCAGGTTGCGGTATCCCAGATTCTCGACACGACTGAACTGTTTGGGCATGTGGACCTTGCCGCCGTAGACGGCTTCGTAGCCGGCCTTGCTCAGCAGCGGCCCGATCGACTGGGCGACCATGGCGTCGGTGACTTTCGACTTGCCGCTGTCCTTGTTTTCGCCCATTCCGATAGCGCTGGGCATCAGACCGGTCTGCAGGCTGAAGCGGCTGGGGCAGCAGACCGGATTGCTGGCGTAGGCCCGCTCGAACCGTACGCCGGAGGCCGCCAGGGCGTCCATCGCGGGAGTCTTGAGCCACTTGTTGCCGGTGCAGCTCATCATCGAAGCACTCTGCTGGTCGGTCATGATGAACAGTATGTTGGGCTTGCGAGCAGTCTTGTCGGCCCCGGCGGCTAAACCGTTGAGTCCCAGCGCAATACCGGCGGTCGCCGCCCCCGCGGCGGTCATAAACTGGCGTCGTTTCATAATCTTCTCCTGCGAGTGGGCGAGATATCCGCGTATGGAGCGCAGATGCAATAGGGTAACGGCCAGGATCGCGGTTGGGAAGAAACTGTTGCCGGCGCCACGAAGGAATGAGCAGAAGCGCACCGTGCATCAAGACCGCCCGCGGTTCAGCACGCCGCGGCGGGGACTTGTCCGGCGGCTCTACGCGTATGAGATTCCGTCGTCGCGGTAGTCGGCTCTGGCCCATGGCAGTGCGTGCGGGCCGGCAAGCGGGGCTACCGCGGCTTCCAGGCGTTTCCTGGCTATGGGGGACATCTTCCTGGCCGCGACGATCTCCCTGACCAGCTTGGCGTTTTCTTCGAGGACCTTCATTCCGAAGTGTCCGACTACCGCCGAGGCTACGCCTTTCTGGTCCAGAACGTACTGCAGCAGCTTCTTCGGCGCGGCGCCTTTCTTGCCGATGAGTCCGCGGACGGTCTTCATCGCTATCACGCCTACGTTATGCTTGACCGCCGGCTTGAGAGCCAGTTTGGCGAATCCCGCGTATCGCGTGGCGTTCATCGCGATCAGTGCGATGTCCGGCTGGAGTTGTTCGATGAAGTTCTTCGACGCGGTGGCGCTGTCCATGCTGGAGAACCCGATGAACTTGACGGTTCCCTCGGCCTTGAGCTTCTGCATGCGCTTCCAGGTGGTCTTCCCGAATTTTTCCAGGTCGTCCCTCTTGTTCAGTGCGTGCAGCAGCAGGGCGTCGACATAGTCGACCTTCAGGCGCTTCAGGCTGCCTTCGAACGACTTCATCGCGCCGGCCTCGTCGCGCGGGTCGAACTTGGTCACGATATAGACCTTCTTGCGGTGCTTGGGCAGAATCTCGCCGAAGCGCTCTTCGGTCTTGTAGTTCTGGTGCGTGTCGAAGTAGTTGATTCCCAGTTCGACCGCCCGCTGAAGCAGCGGCTGCCAGTCGCCGTCCTTGTTCTTGAGAAACTGGCTGCCTCCGCCGAACGACAGCACCGAGACCTTCATGCCGGTCTTCCCAAGCGTGCGTTTCGGCATCGCGTCCGACGGCTTGGGCGCTGCGGCTTTGTCGGCCGCCAGGATCTGCGGCGTCACCGATCCGATAACCGTAGCCGAAGATGCGGCGGCGGCCGTCTTCAGGAAATCGCGTCTCGTTCGCTCGTTGGCGCAGTCGGTCATTGGATCGCTCCGTTGGGTCAAGGGGTATAGACGGCTTTGACGTCGCTGAGAACGCCTCCGGCGTCTTTGTGCAGTTCGGGCTTATAGAGAACTGTTGCAATGGACTCGTCCGGCTCGTCGCCGATCGTTATTGTTCCGATGCAGAGAATGCTGTGCAGTTCGGCGACGGAGGTCTGTACGCAGTAGCGATAAGTCCCGACCTTGAGCTTCAGGTCGGCGCATTTGACGCTTATCTCGTGGTCGCCGGTTTCCGGCGTCGCTTTCGTCACCGCATCGATCGTCTTTTTGCTGTGGTTTTTCGGCCAGCCGGAAGCGGCCTGCCATTGCGGGCATATTTCCTTGATCTCGGTCTTGTCGGGCAGCTTGACGGTCTTTTCCCAGCCTTCCGAGGAGGTCCAGTCGCTGACGAGAATCGACCGCACGTACTGGCCGCGGGAATCCTCCAGCCAGATCACCGTCTGGGGATCGTCCAGCGGTTCGTCGTCGGGGTATCGCAGCGGGTCGTTGATCTTGAACGAGATTTCGATCGAGCCTCCAGCCGGTCTCGTGTGATGCGAGAAGTACCCGATCACGCCTCCGGCGCAGATGAAGATCAGCAGTACTATCGCCAGTACTGTTCTGGCCCCTACGCAGCTTGTGGACTTATCTTCGTTACTCATCTTCGGCGGGTTGTCTTTCATTTTCAATCGACAGAATGTAGTCTGCTGCTTGTGATATTCCGTCTGCCACGATTGTATCGGGCGGCAACTCGGGGAAGTGCTTGACCCCGTGCCCGGTCATAACGTACAGCCCTGCGCCACCGGCGTTGACGCCCAACTGCACGTCGTGCGGATGGTCTCCAATGGAAAACGATTGTCGCAGGTCGATATTGTATTTCTCAGCCGCTTTTTCCGCGAAAAATGTGTTCGGCTTGATGCACTCGCACCCCTCCGACCTTTTGTGCGGACAGACGTAGACGTCGGTGATCTTCACCCTTTCGTCCGCCAGCCGTTTGACGACGTAGTCGTTGACCGCGTCGACCTGGGCTCGCGTGACCAGACCGTCGGCGATGCATCGTTGGTTGGTCACCAGGATCAGCATGAACTTCCCGCCAAGCAGCCTGAGAGCCTCGAAGCTCTCGGGATAGAACTCAACCTGGCCCGAGTCGCCGAGATTGCCGACATCCTCGATGATCGTGCCGTCCCGATCCAGAAAAATCGCCTTGTTCATTCGTTCGTAACCTCGTGGGCGGTATGGGTTGCGACACAGAGACTCAGAGGCTCAGAGAACCTGTCTGCCGGCCGGCAGGCGGCTGCGGAAACACCTCTTTATCTTTACGACTACAATAAACGGCGGCGGAGACACAGAGATTTCGCCGTTCTCCGCATCTCCGCCGCTTTTGAGTCTTTGTTGTTATCCAAAATGCTGTTGCGGCAAACTAGCCGCTGATCTTTTCCCGGAGCGTCTGGTATCCGTAGTGGGCCATCAGGTGGTCCAGCAGGACCAGTGCGGTGTAGTTTTCGGCGACCGGCCAGATGCGTGCGACGATCGTCGGGTCGCGGCGGGTGATCGCAGCCAGGTCCTTGGTCTCCAGGGTGTACTTGTCGATCGTGGTCTGGGGCTTGTCGATCGTCGGGGTCGGCTTGACGGCCAGACGGGCCACGATCGCCTGTCCGGTCGACAGTCCGCCGGTGATTCCGCCGGCGCAGTTGGTGTCGAACACCACCTTGCCGCCTTCAGCGTGCATCGAGTCGTTCGACTGGATGCCGGTCATGTCCTTGACCGCGAATCCGGCTCCGACCTCCACGCCCTTGACCGCTCCGATTCCGAGCATGCGTCCCAGTTCGGCGTCGAGCTTGTCGAAGACCGGCTCGCCGAGTCCGGCCGGCACGCCGGTGGCGACGACTTCAACTACTCCGCCGGCCGAGTCGCCGGTGGCGGAGATCTTGTTGCATGCGTCGACCATGGCCTGGGCCGCGTCGATGTCCGGGCAGTTTACGATGTAGTGTACGCCGTACTTGTCGCGGATCTCGGCGGGGTCCATCTCGCGTTGGGTCGCGCGGATCGGCTCGATCTCCTGTTCGATCCGGGCCAGGACCGCGGTCTTTTCCAGGAACCGCATCTCGGGCGTGATTCGTCCCTTGACGTATACTTCCTGGTAGAACGGGTCGTAGTCCCATCGCATCTGCTTGTATGCGTCGGTGTACTTCAGCGCTTCGGTCGGGTCGGCCTCGTCGCAGCGAACGCCGGCGATCTCGCGGACGTAGCTGAACACGTCGATCCCGCAGGCCTTGAGGATCTTCTTGGCCACGTAACCGGCTCCGACGATCGTGGAGGTGTATCGTCCGGAGAAGATTCCCGCTCCGATCGCGTCGTCGTCGGGGCCGTACTTCATGAACGAGGCGTATGAAGCGTGTCCGGGGCGCGGGGTGCGGTTTGTGTCCTGGTACTGCTTGATGTGGATGAAGTGCCGGTCGAGGTTCGGGATCAGGATCGAAAGCGGCGTGCCGTTGGTGTGATTCCAGTTGCCGGCGCCTTCGACGGTGTCGGCTGCGTTCAGACCTGTGTAGATAACCGGCAGGTCCGGCTCCTTGCGGGGCGACGACAGTTCGTCGGCTCCCGGCTTTCGGAGCAGCAGATCGCCGTATATTTCCTGTTCAGTCAGCAGCATTCCAGACGGAACGCCTTCGATAACCGCCGTCAGACCGTCCTGGTACGATCCGCCGGCGACTGTAACCTGAAAATTTCTTCC
>Ga0180435_10006422_pt1 | contig 11260 bp, 9 predicted proteins | sample SS_ome_3_FD_132467 | JGI IMG/M metagenome (GOLD analysis project Ga0180435, IMG submission 132467) | Hypersaline lake sediment archaeal communities from the Salton Sea, California, USA - SS_3_S_1 metaG | ecosystem: Environmental > Aquatic > Non-marine Saline and Alkaline > Hypersaline > Sediment...
CTGGATGGAATCGGTGTCATTCCTGGCCGCATCATCCGCCAGTAACAACATGGCCAGGTGAATTCCGGCCATGGCCATCTGCCCTGCCTCGAACCGGTCCGCTTCAAATCCGGAGGCTGTCACTGCTTTCCGGGTGACGCCTGCCAGATGAAATGCCGTCACCATCATCACAGAAATCACCCCCAGGACCAGCACCAGTGCCATGCCGCTGCGGTTTGACATCATTGGCTCACCTGCCGGCTCACCGGCAGTATCACTGAGCCGGTCAACATCTCTTTTGATTCATCCGTTCCGGTTTCCACCGTGAGGGTCACCCGGAATGGGACAGAAAACTCATACTCTTCGGAATCAGAATCCCACGCCTGGGAATCCTCGCCGTTTTCACCTGAAAATGCCAGGGAGAACGTCCGGATGTCTTCCACCAGTACCGGATCCCGGCAGGGATCCAGATCTGTCTCCAAAGGGAGCAGCCTGTCTGACCGGTGCAGGTCAAACCGTCCCCCGTAACTGTGGACATAATAATCGATCCGGGCCACCCCGTAAACCGGATGTTCCCCGGGAATCAGGTGATTGGTGGAAGTAAAGGCCAGGCGGGAAAACACACGGCCGTCCACTGCGGTTTCATCCCCCTGGAAGCGGCATGGATCCGGATCATCATTGAATTTTGGAGGGTGATACCGGGGGGGCTGGAGAATGAACACCTGGCGCAGGTCTGCGGTCATGACCCTGAGTCCGGGCTGGAGCCTCTCCATCAGATCAATATCTTGTTCAACCTCCTGTGCCGAGGTCAGGAAGGTGTTAAAAGAGGTGAGCAGGGTCATCAGGACCATGGCGGAAACCGCCACTGCCACCAGCACCTCGAGAAGCGTGAACCCCGGGGAATCAGCCATCCGGTGTTTCACTGAAATACCTCCAGGTGACCAGTTCAAAGGATTTTCCGGATCCGGTGATGGTCACCCGGATTTTTTTGAACCTTTCGGACTGCGCCGGCAGGACATCCACGGGTGCCTCAAGGGCGGCATCTTCCAGCTCACACGTCCATGAAAGACCGCTGAATGCCGTTTCAAACGCCTCCGGCATCCGGTCGGGTGCCGACCGGTCCTTTTCCACCGATGCCAGTATCCGGCTGACCGCCTGGGGAATCACCGCCTCAAACCGGCCGGCCCCGGCCAGCGTCAGGGTACTGCCGTGCATCCGGAACAGGGTTACCATCACCAGGGCCATGACCCCCAGGGCCACCAGGACTTCCAGCAGGGTAAACCCCCATGCCTGTCTGTGACATTCAAAGGGCGTGTTGACAGTCATCAAAGGAAGCCATATCCGGGAGAATCTTCACCTGCGGGGCAAACGATTCGATTTTCAGGGAGAGCGGCGTATTCCCGGCAGTCAGATGTATAATAGCGGCATCGGCGTATCCATGCCGGCTCAGCCGGATGATCCGGACCGAGGCGCTGCCCACCCCTTTCCGGCTGCGGTCGGATGCCAGTTCCACGCCGGTGACAGCCAGATTTTCCGGCAGGTCTGGAAAACTGTCTGGAAAACCCGCCTCAGCCGGTTCATCCATGGGGGAATCCGCCACCCACACCCGGCTTGTTCCGGTGTCGATGTGAAGGAAAATATCGGCATGCTCCTGGACCGCCCGTGCTTTCAAAGAGGTGATCCACTGCCCGAAAGACCGGGCTTGGTGCAGCGGGTGTGAACTCCCCGGGTTGAGTCGGATCAACGGCACCGCCACCGCCAGGAATGTGGAAATAATGGCCACCACCACCACCAGTTCCAGCAGGGTAAACCCGTATGCCCGGCTTTTTTTATTCAAGTTCCCAGCTTTTGATGTCCTGATTTTTTCCCTCTCCCCCGGGAGCGCCGTCCGCGCCATAGGACAGGATATCGTAATCTCCGTTCACCCCGGGGCAAAGATACAGATAGTCTCTTCCCCACGGATCTTTGGGGACCGTTCGTTTGTCCAGGTATCCGTTCTCGCTCCATTTCGCGGGAACCGGCTCGGTGGCCGGCTGCTCGATCAGTGCTCTCAATCCCTGTTCCGTAGTGGGATAAAACCCGTTGTCCAGGCGGTACAGTTTCAGGCTGGTTTCAATGGCTGAAATATCCATCTTGGCTTTGACGATCTTGGCATCGTCCGTCCGCCCCATATACCGGGGCACGATCATGCCGGCCAGGATTCCCAGAATAATCACCACCACCATCAGTTCGATAAAGGAAAACCCCCTGTTGTTCAACACCATTTGTTTTTTTGTCCAGTTTTGCAATCGTTTTTTCAAACGTCATTTCCACAGAAACCAAAACGCATGGATGCGCGGATCATCAGTCCACCGAAAATACCATGCCGTCACTCCAATCGCCGTTGCCGTTGCTGTTCCAGCCCATCACCCACCAGGTATAGGATCCTGCCCCAAGGCCCTGATCCAGGGTGATGTGACAGCTGACCCCGTCACAGGCCGCCTCAGGGTATTTGGCTGAGTTGTCTTCAATCTCATACCACTGGGTGAATTTATACGACTTGTCCGCACTCTGGATGAATATGTAATACCAGTTGGCGGAAGCTTCCGGCTCCCAGGAGAAGGTATCGACGGTTCCCTGCATCTGGCCTGACGGTGCAGTCAACTCAATTTTCGCCGGGGTGTTGTCATCCACGGTGAATGTCATGCCGTCACTCCAATCGCCGTTGCCATTGCTGTTCCAGCCCATCACCCACCAGGTATAGGATCCCGCCCCAAGGCCCTGATCCAGGGTGATATTACAGCTGACCCCGTCACAGGCCGCCTCAGGGTATCTGGCCGAGTTGTCTTCAATCTCATACCACTGGGTGAATTTATACGACTTGTCCGCACTCTGGATGAATAAATAATACCAGGAGGCGGTGCCCTCCGGCTCCCAGGCAAAGTCCGTCACCGCACCGACGATCTCCCCGGACGGCGATGTCAGCGAGATTTTCGCCGGCGTCACCGGCTCGACCGTAAACTCCATGCCGTCGCTCCAATCGCCGTTGCCGTCGTCGTTCCAGCCCCTGACCCACCAGGTGTATGTTCCGGCGATGATGGCCTCATCCAGGGTAACTGTACATGAGCCGCTGTCACACGAAACTTCCGGGTATTTGCCTGAATTGTCTTCGATTTCATACCACTGGGTGAATTTATAGGGTCCGTCCTTTTCCTGGACATACAGGCGATACCAGGTGGCTTTGCTGTCTTCTTTCCAGACAAAACTGTCTACCGCGCCTGCTGCCTGGCCTGACGGAGAAGTCAGCTCAACCTTGCCGGGAACGGCTTGTTCAACGGTAAAATCCATGCCGCTGCTCCACTCGCCGTCACCGTTCTCATCATTCCAGCCCATGGCCCACCAGGTATAGGTATCGGGAACGAGCGCCTCCCCCACTTCGGCGGTACATATGCCGTCGGTACAGACGGCATCGGGAAACCCGGCTGAATTGTCCTCGACTTCATACCACTGGGAAAATTTATATGATTTATCGGCACTGTGGATAGAGACTTGATACCAGGTGGCGGCCGGATCCTCATACCAGGAGAGCGTCGGGGTTTTGTCCTCGATACTCCCGGATGGCGATATCAGTAGGATCTTTCCGACCACCGTGGTCGGTACGATCCTCACCTGACCGCTCAGGAAAACCGTGCCGTCTGACGATGACACCGCTTTGACCTGAACCGTTTCTCCTTCGGTCTCCCCCCTGACGGTCACTTGAGCGACCCCTGTGCTTTCACCGATAAAACCGGCGGCCGTGGATGGGCTGCCGGTATCCGGGTCCACAAGGCTCCAGGTGTAGGTTTCGGACTGGGCCCCGGCGATCTGAAAATCCTGGGTGCTGCCGACGGCCAGATTCAGGTCGTTGGACGGATCCATGGATTTCCCCGCCAGGATGGTGAATGTCAGGCTGAAAGGATCGGAAACGTTTCCCACCTCGTCTGCGAACCAGGCGTACAGGGTCCGGGTCCCGGTGCCGGACACATCATAGGTCAGCGTCTGGCCGGCGGTACTGGAAAAATCATACCTCGTGGCGCTGGAAAACAGTTCGGTGGCATTGACATACACCGTATGAACATCACCGGGAGATCCGGTCACCAGCAGTGTCACCGGGCTGCCGGTCACGGTCTCTTCCGTCTGTCCGGCCACGGAGGTGTCCAGACGGAGGGTGGCCGCGGGCGCCACATTGTCGAATGTATAGGGCCCCGCGACCGTATCGTCACTCAGCTGTGTTCCGGTCACCGGATTGAAGTAGACGGTTTTGACATGAAGATACCATCCCAGTCCGTCACTGCCGACAAACCATTCATCCGGGTCGGTGGAGATGACCACCAGATCCGAATGGGGCACCTGGGCATCCCCGATCCCCAGATCATAGTCGTCCAGAGGGGTGACGGCGTTGTTCCAGGTATAGACATACCCGGACAGCGTATACCCGGTCGTGTCCCCGGTGGTGGGAACCACCACCGCATCGAGCGTATCCGGCACCGCCTGGGGCGTGTTGCCGGTACTGACGCTGTCTATTTCAATGCCGGCCGGTTCAAATGCGGCATGCACGGTCACGGGCAGCAGGAACAATACCGCCCAGACAACAGCGGCCAATGATCTGAAACCGAATCGAAAACATTTTCTCATTTTTACAATCCCTCCCGGTGTTTATTGCCTGGTCAGCGTCATGTTGACGTCCGCAGTGCCGCCCGATACATCCGTGGCCTGATCATAAGTCCCGGACGTCTGGTCCTGACCCGCGGCATAAAATTTCATGCCGAATGTATTGGAAAGATCCTGGGCAAACACCTTGTAGACCTTGCCGGCCGTCACATTGACGGCATAGGTGAACGTCTCGAAGTCATTGCCGGGATTCTGGGCCCTGACCTGATGGACCACCCCGTCATTCGGATCATAGGCCCCGACGATAACGATGGCACCCGGACCGGCCTCGGACAGCGTGACCGTGCCGGTGATTTCCAATGCAGGCTGAACAACCACGTCCGGATGAACCGTATCGGCGGTAATGCTGATGCCGGTTTCAAGAATTTCAGGCAGCCCCTTCCCGGGCAGCACCAGCAGAGAATAATCCGTCCCCTGGATCACGTTGGAAAAAGAGAATTTCCCGGCAGCATTGGTCCGGGCCACCTTGCGATACTGGGTGGTGGCACTGTACAGCAGGGCATAGGCCTTTTTCACCGGCAGGCCGCCGCTCATCACATGCCCGGTAAACGACCAGGTGCTGCCCGGTATGATCAGGGTCATGTCATGGACAATGGTGGCGCCGGCATTTCCCGTGGTCACATCATCCGGGTCATAGGGAACATACGCATTACCTTTGGCCGCCTTGATCATGTGCAGGGCGTTGGGTGTCAATCCCTGGAACCGGTACCCGCCGTCCGGTCCGGTCCTGGCCGTCTTGACATAATTCGGCCCGCGCAGGGTGACCAGGGCATTTGCCACGGGACCGTTGGTATCGGATACACCCCCGGAAATGATGGCTCCCCGGGTCATCAGGATGTCTGGAGCGGTCAGATCGGAAACCACCGCCACACCATCGTTCTCCGACGGCATGTATTCCGGATGACTGGCCGCCAGCGTGTAGATCCCGGGCGGAACATCATAATGGGTATAGATACCGTCACTGCCGGTATACGCCGATTCGTGGTGTTTTTCACCCCTGGAGGACAAAATGTCCACCCGGGCTTCCGGCACGGGCGTTTCCCAGTCCGCGCTGTCTTTGACCGCTCCGGTTACCCTGAAAAACTGATCCACGATGAAATCGGAGACAGCCACGGTATCACTGGTCAGCACAACATCCTGGTTGACCTGGGCCGGATACGGCTTCGGCGGCCGGAGTGTCACATGATAGGTGCCCGCCGGTACATTCTCGAAACTGTAGTGCCCGTTTTCATCAGTGCGGCCGAAAAAGCCCGCCGGTGAGTAATCGGTATTCAACAGCAGCACCAGAAAGTCTTCCAGCGGTGTCCCGCCGTTTTCTCTGGACCGGTTGAGGGTGACATATCCCTCCAGACCTGCTGTATCCGGCACCGCAACCACCACCGGGATGTCGACATTGTCCACGGACCCCTCAGTCACATCCACCCGGGTGGCATCCGACCGGCGGGTAACAGCCGGCTCACCGGTCTTGTGATAATACGTCCGACCGGCATGCGTGACATACACCAGATAATCATCCGAAGGAGCGACCTTGATTGTGAACTCGCCATTGACATCCGTCAGGGCCGAGCCGAAGCGCCAGTCATCGAAATCATGGTTGTTGGCCTTGACAATGACATTGCCGGCCGCGGCCCCGTCCACCGTAATACGGCCGGAGATGGTTTTGAGCTCTCCGCAGACAAAGGCGAAATTTTTGTCTGCCGTATCGATGCCCGCCTCAACCGCAACGGGATCCGCCTGGGTGAATTCGGTCTTGCCGTCATAGAGCCGCGCCACCGCTTCCCCTGTGGCCGACAGGATATAATCGGCTGCCGGCAGCAGGTGAGGCAGATGATAGTCATTGCCGTTCACGTCACCGGTCAGCAGGATCGATTTCTGGATACCGGTGGCATCGGAACGGATCATCACTTCCACCTGCTGGCCTTCGCACAGCCCGGTCACCGTTCCGGAAACCGATCCGAACACCAGGTCTGTCCAGTCGACAGATGTCTCATTGGTGATCTCTATCTCCTGGTTACCATAGACCGCAAAGAGTTTCACGGTATCAGGCAACGGGGTTTTCAGGGGCGGGGTAACATAGTTGCCGGCGGCATCCACCGCCACAGTGGCGATCACACGGGTGCCGTCCCGAACCTCCACCCGCAGGCCGGTAATCTCTTCCCCGCCGCCGTTGATCGTTACCACGCCGCTGCGGGGCTGAAACGGCGCCAGCGTGATTTTATTCAACTCGTGATTCTGTGCGGCGACCTCAAACGGGCCCGTCACATGGCGCTTCTGAAAACCGGGCCGGTTGGCGAGAATTTCGACCTTGTAGGTGCCGGCCGGTACATCGGCAAAAGAGTATGTCCCTGCCGCGATCTCCCAGGTACCTGATTTAAATTCACCCAGGTTGGACACTTTGATCAGATTGGCCGTCCCGTTGGCCACCTTTTCTTCGGGGGATGTCCCGTAAAAAGCCTGGCCGGAAACGGTGTATCCACCGGAAACGGTGATCAGTCCATGCTGAAAGCTCACGTCATGGATCTTCGCGGTCCGGGGTTCTGCATCCGGCGCCAGACCGGCCGCTGCCGCCAGCACCGTGGGTACGGTATACCCGGCACTGGCTGCCGTGTCCGGACCGATGATGGTTTTTTGAATCTGAATGGGATAACTGCCCTCCCCCTGCCCGGTCTTGACCTTGAATCGGGCCTTGAAAGCGGTGAACACCTGATCCGGGCTGTCGGCAAAAAAATTGGCTGCTGCCGCGGCAATCATGACGATCCCCTGGGCGGCCCTGTTGTTCACCTGATAATACAAGGTGTCGGCAATGGTTGCCGCCGCAGGGGGATCCTGGGGATCGAAGCCGGCGCCGTCATCAATATCCATGTCCCCTTTCAACAGCCCGTCAAACTCAAAGATATCCGGGTCATACACCAGTGTGAACACCATGCCGTTCACATCATCGGCGCCTTTGAGCGTCAGGTCCAGAAGCGCGGTCCTGTCAGTTTCGGTTCCCCTGTTGTTGACAGTGACATCCCGGCTCAGGCCCAGAACCCTTTCCGCTGATACCGGCTGGCATACACAGACACCCATCAGCAGGATCAGGCAGACAATGAAAATTCTATTGAACGGCTTCATTGGTTTCTCCCTTATTCTTTAATTGACAGTTGATGACTCCGGCCTGCCCGGGTTTCCATGAAGTGTTCAACCCGGTGCATCTTTTCCAGCAGGTCGATATGCTGACGCTGCATCTGCTCAAATTCATCGTATCGATCGAGCAGGGCCAGCGTCAACACCTGATTTCTGGTTTCATCAATTTCGTTGTTGACTTGTGTTTTAAGGGCCTGGATATCCTGCCAGGCATCGTTTTCTTTTTTTTCAAACCCCAGGGCCGCAGGCACCAGGGCGTCAAATTCAACGGCATGAACATACCCCTGGGGACGCAGCGTATCTTCCCTCATGGATGCATACCGGGCATGGCGGCGCGGCGGTAGCAGGTCCGGCCGGGGAATATCCGCCCGGACAATCACATCCAATGGCCCCCCATACCGGTCCCCGGGGTAAATTTCGATCGCGGTCAGTTTCGGATCGCCTGACGGGTGGTCCCGATAGATTCTGGCAACGTTCAATCCCCTGAGTATCCGATCCATGGCTTTTTCCAGGGGCTGATCTTCCAGGTGGATCGTCAGTGTTCCGGGTTCGAAATCTTTTGCGATAAAAATGACAATGCCGGCCTGGTGGGCGATCTTTTCGAGAACAGACAGCAACGGTTCGTTGTCAGCTGTGATGGACAGGCGGTCATCGGTAAACATTACGGTTCCGGCGGCCCGGCAGACCCCGGGGCCGGCCGTCATGCAGACCAGGACCGCCAGGACGGCCGCCAGCTGGCACAGCCATGTATGATGACTACTCTTGAAGCGCACGGATGGCCTCTTCCATACCGATTTTTCCATCTCCATCGATATCCGCATTCACATAGATTGATTTTTCAGTACTGCCGGATAATGCTTTCAACACCAGCAGGACATCCCCCAGATCGATGGACATGCTCTGATCCACGTCCCCGATCCAGTTGTATTCCTGAACATTGACCGCCAGTTGCCCCCAGGAGGTCCCTGAAATTTCCTGATTTAAAAAATCTCTCAACCCCTGCCGATCGACGGCAAACGCCGTGTTCCCCTGATGCCGGGCCCGAAAGAACACCGAGAGACACAGGGCCTGCTCCGCAGCAGTCACCCCGGCCGCATCCCCGGACCGGGACAGGCCGATCACCAGATTTCCGGGCATGCCGTCCTCCAGAGCCACCTTCAAATAGGTGGGATCGGCCCCGTTTTGACTGAACAGGCCCCCTTCCTGAATTTTGGGCTGAATCCCCGGAACACCCGGATCCGCGTCCGCCGGTTCGAGCACATCCGGGTCATATAACAGGTCAAATGCCATGCCATACAGATCATTGACACTGTGTATCAGGATATCCACACGAAACTCGCCCCCCACGAACTGGGTGGCCGCCGCCTGAATCTGAATGCTGCCGGCTGCATTCGATGCTGCAGGACAAAACAGCAGCAGAAGGCAGATCATGACCCGGATTCGCCCCGGCATCCATTTTCCGCTTTGTTTTCCGGCACACGCCGGAACCTGTCTGTTCATTGCTTTTTCTCCCTGACGCATCTATTGATTGTTTTCCACATCTAGATAAAACGAGTATGCCCCCACCCGACCGGTCAGACTGGCCTGGTTGATGGTAACAAAATGCCGGCCGTTGGTCAGTTTCCGGGTATCAAGGATATAGGAATAGGGCGTATGGGCATGCTCCTCCTCGTCAAAGCGCCGGTTGTCCACGAAAATGATGATTTCGTGGCGAGTTTCATTAAATATATACATGCTTTCCGGGGCCACCGCAACTTTTAATTTGATTTCTCCGGACACCGCTGATACTGATTTTTCAGCCAGGCCGGTGACCTCGTCTTCAAGATAGACGGTGAACGCCGGAGATATGTTCAACGATCGACGGACCAGTGCCTGGGCTGAAATCCCCTGTTCCATGCGGGCCAGCAAAGACTTCCGGGCATCCGGATAGGTAAGGATTCCCTGTTCCGCCTGATTCAGGGTGGACCGGTATTCCCTGTAATTCCCGCCACTGTCCTGCACAATCACTGAATTGTCGGGCAGAACAACCCCTTCCATATACAGATGGGCACCGGTCATCTCCATGATCTGAATCCGGCCGGTGTTGTCCAGCCCGTCCCACACATGAACATGGGTGCCTGCAGGCATGGGGGCACCTTCCAGAAGCGAGTTGAGCAACGGTCCGTTGCGGATACCCGCTTTGAGGCAGATTCTCGAGGGGCGTAACACGGTGTACCCGATATTCACCCGATCACCCGGACGGCTGATCTCTTCGATCCGGATATCCGCGATCTCTCCCCCGGAATTGGCCGTGGGATCATAGACGGCCCGTTCCCCATCGGGTCCCGTGGCAGCGATACCCACCAGATACGCTTCATTGGGCACCATGTTTCCGGCATCGTCCCGGCCGTCCCAGACCACGGTATTGATCCCGGCCGGCTGAATCCGGTCTGTGATCAGATGCCGGGCAATGTCAAAATCCGGGGTGAACACCTGAACCGTTACCCTTGCCTCCCGGCTCAGAGAAAAGGACCATCTGATCTCCTCTCCGGGGGTCAACACCGTCTGGTTGAGCCGGACACCATCGATGACCAGGTTTGAAGCCGTGGCCGCAGGGATACACACCAGAAAAACAAGGATCCATCCCGCCATCACCTGCTGAATGGTCCTGAGCCGCCTGTCTGTAAAAACCATTTTCATTCTCCCTTTCCCCGGATCCCGAGCCCGCTGCCTGTCCAGACCGGATGACCCGCTGTTCTTTCCATATGGGTAATCTGACGCAGCCGTCCACCGGCCAGTGACAGAACCCAGATTTCCCTGCTGCCGGTTCTTGCGGAAACAAAGGCAAGTTCCTCTCCGTCAGGCGACCATGCCGGATCGATATCCATGGACTGATGATCGGTCACCTGCTGATGCGTCTTTTCAGACAGGTGATACACCCAGATATTGTAATATCCGTTTTTATTGGAGACATAGGCGATTCGCCTTCCGTCGGGAGACCAGGCCGGGTGAAATGCGTCGGCCCGGTCGTGGGTGATCATGGCGATGGATCCATCCTGGATCTCCATGACACCGATCTCCTCCACCACCCCGAGGATTTCATCCCGGCGGAACTGGGCAAATGCCAGTTTTTTCCCGTCCGGCGAATACGCGGGATAGATCCGCATGGGAGGAAACTGTGTGAGCTGCTTTGCTTCCATCCATATCCGGCCGTTTCGTTCCATCTGCCACAATTCGCTTTGATCCGACGGGATGACGGTATACCGGACAAACGCAATGGCCCGGCCGTCCGGACGCCATACCGGATGCGCCGATATCCCCGGCGGTACCGGCAGCGGCACCGGTGTGTCTTCACCCGGTGTCAGGACCTGAAGCTGCCGGTCCTGATTCACGAAAACGATCTGCCTGCCATCGGGTGACACAGCCGGAAAAACGGCATCTCCGGGGGTGTCAAACACCGGTGCCGGGTTTTTGCCATCCGGGTCAA
>Ga0180435_10006423_pt1 | contig 11259 bp, 7 predicted proteins | sample SS_ome_3_FD_132467 | JGI IMG/M metagenome (GOLD analysis project Ga0180435, IMG submission 132467) | Hypersaline lake sediment archaeal communities from the Salton Sea, California, USA - SS_3_S_1 metaG | ecosystem: Environmental > Aquatic > Non-marine Saline and Alkaline > Hypersaline > Sediment...
ATGTGGGTCGAAGAGACCCCGGAAGCGCGGCGTGCCAAGCAGAGGGGTCAGGCTCAGGCCCACCACCAGGAGCAAGGCGAGAGAGATCCATCGCCACCGCCCACCCGCTGCGAGGCCCATCACCAGGAGCGCGCACGGAATGCCCAGGAGAATCGCCGCGCGCGAGAAACTGAACAGGATGGCCAGAGCGATGGGCGGTGTGAGCAATCGATACACGGTTCGACGGTTGCCTGATCGGCCCAAGACGGTCACCGCCAGCAGCACGGGCAGCACTCTCCCGAGATAGAGGGCCGCGTTGTTCGGTGACCCGTAGACAGAGCGCAGACGGCGGAAGCCTCCCTCCGCCGTGATGACGTTGATGTCGAAAGCGTACTGGACTAGTCCAATCAGGGCTACGGCGGCTCCGCCTGCCACGAGGCCATCGACGATCCGCCACCGTCCTCCCCTGTTGACCAACCGGGTGGTCCTGAGCATCACGTAGAAGAGCGCCGGCTCCAGGAGGGTCACGCGGAGCTCGCGCAAAGCCACGTGAGGGCGCTGGGCGAAGAGCGTCGCCGCCGCTGCGGTCACCACCAACAGGAGTACCGCCCGGTCGGCCCAGGAAAGTGACCATGCGCCGTGCATAATGGCCCGTCGCTGTTTGATCTGTCTCACGCCCCATGAGACGAGGCTGAGCAGCGTCAGAATCTCGGCCAAGGAGAACGCCTTGCCTAGCAAGGGGCGCGGGTGAAGATAGAGGGGCGCGCTGAACGCGACCATCGCCAGACCCAGATCGAGCCGCAGCATCACCAGGGCTGCCGCTGCCAGTCCGCTGACCAGCGTCACAGGCCACCACGGCGAGATGTAGAAGACCCCAACCGCGAGGAGCAGCGTCACCGGAGCGGTCAGCGTCCTGTCGAGGGATCCCAGATCCAGCGGTAGCCGAGTTGGGACGGAGACGGAGGCCAGACCGTCCGCCGCTCTGCCGGCAGGATCCGTAGATGCTCTTCCTGTGCCAAGTACCGATGCCAAGACGGACGTGAGGCAGATGGCGGTTCCTGCTGTCAGCGCCTTGAGGATGTGATCGTAGACCGCGGTGCTCGGACCCGACTGTACGCTCCATCCGACCAGCGGGAACTGCCCCCAGCCCCGATCCGCGATCACCTGTGCCACGTGGGGTCCGTCCTCGAGGCCCCCAGCTACCTGGACGAGATCCACCTCCGGTTCCGGGCCATACTCCGGCGACGTGAGCACCAAGTAGGCTCCCCGCTCGGTCCGCGGCAGTCGGTTTGCTGGTTCACCGTCGACACGGATCCAGAAGTTGGCACGGTAGGTGCCGCGTCTCACTCGCAGCGCCAGCCCCGTGCCCTGGAAGGGGATGCTGACCTGATCGGTGCCGGACAAGCTGCCGAGCTCGCTGGGGTCCGCCCCCAGGGGAGAGAGCGTCCAGTCTCCCTCCCAGTCCGCCTCGCCGGTCAGGGGGGTATAGGTCAACGCCTCCTGGTGGAGACCCGCTCGATGCTTGATTGCCGACACGAACCCGATCGCTGCCAGGAACAGGATGAGTGCAGCAAGACAGATACGCGCCCAGTGACTGGAGAATTTCACCGGTGTATCAGCGTACAGATGCTCGGAGGTTGAACGGGAACCAGGGGGCTGGCCCAGGATAGATCAGTCTGGTCGTGGATGCCAGGAATCATCGCCGTGCCAATCATGGGGCTCTGGCGTCTCCTCTCCGTCGCCGACGTCAACGTCTGGCGTCGAAGTCGAGTCCCCGCCCGATGCATCTTCGCCCGGAATTGCATCATTGTGCGGGGTGGCTTCCTCGTGCGGGGGATGGATCTCCGGGCCGAACTTCTCATCGGTGTACTCGGCCGGGCTCGGCGCGTCCGGCGTAGCTATCTCGCTGGCTTCGTCCCCGGGCGTCCCTTCCTCCGGCCTGGTGTCCGTGTCAGAGCCGCTGTCATGGGCGTCCACCCCAAAGCCCGCGTCCCAGGTGCCCGGTTGCCACTCCACGTTCGTCGTGCCGCCAGCCACCGTCATTTGATGCACGCCTGGATCGGGCTCGCCGACGTCGATCAGATAGAGGTTTTCTTGATAGACGGTCACGATCTGATCGCCTATGGGACTCCAGGCCATCTCTGGGTACTCGAAACCCATCTCCTCGGCGCTGGGAAAGACTTGTCTGCGGTCGGATCCATCGCGATCCATCACATGAAGATCGTAACTGCTCGTCTGGCTCGCATAGGGGCTCCGGGCCCGGCCAAAGGCGATCAGACCTGTCCTTGGCGCGAACGTGGGCCACGCCCACATACCGGCCTCGCTCGATAACTCGGCGGTGATCGCTCCGTCGGCGCTGAGGGCCCATACGTCGAATACCGGGCTGTCCTCCGGCTCGCCACGGGCTGGGCTCGGTCCGTGCAGGGTCGTGACGATGTATGCCCCTTCCGGAGACCATCCCACGGTGGGCGTCCAGACCCAGGGGGCGTAGGTGCGGTACGGTGCGAACCGGAACAGGGGCCTCTCCCATCCGTCGTAGGCGCGGACTACCCCGACCTCGTCGGGAGAGGCGTAGGCCAGGTCTCGCCCATCAGGGGACCAGGCGTATGTCGTGCCCCACCAACTATACGAGCCTGCACGGTCGGGTTGCAGAACCTGGCGCTTCCCGATGAGGTCGCCGGTGCTGGGCCGCGGTCGGGCTACCCACAGGTCATTCTCGGCCCGCCAACCCGGATTACCGTCTGTTGGGGCGCCGGTCGTGTAGGCAATGCGGCAGCGGCTTCCGTCGTTCAGCACCTCACAGGCCGGGTCCCAGGCTGCCCACAGGACGCCGTCCACATCCAGTCTCACCGGCTCTGGGTTAGCCGCGGATCCGTCGACAACCCACATTGTATTCAAGGGGGCGCTCTCGCCCGTCTCCGTCGGGGCGCGACTGTAAAGCAGGTGGGTGCCGTCGGAGGAGAGGCTGAAGACCCGTCCATCCAGGTCGCCGGTGTGAGTCAGCCGCCGTTGATTCGAGCTCGTTCGTTGTATCAGCCAGGCGTTCTGATGGGCAACGTACGCAATGGTCCCCGTGATTGGCGTGGGTCTCTGTTCTTGCTGAGCGCCGACAAGGATCACCTCCGTACGCGGCTCTTGCAGTGTCACCTCCCGGATGATGTGTTTTTCGACTTCTACACCGTCCTCCACCGTAACCCGGAACGTCACCTCTCTGAGACCGTTGATGCCGGCCTCCAAGAGCTGGGATTCTCCGGCGGGAATAGAGGTATCATGTACCGTACGGCGGTCGTAAGGAATCTCACGCTCCTCCGTCTCGACCCGGATGTCTACGCGTGTCACCCGGATGGTCATGCCATCCTCCAGGAGGGTTGGCTCAGCCGGCCGCACCTGGTCATCCCTGTCCAGGGTGATGCTCTCCTCTTCAAGCAGGCCGCGCACGGTGGTGGACTGCGTGAGGATCTCTCGGGTTTCACCATCAACGGTCAGGGTGATCGTGTGCGCACCTCGAAGAGAGCCACAGGCCGCCAGAAAGAGAACGAGAAGAAGGTGAGTGGACCAACGCCTCATCATACCTGCGATTATACCATCGCGCCCCCCCGCGGCAACGGACTGGCACGGGTGCACTAACGAGTTGGCGCCCCTACCGGTGCGGTGCACCTCTCAGGTGCGTTGCACCTCACGAGCGTATGCTTGCCTCGTATGCCAGTCACAACTGGCCGGTACACCGGCGCCCGTTTGGCGCCGACGGTGTCCAACCGGTCACCATGTCCGCGACAACCCGTTAGCGGGCCCGACTGGCACCTGGGCGTTGACCAACCCCCGTTGACGTGCTAAAATCGACTGACGAGGAGGTTATGTGGAATGGCTACAGCAGAAGAGCGCATGGAGATTCTCAAGATGGTGCAGGGCGGTCAGATCAGCGCCGAGGAAGGCGCCAGGCTCCTGGAGGCTTTGCAGGAGAGCGAACAGCCTACCGTGAGGGCGGCAGGGCCGGACCGGTCTCAGCAGCCTCGCCGTCTCAGGGTCCGCGTCTCCGATCTCGAGACAGGGCGCAACAAAGTGAATATCGATCTGCCGTGGAACTTGATCAACGTCGGGATGCATATGGGGGCGCAGTTCGCGCCCGCGGAGATTGACCTCGAAGAGGTGATGCGGGCTCTGAGAGCCGGCACCGCGGGGAAGATCGTCGACGTGGAGGACGCAGAGGACAACGAGCGGGTCGAGATTTTTGTTGAATAGTGGCTCGGCGTGCCGGCCCTCATTGCGGCATCGAGCCGGGATCGGGCAAGGCAATCGGAGCCCGTCAGTCTTCCCGTCGGCGCACCACCATCAGCGTCAAATCGTCCGACGGAGGTTGATCACCCACGAAGCCCTCCACAGCATCGATGATGCGGGACAGCGTTCCTTCTGCAGTGTCTCGTTCACAGCGCTGTCGGATCACCTCGTGTAGTTGGGATTCTCCGAAGAAGGCGCCGTTGACTGAGAGAGCCTCCGTCACACCATCCGTATAGAGGACCATGCAGTCTCCAGGGTGCAGTGTCACCGGGTGCTCTCGAAAGGCAACGTCCTTGAGCACTCCGAGGGCTGTTTCGCCTCGTTCCATCTGCTCCAACCTGCCGTCCTCCGAACGGAGGATGAGGGGCGGGTGATGGCCCGCGTTGGCCACGATGGCCTCGCCGGACGCCAGGGAGACGATGGCATAGAGCCCGGTCACAAACATACCGTGTTTCGCGTCTGGCACCAGCAGCTCATTGACGCGGCCCAGCGCGTCGCCAGGCGAGCGTCCCTCCCCAGCGGCTGCCCGCATAAGCGTGCGGGTCAACGCCATAAAGAGCGCAGCTGGCATCCCCTTGTCTGCTACATCTGCAATCACTACGCCCAGTCGACGGCCTGGCAGTTCAAACACGTCGTAGAAGTCGCCGGCGACCTGGCGGGCGGCGCGCCAGGTGACAGCCAACTCCCACCCCGATATGGTGGGGAGATGCTCCGGCATGAATGTCTGCTGGATCTCTCGCGCCAACTCGAGTTCCTGCTCCAGCCGCTCACGCTCAGCCATCTCCTGCTGGAGGCGGTCGTTCTGGATCGCCAGGGCTGTCTGCTGTGCGATACCCGTGATGATCTCCAGTCGACGTTCGTTGAAGCACCGGCATCCCGCGCTCTCCCCCACCAACAGGACCCCCAGGACATCCCCCTTCACCGAGAGAGGAACGCCCATCACAGTCCCAAGCACATCCGGTGGCTTCGAACCCGTGCTCCGCTCGTGACGGCTCTCTGTCAGGTGTCCTGGAATCAGCCCCTCGAGTTGAGTGACGTCTTCCAGAATGACGCGCTCGTCCTGTCGACGGACGGCATCGAGCAGAGGGAACGAATCTGGGGAGATGGCTCCTGCCGGCATAGGTGTTCCGTAACCGCGGCCGGGCGAGAAAGCGCTTTCCTCACCGTCCCAAAGAAAGACCGCGCATCCCTCGACCCCGACCAGCATGGGCGTGATGCGCACAATAGCCGCGAGAATCTCGTCCAGATCGTTTAGGCTGACCACGGCCTGGGCAACCTGGAGGAGGGCCGCCGAGACGTAAGCCTCTTCCTGCCGTGCCTCGAGAAGCCGTGCGTTCTCCGCGGCCATAGCTGCTTGGTAGGCTATGCCGCGTAGAATAGCCATGCGCTCGTCATGGAGCTGGTGCGTTTCGTAGGCATCATTCTCGAGCCCGTAGTCTACGAGCATCGCACCCTGCACCTCCCCGTGAACCACCAGGGGCAGTAGGAGAGGGGAGTCGAATCCCTCCAATCCGGCGGGGGCTCGGTCCAGCGTGACCGGCTCACGTGTCCTGCGGAGTTCTTCGAAGGCGGGTATCTCGCTGGGACGCAGGCGCACGTCACCAACCGGACCGCCCTCCCCCTGGGCCGGATGACCGCAGCTCTCTCTCGTCACGAACGCGTCGCGGTCTTCCTCCCAGAGGAACACTGCGCAGCGGTCAACGCCCACCAGCATCGGCATCAGTCGAACCACAGTGTCGAGTACCTCGTCGAGCGTGGTCAATGACTGGGTCGCGTCGGCCACTTCCAGCAGAACAGTTGAGATGTAAGCTTGTTCCTGCGCGCGCTGATACAGGCGGGTGTTCTCGATCGCAACCGCCGCATAACTCGCGAATGCGGCCGTCATAGCCCGCGACTCCGGGCCGTACCGATTTGGCCTGTGGTGGACCAGAGTCAGCAGCCCGAGGCGCTGCTCCGCGGCTTTTAGGGGCGCCGCGATGGCTGAGTAATCGGGCGCCATACCCAGGGTGGTTCCCAGGGGCTCGATCGGATCCCGGGAGGATCGGACCAGAGGCTTGTCCGCGACCAGGGCCCGACGCAGCCAGGCGTTTCCGCCCGTGCGGGAGTTGTCGATACACACGTTTTCGTCTGCGCCGCGGACGGCGGACAGACAGAGCGTATGGTCCTGCAGCAACCATATTGCGGCCCCGTCACACGGGAGGATCGCCCCCAACCGGTCGAGGACGGCATCAAGGACCTCGTCAAGCTCGATCCCGGCGGAAAGGAGACCCGCGACGTCTCGCATGCTGTCCGCGACCTGTCGGCGCCAACGCTCTGACTGGTAAAGGTTGGCATTTCGGATCGCGATGGCCACGCTGTCGGCCAAAGCTTCGAAGAGAAACTGGTCGTCCTCATTGAAGCTGTTCTTCTGTTCACTTTGGACGTCGAGCACGCCCAGCACCTCGTCCCCAAAAACCAGGGGAACGGCCAGCTGGGAATGGGCGTCGATGGGCGGCGACGCTAGGCGCTGGTAGCGACGATCCTGAGTCAGGTCGTTCGATAGCACCGTCTCGCCGTGGCAGGCCACCCAGGCCACAATGCCCTCTGAATCGCTGAGGTCGCAGACCGGCTGGCCCGCTTCCACTGTATCAGCAGGTCGGGGCGGCCATCCAGCGCGGTAGACAATCTTCCCCCGGGCCGGATCGACTGTGAAGAGATGGATGACGGGGTAGCCGAACTGCTCGTGGATAAGGGCGGCGACCCGGTCCAACAGCTCGTCGAGGTCGAGGATTGAGGCAACCACCCGGCCTACCTCAGCGACGGCCGAGAGCTGGTCCGCGTGGAGGCGGAGGTCGCTGTACAGTCGCGCGTCCTCCACGGCGATAGCGATTTGATCGGCCAGGGCGCGGAGCACCAGCATGTCTGTCTCGTCAAAACGCTCTGGCTGGTCGCTCTGTACGTCGAGCACGCCCAGCGTACGCTCCTCGATCACGAGCGGCAGGGCTGCCTCGGACTTGGTCCCGGGAAGGACATCCACGTAGCGGTAGTGCGAATTGCGGCTCACGTCCCCTGCCAGGATCTCCTCTCCTGTCTGGGCCACATGGCCAACGATGCCCTGCCCTAGCTCCACCGGGGGTGCAAAAGTCTCGGCAGGCGTGCGTCTCCCCGCCGACCGGAGGGGGCCGGCACTGGCACGGCAGAGGAGAGTCTCCTGATCCGGCTCGAGGGTGAAGAGCGCGACGTAGTAGTACCCGAAGGTCTCAAGGACGAGATTCGCGACGCGCTGGCTCAGTTCGTCCAGGTCCAGTACATTGGCCACCTCGGCGCTGACAGTTCGTACCAGGGAGAGTTGCTCCAACCGCCAGCGCTCTACCGCGACCTGACGACCGGCCTGCAGCGCGGCGGCTGCCTGCGTCGCCAAGCCTTCCAGGAGCGCCACATCATCCTCCGTCAGGCCGGCCCTTCGGACCTCCAAAACACCGAGGATCTCGCGGGGGCCGCGCAGTGGTATCGCGATGCCTCCATCATCACTGATGGAGGCGTCAGATGCCGCCGCCCGCTCCATCATCGGTGATCCCGAGGATCTCGCCTCCAAAGGGAGTCTGGATTCTGGCGGCCTGTAGGCAGCGTCCATAAGCCAGAGCTTGGCCTCACCGCCGACGAGCTTCCGTGCCGCTCCGAGGATGAGCTCGCGCTGCCTGACAACATCCGGCTGGGCGATGAGTTCCTTGCCCAGGTCGAGGAGCAGACGCCATGTCGAGGAGTCGTGTGTACGCGCTGCCATCATGGGAGTCGACGTCGACTATCGCGAGGCCTGGGGTTCTCTGCAGTCGCCGCGCTCTATCCTCTTGATCATCATCAGCAGATTGCCTTGCTTGGCATCGAACTCGAACTGGAAATCGTCCATGAGGTGCCGGATAAAGTAGAGGCCCAGCCCGCCCCCCGTGCGGTCCTCGAGAGTCGCCTCGACATCGGGTTCGGGCACGGACTGTGGGTCAAACGGCTTGCCGTAGTCGCGAAGTGTGATCGTGAACTCCCCGTCGGCGACGTCCAGGACGCACTCGATCACGCCGTCCCCCACGCCGCCGTATGCGTGCTCGATGATGTTCGAGCACGCCTCGTCAACGGCGAGCTGCACCTGGTAGACCGCGCATGGATCAAGGCCAGCGCGCCTGGCCGCGTCGGCGACGAAATGATCGATAGCTGAGAGGCTCTCGAATCGAGCGGGAAAGACCCGCTGCTCGCTCTTAAACATGGAGGCCGGAAACGTGAAGCGTCGTCGGACGGTTCAGTCCACGTATCGCTTCACGTTCTGTTCCGGGAGTGGCGGGCTAGAAGCTTCCTACCGCGTCGATCTGCTCGTCATAGAAATCGAACAGTGCAACGAACCCGGCCAGGTCGAACGCCTCGCAGATCTGCTCGGGCACCTCGGCGAGCACCAGTTTGCCCCGGTTCAGTCGCTGGCAGGTCTTCTGGACGTCGATCAAGACGCGCAGGCCCGCGCTGGAAATGAACTCGACATCGTCCATGTCCAGTACCAGGTTGTACTGTCCCTCGCTCGTAAGCTCGTTGAAGGCTTCTGCCAGCTCCGGTGCGGTGGCGCTGTCGATTCGCCCTGACACCTCGACTACGGCGCAGCGCTTGTACTCTTTTGTCGAAAGATCCATCATGACCTCCTTGTCACGTCCGATCGGAAGGTGAATTAGTGGCTGGGATTATAGCACGACTTCGTGGCCGAACAAGGACCTGGACCCACTGAGCCGAGGGTAGTTGGATCGAGGCGCCGCCCCACAAGCGGTGCCCGGAACGCTGCGAGCAGACGATCGAACACCATAAGCACGAGCCCGTTCGATGGCCCGGAGCGCAATCGGCGTCCGTGGGAACGCCTCCCGCGACCCATAGGCTGGCTGCCAGCACCCCCGCAGGAATGCCGAAGTCGAGGGGTGATGCCGGGAGCCGTTGCGGTCTTACCCTGGCTGATCGCCTGCCCAGGAAATCATGCCCGATTCGGGATTCACCGCAGGTCCACGCCTCACTTGGTCTCGGTAGCCAGCGCCGCCGGTGCGCTGCCACACGCCCTGCCACTGACCAGAAGACAATCTCGTCAGAGTGGTACATAACGATGACATCAGTAGAATCGTCGGGGGGGCTCCTGCGAGGAACGCGGTCTCGGTCTATGTCAGCTGCTCCAGTCTCATCAGCACCTCATGAATTCCCAGAGCCGCATCCACGAGCTTGCGGACGTCCACGATCTCCGGTCGGTCGCTCGGCGTGTGCACGACGCGGGCGAGGACATCCGTCATGCGCTCGGAGGTCATCGCCACGGTCGGTACCTCGTTCATCAAGAAGAGAGCGTGATCCCCCTGATACCAGGGCTCCCCTTCAACCAGGCCCCTCTGGGATGATAACGTCTCTCTCAGCATCCGGCCAAGCTCGGAGGGACAGCCGTAGAGAGAGTATGCTGTCTTGCCTGACTTGTAGCCGGCGCCGTCCAGATTGATGCCGAGGATGATCTCGTCGAACCTGCCGGCGTTCTGGCTAAGGTACACTTTCTGTCCGGGACTGGAGTAGTAGTCCTCGCCGTTCAGTGCGACGAGTTCGATCGCCAGCCCTCCCTCGTAGTCCGACAGGAGGTCGGCCAGCAGAAGCAGGACCACCACCCCGCTCGCGTTGTCGAGGGCCCCGGGTGTCCCTTCCTTGCTGTCGACATGCGCAAGAACGACCACCCGGCGACGGTTGTCGCCCCTTCGCGCCACGACGTTGCAGCCGCGCGCGGGACTGCGGAGAGCGCGAATCTCGAGCGAGATTTCCTCTCCGCTGTGCTTAGCCAGGCGCTCGCCCTCTTCCTCCGTCATCGTGACCGAGGGGATGTCGAAATCGCCATCCTCGAAGAGGGGGAACGGATAGACCGCGCCAGCCATCTCCGGATTCCGTGACGTCGCCCCAACTATAGCCTGAGGCATCTTGACCTCCAGCAACGCAATGATCCGTTGATGTCTATCCGGATTGTAGAAAGGAAAGTTCTTGGGCATCAACGGCTCTCGGGCCAGGTCTCCGCGCAGCAGGACAACGCATTGACCGACGTCGGCGGTCTCCAATTCGTCGAGGGTTGAGAACACTGCCAAGGGCCCTCGTGCATAGCCCCCCAGGGAGTACGGGTTGACGAACACGTCGAACGATGTGCCCCCGACTGATATGTGAGCGCCTCCCTCGCACCAGTCGATGCAGTCGAATGATGGCGAGTCGACGTGGAATCCCAAGCCCGCTATCGTGGCGGAGAAGAAGTCGGTCGCGGCACGGTTGCCCGGGGATCCTACCCGCCTGTCCAGCGCCCCGGTACATAGTCTACGTAGGTAAGCTTCTGCTCTCGCCGACAGCGAGTCCTCTGTCATCTTGCCTCCTTGTCCCAATGGTGTTCTCATGGTTATGGGCTGTTCCGCTCCCTGGTCTGGTCGTAAGTGCCTTGTTGAGGCGCAAAGCGGGAGACGAGCCTCCACAAGGGTTGGCCCGGCCTCGCAGCTTTCTCGTGGTGAACTCATCCAGCCATCCCCCGTCTGCGAGGAGGGGGGACTCAACCTTGTACCCTCGATCCCGGAGTCCATCCTCAGATGGAGGTTGATGGCACCCCCTTGTGCCTCATCAATGAACTCAAGCTGGCGCAGTTGTCCCTTCCGCGCGCAGCGGACAGGCAAGAAACGGTCTTGTCGTAGTTGCTTCGCTGGCTGGCAGCCGACCAGCCGCAAGGCGCCGCCTATCTGCTGGCGCAGAACGAGGACCGTGCCGCCAGGGTGCGGCTCCTTCGTCTTGAGTTCAGCCGCCCGCAGGACAAGAGCTGCCTCGGCCTCCACGGCCCGACGGGGGTATCCCTTCTCCACCGTGACGAGCGCCCTGCGTCGTCCAGGGGTGCGAGCCGTCGCAGCGGTCCTAAGCCCGTGCGCACCGTCCCGTCGGTGTTCTCCCGCCCTCCAACGACCATCCCCCTACGGGATACGTTAGGGGGTGAGGGCAGTTGCGCCGCCGGTCAAG
>Ga0180435_10006425_pt1 | contig 11258 bp, 9 predicted proteins | sample SS_ome_3_FD_132467 | JGI IMG/M metagenome (GOLD analysis project Ga0180435, IMG submission 132467) | Hypersaline lake sediment archaeal communities from the Salton Sea, California, USA - SS_3_S_1 metaG | ecosystem: Environmental > Aquatic > Non-marine Saline and Alkaline > Hypersaline > Sediment...
AAGAAAGTTATGCGGCGCTCGATCAGATCATTGATGAAAAGATCATCAACCCACTCAACAGGATCGAAGGCGTGGGCTCCGTCGGAATCGGCGGTGCCCCGGGACGGGAGATCCAGATCGACATCGACCCCCGGAAAATGGAAGGTTACAACCTTACCGTAGAAATGGTCTCCGGGGTGCTGAATGCTGAAAACATGAACCTGCCCGCAGGAAACATTGAAATGGGGATGATGGATTACCCGATCCGCATCCAGGGCGAATTCCAGTCCAGCGAGGAAATCAGGAACATCGTTCTTGCCAACTACATGGGTCAACCCATCTACCTCAGGGATATTGCAACGATCAGGGACACGATCAGGGACATGACCTACCATGAAACCATCAATGGCAAGGATGGTGTGCGGGTAATCATTCAAAAACAATCGGGTGCAAATACCGTGAAAATCTCCGAGGAGATCAAGAAAATCATGCCGGAACTGATCGCATCGCTCCCCGAGGATGTGGAACTTTCGCTCTTCTTTGACTCTTCGGAATACATCAGGGGATCGATCAATAACCTCTCCAGGTCACTCATGTTTGCCGGTATTTTCGTGATCCTCGTAGTGCTGTTTTTCCTCGGAAGGTGGCGGGCCACATTCATTGTCATCCTGACCATCCCCATCTCACTGATTGTCGCATTTATCTACCTGTTCGTAACAGACAATTCGATCAATATTATTTCACTCTCCTCGCTGTCCATTGCCATCGGGATGGTGGTGGATGATGCCATCGTGGTCCTGGAAAACATCACCAAACATGTGGAGAGGGGCAGCAGGCCCAGGGAAGCCGCCATTTATGCAACGAACGAAGTCTGGCTCGCTGTGATCGTCACAACACTCACCGTACTTGCAGTGTTCCTGCCTCTGACCATGACCCCGGGACTGGTGGGAATGATGTTCAAGCAACTTGGGTTCGTGGTATCCATTACCATTACCACCTCAACCATTGCAGCCATCACGCTCACTCCTATGCTCTCTTCCAAATTGCTGAAATTGCGCGACAAGTCGAAGAACAGGCGAAAACTCAGCTATGCGAATACGATTGAAAAGTTGCTGGACAGGCTGAATGATTTCTATGCGCGGACACTGAAAACTGCACTTAAAGTCAGGATTCCGATCCTGGTCGGTGCTTTCGTAGTCTTTGTACTTTCACTGATGCTGGTTGCACAGATCGGCTTTGTCAACTTCCCGGAGGCAGATGAGGGGCAGTTTGGCGTTACCGTTGAACTTGCCACGGGTACCCGGGTGGATGAAGCCAACAAGGTGGCCGATAAGGTGACTGTTTTCCTGGAGGATAATTACCCCGAAATCGAACTGCTGAGCACCTCCTCAGGTGCTGATGACCAGGGTGGGTTTACTTCCTTGTTTGCTGAAACCGGGAACCACATTATCAATGTTTCTGCAATCCTGGTGAACCAGCTTGAGCGGGAAAAGGATGTCTGGCAGATATCCGAGGAGATCAGGGAATACCTGGCAACCATCCCGGAAATCGTCTCCTATACGGTCACTCCAAACGGGGGCAGCATGGGAGGTGCCATGATGGGCAACCAGATTGACGTGGAAATTTACGGGTATGACTTTACGAAAACGACCCTGCTTGCCAACCAATTGGTCGACAGCCTGGAGACCCTTACGGGGGCCACGAACATCACCATGAGCCGGGATCCGTCCAAGCCGGAGTTACAGATCAAACCCAACAGGGAGAAACTGGCATTGCATGGCCTGAACACCTTTACGCTGGCGAACGCCATCAGGAACAGGATCGAAGGACCATTCATGCGCAAATACCGTGAGGACGGAAACGAATACGATATCGTCATCAGGTTCGATGAAGAAGACCGGAACTCCATCACGGATATCGAGAACATCCTGGTTACCAACCAGCAGGGGGAGTCGGTCCGCGTGAAGGAAATCGCCGACGTGGTGGAGTACTGGGTGCCTCCGAACATCGAGCACAAACGCAGGCAACGTATTATTACGGTAAGTGTCACACCCTACCAGGTCCCGCTGAACAAACTGTCAGCAAGGATCGACCAGGTGATCGAACATCTTGAAATACCGGATGGTGTATATGTTGAATCGGGCGGTGCTGCTGAGGATTTTGCCGAAAACATGGCCGATCTGCAACTCCTGTTCCTCCTGGTCGTCATACTGGTATACATTGTCATGGCTTCACAGTTTGAATCGCTCTTTACACCCTTTATTATCATGTTCTCCATCCCGTTCGCATTCACCGGGGTGATACTGGCCCATTATTTTACCGGGACGGTGCTGAGCATGATCTCGCTGATCGGGGGTGTGATGCTGGTGGGAATCGTGGTGAAAAACGCCATTGTACTGGTGGATTACATCAACCTGATGCGAGACAGGGGATTCGCGCTCACCGAAGCCATCATTGAATCAGGAAGATCCAGGTTGCGGCCGGTGCTGATGACATCCGTTACGACGATTTTGGGAATGCTGCCGCTGGCCCTCAGCAAAGGCGATGGATCGGAGATCTGGAGCCCCATGGGAATATCGGTGATCGGCGGATTGATCTTCTCGACCTTTATCACGCTTGTGCTTGTCCCGGTGGTGTACCACCTGTTCATCCGCAAGAAAGGCAAGCGAAAGCAATCTGTGGACTATGGGTTCATGAATGGAGCATCCGAATAGGTGCAGCAACAGTACTATTGAATAAAGCGTCTGAACGGAACGGGGCACTGTTCCGTTCAGACAAAGGTTCTGAATAACCGCACAAACAAATCAATATGAAAGCAATATTCATCGTATATAACCAGGCACACACCGAAAAGGTGGAATACATCTTCGACAAGCTGAATATCCGTGGGTTTACACGCTGGACCGATCTTACAGGCCGGGGAAGTGTTGATGGAGACCCCCATATGAATACCCACACCTGGCCCGAGCAGAATACCGCCAGGCTGACAGTTGTGGAGGATGAGATGGTTCCAAAGGTCCTGGAAGCAGTTAAGAAAATGGACGAAATCAACCAGGATGTTGGTGTACGCGCCTTCACCTGGAACATCGAAGCCTTGTACTGACAGGATCTGAAAGACTGAAAGCCAGGTCTGTGGTGGGGCTTTGCATGATCTGCGCATACCAAAACCCTGAAAGACATATGCATACCGGGTGGTTCGTAGATATGTCCCTAAACAGTCTGTGTTTCCTTACCATTCTATGTAAAATTCTTGTAATTTTGGGAGATTAACCAAAGATGGGTCGGACGTACTGCATTCCCAGGCGATTCGATAAAAATGATCATTCAAACAGGTCTAACAAGAATAAAAACGTGAGACAGCTACTTTATGTAATCCCTATACTACTCATCTCTGCGTCGTGCGTAAACAAAACCGAAAATCAGGCGAGGGAATCCGGACAGGAGATATATTTTGCCCAATCCACATACGATTATGGTGAGATTGCAGAGGGCAGCGACGGACTGTATACCATCGCGTTCAAGAATCTTGGTGATGCACCTATCGTGGTCAACCGTGTCAGGGCATCCTGTGGATGCACCGTACCTTCCTGGCCTGAAAAACCGATTGAACCGGGAGCTTCCGGCGAAATCCAGGTAGAGTACAATACCCGGTTGACCGGCTCATTTATGAAATCAGTATACGTATACTCTTCAGCTGAAAATTCACCCGTTAAGCTGACCGTCAAAGGCAAGGTATTGCCCAGGATAAATCCGTTAGACAAATCACTACCAGATTAACCGAATAAGATGCCAGGAATATCCACAAAAGGAATGGCCATGCCGGCCTCCCCGATCCGCAAACTGGTCCCCTTCGCAGAAGAGGCCAAAAGTAAAGGAAGAAAAGTCTTTCACCTGAATATCGGTCAGCCGGATATCAGGACTCCCGAAGTTGCCCTGAACGCAATCAGGAACCTGGAGGAAAAGGTGATCGAATACAGTCACTCCGCCGGTATTGAAAGTTACCGCAGAAAGCTGGCTGCAAAATACCAGGAACTTCATATCAATGTGGATCATACCGAGATTCTCGTTACCACTGGCGGTTCAGAAGCAATCTCCTTTGCACTTATGGCAACGGTCAACCCGGGCGAGGAAGTGATCTGCCCCGAACCATTTTACGCAAATTACAATGGATTCTCCACTGCCGCCGGGGTGAAGGTGGTCCCCATTACTTCCACAATCGAAACTGGTTTTGCGCTACCCGATATTGCTGAATTCGAAAAAGTAATCACCCCGAAAACCAGGGGCATCATTATCTGCAATCCGAACAACCCTACCGGGTATCTCTATTCCGAAAAGGAGATGCGCCGCCTGGGTGAGATCGTAAAAAAACATGACCTCTACCTTTACTCTGACGAAGTGTACAGGGAATTCTGCTATGATGGCAAAAAACATTTCTCTGCCATGTACCTGGAGGGCCTGGAAGAACATGTGGTCATGATGGATTCAGTATCCAAGCGTTACAGTATGTGCGGGGCGAGAATTGGTGCGCTGGTGACAAAGAACAGGGCGGTACTGGATACGGCATTGAAATTTGCACAGGCGAGACTGAGTCCGCCTTCGTTCGGGCAGATCGCCGGTGAAGCGGCCCTGGATACGCCTGCATCCTATTTCGAAGAGGTATACGAGGAATATATTGCGCGGCGGGATTTTATGGTTGAAGCGCTGAACAAGATGCCGGGTGTGAAGTGTCCTTCACCGGGGGGAGCTTTTTATACCGTAGTGCACCTGCCTGTTGACGATACGGATACGTTTGCAGAATGGATCCTGCGTGAGTTTGAACATGAGAACCAGACGGTAATGATGGCACCCGCCAGCGGGTTCTATTCTACACCCGGACTGGGAAAGCAGGAGGTCAGGATTGCCTATGTGTTGAAAAAGGAAGACCTGTCAAAAGCCATGGAAACCCTTGAGGCAGCATTGAAAGCATATCCGGGAAGAATAAAATAGTCCTATGCCCGACAAGAATAACAAACCAAAAATTGCAGGACTCCGTTCCATCAAACTCGAAATGGAACCGGGCATCTGTTACTGGTGCGCCTGCGGACAGAGCAGCAACCAGCCGTTTTGTGACGGTTCACACCAGGGAACCGCTTTCAAACCGGTAGAAGTAAAGATCACCGAAAAAAAACTGGTCAAATGGTGCAGCTGTAAAATGACCGAAATGCCCCCCTACTGTGACAACAGTCACCGGGAATTGCCAGGATATGAAGCAAAACCAGGGAAATAAAAACCTTATCCTCAAAACACACCGAACAACTCCTCCACAGCCTGTTTGCGGTAAGCAAAAATTCCATTGAGCTGACGCCGGATAAAGATTGCATTCGCCAGGGCACCCAGGAAACCCAGGGGCGGACTGTAAGAGACAATGTCACGCATCAGCACCCCCCCTTCGATGGGTTCTATAAAATGTTCATGGTGCCAGAGAGCATAGGGCCCAATCCGCTGCTCATCCACAAAATAAACACCCTCCTCCACATGGGTGATCTCTGTGACCCAGGTCATTTTGATACCCAGCAGGGGACTGACCTTGTAAGCGATCACCATGCCCGGGTACATCCGCTCCGGCAAATCCCCGGAGGTAATGTCAAAACCCATGTGCTCAGGTGTGATCTTACTGAGATTTGCAGGAGATGAAATGAATTCCCAAACCCGGTCCAACGTTGACGGGATTTTTTGCGATGTTTTTAACTGGTAAAATGCCATATTTTTCTTATTGAAAACGGGTGAATGCTTCCACATCCACCCGTCCAACTTACCCAAATCATGAACGCTTATGAAACAAAGGTCTGTAAACTTTTTGTTTAATATTGACCTTCATTTGTTAAACAATCCTGATATAAAAAAGTTCAAAAATTCAGAAAAAAATGAAATTAAGTCCGTCGCGGTGTTTTCATTTTACTTCTGTACCTCTACGGTTTGAACTGAAATGGTTACAACGCTTGTAAAGGCAGTTATGATATAATCAACAAATTCGAATTGTGTATAGATGGTGTAGTTTTCTGCTCCACCGGCCATCTCCTGTGAATCCACATCATTCAAAGGAACCAGTCCCCATAATGCGTACCATTGTTTTCAGAATACATGTGTGTATTGCAACAGGGCACCGCCCGGCAACATTGACAGGTTCATATCTCCAAGAAAATCAAGCTTGTGGTTCCGCTGGACCAGGTACATCACCCCGTCGAAAAGGAAGAGGAACCCGCCCTGTAGGATCACGGAATTTCCATATCCCATCAGGAGATCAGGACGCTTCTGATTTCGTCCGGACAGGTGACGCAGCAGGAACCCGGTACCTATATAGGCAATGTCCAGACCGGCATTGATCAGGTATAGGTTTTCAAACCGGATATGTGCATCCATCAGTTCCTGCGGTGACATGCGGAGTGGTGTCATCTGGGCCGCAGAATAAAAGCTGAACCCGGCGATCCCGAGGTTGATGGTATTCCAGAAAAAATTCATCTGGTGAAAATATTTGGTGGACCCGGTCGTACTCGCCCAGCCGTAGGCCCCGGTAGCCAGGTTGGCCACTGCCCATCCGCCCAGCACATACATCCCTGTCTTGTTGGTGGACATGCTGGTGCTGAAGAATTCATTAAAGTTGCCCTGCCCGTAAAGTGTCACAAAACCGAAGGCAAGTAAAACAATAATCGCTGATCTCTTCATTTTATAGAGTAGATTTGATACAAAGACATAACAAATGCCGGGATCAGGATGTTTACGTGATCACCGGTGGCAGCTGGAAAATTTTGGCCAACCAGGCGGATGAGATGCTCAAACGCTGCACATGCAGGATTTGCATGGTCAGAAAACAGAACAAATCATGTCCCGAAGCAGCATATCCAGGAAAAGCAATATAAAATAATGAAGCAGCATACACCCCCTATGGATACAGCAGGTATTTTTCCCGTACCTGGCGATATGCTGCCAGTCCGGGTTGCCAGGTGTTCCTGATCTGCTCCTCGCTCCATCCTTTAATGATCTGTTTCCTGAATGCATCGGTACCGGCAAGGAGGTCGAAGAACGGCCTGAAGAAATTATCCTTATCGGGAAATTTCTCATATGCATCAAGCACCCATTTGATCTCCAGCCTGTTCCATCCTCCTGCAGGTACATAGTCCCTGAGATCCTCCCCATGGCAGGTTACGCCTTTGAATTTCGGATGCATCTCCATGCCTTCGATGCTTTCGGGCACAAAAGCATAGGTTCCGGGCAAATCCGGATGTCCGTATACCTCGAACGGATGGAGCGTGCCCCTGCCCTCGCTCACAACGGTACCCTCAAAAAAGCAGGTTGAAGGGTAGATCCTGATGGTATGGTCGTTGGGAAGATTGGGTGATGGCTTCACCGGGAGTGAATATTCGCTGTCATGTGCATAATTCAGACAGGGAATGACGGTCAGTTCACACTGCACACCGCCTTCCAGCCAACCTTCGCCATTGATCATCAACGCCAGTTCCCCGATGGTGAGTCCGTGCACAACGGGAATGGCGTGCATTCCAACGAAAGAACGGAAGGCAGTATCAAGGACCGGGCCGTCGGTATAGTTTCCGTTCGGATTGGGACGATCGAGGACGATCACCGGTATTTCCTGTTCGGCACAGGCTTCCATCGCGTAGTGCATGGTGGAAATAAAGGTATAGAACCGTGCGCCCACATCCTGGATATCAAAGATCACAAGGTCAATACCTTCCAGAAGTACTGCAGTGGGTTTCTTGTTCTTTCCATACAGGGAAACAATCGGCAGACCGGTCCTGGTATCCACTTCATCGTGAACAGTCACGCCATCATCAATCGTTCCCCGGAATCCATGTTCAGGAGCAAATACCTTGTCAATGGAAAAAGCAGTCCCTGCTTCACTTATGGCCAGCAGGGTATCCACAAGGTGTGTGTTATCCACCATGGAAGTCTGGTTGGCCACAATCGCAATATTTTTGCCGTGCAGCAGCGGGATGTACCTGCCGGTCTGGTCTGCACCTGTTTCTATTCTTTTCATCTGTCCGTTACAGGAATAAAACATTACAATGGTTATGATGATGAGCACATTTCTCATGGTCCGTATGATATCTGTCCCAAAGATAAAAGGTTTTACAGGATTATCAGGGTCAGGAGAATAAAGAAACAACCATCTGCACCCCACTTTCAGTGCAAGATGTACAGTAAACTCCTAAAAGATGACTATTTTTGGGTGACCCTGAATTAGAAGCCATCAGGGAACCCGGAAGATCCGGGAACAGGAAGTTGGTCATTCAGCAATTGCATCTTGAACACCGAATTATTTATAGCCAAGCGGATCATCGGACACAAAGGGGAACGGAAAAGGTTTTCCAGCTCCATTGTGGGTATTGCAACCTTCGGCATTGCACTGGGACTCGCTGTGATGATCGTTGCAGTGGCCATTGTTACAGGCTTTAAGAACGAGATCTCCAACAAGGTAATCGGGTTCGGATCGCACATCCAGGTGGTGAACATGGATTCAAACACCTCCTATGAAACTTCTCCGGTTGACAAGGATTTGCCGGTAATGGATGAGATCAGGAAAGTGCCGGAGGTGAGAAAAACACAAGTGTTTGCCACCAAGGCCGGGATCATCAAGACCGAGGAGAACATCCAGGGAGCTGTCCTCAAGGGAACAGGTCCCGATTACGACTGGTCCTTTATCAATGAGAGCATTGTTGAAGGACAGCCCATTGCCATTACCGACAGTGTGCGGACCGACAATGTGCTGCTTTCTGAATCGGTAGCCGGCATGCTTGGGCTGAAAGTGGGCGACAGTTTCAACATGTATTTCATCCAGGACCCGCCGCGTGCAAGAAAATTTACCATAGCCGGGATCTACCGGACCAGCCTGGTGGAATTTGACAAGCTCTACGTCTATGCAGACATCAAGCATGTTCAACGTCTGAATAACTGGGAACCCACCCAGGTGAGCGGCTATGAGATCATGTTACATTCCATCCATGATGCAACAACGGCCACAAGAAAGATTCGTGATCTTACCGCCATGGATTTCACGCAGGACCTGTCGAGGCTGAAGGTGGTGCCCATCCAGGAAAAGTACAGCCAGATTTTTGACTGGCTGAATTTGCAGGACATGAACGTGATCATCATCATCCTGCTGATGGTGATCGTGGCCGGTTTCAACATGATCTCCGGACTGCTGATCCTTATCCTGGAACGTACAAATATGATCGGGATCCTGAAGGGACTCGGAGCCATTGATGCCTCCATCCGCCGCATCTTCCTTTACCAGTCGGGTTACCTCGCACTGAAGGGGCTGCTGTGGGGAAATCTCATCGGGCTGGTCATCTGCTTCCTGCAATACAGGTTCAACCTGATCACGCTGGACCCTGAATCCTATTACCTGGATACGGTACCCATCAATTTCAATGCATTGCATGTCCTGCTGCTGAACCTGGGCACGCTCGCTTCGACGCTTCTTTTCCTGCTGATCCCTTCCATGATCATCGCCCGGGTGAGCCCGGAAAAGAGTATCCGGTTTAATTGAGGGAGGGGGGTGACGTGGTGAGGGGGTGACGCAGCTACTTCTTAGACTTGACTTTTCCTGGCTTCTTTTCCTTGACCTTACGCACTTTTTCTTTTTTCTTTCCGCCTTTTCCTTTCAGGTTCTCCCGCAGTTTTTTCACCCGTTTTCGGAACTGCTTCGCCAGGTCGGTGCGGGTTTCCTCAATCTCTGTATAGGTATATTTTTTCAGGGCATTGATCTTCCGGTCCGTCGATTCCTGCTGGCGCCTGATCAGCAAAAAGAACAACACCGTTGAAAAAAGAAGCAATATCAGCAGCGATGGGCCGGCCACCAGCAGCAGCCGGGTAAATCGTTGTCTCTCCGCTTCTATCACCTTCTTATTCTGTTCCACGGCCAGGTGTAACGCATCTGTCTCCGATCGCAACACCTGGCCGGAATGCGCAAGATATTGTATCGCCTGTTCCAATTCAACGGTGATTTTTTCCAGGGAGTCGATGGCCGCCCGGCTGGAAGCTGCTTCCTGGTCCGACAGCGCTTTGTAACGGTTCAGCTGCCGTGTATAATCATTGGCCAGGACCCTGCTGATACTGTCGATGTATTGCGCTCCAGGAATGGAAACCGTATCCTGTGCAGCAAGCAGTAATGATGGAAACACAAGTGCAAAAAGCATGCACATACATTTGATTTGCCGGATCATCGGTTATCTTTGTTTCATTCAAAAATCTGATATTTTTCGCTGAATACCTAGTGATAAAGCAATTAAATAAAGAAGAGTTACTGACAAAATTACAGGGAAAACTCCCCGGAGAACAGTCATGGCAACGCATGGCTCCTGAAGGACGCATGCAATTCCCACACAGGGAAAGATGTCCGGAGGCGGGCGTCATGTTATTGCTTTATCCCGAGGCATTACTGACGCGCATTGTTTTCATCAAGCGAAATGAATATACAGGTCCGCACAGTGCACAGATCAGTTTCCCCGGAGGCATGAAGGAAGATGCGGACCCGGACCTGCTGGCAACGGCGCTGCGCGAGACGGAAGAGGAGGTTGGGGTGCCTGGCGGAGAAATAGAAATCCTTGGCAGCCTGACGCCACTCCTGATCCCTGTCAGCAATATCTGTGTGCATCCTTTCGTAGGGTGGCTCGATCATACGCCTGAGTTCCATCCCGACAGGTCGGAGGTACAATACCTGATATGTCCGTCCATTGCACATTTGCTGGATCATAAAAATCACAGGAAAGGTCCGTTCAACCGGAAAGGCGAACAGATCATTACTCCCTATATTGATATAGATGGAGAAATGTTGTGGGGAGCGACAGCAATGATGTTCAGCGAGTTTATGGCATTACTCGGTTATTAGCCATCAGGGCATCGTCCACGATGTTCTTGTAGTGTTCGTACCTGTCGAGCACCTGCACCACGTAGTTGGTGGTTTCCACACCCCGTGCATATCCGTGTTTGACCAACGGATCCCGGTAATACTTGGGCTGGGATTTATTGAGAAGCCATTGATCAACGCTGCCTTCCCAGGTATTGGGGTCATCGCCATATTTTTCGGCCAGTCGCCGGGCATCGTCCACATGACCTTTGCCAACATTGTATGCTGCAAGGACAAACTTGGTACGTTCGCCCCGATCAGGAATTTCATCCTCGAACCTTTTGTCGAGCCATTTAATAAAGCTTACACCAGCCCTGATATGGGATTCGGGCGGGGAATTGCGGCTTACCCCGAATCTTCCTGCCGTAGCGGGCAT
>Ga0180435_10006427_pt1 | contig 11256 bp, 6 predicted proteins | sample SS_ome_3_FD_132467 | JGI IMG/M metagenome (GOLD analysis project Ga0180435, IMG submission 132467) | Hypersaline lake sediment archaeal communities from the Salton Sea, California, USA - SS_3_S_1 metaG | ecosystem: Environmental > Aquatic > Non-marine Saline and Alkaline > Hypersaline > Sediment...
GACCTGCTTCGTCTGGAGGAGCGGATCTACAGCACCTTCGGGCTCGGTTTTCATCTGGAACTGTCGACCCGTCCGGAGAAGTCGATCGGCACCGACGAGCAGTGGGCGCAGGCCACCGAGGGGCTTCGCTCGGCGCTGGACGCTTACGGCCAGGAATACCAGATCAACGAGGGCGACGGCGCTTTTTACGGGCCGAAGATCGATTTTCACATCAGAGACGCCCTGGGCCGCACCTGGCAGTGCGGCACCGTGCAGCTGGACATGTCGCTGCCGGAGCGCTTCGACCTGACCTATGTGGACCGGGACAACGAGCGGCGCCGGCCGATCATGATCCACCGGACCGTGTTCGGCTCCATCGAGCGGTTCATGGGGATTCTGGTGGAGCATTTCGCCGGCAAATTCCCGCTCTGGATGGCGCCGGTGCAGGCGGTGCTGCTGCCGATCAACGACGAGTTGGTCTCCTACGCCCGGCAGGTCGGCGGCATCCTGGCCGAAGCCGGGCTTCGCACCGAGGTCGACGACCGCAGCGAAAGCCTCAACAAGAAAGTCCGCGAATCCCAGCTTCAGAACATCCCGCTGATTCTGACCATCGGGGCCAAGGAAAAAGAGGCCGGAACCCTGGCGGTGCGGACCCTGGACGGAAAGGTCCAATACGGGGTGAGCCACGATGCCTTCATCGCAACGGTGAGCGACCACGTCCGCGACCGGAAGCTGGAGCTGGAACTTTTCGGCTAACGACTTTTCGGCTGCCTACTTTTCGGATGCCGCCGAAAAGTGAAAAAAGGGCAAGGAGCAATCCCGGCGGTGGATCAATAGCAGCTCGGTAAAAAATCGGTGCGGCGGGGATTTTTCGACAAGCCTGAAGCCCGTGCCGCCTCCCGGTCTGCAGCGGAGCCACCCGCCACCTGCCACCGGCAGCCTGCATTTCAGCTCGCCGCCATCGATGCATCAAGCCAATACGATTCGTTTTCATGGGCACTGAAAGAAAGAAGCCGACCAATGCCGGCGTGACCACCAGCCGGATCCGCTTTTGCGACCTGCGCTGCGAGCATGCCGAGTTTGCCCGGCAGGACGCCCTGGACGGCGCCTGCCGCACCTGGCAGTCGATCTGGTGCAACAAGCTCGAGCGCCACGTCACCAAAAACGCCCCCTGCGAGGCCCGCTTCGGCCGCCGGAGGCCAACCACTGGCTTTTGAACCGATTTGGCGAGCGCATTCCCCGCAGCTTGCCGGAGCGAAGCGGAGATCCCGCTTTGCGGGGCTGCAGGGTGTGTCAATTGAAAAAATCTCTTGCTTTTGCAGTGCGGTCTGAAAGGCGCTACGGCGCTTTCAGGTCAGGGGCGGCCGCTTTTGCCCGGGCCACCATCTTGTGGCACTCTGAAACGGCCAAGACCAGCGCGGACGCGCCGAGGCAGATCGACAGCTCAGGTAAATTCAGGGGCACGGTTTTGAACACCCGGTTGAGAAACGGGTGGTAGATCAGCGCCAGCTGGGCTATGAGCGTCAACGACACGGCCGGCACCATGAGCGGGTTTCCCCGGGCGGGACGGGTGAAAAACGAACGCCGGGTTTTGCGGACGCATAGGGCGTAAACCATCTGGCAGAAGGTCACAGTGGTGAAAATCATCGTCTGCCATGCGCGCGATTCGGGATTCGCGGTCCACGCAAGGAAACCCGCGGCGGCGGATATCGCCCCGATGACGATTCCCATGAGCAGGATTTCAAGGCCGTTGCCCCGGGAAAAGACCCCTTCTGCCGGGGAGTAGGGGGGGCGGTTCATGACCTCTTCTTCGGCCTCCTCGTACCCCAAAGCCACGGCGGGCGCGCCGTCGGTCACCAGGTTGATCCACAAGATCTGGAGGGGGAGCAGGGGGACGGGCATGCCGAGCAGGGAGCCGGCCAGCATCACGAAGATCTCGCCGGCGTTGCCCGTGAGGATGTATTTTACGAATTTGCGGATGTTGTCGAAGATGACCCGCCCCTCGCGGACGGCCGTGACGATGGTGGCGAAATTGTCGTCGAGCAGCACCATGTCGGCGGAGTCCTTGGAGACGTCGGTGCCCGTGATCCCCATCGCCACGCCGATATCCGCGGACTTGAGCGCCGGCGCGTCGTTGACGCCGTCTCCGGTCATCGCCACGATGTGACGCGTCTGCTGCAGCGCGTCGATCAGCATCATCTTGTGTTCCGGCGACACCCGGGCGAAAACGGAAACGGCGTCCAGCTGTCTTCCGATTTGCGCAGGGTCCATCCCGTCGAGATCAGAACCGGTCAGGGTGCCGCCCGTGACGGCGATCCCCAGTTCCCGGGCGACGGCGGCGGCGGTAAGGGGATGGTCTCCGGTGATCATGATCACGCGGATTCCCGCGCTCCGGCACGAGCGCACGGCCTCGACGGCTTCGGGGCGGACCGGGTCGGCCAGCGCGGCCAGGCCGAGAAACACCATCCCGGTTTCCCAGCTTTCTTTCGCGTCTTTCTCCTGCGGCGCAACGGGGCGGCAGGCCAGGGCGAGCACCCGGATGCCGTTTTCCGCGAGCCGTTGATTCTGCGCGAGAATGTGCGATTTGACGTCCCTTGTAAGCGGCGCGGTGTGCTCGTTGTGGATCCGGCCGGAACAGCGCTCGATCAAGCCGTCCACGGCGCCCTTGGTGAAGGCGACCCACGGGGGCGCTTTTGCGCCGGCGGACCCGGCGATCGGCTGAAAACAGGGATCGGCATCGTCGGACAGCCGGTGAAGGGTGGTCATGCGTTTGCGCTGCGAATCGAAGGGCCACTCGGCGACCCGCGGCAGAAGGCGCTCCAGTTCCGCTTTGTCGAGGCCGGCCTTCTGCGCCGCAGCCAAAAGGGCCCCCTCGGTGGGGTCTCCCAGTATCCGGCCAGGTTCGCCGTTTTCGCTTTCCGCCATCGAGGCGTCGTTGCACAACGCCCCGCACACCAGAAGGCGCTGCAAGGGGGGGGAAACCATCGCCTCTGCAAGGGCGCGTTGCCGACAGGCTTTCCCGTCGGGCAGGCACAGCTCCGTCACGCTCATCCGGTTTTGGGTCAGGGTCCCGGTTTTGTCCGAGCAGATCACGGTCACGCTGCCCAGGGTTTCCACCGCCGGGAGTCGGCGGATCAGGGATTTTTGTCTGAACATCCGGCGGGCCCCCAGGGCCAGGGCGATGGTCACCACGGCGGGCAGTCCCTCCGGGATGGCCGCCACAGCCATGCTCAGTGCCGTGAGAATCGTATCCTTCCATTCCGATCCGCGGAAATGGTTCAGTCCCGCAACCAAGACGATCAACCCCAGGGCCAGAACGCTGAGTTGAATGCTCAGGCGGGCGAGGCGTTTTTGAAGGGGGGTTTTTTCCTCCTCGACGTCCTGCAGCATGGAGGCGATCTTTCCGAGCTCGGTGTTCATCCCGGTTTGCGTGACGAGCGCCGTCCCCCGGCCGTAGGTGACCCGGGTGCCCCGGTAGATCATGTTTTTCCGCTCTGCCAGCGGGGTGTCCGCCCCGGCAAGGAAGCGGGCGTCTTTTTCCACGGGTTCCGACTCCCCGGTGAGGGCCGATTCTTCGAGCATGAGATTTGCGCCGTCGATCAGGCGGCCGTCGGCTGCGACGGCGTCGCCTTCGCGGATGAGAAGTACGTCGCCGGGAACCAGCGCTTGAGAAGGGATTTCACGCTCCCGTCCGCCGCGGAGGACGCGCACGGAGGGGACGGCCATCTTCTTGAGTGCGGCCATGGACTTTTCGGCCTTGAATTCCTGCCAGAATCCCAGGACGGTGTTCAGCAGCACGATCAACCCGATCACGACGGCGTCCAGAAACTCGTAAAGCAGCAGCGAGATTGCCGCCGCGGCGATCAGCACCAGGACCATGAGTTCCCGAAGCTGGTCGAGCAGGATGTGAAAGGCGGATTTGCGGGCTTTTTCGACAAGCGCGTTGGGGCCGAATCGCAGGAGGCGCTCCGACGCGTCGGCCCCGGAGAGGCCGCGCCGCGGATCGCAGCCCAGCCTTTCGCAAAGCGGGCCGATCTCGAGTGTGTGGTCGTCGACGGACATGCTGGTTTCAGTTTCGTGTGTGAAGACCGGTTTCAGAATGACTCCTTCTGAAACGGAACGACATTTTGGCAATCCCTCCAACCGTCATCGCTCGGTGCGCTGGGATGCCGCAGCGCCGCTGCGGTGCCTGGAGACCCGCACGGTGACCTGTTTACGCAGGTAATCCATCCCGAAGATCAACAGGATGCCAAACCAGGCGAGAACATAAATTTTCCCGTCCACCGGTCCGGTTCGCAGAATCCGCTGCATGGGCGGAAAGTAGAGCACGGCCCAGGAAAACACCACCTGGATGACGATCCCCATCACCATCAGCTTGTTGCGCCAAACCCCCAGGTCCAGCCCGGAGCGGAAGGCAAACCGTCTGCCGAGAAGGTTGCCGATCTGCATCAGCAGAATCGTCGACAGGGCGATGCCGGTTGCCGATTGATACAGCGGGTCGTTCCACGACATTTGCTGGCCGTACCGCCAGCCGCCGTCGACCAGAACATAGAAAAACAGCGACAGCGACCAGAGCCCTTCCAGCAGTCCCAAAAACAGGTAGCTGTGGCTGATCAGCGGCAGGGTCAGCAGCCCCTTGCTCCGGTCGCGCGGCGGGTTTTTCATTTCCAGGGCATCGGGAGGCTCCTGGCCGAGCGCCATAGAGGGGATGATGTCGGTGCCCAGGTCGATGGACAGGATTTGAATGACGGTCAGGGCCAACGGCACGGGCAGCAGCACGTACAACAGGTAGGGCAGGATTTCCGGGCCGTTGCTGACCAGAACGTAGTTTGTGAACTTCCGGATGTTGCTGAACACGGTCCGGCCCTCTTCGATGCCGGCCACGATGGAGGCGAAATTGTCGTCGAGCAGGATGATCTGGGCCGATTCGCGGGCCACGTCGGTGCCCTCCCTGCCCATGGCAATGCCCACGTCGGCGCCCTTGAGCGCCGGGGCGTCGTTTACGCCGTCGCCGGTCATGGCCACGACTTTTTCCATGGTCTTTAGGGCATCGACGATTTTCATTTTCTGCTCCGGCGTGCTCCGGGCGAAAATTCGCACCCCCTGTTCGAGTTTCCGGATCAACCGGGCCTGGGTCATCGTCTCCAGAACATCGCCGGTCAGGACCACATTCTCCGACGGGTCCTTTGCGACGATTCCGCTTTTGCGGCCGACCGCCAGGGCCGTGTCCGGATGATCCCCGGTAATCAGGATGACCTCGATGCCGGCACCAAAGCATTTTTGCACCGCTTCGGGCACTTCGGAGCGGATGGGGTCCTCAATGCCCAGAAAGCCGTTCAGGACCAAGTCCCTCTCCAGTTCATCCTGGGGGGTTTCGTCGGAAACTGCCGATTCCAGCGGCCGATGCGCCACTGCGATTACCCGAAGGCCGCTGGAGGCCATCCGGTGCATCACGGCCTCGGCCCGGTCCAGGTGCTCCTCGTCGGCGACGACGGCCGCCGCCTCTGTTTCGCTGTGAATGCGGGAAACCAGCGGCCGAATGGCTTCCCAGGCGCCCTTGACGGCAAAAAAGCATTCATCCGGGGTGCAACAGAGCCCCGCAGACCGCCGCTTCTCCACGTCAAAGGCAAAATGCCGGGTCGTGTTTTGGGTAACCGCTTCGAAATCTTCTCCCTTTTCCGTATAGATCTTGGCGACGGCGACATCCAGTGGATCACCGGAAAACCCCCTTTCCGAGCGGTGAACCGCTGAAGCGCACAGGGCCAGCCGAAGCGTCTTGACGGACTGATCCTCTTGCATGCTGCTGCCGCTCAGCGAATCGACGAGCCGGGTGATGGTCAGCCGGTTCAAGGTCAGGGTCCCGGTCTTGTCGGTGCAGACGACGTGCACGGCGCCCAGGGCCTCGACGGCGTTCAAGGCCTTGACCAGCACGTTTTTGCGGGCCATGCGCACACTGGCGATGGCCAGCGAGAGGGTGAAGGTGGGCAGGAGCCCTTCCGGGACATTGGCGACAATGATGCCCATCATGAACACGAGGTTGACCCACAACGGACGGCCGGTCAAAACCCCGTACAGGAAAAAGGCGAACCCCATCAGGGTGGCAATGACGGTCAAAACGCGCACCATGTGGCCGGTCTCCCGCTCCAGGGGAGAGGGGGGGCGCTTGATGGCCTGTGAAAGATGGGCGATTTTGCCGAATTCGGTCCGCAGGCCGGTGGCAAAGACCACCGCCTCGCCACTGCCCTTGATCACGGAACAGCCGGCAAACGCCACGTTGTCGCTTTCCGACAGCCGCTTGGAAATCGGTGTGGCGGTCAGGGCCACTGGTTTGGCTTCGCCGGTCAGCGGGGCATTGTTGACCACGAGCTGGTCGCACTGGATCAGCCGGGCATCGGCCGGGATGCGGTCCCCCTCTGCGATGATCAGCAGGTCGCCGGGGACGACCTCGTCGGCCGGAATCTTGACGGTTTTAGACTGCCGCCGGACGATTACCAGGGGCGGCAGAAACCGCTTCAGGGCCTCCATCGCCTTTTCTGCCCGATACTCCTGGAAAAAACTGAACATGGCGTTGAGCAGGGAAACGCCCAAAAGGGCCCATCCCAGAACGTCCATGCTTTCGCCGGGCTGGATGTGGTGGGCGAAAAAACAGATGGCGGCCGAGACGTTGAGAAGGATGGTGAAAAAGTTCGTAAACTGCTTGGCCAGGGAGCGGAGCCACTTCCACCGATCACGGACTTCGAAGGTGTTCCGGCCCACCTGCAGGAGACGTTCTTCAACCTCGCTGTCCGTCAACCCCTCGCTTCTGCCGGCAAGCGTGCCGAAGACGGCCTCGGCCGTCAGGTTTTGAATTTGCAGTGTGCCGCTCATAAGCCCCGGTAAACCCCCACGTCACAGGGTGTCTGTTCGAGAATGCGTTCCAGCGCGTTGTCGTAGTAAAAGAACCGTGCCGGAAGCGTCCGCTCCGAGGCGCCCAGGAGGATCATGCGCACTTTGAGGTGGTTGGCGTGCATGAGGATCTCCTTTGGCCAGTCGTCTGACACCAGTACACGGGTGTCCAGGTAAAAAGGACACGGCTGGAACGTTTCGGCAATCTCTTCGGCCACTGCATCGATGTAGGCCCGGCCGCTTCTGAGCAGGGAGTGGGTGTGCCGCAGCGAGAGGTTGTGGTATCGAAGGGAGGATACCGACATGATCCGCAGCAGGTAGACTTTTTCGGTATCCGGGGCCAACAGGCGGAAAAACGGCAGCGCGGCCTGAAATTTGCGCGGGTGTCCGGCAAGCGGCATCAAAAAGTTTCGGGGGTTTCCCATCATCCCGGGCTGAACCACCCGAACGGCGAGGACCTTGAACCGGTGATGGCGCAGCAGTTTTGCAGAGACGGTGCCGGCCAGGTATGCTTTTTTGCGGGAGCGGACCCGGGTGCCGCACACGCAGATGGTGTCCCGGCCCTCCGGGATGGTTTGAATCAGCGAGTGAAAGACGCTCTTTTTCACCGGTTCGTAGGTGCGGCGGATCAGTTCGACCTGCTGGGTGCGGCTTTCGGCTTCGATGTTTCCGGTTTTGGACGCCAGCCGTTCGGCCGGCATTTGCCCGTCCAGAACGTGGACCAGCACCAGCTTTTTCTGCGGCGAACGGCTCGCCATGCGAATGGCGTAGCGGGCGACCCAGTCGCCGTTCAGGGAACCGTCATAGGCAAGGTAGATCATGAAAGAGGCCTTTCCGGTTGCATCCTTCAAAGGTGAAAGGATCCCGATATGGAACACACCCTCCCTATCGGTTCAATATTAGACCGGAATTTCCCAAATACCAAAATAAAACCGCTAACAGACCCTTTTCGGCTACAGCCTACCACGACCGCAGCACGCTTTTATTCCTTTCGACAGGTTCAGTTGGCCGAAGACTCGCCGAGAATTGCTGGCCAACTGCCAAGTTCGTTGACAAAACCCCGGTCATTCTATAAAAACGGACCTGGTTCAATTTCCCTTACCCATCGAAAATCTAACCCCTTGTAATCAGCGGCGAAGCCGCTGTTTATAAATTCGCGAAGCGAATTTATTGCAATTTTATTGCGAGGTGCCCATGGCAGACGAAAACACGCTGGTCATCAATGGAAATGAGCTGACCTTCGCGCCCGGTGAGACGATCCTCGAAGTCGCCCGGCGAAACGACATCGACATTCCGACGCTCTGCCACCTGAAGGGGGCCACGCCCACCGGCTCCTGCCGGGTGTGCGTCGTCGAGGTCGAAGGGGCCCGGACCCTGATCGCCTCCTGTGCGGCGCCGGCCGCCAAGGGGATGGTGGTGCACACCGAGTCGCCCAAGGTGATCGAGGCCCGGAAGATGGTCCTTCAACTGCTGCTCTCCTCCGGGAATCACAATTGCGCGGTCCGCGGTTCGGACGGAGTCGACTGGACCGCTTTTCAGCTCAAGGTCCAGCAAGAGGACGGCAGCGACGAGCTGTGCCCGGTCTGGGGAGACTGCCGGCTTCAGGAACTGGCCTACCGGTACCAGGTTTCCGGCGACACCTTCGAGGGCACCCCGACCCCTTACCCGATGGAGACCGTCAACCCCTTCATCGTGCGGGATTTTTCCCGCTGCATCCTGTGCGGCAGGTGCGTTCAGGCCTGCAACGACGTCCAGGTCAACAACGCGATCAATTTCGGGTTCCGGGGTGCGCCCACCAAGATCGTGGCCGCCGAAGACAAGCCGCTGAGAGATTCGGACTGCGTCTTTTGCGGGGAGTGCGTGCAGGCCTGTCCCGTCGGGGCCCTGGTGGAAAAAGACGCCCGGTACCGGGTGCGCCCCTGGGAAACCGAAAAGGTCCGGACCACCTGCACCTACTGCGGGGTCGGCTGCCAGCTCGACCTTCACGTCAAAGACGGCAGGGTGGTCAAGGTGACCGGCGCCGAAAACGTGGCCCCCAACTACGGCAGCCTTTGTGTAAAGGGCCGCTTCGGCTACGATTTCATCCACTCCGCCGACCGGCTGACCCACCCGCTCATCAAGGAAAACGGCCAGTTTCGAAAGGCATCCTGGGAAGAGGCGCTCGATCGGGTCGCCGGCAGGCTGTCGGAGACCCGGGAGGCCTCCGGGCCCGACAGCATCGGGGTGCTCACGTCGGCCCGGGTGACCAACGAGGAGAATTACATCGCCAACAAATTTGCCCGGGCGGTGCTCAAGACGAACAACATCGATCACTGTGCGCGTCTCTGACATTCTTCCACCGTGGCCGGTCTGGCCGCAGCTTTCGGAAGTGGCGCCATGACGAACACCATCGGCTGCATCGAAAAGGCCGATGTCATCCTGATCACCGGTTCGAACACCACCGAAAATCACCCGGTCCTGTCGAGCTTCGTCAAGCGCGCCGTCAAGTTCAAGGGGGCGAAGCTGATCGTTGTCGATCCGCGGCGGATCAAAATCGCCCGGCACGCGCACCTGTACCTGCGGCAGAACCTGGGCACCGACGTGGCTTGGGTCAACGGGATGATGAACGTGATCATCGAAGAAGGCCTTCACGACAAGGCCTTTGTCGAAAGCCGCACGGAAAATTTCGATGAACTGAGAAAGCTCGTCGCCGAATACACCCCCGAACACGTGGAGCAGATCACCGGCATCCCGGCCGAAGAACTGGTTGCCGCCGCCCGGATGTACGCCGGCGCCAAGGTCGGCAGCATCCTGTACTGCATGGGCATCACCCAGCACACCCACGGCACCGACAACGTCAAGTCCCTGGCCAATCTGGCCATGCTCTGCGGAAACCTGGGCGTGGAAGGCGGCGGGGTCAATCCGCTGCGGGGGCAGAACAACGTGCAGGGCGCCTGCGACTTGGGCGGGCTGCCCAACGTGTATCCGGCCTACCAGCCGGTCACCGACCTGGCGATTGCCAAAAAATTCGAAGATGCATGGGGGGTGACCGAGTTGCCGACAAAGATCGGCCTGAAAGTCACCGAGATGATCCCCAAGGCCCACGAGGGGGAGCTCAAGGCGCTGTACATCATCGGCGAAAACCCCCTGGTGTCGGATCCGGACCTCAATCACGCCGAAAAGAGCATCGCCAACCTGGATTTTCTCGTCGTCCAGGACATCTTCATGACCGAGACGGCCATGGTCGCCGATGTGGTGCTCCCCTCCAAGTGCTTTGCCGAAAAAGACGGGACGTTTTCCAACACCGAACGCCGGGTCCAGCGGGTGAGGGCCGCCGTGGCGCCGCCGGGAGAGGCCTGGGAGGACTGGCGGATCACTTGTGAAATCGGCACCCGGATGGGGCTGCCCATGGCCTACGAAAACGCCGAGGCGATTTTCGAAGAGATCCGGACGCTGACCCCGTCCTACGCTGGCATCACCTACGGGCGGATCGAAGCCGAGGGACTGCACTGGCCCTGTCCCAACGAAGAGCACCCGGGCACGCCGGTGCTCCACAAGGAACAGTTCACCCGGGGCAAGGGGTTGTTCCACGCCATCGCCTACACTCCGCCGGCCGAGCAGACCGACGGCGACTATCCCATGTACCTGACCACCGGCCGCCTGCTGTACCAGTACCACACCGGCACCATGACCATGAAGAGCGACGGACTCAACGACCGCGCACCGGAGTGTTTCGTCGAGATCTCACCGGCCGATGCGGCCGAGATGGGGCTGGAAGACGGTGTTCGGGTCAAGGTGGCCTCCCGGCGGGGGGGGATCAAGGCCGTCGTGCGGATCTCCGCCCAGGCCCGGGCCGGAACGGTCTTCATCCCTTTTCACTACGCCCAGGCCGCGGCCAACCGGCTCACCAACGCCGCACTGGATCCGGTGTCCGGGATCCCCGAGTACAAGGTCTGTGCCGTGAAACTGGAAAGGGCCGCATAAACAAATCACTGGCGTGATTTGTTTATAGAGGTTTCGCGTTCCGCGAAACAAGATAAAAGGATAACAATATAGAGTGCCGTTATTCCTATGGGAATCCGGGAAGGGCCTCGAACAGTAAGACTGGATGCCCGTCCCCACGGGCATGACAAAAAATCTCTCCGATCTCTCAAAAAAACAGCCCGACCGGAAAATCCGGTCGGGCTGTTTTTTACGCTACACAAAAAACGCAGCTTATTTATAATCAAATCAAACCCGTGATTTGATTATCCTGTTTCGCGGAACGCGAAACAATAATAAATAAATCGTGTCAGCGATTTATTTATGCGGCCAGCTGAAAATCCCAGATGAGGGGGACGTGGTCGGAGTACTTTACCGGCGGCATGGTAAAGCCGATGGAGCGCAATTCGGGGCTGTGGAAAATAAAATCGA
>Ga0180435_10006430_pt1 | contig 11254 bp, 9 predicted proteins | sample SS_ome_3_FD_132467 | JGI IMG/M metagenome (GOLD analysis project Ga0180435, IMG submission 132467) | Hypersaline lake sediment archaeal communities from the Salton Sea, California, USA - SS_3_S_1 metaG | ecosystem: Environmental > Aquatic > Non-marine Saline and Alkaline > Hypersaline > Sediment...
CTTGTCCTGTTTGAGAAGGTCGTGCGTTGGGGCTGTCTTTTGTGAGTTTGTTATATAAGTCTTACAACGTGTGTGGTGCATTCGACATCCAGTTTGCCAACGGAATCAAGGGTCTCTAGAGGCCTCAGACAATCAGGCGCGTTGAAATTTGAAGCGGCCCCAACGCACGACCTTCTCAAACAGGACAAGTCAAGTTCGTTGGAAGTCTTTTGCGAACGACATCAAGATTTGCTTTTCCCGATTTCATCAAACTTGGTTTCTTCTATTTCCCTGCGGCTCGGAATACCCTTCCGACCGCCCAGTTTTCTGGTCACCATGGCCGCCGCCCAGGCCCCGAAATCGAGTGCCGCTTCCATTGTCCAGTCCATTACCAGACCGTAGGTAATCCCGGCATGAAAAATATCTCCACATCCGGTCGTGTCCAGAGCCTCGACAGGATAAGCGGACCGACGGATGATCTTCTCTCCCGCCAACGCAACGTAGCCTTTTTCTCCCAAGGTGACCCCGACCAGGCGAGGCCCCAGAGATTTCAACCGGTAACAGGCCTCGAGGGGACCTGCATCGCCCACGAGACTTTCAGCAAACGGTTCCGACACCACACAGTAATCACTCAACCGGACCAAGTCGAGCATCCCCTCCCGCAAGGTTCCCGCATCCAGAACGATTTGCACCCCTTTTTCCCGCCCTGCCCGGCAGGCGGCCAAAGACGCCTCCATGAACAGGCCGTCCGTGTGGATGACCTTGGCCTGGTGGATCACGTCATAGTCCAGCTCCTCCGGCATTAACGGCAACCCCGTCGGCCGGCGCCAAAAGATGGTACGCCGAGCGGTGGCGGGCTCGGCGACAATGAAGGCAAACTGGGAGGCCCCGCCCTGTCGAACACGGATACCGCCGGTATCAATTCCTTCCTCTTTGAGAGAGGCACGGATCGTGCCGCCAAAGGCGTCATCGCCCACAGCCCCGGCAAATGCACAGGAAATCCCCCACCGGGACAAGGCCACCATAGCCGTGGCTGCAGGGCCCCCACCGGCGACGGTCAGATCCGTAAACTCGCACTTCATGTCGGGCGGTGGATAGGCTTCGATACGTCCAATATGATCCAGCGGACACTGACCGATCCCGTAGACTTGAATCTTACCTGCCGACATGGCCAATCCTTTATCACCGGTATCGCCGGGAAAATCGGGCGACCTGTTCCAACCACCTACAGGCGCCCCGCCATGGGATATCGTCTGGACACCCAGTCATAAAGCCACACCCCGCACACCGCTCCGAAAAAATCCGCTACGAGGTCTCCGAGTTCCGCAGAGCGAGAGGGAACGTAAGACTGGTGCCACTCGTCACTCGCCCCATAAAGCCCTGCAAACAGCACACTCCATAGCATGATCCACCTGCGGCGGTGCTCCCATGGACCCTGTTTGAGCGCCCTGAGACACAATGCCCCCAAGACGGCGTATGCTGCAAAATGGAGAAGCTTATCCTTGAGCGGCCAGTGGGGAATGGTTTCCGGCATCGGGTGCGACGACTGCACAAAGATTAAACCACAATAGATGACCACCGGTAACCAGTAATAAGAGAGCGTACGCACCCGGATTTTCATCACAAACCCTTGATAATTATTCAAACCGTTTAAGGCCGGCACCGCAAAATCTCGGCACACATCAACGCTTGACGAATCTCCAATTTAACGCAAGAATGGCGGAAACTCAATTTGAATATCCGATCGGACACCAAGGAGAGACCGCTGTAAGGATATGCCCACACCCGACGATTACAGGGAAGCCCGCAGGCTCGCCGTGGAAACCTTGAAAGAACGCGACATCAAGCGGTGTTGTCACAACGCCGGGGTTGACCTGCTTCAGATCTCGGCTACCGAACAGCGGGTGCCGATCTCTTATCTGGGACGGACACACCGGCTTCATGTAACAAAAGACAATATCGCCTTCGAACCCGGGGATACACCATTGTCCCTTCCCGATCAAGTCCTCCTCCTTCACTATCTGACCGAGGCAACGGGCACTCCCATGGAATCGCGGTTGATCACCTTCCGAGAAGTGCCCTCCGGTCCTTTCTATTACCCGTCCTTCGTGAAACGGGCGATCTCTCCGCTTGTAAAGACTTTGGCTGAAAGGCCCGAAGCCCTCACACACGTGGCCCGCCAATTGGGCCGAATGGAAACGGCGCCGGGAGATGTGGCGCTTCGCGTGCTTTCTTTGCCCAGGGTACCGGTCGTTCTTTGCCTATGGGAAGGAGACGATGAATTTCCGGCGGAAGGCAATGTCTATTTCGATGCGTCCATTTCATCTTATCTGGGCACGGAAGATATCGCCTACATCGCCGGGGCAACCGTCTATCGCGTCCTGGAAATCGCCGGTAAATACCGCCAAACGTTTGGACCGGCTTGAATGGGGCTCAAAGCGTGGGTAGGATAAAAATAACCGTTTTGGGATCCGGAACGTGTGTCCCCTCTTTGAAGCGGAGTAGTTGTGCCGTTCTCGCTAAGGTAGACACCGCCCGGGTATTGTTCGATTCCGGAGCCGGCACCATGCGAAGACTCCTGGAGGCCGGCGTAACCATAGACATGATATCGCATCTGTTTTACAGCCACCTGCATCCCGATCACACGGGGGAATTCGTCTCTTTGCTCTTTGCCACAAAGTACCCGGAAAGTCGTCGTCGTATCCCGCTTTCCGTAATCGCCGCCAAGGGATTCGGCAGCTTCTATGACAAGCTACGATCGGCATACGGCCAATGGATCGAAGTGGCCCCGGGCCTATTGAATATCGTGGAACTCGACAACAGCGGCCCCGATCACTTGGACTTTACGGAATTTGAGATAGACAGCCTGCCCATGAATCACACGGAAGAAAGTCTGGCTTATCGGCTCACCGCAGCGGACGGCACGTCGATGGTCTATTCAGGAGATACGGACATGTGCGACAATCTCATCCGCCTGGCCAAAGATACGGACCTGCTGATTTGTGAATCGGCCCTGCCCGACGACCAAAAGGTCCCCGGACACCTCACCCCCTCCCTGGCAGGTGAAATTGCCACGGCGGCCGGCGTGGGAAAACTGGTCTTGACTCACTTTTATCCCGAGTGCGACGCTGTCGACGTGGCCGCCCAGTGCCGCAAGACCTACGCAGGCCCCCTGGTTCTCGCCGAGGACTTACTAGAAATGGAGATATGAAGACAGGCATATTCCCGTCGGGTCACACACCGATCGGTGACAGGCCCTAACCTTTCTTCTGAGCCTTTTGTATCTTTGCCCATGTGTCACGCAGGGTAACGGTGCGATTAAACACCGGCCGGCGGGAAACCGAGTCCTTATCCACGCAGAAATACCCTTGGCGCAAAAACTGATAGCGAGCTCCTGGTTCGCACCGGGCCAAACCGGGCTCCACCCGACATTCCGTCAACGTTATCAGTGACCGGGGGTTCAGGTTGGCGGTAAAATCCTCTCCTTCCGGTACATCGCCGGGATTTTCTTTGACAAACAAGTGGTCATAAAGCCGAACCTCCGCTTTGGCCGCGTGGGGAACGGATACCCAGTGCAGCGTCCCTTTGACCTTCCGACCGTCCTGGGACCAACCTCCCCGGGTTTTCGGATCGTAGGTACAGTGCAGTGCCGTGACCTCACCGCTTTGTTCATCCCTGATCACATTGACACAGGTGATGTAATAGGCGTGCTTCAACCGAACCTCTCGGCCCGGCGCCAGGCGAAAAAACTTTTTGGGCGGATCTTCCAGAAAATCCTCTTGCTCAATGTAAATCTCCCGGGAAAAGGGAATTTGCCGCGTCCCCATTTCCGGGTCTTCCGGGCTGTTCTCCGCCTCCAGCACTTCTTCCTCGCCCTCGGGATAATTGTCGATGATCACCCGCAGGGGACTAAGAACCGCCATGACTCGAGGTACCCGTTTGTTGAGGTCTTCCCGCAGACAGTGCTCCAATAAGGCCACATCCACCATGCTGTCTCTTTTGGCCACCCCGATTTTGTCGCAAAAGGTCCGGATGGCCTCGGGGGTATATCCCCGGCGACAAATCCCTGACAGGGTCGGCATTCTCGGATCGTCCCAGCCGGTCACATGACCCTCTTTGACCAGGGTGATCAGTTTCCGCTTACTCAACACCGTATGGCTTAAGTTCAATCGGGCGAATTCAATTTGCTGGGGATGGTGGACCTGAAGCTGATCGAGAAACCAGTCATACAACGGCCGATTCCCCTCAAACTCCAGGGTACACACGGAGTGCGTAATTCCTTCTATCGAATCGGACAAGCAGTGAGCAAAATCATACATGGGATAGATGCACCATGCATCGCCGGTTCGGTGGTGGGCGGCATGTCGGATCCGATACATGGTGGGATCCCGCATGGTTAGGTTGGGAGACGCCATATCGATTTTCGCCCGAAGGACATGGGCACCTTCGGCAAATTCGCCCGCCCGCATGGCATCGAAGAGTTTCAGATTTTCTTCCACCGAACGATCCCGGTAAGGGCTTTCCTTACCCGGTTCGGTGAGGGTACCGCGATAGGCCCTAATCTGTTCGGAACTCAGACTGTCCACATAGGCCATTCCGGCCTTGATCAAGGCGATTGCATAGGCATGCAGTCTCTCGAAGTAGTCCGACGCGTAGTAAAGATGGCGGCCCCAATCAAACCCCAACCACCGCACGTCCTCTTTGATAGAATCGATATACTCCTGTTCTTCCTTGATCGGATTCGTATCGTCGAAGCGAAGATGGCAGACCCCCCCATTTTCTCTGGCCAGGCCGAAATTCAAGCAGATGGACTTGGCATGCCCCATGTGGAGATATCCGTTGGGTTCCGGCGGGAATCGGGTAATTACTCGACCTTGATTCTTGTTTGCTTTCAGGTCTTCGGCGATAATGGCCCGAATAAAGTCCGTCGGTGGTCCGCCTTTTTCCGTCATATTGAAAATATCCCCCTTAAACCCGCCTTTAAACAATCCCCCGGGAACAGAAAATATCACCGGGTGAACGATTGTGCTGACCCATCTTCCAGCAATTGCCTTATATTTTCTTCGTTATAACATCTTTCAGTCTTTTTGGCGGTGGATTTGGGCTCAAGGCCCTTCTCGCCCTACCCCACCTCTATGGCACTTCCCCCATTGAGGGATATGAAGCGATCCCCGAATTCCTCGGCCAATCTGGCGGTGGCCGCCGTTCCCGTACAATGCAGGGGGGCAACAATCTCCAAATCCATGGTCTTCAAGGCATCAATGGTCAGACGAACTTGATCTTCCTCGGCCGCCCCCAAATGCGTACCCCCCATAAACCCGAAGACCTTCTTGCCAAAGCGATGCTCGCTCTGCCGAATAATGTTAATGATACCCCGATGGGCACATCCAAATAGGACAAACAGGCCCCGCGGTGTATTCATTACCAGGCTTTGGTCATCAGGGACGTTGTCTTTTTCATATCCGTTGTCCGTTTCGTAGACAAACCCTTTGTCAACTATCTCAAAGGGGGTGGCCATCGTTTCGTACCCCGTGGTGTGAACATCGGCAATCACTTCCGTCGGTTGATCACTTAAAACAAATCGCACCCCCTGTTGCTCGTAGAAACTGCGGTTCTTTATGCCAATGTAGCGCAGTTGCCCTTTGGCGGCATACCGACGTCGAAAGATCTCCGGATGGGCGTATACGACCGGTTGGCTAAAGGCACACAAAGAAGGCAACCCCCCGGCGTGGTCATAATGCCCATGGCTCAAGACCACCCGGTCAATTCCCGCCGGATCGACACCCAAGACCTCTAGATTGTGAATCAGGCAGTCCGTTTGCCCGGTGTCAAAAAGCAGGCACTCCGTGCCGTTTTGCACCAGCACACTCAGACCGTGTTCCGCACAAAGGCCCGGATGGGACGCCTTGTTTTCCACCAGAGTCGTCAGCCGCATGACCACCTCAGGGTATGGCCTTCTTCGCCCCCACGGCAAGATCGTGGAGGGGAATCAAGATATCGGCCATCTCTTTAATTTTCTGTGCACTGTCATACGCTTCCATGGCGTTAATATGAACCCCGGAGGCGATGGCCGGGCCCTTGGCCGGAAAGTTCTTGTGATTGCAACAAAACCCCGTAATAATGGCTCGACCCTCAGATGTGTTCACGGAAATCGACTGCCCGCCCACGGTATGACCGGGAGTAAAGATGACATCAATACCATCGAAGAGGTTGGCGTCCCCCTCCAGCTCAACGACCGTCACCTCATCGAGGACATCGGGATAGTATCGGTGGTCAATGGGATGGGGATCTTCCAGAAATGCCCTCTCGGCCTTCTGCACGTAGACGGTCGCATTGGAACACTTGTAATCATTCTCACAGTGATCGTTGTGAAGATGAGTATGGATGATGACGTCGATGTCTGCGGGTTTGAGGTCCACCGAGGCCAGGGCATCTTCGAATTCGAGGATCTCGAACCCGTAACGGGTCCCCAGATCGTCGGGAACCATGAACTGCTCCAGCCCTGTATCAATCAGAATATGTCGGTCGGATCCTTTCAAGTAGAAAACATAAATGGGAATCCAGATGCGCTCACCATAATCGCGGAGATAGGTCATCACCCCCTGGTCCGTTTCATTGGCGCCCACTACCAACGGATAAATTGTATATTGTTGCATAAAATTCCTCCCCTAAAAGTCCTATGGTGTTGCGATTTTTTGTGTAGCAATCTACCCCCTTTCACTGATATGAGAACTGCCACCACAGATCAAGGGAAAAAGGAAATCGATCGTTGCCTGAACACAAATCCTATGCGGAAATAGCCGTCGCCCTTCCCATATCTAAACCCCTCACCTACCGGGTTCCCGACATCCTTCGCCCCCACATCGCCCCTGGAAAACGGGTGCTCGTGCCGGTCAAAAACACCTCCGCAACCGGCTATACACTGGCATGCGTTGATCATACCGTTCAAGAACAGGTCAAGGACGTCATTGACGTCCTGGACAGCGTCCCCGTCTTTCCCGCCTCCATGGTCCCCTTTTTCCGGTGGATCGCCGATTATTACCTGCATCCGATCGGAGAGGTACTTCGGGCCGCCCTTCCCGGCGGTCTGAATCCCAAACCCTTTCAAGCGATCGAGCTATCCCCTGCAGGCCGTCACACACTGGAAACCCCCGAGGGACTGAACCGGCATCGGCGGCAGGTACTTGACACCATAAACCGGTTAGGACCGACATCGGAAAAGGCGCTGATCAAAGCCTTGGATGGAAAAATAGGTTCAAAAACCCTCCGTGAGATGGAGAAATCCGGACTGGTCACCGTAAAAAAAAAGATCCGGCCGGGACGGACCCAACCCAAAAAGGCGCTCTTTGTGCGGGCCAGTGAAAAGCCGCGGGTGCCGCCATCCGGCCTTTCCCAAACGAGACAACGAATCCTGGACTACCTCAGCACCCATGAGGCGGTGCCGCTTCGCACACTGAAAGGCGAAATTCCCGGTGCAGGCCGGCTGGCAAGAAAAATGGCCGACGCCGGACTTTTAGAACTCTTTGAACAGTGCGTTTACCGAGACCCCTTTGGAGAACCGATTGAGTCGGAAACGAACCCGCATCAGCTGACGGGAGAGCAGTCTGCAGTGCTGAAAACCATCACCCGGGGACTTTCTCAAGGATTCAAGACGTATCTGCTCCATGGCGTTACCGGAAGTGGAAAGACCGAAGTATACATGCATGCCGTCAGTGAGACGTTGAAGCAAGGACGGCAAGCCTTAGTACTCGTTCCTGAAATCGCCCTCATCTCTCAGACGGAAAGGCGGTTTCGGGCCCGCTTCGGAGACTGTGTGGCGCTGCTACACAGTGGCCTGAGCGCAGGAGAACACTTCGATCAATGGATGCGGATCGTGGAAGGAAAGGCCAAGATTGCGATCGGGGCCCGCTCGGCGATCTTCGCCCCGTTTGAGAATCCCGGCTTATTCATTGTTGACGAAGAACATGACGAATCCTACAAGCAGGAAAGCACCTGTCGGTATAACGCACGGGACCTCGCCGTGGTACGGGCAAAACAGCAGGATGCCATCGCCGTCTTGGGCTCGGCCACCCCTTCCTTACAGTCATATTACAATGTGATGGGCAAGAAGTTTCAGGGCCTGACACTTAACAAGCGAATCGAAGACCGAGATATGGCACGCGTAACGGTGGTGGACCTAAGACCCAAAACCGGTTCTGGACGGGCCAAGCCCCTTATCACGGACACCCTCAAAACGGCTATAGAAGAGACACTGGCGCGAAAAGAACAAATATTGCTATTCTTAAACCGCCGAGGCTTTGCCAATTGCCCGGCCTGCTTGTCCTGTGGGGCCCCCGTACGGTGTAAATACTGCGAAGTCACCATGACGCTGCACCGGCAAGCCAACGCCTACAAATGCCATTACTGCGGTCACACAGCCCCCCACACCGCCCCCTGTAGGGTTTGCGGAAACGCCAAAATCATTCCCATCGGAACGGGGACCGAAAAGGTACAGGCCAAGATAGAAGCCCTCTTTCCCCAAGCCCGGGTAGACCGGATGGACCGAGATACAACCCGGCGCAAAGGCAGCTTGGTGAAGATCCTCAGAAATCTCAAAGAGGGGGCGACCGACATCCTCATCGGCACCCAGATGGTAGCCAAGGGTCATCACTATCCGAATATCACGTTGGTGGGCATTCTGTGCGCAGATCTTTCGCTCAATTTCCCTGACTTTCGTTCCGGCGAGCGCACCTTTCAATTACTTGCCCAGGTGGCCGGAAGGGCGGGGAGGGGCGAGCGGCCGGGACGGGTCATCCTTCAAACCTTCAATCCGGACCATTTCTGCATCACGACGGCAAAAGAGCAGGATTACCGGGCCTACTTTGACCAGGAGATAGGGTTTCGACAATCGGCACTCTACCCCCCTTTTTGTCGCCTTATGCAGGTCATCATCACCGGCAGAGACAAGAGCCAAACGGCTCGCTACGCCCGCCGGGCCGGTCAAATCTGCCGGGAAGTCATCTCCGATCATCCCCGCGGACAACACTCCATCCAACTCTTGGGACCGGTCACGGCCCCCCTTTCCCGGATAAAGGACCGATATCGATGGCAACTGTTACTCAAGGGGACCCGGGTGGATCCCTTGCATCAGGTCGCCCGGACCCTCCGACGACGAACCGCACAGGAAATGCCCCGCAAAGGGAACCGGCTAATCATCGACGTGGACCCCATGAATATGCTTTAGGACAAGGCGACAATGTCATCTTTCCCGATGGTCAATTTTTCTCCGCCCTGATCGGTCACCAGGAAGGTGTTTTCAATACCCACCAAGCCAACGCCGGCAAGGCCCTTTTTGGGCTCTACGGCGACAACCATGTTCTTTTCCAGGGGTACACGGATTTTTTTTGCGATGGCCGGGAACTCATCGACCTCCAAACCGATGCCGTGCCCGAGAAAAGGCACTTGATTGCTCCCATAGCCCATAAAGTTTTCTTCCGCCCCCCGACCGAGGATCCGGCCGCGGATCGGGCCGCGGATCTGACCCCGGATCAGGGTATCGTAAACTTCCTCGTATATTTCCCCGGGAACTGCGCCCGGTTTGAGCCGTTCTCGTACCGCTTCTTGGACCTCCAGGCAGATATCGTGGGCATCCAGGGCCACCTCCGGCGGACGACCCAGGCAGAAAATCCGGGTCATATCCGTGTAATAGCCACCGTAAGAAAAGCCGCTGTCAACGAATATAATCTCCCCATGGTGGAGGCTTCGGCTTCCGCCCAGTAGTGGGAAGGCCGCTCCAAGGCCCAGCGACCCGTCCGGTCCAACGGATGCAGTCGGGTAATTGCCGGAGTCTCCGAAACTGACCACCCCGGCAAAAAGCTCACTGTTAAAGGCGGCCAGTCTCGTGAGTCCGGTAAAGCCACGCTTCAACATTTCTCCGTGAATGGCCGAACCGAGTTGCCATTCCGTCATACCCGGAGACACCAAGCCGGGAATCTCGGCAAATATCTGCCCGTGTCGGGTGCCGGCTTCACGCATCAGCGCGACTTCGTAAGCCGACTTGACGGCCCGGACCATGGCCAAGGTCGGCCCGATATCTTGGAACTCCGTGTGCGGAAAAATCGATTGCAACTTCCGATAAATGGAAAGGGGTACGGCAGTGTAGGAGAGCCCCAGCTTGGATGTCCCATAGCCCGCTCCGGCAATCCACGGCGGAATTTCTTCAAATCGGGCAACGGGCATGAGCGACTCCAGCGGACTCTCTTGGCGGGCTCTTTCCAGGCTGCGACGCACGAAGAAAACCGGCCTTCCCCGTTGCGGGATAAACAGCAGGCCTTGCTGCCGGGTGCCGGCAAAGTAAAAGAGATTTACCCCGTCTAGAATCACCGCTCCGTCGAGGTCAGCCTCGGATAGGCGTTGCTGAAAGGTGGTAACCCGGGCGGAGATTTCCGTGGCAGGTACCAGCATATAATCGGCAGGCAACTTTTCTTGCGAAGGAATCATTCCAAACTCCGGTGCGTCATTTCGTCACTGCGGTCAATTTGAGTAACGGGTGGGAATTCCGGGTCAGATGGTCCTGAGTGACCGAACCGACAACGAACCGAAGGATGCTTGACAACGGCTACCCGGCCAACCGTTCGTTGATGATCCGGGCGACCTTCTTACCGGACAGAAGCATACCGCCGAAGATGGGACCCATCCGATAGGAGCCGAATGTTGCATTGGCGGCCATACCCGCCACATAAACCCCGGGAAAGGCCTCACGGGTGTTTTCCGGCGTCGAGTGCTCCGCGACGTCGGCCCAGAGGGATTTTTCTCCTACCACTTTTCCGGTTTCCGTCAGGAGTGCCGCACCCGATTTCCTTTCTATGAGATGCATAACCTCGGTGGCGTGGCCGGTGGCATCTACGGTAAAGCGCGCGTGTACCGTCAAGGGGTCCACATGAAGCTGGGCCTTTTCCACTGCGGTCCAGTTGATCACCAGGCCGATTACTTCCGTCGATTCGGGGCTTTCGGACTTGCGGATGATCACATCTTCGATACTCATGAGATTAAAGATTTTTGCCCCTGCCTGGCAGGCTCTGGATGCCAAGGTGGTTGTGGTTTCCACAGCATCCGCCGTATAGTATCCCGCTTCGAACGGCCGGGATTCAATCTGCAGGTCATCCAGGATTTCCTTTCCCCCTTGTTGAACCACGACCTCGTTAAACATCATCCCACCGCCCCACATGCCTCCCCCGACACTCAGCTTTCGTTCAAAAAGTGCTACTTTTCGACCCTTTTCGGCCAAATAGTAGGC
>Ga0180435_10006431_pt1 | contig 11254 bp, 13 predicted proteins | sample SS_ome_3_FD_132467 | JGI IMG/M metagenome (GOLD analysis project Ga0180435, IMG submission 132467) | Hypersaline lake sediment archaeal communities from the Salton Sea, California, USA - SS_3_S_1 metaG | ecosystem: Environmental > Aquatic > Non-marine Saline and Alkaline > Hypersaline >...
ACGCCGATCCGGGTGATCCTGATCGAACCGGGCCCGGTGACCAGCCGCATCCGCGCCAACGCGATCCCGCATTTCGAGCGCTGGATCGACTGGCAGGCCTCCGCCCGCGCCGACCAGTACCGCGACGGCCTGCTCAAGCGGCTCTACGAGGATCGCGGGCCGGACCCGTTCGAACTGCCGGCCTCGGCGGTGACGGCGAAGCTGCGCCGCGCGCTGGAGGATCGCACCCCCGCGCCGCGCTATTTCGTCACGACCCCGACCTACGTGATGAACCTTGCCCGCCGGCTTCTGCCCACCCGCGGCCTCGACTGGCTGACCGGCAAGGGCTAGCCGGGACGGCGGTGGGGATGAGGCGGAAAATCGCGTTCGCCTTTCCGTGCCGCTCCGCTAGATAGGGGCGAACCAAGGGGAACGCCATGATCAACGATCCGCTCTTCATCGTCGCCGCGCTGGCCTGTTTCGGGGTTCTGATCATCCTGATGATCGGAATCGGCGGGTTCGCCAAGGGCGGCGATTTCAACCGCAAGCACGCCAACCGGATCATGCGTTACCGGATCATCGCGCAGGCCGTGGCCGTCGCGCTGATCCTGCTGTTCGTCGCGTTTCGCGGCTACTTCGGAGGTAACTGATGGTCGTTCTGAACCGCATCTACACCAAGACCGGCGACGCGGGCGAAACCGCGCTGGGCAACGGCCAGCGGGTCGCCAAGCACAGCGTGCGGGTCGAGGCCTACGGCACGGTGGACGAGACGAACTCGGTCCTCGGCATGGCGCGCCAGCACGCGACGGACGAGATCGATACCGCGCTGGCGCGGATCCAGAACGACCTGTTCGACCTAGGCGCCGACCTGTGCCGCCCGGAGATGGAGAAGGACCACGAGGCGGGCTACCCGGTTCTCAGGATCGTGCCGGAGCAGGTCGCGCGGCTGGAGGCCGAGATCGACGCGATGAACGCCCGGCTGGAACCCCTGCGCAGCTTCATCCTGCCCGGCGGCACGCCGCTGGCCGCGCATCTGCATCTCGCGCGCACCGTGTCGCGCCGGGCGGAACGGCTGACGGTGGAACTGGCGACGATGGAAGCGATCAACGACGAGGCGGTGAAATATCTCAACCGACTGTCGGACTGGTTCTTCGTCGCCGCGCGCATCGCCAACGACGAGGGCCGCGCCGACGTTCTTTGGGTGCCGGGCGCGAACCGGTAGGCCCGGCGGCAGGAAACGTGACGTCCGCAGACCGCCCCGCGTCGATTTTGCTCTGTCGCCGCGCGAAGGGAGGCGGTAACACGTCCGCCAAGACTTGGATGGCCGCCCCCCGCGGGACGGCGGAAGAGAGGGAGTGACGCGCCATGAAGGTACTGGTGCCCGTCAAGCGGGTGATCGACTACAACGTGAAGGTCCGGGTGAAGGCCGACGGTTCGGGGGTGGACCTTGCCAACGTCAAGATGTCGATGAACCCGTTCGACGAGATCGCGGTGGAAGAGGCGATCCGCCTGAAGGAGGCCGGCAAGGCCGAGGAGGTCGTCGTGGTCTCGATCGGCGTCAAGCAGGCGGCCGAGACGCTGCGCACCGGCCTCGCGATGGGCGCCGACCGCGCGATCCTCGTCGTCGCCGCCGACGACGTGCATACCGATATCGAGCCGCTGGCGGTCGCCAAGATCCTCGCCAAGGTCGTCGAGGAGGAACAGCCCGGCCTTGTCCTGTGCGGCAAGCAGGCGATCGACAACGACATGAACGCCACCGGGCAGATGCTGGCGGCGCTTCTGGGCTGGAGCCAGGCGACCTTCGCCTCCGAGGTGGCCGTCGAGGGCGACCATGCGACGGTGACGCGCGAGGTCGACGGCGGGCTTCAGACGATCAAGGTGAAGATGCCGGCAATCGTCACGGTGGACCTGCGGCTGAACGAACCGCGCTACGCCTCGCTGCCGAACATCATGAAGGCCAAGAAGAAGCCGCTGGATGAAAAGACCGCCGCCGATTACGGCGTCGACGTCACGCCGCGGCTGACGATCGTCAAGACCACCGAACCCGAGGCCCGCAAGGCCGGCGTCAAGGTCGGCTCGGTCGAGGAACTGGTGCAGAAACTCAAGGAAGAGGCGGGGGTGCTCTGATGGCTGTTCTTCTTCTTGCCGAAATCACCGACGGTCAGCTGGCCGCGGACGCCACCACCAAGGCCGCGACCGCCGCCGCGAAGATGGGCGAGGTGACTGTGCTCGCCGCCGGGGCCAAGGCCGCCGATGCGGGCGCCGAAGCCGCGAAGATCGACGGCGTGGCCAAGGTTCTGGTCGCCGAGGATGCCGCGCTGGGGCATCGCATGGCCGAAGCCACCGCGGCGCTGATCGTGGCGCTTGCCGGCGATTACGACCATATCGTCGCCCCGGCCACCACGGATGCCAAGAACGTGCTGCCGCGCGTGGCCGCGCTCTTGGACGTGATGGTGATCACCGATGTCTCGGGCGTGGTCGATGGCGACACGTTCGAACGCCCGATCTACGCCGGCAACGCGATCCAGACGGTGACGTCGACCGACCCCAAGAAGGTCGTCTCGATCCGCACCTCGTCTTTCGACGCGGCCGGCATGGGCGGCTCCGCCCCGGTCGAGACCGTCGCGGTTCCGGCCGATCCGGGCCTTGCCGAATGGGTCGAGGACAAGGTCGCGGCCTCGGACCGGCCGGAACTGACCTCGGCGGGCATCGTCGTCTCGGGCGGCCGCGGCGTGGGTTCCAAGGACAGTTTCGACCTGATCGAGAAGCTGGCCGACAAGCTGGGCGCCGCCGTCGGCGCCAGCCGCGCCGCGGTGGATTCGGGCTACGCGCCGAACGACTGGCAGGTGGGCCAGACCGGCAAGGTCGTCGCGCCGGAGCTTTACGTCGCCGTCGGCATCTCGGGCGCGATCCAGCACCTCGCGGGGATGAAGGATTCGAAGGTCATCGTCGCGATCAACAAGGACGAGGAGGCGCCGATCTTCCAGGTCGCCGACTACGGCCTTGTCGCCGACCTGTTCACCGCCGTGCCGGACCTGACCGAAAAGCTCTGATCCGGCGCACCCGGAACGGCAAGAGGCCCGCCGCACCGGCGGGCCTTTTTCGTTGCGGCGGGCGGTGAGCCTCTGGCGTCAGGCCAGTTCGCGGACCACCGGCAACAGCGTGTCGGCGATCTCGGCATGCACGGCCGGGCCGGGCATCTCGGCCGCCGCCGGTTCGTCGAGCGGCGCGAAGTGCATCCCCGCCGTGCCCTGGATCCGCGCCGCATGGGTCGGGCAGACCCGCACCAACTGGGTGGCATAGGGCCGGATCTCGGCCACCATCTCCTCGTCCACCATCAGCGGATCGACGCCCAGCGTGTCCTTCTCGCGGCCCGGCGGGTGATGATCCTCCAGCCACAAGAGCACGGTCGGCCCCTCGAACTTCTGCAACAGGCCCTTCATCCGCGCGACCCAGGCCGTCTTCAGCTCGTTTTCGAGGATCGCGTACTTGTCGGGGAAATTCGTCTTCATGTGCGACAGCATGTGCCGGGTGAAGTGGTATTCGGTGAAATCGACCTCGCGGAACACCGTCTTCATCAGCGTCGAGGCGCGCAGGAACCGGTCGTTGCGGCGCGGATGCACGGCGTAGAACCGGTTCGACATGTTCTGCGCCCCGATCAGCTGGATCACCGTGACCTTCGCACCCGCGCAGGCATCCAGCACCACCGGTTCCTGCAGGAACACGTCGAGCCCGGCATTGACATAGCCGAAGTTCACCACGGGCATGTCCAGCCCGTCCTCGACCAGCGCCGGGAACGGCTTTTCCACGAACTTGCCGTAAGTCTCGGTTCCGCCGATCACCGCGACATAGTCGCCCTCGAGCTTGCGGCGCGGGCCGCGGAACAGGAGTTTCGACGTGCCGTATCGGCACGGAAAATAATCAAGGGCCCCCTCGCCCTGGTATTCATAGGCCATTCCACCCACCTTGAGATTTCGACTCACCCGCCACGACTTTGGCGGCTGCGGATTGCCAAATCCCTAAGTGGACAATTCGATGCACCGGCGGATGCGGCCGGCCTTCGGCCTTGCCCGGCGCGGGGCCGGGCCGTAAGGTCGCCCCGGATCAGGAACGGGGTGTGTCATGGGTATCCAGAGGGTCGGAATCGTCGGTGCGGGCCAGATGGGTAACGGCATCGCGCATGTCTTCTCGCTGGCCGGCTACGACGTGATGATGACCGACATCAGCCAGGAGGCGCTGGATTCCGCGCTGGCGCTGATCGACCGCAACATGGCCCGCCAGGTCACCCGCGGCCGGATCACCGAGGCCGACAAGACGGCCGCGCAGGGCCGGATCGCGACAACGCTGAAACTGGCCGATCTGGGCCAGACCGACCTCGTGATCGAGGCCGCGACGGAACGCGAGACGGTCAAGCAGGCGATCTTCGAGGATCTGCTGCCGCATCTGAAGCCCGACACGATCCTGACCTCGAACACCTCGTCGATCTCGATCACCCGGCTGGCCAGCCGCACCGACCGGCCGGAAAAGTTCATGGGATTCCATTTCATGAACCCGGTGCCGGTGATGCAGCTGGTCGAGCTTATCCGCGGCATCGCGACGGACGAACCGACCTACAGGGCACTGCTGGAGGTCGTCGAGAAACTCGGCAAGACCGCGGCCAGCGCCGAGGATTTCCCCGCCTTCATCGTCAACCGCATCCTGATGCCGATGATCAACGAGGCGGTCTACACGCTTTACGAGGGCGTGGGCAACGTGAAGTCCATCGACGAATCGATGAAGCTGGGCGCGAACCACCCGATGGGGCCGCTGGAACTGGCCGATTTCATCGGGCTCGACACCTGCCTCGCGATCATGAACGTGCTGCATGACGGGCTGGCGGATACGAAATACCGGCCCTGCCCGCTTCTGGTGAAATATGTCGAGGCCGGCTGGCTGGGCCGCAAGACCCAGCGCGGGTTCTACGACTACCGCGGCGAGGCGCCGGTGCCGACGCGCTGAGCCCCGGCCCCCGGTCTTTCGCCGATTTGCCGGCGCGTCAGCCGTCCAGCGACAGGGTCGTCTCGCGCAGCCAGGCGAGGTAGCCGCGCGGGTTCGAGGCCCATTTCCGGCTTTCCTCGGGCCCGACCGGATGGCCGATGATCGGCGCCTGCGGCTTGTTCAGCGAGGATTTGATCTCGTACAGCAACAGGCCCTGGCGCAGCGTCGCGGAAAGCTGGTTGGCGATCTGGTAGGCGCGGGTGTTCTGGCCCGGGAAGCGGATCGGCAGCACGGTGGCACCCGACCGCATCACCATCTTGGCGGTGAACGGGTTCCACTCGGCCTCGACGGCGGGGCCGAAGAAGCTGTCCGACGCGGCCACCTTGCCGGCGGGGAACAGGATGATCACGCCATCGCGCTTGAGATGATCCATGCAGGCCGCGCGCATCTGCAGCCCGCGTTCGCGCGCGTCCTCCTCGTGCGGGAACGGCACCGGGATCATGAATTCCTCGATCTCCGGCACACCTGTCAGCAGCGACCGGGTGAGGATCTTGTAGTCGGTGCGGACCCGGCCGATCAGTTCGGCCATCACCATTCCATCGACCAGCCCGTGCGGATGGTTGGCGACCACGACCAGCGGCCCGGTCCGCGGAATCCGCGCGACCTGTTCGGCGGGCGTGGTCACGTCGATGCCCATGACCTCCAGCGCCTGCGGCCAGAACGGCTGGCCGAAGGGTGCGCCCTGGCGTTCGAACTTGCGGATCAGGCGCAGCAGCCTGAGCTTGGCGGTCAGCCATTCGATGGCGCGGATCGTGCCGGCCTTGTAGGGGTTGGTGAAGGTGCCGGCATAGGACAGGCGGCGCTTGTCATAGGGCCGTGCGACGGGCGGATGCTCCGCGCCGCGTTCGGTGCCCGGTATGTCCTGCGTGCCGTCCACCACTTCGGACCTTCCCCCGCGGAACTGACCCGTGGTCAGTCGTCCTCCCCGAACCGGTCGGCCACCAGCGCCTGCAACGCATCGGCGAGCCGCCCGGCCTCCGGGCCTGACGTTTCGACCTCAATAGTGGTTCCCTTCGAGGCTGCCAACATCAAAAGCCCCATGATCGAGTCGCCCGAAACGGTCATTCCGTCCTTGCGGACCTCGGCCGAGGCGTCATGCGCCTCCACCACTTCGACGAACCGGGCCGAGGCGCGCGCATGCAGCCCCTTCTCGTTGACGATCTTCAGCTGTCGCAAATGGCTCACTTCCCTGCCTGGGCGCCGCGGCCATCATAGCAGTCAATATATTTGCGCCCCGCGTCAAGCGCGCCGGCCACCGCATCGGCAAGGCCCAGCCGGCGCGACTTCGCCAGCTTGATCAGCATCGGAAGGTTGGCGCCGTAGATGATCTGGCGATCCTCGGGCACGCAGGCCATCAAGGACAGGTTCGAGGGCGAGCCGCCGAACATGTCGGTCACCACGACCACGCCCGACCCGTCGTCGACCGCATCGGCAGCCTGGCAGATTTCCTGCTGCTTGGCGCCGCGGTCGTGATCCTCTTCGATCGAGATGGCGCGGATACCGGTCTGCTTGCCGACGACATGCTCGACGGCGGCGAGGTATTCCCGCGCCAGCCCGCCATGCGCGACGATCACGATCCCGATCACGCCCCCTCACCCCGTCTTTGCGCGGCCGCCACCAGCCCGCGCCGTTCCAGTTCCCGATGCCTTTTAGACACCTGCCATCCGGCCTCCGCAAGCGCTTTGGCCACCGCCTCGGCCAGCGCCACGGACCGGTGCTGCCCGCCGGTGCAGCCGAAGCCGATCGCCAGGTGGCTTTTGCCCTCGTCGATCTGGGCCGGCAGCATCAGCAGCAGCAGATCGGTGACGCGGGCCAGGAACTCGGCGTGGCGCGGGTCGCCGGCGACATACTCCGCGACCTCCGCGTCGCGGCCGTCGCGGGCCCGCAACTCCGCCACCCAGTGCGGGTTCCTGAGGAACCGGCAGTCGAACATCAGGTCGAGCCCGCGCGGCACCCCGCGCTTGTAGGAAAACGAATGCACGGACACGACCAGCCCGTCGGCCCGGCGCCCGCCGAAGGTGCGCGCCACCTCGGCCTTCAGGTCGTGCGGCGTCATCCCGGTGGTGTCGATCAGCACGTCGGCACGCACCCGGATCGGGGCCAGCAGGTCGATTTCGCGCGCGATCCCGGCCTCCGGCGGCTCGGCCGGGGCCAGCGGATGGCGGCGGCGGGTTTCGCCGAAGCGGCGCTGCAGTTCCTCGGGCGCGCAGTCGAGATACAGCACCTCGGGCGCCACCTCGGGCAGCCGGGTCAGCCGGTCGATCGTCTCGATCAGCGCCTGTGCGGAAAAGTCGCGGTTGCGCACGTCGATGCCCAGCGCCAGCGGATGGTCGAGCGGCGGCCCGTCCAGCAGCCGCGGCACGAGGCTGAGCGGCAGGTTGTCGATCGCCTCGTAGCCGAGATCCTCCAGCGCGTTGATCGCGGTGGACCGGCCGGCCCCTGACGGTCCGGTCACCAGCACCAAACGCTGGCCGTCCTGGCCTTCGGCTGGCGCCATCGCCTGATCCGTCACGCGTTTCTCCCGGCCCTCAGGTATTGCAGGATCGCAGCGGGAAAATGCCCGCTCTCGACCCTGTGAACAAGCGGCACCACCCTTTCGAACAGGCGGAATTCGCGCCACGGCGGCAAACGCTCCGTCTCCGTCGCGGAAAGGTCCACGACCAGCGCGAGTTCGGCACGATCGACCGTCTCGGCATTCAGGATGCCGATGCCGCGCGCCTCGATCCGCCCGGCGATCGCCTCGGGGCTGGCGGCCAGCAGCCGGCCGCCCGCTTCGGTGATGCGCACCCGGTCATCGGCCACCAGCACCGCGCCCAGCGCCATCAGGTTCAGCGCCAGCGCCGACTTGCCGGAACCCGAGGGGCCGAGGATCAGCACCGCGCGACCTTGCCAGGCGACGGCGGACGCATGCAGGATCACCGCCCCGCCCCGCGCCGCGCCCGCGCCGGTCACACCGGCAACCCGACCACGAACCGCGCGCCCAGCGCCTCCGATGTCGGATCGGCATCGGTCGGGCGGATGTTCTCGGCCCAGATCACCCCGCCATGCGCCTCGACGATCTGCTTGGAAATCGCCAGCCCGAGGCCGGAATGGTTGCCGAAGTCGCCCGGCGGGCGTTCGGAATAGAACCGCTTGAAGATCTTGGTCAGCGCCTGTTCGGGGATGCCCGGCCCGGTATCCTCGACGACGACCAGAACCCGGTCCTCGCGCCGCCGCACCCAGACCCGCACCGCGTCGCCGTCCTCGCAAAACGAGATCGCGTTGCCGATCAGGTTGACGAAGACCTGCGCCAGCCGGGCCTCCAGCCCGTGCACGAAGATCGGCCTGTCGGGCAGGTCCGAGATGAACTCCACCCCCTTCTCCTCGGCCTCGGCGCCGAGATAGGCGGCGAGGTTCGAGATCGTCGTCAGCAGGTCGAAGCGGGCCTCTTCCTCCTTGACCAGTTCGCTGTCCAGCCGCGAGGCGTTGGAAATGTCGCTGACCAGCCGGTCGAGCCGGCGCACGTCATGCTCGATGACCGCCAGCAGTTTCTCGCGCTGATCCTCGCGCCGCGCCACCCGCATCGTGCCGACGGCGGAGCGCAGCGAGGCCAGCGGGTTCTTGATCTCGTGCGCGACATCGGCGGCGAACTGTTCGTTCGCCTCGATCCGCTCGTAAAGCGCCGAGACCATGCCCCGCATCGCCGCCGACAGCCTGCCGATCTCGTCGGGGCGCGCCGACAGGTCGGGGATCCGCACCCGCGCCGGCGACATCTTGCGCGCGTTGCGGTCGCGGCCCAGTTCGGCGGCCGCGGCGAGATCGGAAATCGGGTTGGCGATGGTCGAGGCCAGAACGAGGCTCAGCCCGATCGAGACGATGATCGCGATCACGAACATCTGCAGCACCTGTTCACGCTCCACCCGCACCAGCAGGTCGATCTCGCCCGCCGCCGAACTGATCCCGACGACACCGACGACGCGCGCGCCCTGCACGATCGGCGTGGCGACGGTGAAGACGGAATCGCCCGTCGCATCGCGGGCCGTGCGGATCCGGGTCTTGCCGTCCAGCGCGCCGGGGACAAGCCCGGCGACGACATCGCGCGGCGCCATCGGCGGCCCGTCGGCCAGTTGCCGCGACGGGATCAGCCCCAGCGTCGCCTCCCACACGGTGTTGAGCGCATCGGTGATGATCGTCGACCGGGTGCCATGGTCAAGCCCCTCGACGGTTTCCGCGGCATCGCGGCGCTGGCCTTCGGTCGCGGCGACGAGCCGTTGCGCGGGATCGAAGACGAACAGGTCGACGTCCTTGGGCAATTCGAGCCCGGCGATCGTGGCGGCCACGTCGATCCCGCCCGGCGCGCCCAGCGCGGCGGCGTCACCCGGCGCAAGCTGCGCCTCGAAGACGTCGGCGACAAGCTGCGCCTCGGCCACGAGGCCGGTTTCGCGCTGGAACACGAGGCTGTCGCGGAACGGGTTCAGAAACAGCACCCCGGCGATCAGGATCGCCATGGCGAGCAGGTTGAAGGTGATGATCTTGCGCGCCAGCGGCGAGCGGTTGAGCGCGATGAACCGCGCCGGACGCGGCTTGGGCGGCAAGCTCGCTGTGCGCGGCATCACCTCGTGGCTCGGCGCTTCTGCGCCCGGTGTGGACATGCTGTGTTTCGCCCCCTGCGAGGATTCTATTCCTCGTTGTAGCGATAGCCGATCCCGTACAGGGTCTCGATCGCCGAAAACGCCTCGTCGACCGACCGCATCTTCTTGCGCAGCCGCTTGATGTGGCTGTCGATCGTGCGGTCATCGACATAGACCTGGTCATCATAGGCCACGTCCATCAACTGGTCGCGGCTCTTGACGAAGCCCGGGCGCTGGGCGAGCGCCTGCAGCAGCAGGAATTCCGTCACCGTCAGCGACACCTCGCGGCCCTTCCAGCTTACCGAATGGCGCAGCGGATCCATCGTCAGGCTGCCGCGCACCATCACCTTGCTGTCGTCCGTCGTGCCGGTCTCGCCCGTCGCGATGACATCCTGGCGACGCAGGAGCGCGCGGATCCGTTCCACGAGCAGCCGCTGCGAGAACGGCTTTTTCACGTAGTCGTCGGCGCCCATCCGCAGGCCCAGCACCTCGTCGATCTCGTCGTCCTTCGAGGTCAGGAAGATCACCGGCATGGTGGTTTTCTGGCGCAGCCGCTGCAACAGGTCCATCCCGTCCATCCGCGGCATCTTGATGTCCAGCACGGCCATGTCCGGCATCCGCTTGCTGAAAGCGTCGAACGCCGACTGGCCGTCATTGTAGGTTTCCACCTCGAAACCCTCGGCTTCGAGCGTCATCGAGACGGAGGTGAGGATGTTGCGGTCGTCGTCGACCAGCGCGATGCGCGACATGTGCTGTTCCCCTGTGCCCTGAGCGGCCATCGCCCCGGCCGTGCCACCGGCCCCGCGCGGGCGGGGACCGGCGAATCAAACCGGCGCTGCCGAAGAACAAACGCGAAAAAAACCAACGATTGACTAATTTGCCTCAACCCCGCCGAAGTCTGGTTGCGCTAACTCCTGCCCCTTGGGGGCATGGTTGCGCTAACTGCCGCATGGAAGCGGTTTCTTCACCCAGACGTCATGTTATACGACCGAAAGCAGGGCCAGCCGCCCGGTCTTTTCCCGGAGAACCGGGGTCCACGAAACATTATTGCGAACCGCCACACGATGGCATCGGGAGCTTGCAGATGACAACCGGACGCGTGAACCCAGAATTCCGGCTTGAAGATCAAGGGATTACCGGGCTCGGCGCGGTGCATTACAACCTTCTGGAACCGGCGCTTGTCGAACAGGCGCTGAAGCGCGGCGAGGGCACGCTGGGCAAGGGCGGGTCGTTCCTTTGCGCCACCGGTTCGCATACCGGCCGGTCGCCGAAGGACAAGTTCGTGGTCCGCTCGGCCGCGGTCGAAGACACGATCTGGTGGGACAACAACGCGCCGATGGCGCCCGAGGCCTTCGACCGGCTGCATGCCGACATGCTCGACCATCTGAAGGGCCGCGAGGTCTTCGTGCAGGATCTCTACGCCGGCGCCGAGGCCGAACACCGGCTCGACGTGCGGGTCGTTACCGAACTGGCCTGGCACAACCTGTTCATCCGCCACCTGCTGCGCCGGCCCGAGCGCGCCGAGCTGGACGATTTCATCGCCGAGTTCACGATCGTCAACTGCCCCTCGTTCAAGGCCGATCCGGCCCGCCACGGCTGCCGGTCGGAAACCGTGATCGCGCTGAACT
>Ga0180435_10006432_pt1 | contig 11254 bp, 8 predicted proteins | sample SS_ome_3_FD_132467 | JGI IMG/M metagenome (GOLD analysis project Ga0180435, IMG submission 132467) | Hypersaline lake sediment archaeal communities from the Salton Sea, California, USA - SS_3_S_1 metaG | ecosystem: Environmental > Aquatic > Non-marine Saline and Alkaline > Hypersaline > Sediment...
GATTACAACTCACATAAACGATCTTAGGCGCTTTAAGTTCCAGTAAAAAGCGGACCACATCTTCATGCATGCCAGCTCTGGGGGGATCTGTAACAACGACATCCGGAGCTCCATGCCTTTCGGCAAAAGCGGGATCGAGTACTGCCCGAACGTCACCGGCATAAAAAGTTAAGTCCTGATGATCATTTCGAGCGGCGTTTCTTTTGGCATCTTCCACAGCTTCCGGTATTTCTTCAATCCCCACCACTTTTTTGCAGGCACCTGCCAGGTAGAGGGCAATAGACCCAATCCCCGTGTAGAGATCATAGACAGTTTCTTCCCCTTTTAACTCTGCCATTTGAATGACTTGGTCATACAATGTTTTCGCTTGTCGGGTATTGGTTTGAAAAAAGGATTTGGGACCTAGCTCATATTGGCAATCACCAATAGAAATTTGCAGATATTCGTCTCCTTGCCAGAGTTCCGCTTTGAGGTCTGCCAGCGAATCATTTTTCTTTTGGTTCAACATGAAGTAGAAGGAGGTGATTTCCGGAAAACGGCCGGACAATTGGTCAAAGAGCCATTGAATTTCCTCTTCTTTACGTTCTGAAGCGACCAGGCAGAGCATAAACGCTCCTTTTTCGTTGTTTCTGAGCACCAGTGCTCTCAACCAACCTTTTTGGGCACGCGGGTCGTAGAATGTCCAACCTTCTTGCACAGCAAGAGTTTTGACCATGTTTCGAATGGCGTTTCCGGGCTCAGCTTGCAAATGGCAGAACTCCAGATCGACAATTTTATCAAAAGACCCGGGTCTGTGGAGGCCCAAAGCATGTTCTCTGTCTAAATTTTCGTCATCGGATTGAATCTCCTCTTCCGTTAGCCATCGGAATTTTGAAAAGGAGTACTCCATTTTATTTCTATAGTGGAAAATAGCTTCGCTTCCGAGTATGGGTCGGACCTCTGTATCTGGCAATTTGCCGATGCGGAGGATCGCATCTTTGACGGTTTGTTCCTTGTGCTGCAATTGTCCGGCATAATCAAAATGTTGCCATTTACATCCTCCGCAATCTTCAAAATGCGCACATATGGGCTTTATCCTATGAGGTGAAGCTTGCAGGATTTCTTCTACATTCGCTTGCCAGACGCATTTCTTCTTTCTGAGTCCCAGGGCATGGACGGTATCACCCGGAACGGCGCCTTCGACAAAGACGACCTCTCCTTCAGCCGTTCTGCCGACTGCCTTTCCTCGGTCTGCAATACCATGTATGTGTAATTCCGGAAAGGGTTTTCTTTTTCTTCTGCCCATAGGACGTAAAAGTAAGAAATGTTCCTTCCATCATCCAATCGACTATGAAAGGAATGGTGTGAAAAAAAATGGGCCACTGAAATTGTCAGCGGCCTGATAGGGGGAGGTCAAAATAATTGGTTTTCCAAAGGAATCCCGTTGAAACGGAATCACTACTTCAGAATATTTCTAATACGGAAAGGCTTGCCTTACATCATTTCTTTCGCCATGACGCCTATGGCATACATGAGCGGAAAGAAACTCACACACAATAAGCCTACTAATAGCAGGGTGAAGTTTATTCATTGTTCACTATTCAATCGTTAGGGGTGACTCAGTAGTATTTATTGAAGGTAACTAAAATCAGATAATTTGTCAATAGCAATTATTATATGTGACAATCAATTATCCCGATAGTTCCATAGTTGGAATTCTGTTCTTCGATTTTGAGCACGATCTGCTTCCGTCATTTCTGTTTCCACTAGAGGTTGGCTTTCTCCGAAACCCTTGAACCGCAATCGATCCGCTGAAATACCTTTTGCTACGAGTGTATCATAAACGGCCTTTGCCCGCTGTAGGGATAAAATCTGATTGGCTTGAGCGGATCCGACTTGGTCTGTGTGACCATGGATTTCCAGTCCGATTTCGGGTTTTTGAATAAGCCATTCATATAATTTCTGAATTTCTGATTGGGAAGAAGGCAGTATTCTGGCGGAGTTGGAAGCAAAAAAGAGATTTTGCAATACAAAGGTCCTTGCTGAATCTGTGGCTTCCGGTTGTTGCATTTGAAATTGGAAATTTTGGCCCTCCATCCCATTTTGTATCAAGGTACTTCCTTCCCAGCGTCCGGAATAATAGACATATTGGGGATGTTCCATAAAGAATTGATAGGATCGATCCTGACTGAGGGTCAGCATAAAATGTCCATTTGCGGAAGCGGAAAAACGAGCGAGCGTGTCTCCAAAATCATCCAAAACCATCACGTAGGCAGGGATTCCTTCCTGCGTATTCGCATCTACCACCTGCCCATAAAAATAAGTGGAAGGCAAGGCCGCAACTGAGGCATCCAAAGTGAATCGGACCAAATCATAATGGCTGCTATCTCCCAATTTTTTACCCATATACGCAGTGCTGCCATCCCTTGAAATATAGATGGTCCCCTCCTCGTCCGGGCTATTGATCGGCCAACCTAAATTCTGTGGCCGCGTCCATTTGTTTTTCTTTTTACGGCTTAGAAAGAGGTCACTGGAACCAAAGCTCTCCGGTCGGTCGGATGTAAAATACAGGGACTGGTGGTCATAATGGATGAAAGGTGTTTTTTCGTTGGCCGGGCTGTTGATGGTACTGTCCAAAGGGAAAGGATCTGACCATTTCCCTTCCGGCAGCCAGTCAATTGCCCAAATATCCATTTTGCCATAACCGCCCGGACGGTTGGAACTGAAATACAATCGACTACCATCCGCAGACAGACAGGGTTGTGTTTCCTTATATTCTGTATTGATTTTGGGTCCTAAATTTCGGGCTGGGGTCCAGTTTTGTTCTTTCCATTGGCTGATATACAAATCGCAGGAGCCATATCCTTGTCGATCATGACAACGAGTCAAAATCATCGTCCGTCCATCTGCCGATAAGGTAGCGGCTCCGTCCGGAAATCGAGTATTGAGGGAATTGATGGGATTGGCTATTTGCCATTGTCCCTCTTTTCGGATACTTCCGTAAAAGTTTTCATCTCCACGAGCCCTTCGAGTAAAGATTATGAAATCCTCAGTAGCGGAAAGCAAGGGCAAATACTCATCGGCAGCACTATTGATCGTTGCCGGAAGCGGCCGGATACTGTCCGTTGTTGGATGCTGTTGTGCCTCCCGGATGCGTTGAATTCTATCCAGAGCCCCTTCTGCCTGACTGATAAAGCCGGTATAGGAGTGTTCCGTGTTCAGAAATCGCTCCAAATAGCTGGCAGATTCCTGCCACTGTTGTTTATCCAGGGCACGCATGCCCAAGGTGTAAAAAATCTTGGCATCCGGATGTTTACAATTTCGGGCGGCTGCCTGCAAAAGGGACTCTGCCCTGGATTCATTTTTAAGTCGGAAAGCTAGAGAGATGGCCGCATCATAAGGGGCACACCATTCAGGGTCTGCTTCGATGGCTTTTGCATATTGTTCGAGCGCTTTATCGAAAGATTTTTTTTGCTCTGTTTTTTGAGCTTTGGAATACCATTTTAAGGCTTTGGCCTGCTGACTGAAAGCGGTGCTTGCCATGCAAGTCAAGAGGAAAGATAACCAGATGATCAGGGATCGGCTCTGCATGCCCTTTTACTATTGAACTCTGCCTATTTTGAAATTAGTATGTTAAGCGTGCTCTTTGAGCAGGGTTTCTGCTTTGTCATAGCCCAAACGGGCGGCCTCTTTCCAGTCAGAAAGATATCCTTTGCTGCCTGATTTCAATTTCGCAATCCCTCTGAAAGTGAGGCGTTCCGGTTTAGAAATGGATTGGTGGCCTTCTTCAATGGCCAAAGCCTGATCGAAAGCTTTTCCTGCCTCATCGAATTTCTCCAATTCGAGCAAGACCTTTCCATACTTAAAAAAGGCCCATTGTTTCCACGTATAGTTAGGGTCTTCTCTTTCAAAAGGTCGTTTTGTAAAGAGTTTGAGGTTGAATTCTGCTTTTACCAGATTACCGGTTTGCATATAGCATTCCGATAGAAGTCGTCTTGCCATCCAATAGACCGGTTGTAAAGCCAGCGCATTTTTGGCGCAGTTTTCAAAATTTTCTATCGCTTTTTGGTAATTACTTTGTTGCACATACACTCTTCCGCGTCCATGATAGGCGTCTGCATTTTCTCTGTCGATATGAATCGCTTTCGAAAAGTCATGAAGCGCTTCGTCCGTATTACCGAGTAAATAATTGAGGTGGCCTCTACGTTCGTAAGCCTGTGAGTGTTTGTCGTATTTCTTCAGGACTCTGTTCAGTGCTTTGAACGCATCTTCCGCTTTACCTTCCTCATTGACCAACTTCTTCCCTTTGTGATAATTGCGGACGACGGTTTTTTCGCTATCCGGTTCAATGAGGTGATAGTCCAGAATTTTTCCATCTTCCAGCATCCAGGCACAGATTTTGCCTGCTACGGCAAATTGAGCCAGATAGGAAAGAATATCGACTGTATTTTTCCAGTATTTATCGGAAGTTTGAGTTACCAATCTGGGGACTTCTAGGGTTAATTCATCATCATTGAATAATTCTTCCTGGTCTTTAGTGACCAGTTCGCTTTTGTAATAAGCTTCCAGACGATGTTCGTACATGCGCACAGCTTTCTCATAGCTGCGCTCCGTCCCGAAGTGAAGATTTCCTTGAATGATAACCTTTTGAAGCATTGTGTTGATAGTTTCCCTCTATTCTATTGTTTAGAAAATATCATACCAAAACCAGCAAGAAACTCCAAGTTTTCAGATAAGTTCCTGTACGTCAGGTATAAAATTTATTGTATTGTCAAAATTGTATGCTAACTCCTCAGCACCGTACATTCAGGGATGGCCTATAAAGATCGTAATTTCTGCACACATATTCAAGCATCTCCCCTACGACCTTATCGATCACTACTAAGCTATATCAATGAAAGAAAGCCCGCATTCGTTCCATTTATGAAAATAGAATAGAAAACGAATGATATATCTCCTTTGAATTTTCCGGGATTACACTTCTTCAACTTCTACTTGCAGGTGTTCATCTTTGTGATGCGCTTTATAGCGACCTTTTCCGAATTTAGTGCCATTAAACTGCATGACCCTGCGCAATTCTTTGCGCTCATCTTCGGGTAGCTGGTTGAATTCTTTACACTTCACCGAGCAGCAGCTTTCGTATTTCTCCGCGCAGTCATCGCACTGAATGAACAAGATGTGGCAGGCATCATTGGCACAATTGACATGGGTGTCACAAGTCTGGCCGCATTGATGACATTTTGCAATCACATCTTCAGAAATGCGTTCTCCCATGCGTTCGTCAAACACAAAGTTCTTACCGATAAATTTATTGCGGAGACCTTGCGCGTCTGCATCATGTGCATATTTAATGATGCCCCCTTCTAATTGGTACACATTTTTAAAGCCTTGATGCCTCAGGTAAGCAGAAGCTTTTTCACATCGAATACCCCCGGTACAGTACATGACGATATGCTTATCCTTTTTGTCCTCCAGCATATCGACCACTTTCGGCAGTGCTTCCCGGAATGTTTCTACATCCGGCAGGATCGCATCTTCAAAGTGACCCACTTCCCACTCATAGTGATTACGCATGTCGACCACATAGGTGTCCTCAAGCTCGGTGAGCTCATTAAACTCTTTTGCCGAAAGGTGCTGACCCTTATCCGTAACGTCAAAAGTGTCATCATTCAAGCCATCTGCAACAATTTTGTCGCGCACTTTAATCTTTAGCTTGTAAAAGGATTTTCCATCATCCTCCACCGCCAGATTTAACCGATTCCCTTTCAAGAAGTCGATGGTATTCATGGTTTCAATAAATCGATCCCAATGGCGCTCGGGCACTGAAATCTGACCATTGATGCCTTCCGCCGCTACATAAATGCGACCAAATACATCCAGGGGGTACAACTTAAGGTAAAGGTGATCTCTGAAGATCTTTGGATTTCCAATGTGGTGGTACTTGTAGAAAGAAACTGTTCTGCGTTCCTCACTACTTTCCATCATGCGTTGCTTCAGCTCGTCGCTGTTCACACGATTATACAATCTCATACTTTTTAGCTTTTGTTCACGAAAGTGAGTCCTTAGACCCGGCAAGTTGCAATCTTGCTGTTCCCATTAGCGATGACAAAAGTACGAATTTTACCCGGAATCATCTATGGCGTAGACGAAAGGATGAGCGGCAAAGTTTCGAGGCTTTGATCCTCAAAAGTTAATTGCAGAACATACATTCCGGCCGGAAACCTTGTCAGGTCTAACTCATGCCTGCCTTTCGGCAAAGAAGTGTGGAGCACAGGACGTTGGTGCATATCCAAAAGCTGAATTTGCGCTCCTTGGGGTAATTCTAAAGTGGTATGGGATACAGCCGGATTGGGAAATAGACTTGCTTGTTGATGCACACGGGCAGCAGGGACTCTCAGAACTTTTGAGGTATTGAGGTAGCCATCCGTTTCTTTGATTTGTAAACGGACATAGAAATCCTGAAAAGTAGGTCGCCAGAATCGTTCCGCGACAGAAGCGATACGGATTCCGGACTCTTGAATAATCGCCGGCGCCAGTGTTTGGAAAGAGTGACCCTCAAGGGACCATTCCAACTGAGCTTCTGCGAGTGCTCCGGTATACGTGAATTGGCTTTCAATGGCAAAGGATTGTTTATCATAATCCGTCAATTCAAAACTCATCCAATCGATAGGAAGGGCAGCATAGTCCACTTCCAAAACAAATAGGCCATTATCACTGTCGGTGGCTAGTATGTTGCCACTGGGTAGGTATGGATAGACCCCCCAGCATCCTTTAAAACCACTGTAGGTGCTAGTATTAGCAGGATAGGTGTCGTAATGGCCCACGCGTACGGGATTCGCAGGATCACTGATATCGACTAAAACGACCCCGTCTTCGTAATAGGAAATGAACACAATGTCACCCAGAATAAAAGGGTTGTGTGCAATATTGTTAGTAGGTCCATTGAGTAATGGATCTTTGAACTCGGCCGTTTTGGTAATATCTGTTGGATCAGAAATATCCAGAATATAAATCGGCTTGCCAATCGTTTCTTCGGCCACCACCGCTACTGTTCGATCGTCATTGACCCAAGTGCTGTGGTTGTACCCATTGCCAAATCCCGAGGGCGGCAGATCGCCGATATACTGAGGATTCGTTGGATCACTTAAATCTGTAATGAAAAATCCGCAGTCTGAATTCTTATTGAGAAAAGCAGTATCATTTATTACATGAAGGTCATGTACATAAGTGTTATTTGATACACCACATGAGAACCCCTGTTGGTTAAAATTGAACTCACCTACTTTGACCGGATTCCAAGGGTCAGAAGCTAGATCGTAGATAATTAAACCTTTGTTAGCGGTACTGATATTTGATCCGGGTACGTACAGTTTGCCTTGTGCACTATCTACCCATAGATTATGGGCTCGATTAAAATCAGAATTATCGGTTTTAAAATGCGCTACGCCGGCCAGAATACTATCCATATCCACGATGGTTAAGCCTTCATTCCCTTGGTCGGCCATACCATAGCAGTAGTGATCAAAAGTTTTAAAGTCTCTCCAAAGCGAAGCACTGCCCGGAGCCACTGAGGGGAGCTTGATGACATTGGCAGGATCGGTCACGTCAAAAAATAAAATGCTGTCACGCGTTCCTACAATCGCTACTTCTTCACCGGCCGGACCTACATAACCCCACACATCCGAATAGGCAAAACCCGAAGCAAAAGGGAGACTATTGTCATCATAGTTGTACAGCAAGCTCACATTTTCGGAAATTTGTGCGCTTCCGCAAAAGGGGGCCAGCGTGAATACCAGCAGGCAGGTCAGAAAAGTAAAGGTTTGGGGCATACACCAAAATTTATTTTAAGATAGTATGAATGCTTGTATACTACAAGTGTAAAAAGCTACAGATTGTTCCCCGTGTTTACGCTTATATATGTTTCAACCTTCAGGCTTCCTCATTTTTCAAGCAGAGACAGAACGGAATTGCAGCAAATTGGCCTTCGAAAGTGCTTGAATTTTTCTAATATTGACCAGCACACGACATGAATACAAAAAGACGGCATAGAAGAATCATTGGGAAGTACATCGGAAAAGAAAAAGGTCCGATGTTGATCTGCATTGGCGGGATGCATGGGAATGAGCCTGCCGGAGTAGAGGCCATTGATATGATGGTCAAAATGCTGGAAGTCGAGCCGATTACGAATCCGGAATTTGAATTCAAAGGTGCTTTTTTAGGGCTTTCGGGCAACTTAAATGCCTTGAAAAAAGGGGTTCGCTTTGTAGATCGGGATCTCAATCGCATGTGGACGTTGGATACGGTAGACCGGATTTTGTCCAGCCAGAGAGAAGACTTAGTAAACGAAGAGCGAGAGATCTTTGATCTTATTCGACTCATTAGAAGAGAAATCAAAAGTTACCAACCGGAGCAGGTGGTCGTTTTGGATTTACATACGACCACTGCCTTTGGGGGTATTTTCACCATAACAACTGACGATCCGCAGAGTATTCGAATTGGGGCAGAATTGCACGCACCGGTCATCACCGGTATGTTGAAAGGAATCAGGGGGACCTCTTTGCATTATTTCAACAGTCAGAATTTCGGCTTGCCGATGAGCTGCGTAGTGTTTGAATCCGGTCAGCATGAGGAGCGACTATCCATCAATCGCGCTATTGCTGCAATCACGAATACGATGAGTATTATAGGCTGTGTCAATCCCAATCATGTGGAGAATCAGCATGAACAGCTCTTGATTGAGTATGCGGGAGGCTTACCCAAGGTAGCGGAACATATTATGACCCACCCCATTCAGCCCGGTGATCAATTCCGTATGGAACCCGGGTACTCCAATTTTCAGAAAGTCAAAAAAGGGGAACTGCTGGCGCATGATGTCCATGGTCCTATCTATGCCATGGCCGATGGGTTGATCCTGATGCCTTTATACCAGAAGCAAGGAGATGATGGGTTTTTTCTCATCAAAGAGGTTTTGTCCCATGGAGAGCCCTTGAGACATTTATGGGAGCCCTATGCCAAAGCTGAATGACTAAATGATGAAAGTCACTGCAGGTTTGGTCTAAATGTTTTATCATTATGGTAAACTTATAAAGCATGTTGATCGGCGAACTTCAAGTGGAAGATTGTATCCAAACGCTCAGTAATGAGCCCTTGCGCTTTGAGCAGCAGTTGGAAACCTGGTTGAACTGGCAGCCCCATATCGCTGCCTATATCTTATCTGATAGTTTTAGCTTACTAAACGATGCTGAAAAAGAGGCTTTTCTGTTTGGCGCAACCGTTTTGACCAGCTTGGCCATCAAGCACAATATCACCAAAGAGCAAGTCAGCCAGGAAGAAATCGGAGAAATCGAAGAGGCCAACTGGGAGCTTTTGGAGGGTCAAAATGCCAAAACACTTTCGCAAAAAATGGATGTTTTCTTCAAAGATTATCCGGAAGAAGAATTGCTGGTCTTCATTGAAGACCTCTGCGCGGATGAAGAAGAAGAGGATATTACCGGTCCCGGTGCAGAGTTGATGGTTATTGGGCTGAAGACAATTACCGATGCTTTGTTCCTGCCGGCCAATTATTGATATCCTATTGACAAAAATCACAATTGCTGCTGACCGGAGTCACCTAATTTGAAGGATGACTTATCTTAACTTATCCCATCTTTTTGAACTAAAGAATCATACAGATGGGCAATCAAATTTTACGTACAGCATTCTTATTTATTTTATTCGGATGGATCAGCCTTTCAGGACAAAATGTAGAGCATTTGATTGAAGATGCAGCAGCATTAAATACGTTTTATAGCAGTTTGGGTGGAAGCAATTGGGATAGTAAAAGAGGATGGCCGGTAGAAGAAGAACCTAAGGATACTAAGAGCACTCCATACGGTGTTAGTTTAATCGAAATTGATACGATTCAAGTAAACGATACATTGATCCGAATAAAATACAAAACGGAGAAGATCGATCTACATGATAATGGATTAACAGGCCAGGTACCTGCAGTTACGTTTGATGAACTTATCGAATTGAATTTATACTCAAACGCTATTACCGGATTTTCTTCAGGCTTTTCCGGACCAGAATTAGTCATGGTAAATCTACAAAGCAACGAGATTAACCGTTGGGATGATTTGAGTTTACCAAATCTTGAGGTCTTGAATTTGAATTATAACGACCTAACTTATATGATCGGCTCAGGTTTGTATCCTAAACTTGAGTATTTGTATTAAAACTATAATCAGATTACAAATTTAGGTTTGTTAAACTTCCCTGCCCTTAAAGAAATCAGGATGGAGTATAACCAACTATCTAGTTCTCTACCAAATTTGGATTTGCCTAATTTGGAGTTTTTAATGCTTTCAGGAAATAGTCTGACCGGTTCACTTCCATCTTTGAATTTGCCTAAGCTTATTGTTCTGGATGTTGGGGGTAGCAATTTAAGCGGGTCTATTCCAAATCTGAATTTTCCTGAACTTGAAGTTTTGAATTTAGGGGGTAATGAATTTTCTGGTACTTTGCCGTTGTTTGAAGGTTTAACAAATCTTAAAGAATTAATCGTATCTAGTAATAACCTATCCGGACCACTCCCATCCAGCTTTGGCTTTGATGCGACCATTGAGCACATTGCTCTGGGAGGGGGAGAGAATGCTTTTTCAGGAGCCATACCTCCATATGCCTTCCCCAATGCTTTATCTTTTTCTCTTGAGGGTTTAGACGTTCAACTTGAAGGGGAACTCCCTATGTTCGATATGCCCAAATTGAAGAGTTTGAATCTGAGAAATAATCATCGGATAACAGGACCTTTAATGGACCTGAGACGGCTGAGCTAGATGTCTATTTATTTGGAGTGCAGAGCGCGTTTACCATTGAGCAGAACATAGAGGATGATAGCTTTTACCTCACCTGGAGTGCTTTTGATTTTGTACCGGGAGATAGTTTGGACTTCTTTGCTGATGAGGATACTTTAGGGTCTAACGGGGGCTATTTCGCCACGGTCGATGCTTTGGAAGGGGGATACAGCATCCACTTGTCGGACTTGAGTGCGTTTTGCTCTTTCTACGTGCAGGCGGTAGGGCTGAGACAGAACCAACTAGTGGCAGCTTATGCTGAAATCGCGCATGCTCGAGCCGCGTAGCGGCCTCGGCATCTGCAAAATTCACTTTAGATTTTTATTTTAATGTCTGCATGTGTATACATTCTATGGAGCGAACATATCCAGCGATACTATATAGGAGTAACAGAGAATTTAGAAAGACGAGTTAGGGAGCACAACCAAGGGAGTTCGAAA
>Ga0180435_10006433_pt1 | contig 11254 bp, 8 predicted proteins | sample SS_ome_3_FD_132467 | JGI IMG/M metagenome (GOLD analysis project Ga0180435, IMG submission 132467) | Hypersaline lake sediment archaeal communities from the Salton Sea, California, USA - SS_3_S_1 metaG | ecosystem: Environmental > Aquatic > Non-marine Saline and Alkaline > Hypersaline > Sediment...
CAGGCGTTCCGCGACGGCGAGGATATCCACGCGGCGACGGCGAGCGAGATGTTCGACGTGCCGCTCGACGAGATGACGCCGGAAACCCGCCGCCGCGCCAAGGCGATCAATTTCGGTGTGATCTACGGCATTTCCGGGTTTGGCCTCGCGCGCAACCTGCGCATCCCGCGCGCCGAGGCGCAGGCTTTCATCGACCGCTATTTCGAGCGCTACCCGGGGATCCGCGCCTACATGGACGATACGGTGGCGTTTGGTAAGGAGCACGGCTTCGTCCAGACCCTGTTTGGCCGCAAGATCCACACGCCGGAGATCGGCGCGCGGGGCCCGCAGGCCGGTTTCGCGCGCCGCGCGGCGATCAACGCGCCGATCCAGGGCACGGCGGCGGACGTGATCCGCCGGGCGATGGTCCGGATGCCCGCGGCGATCGAGGGATTGCCCGCGAAGATGCTGTTGCAGGTCCACGACGAACTGATCTTCGAGGTGGACGACGGCGCCGTGGAGGACGCGGTTGCGGTGATCCGCGAGGTGATGGAGGGCGCGGCGGAACCGGCGGTGAAACTCTCGATCCCGCTGGTGGTGGATGCCGGCCGGGGCCGGAACTGGGCCGAGGCGCATTGAACGCCCGGCAGGCCCGGGATCCTGCGCCTATGCGCCGACGGAGATCCCGACGCCGGGTGCCGTCGCGCCGGTGAGGAAGGCGAAGCCGTTGCCGGGCAACTGAAGGCGGGTTCCGTCAAGCGCTGCGGCCACCGGGCCGGTCGGCACCGCGGGCGCCGACAGCGACACCGACACCGCCTCGGGCGAAAGGTTGAAGACGCATGTGAGGGTCTCGCCGTCGGCGGTGCGGTGGAAGGCCAGAACCGGCTCGGGCGTGTCGAGGAACGCCGTGGTGCCGTGGCGCAGCGCCGCGCTGGATCGGCGAAAGGCGATGGCGGCGCGGTAGGCGTGCAGCAGGCTGCCCTCGTCAGCCTGCTGCCGGTCGACGGCGCGGGCGAGGTGCGGGGGCGTCACCGGGAGCCAGGGCCTGGCCTCGGAGAACCCGCCGTGCGCCGCATCGGCCTCCCAGACCATCGGCGTGCGGCAGCCGTCGCGGCCTTTGACTTCCGGCCAGAAGCGCAGGCCGGGCGGGTCGGTGAGTTCGTCATAGCTCAGCTCGGCCTCGGGCAGGCCAAGTTCCTCGCCCTGGTAGATCCCGATCGTGCCCTCGAAACTCGTTAAAAGCGCGATGGCCTGGCGGGCAAGGGCCCCGGGGCTCGCGCCGTGGACGGCCCAGCGGCTGACGTGGCGCTCGGCGTCGTGGTTGGAGAAGCTCCACGAGGCGTGGCCATTCGGCGCGCGGGTGCGAAACGCGGTGAGGGCGTTTCGGAAGTGGCTGGCTGAGTAATTCGGGCCGAGCATCTCGAAGGAATAGCACAGGTGCAGCTTGTCGCCGCCCTCGGTATAGGCGGCCATGATCTCGAGTGCCGTGTCACCGGCCTCGCCAATCTCGCCCACCATCATCCGGTTGTCATACTCGTCGGTGAGCGCGCGCATGCGCTTGAGGAAACCGACCGTCTCCGAGCGGTTCTTGGCGTAGATCGGGGTCTGCCAGCCGTAGGTCTCGTTGGGGCTGTTCTGCCAGCCTTGCGCGAGCGCGTCGGGGTTGGCCGGATGGTTGCGCAAATGCTTGTCGTGGAAGTAGAAATTGGCGACGTCGAGGCGGAAACCGTCAACGCCCCGGTCGAGCCAGAAGCGCATGGTGGAGAGCAGGTAATCCTGCACCTCCGGGTTCCACAGGTTCCAGTCGGGCTGTTCGGCAAGGAAGTTGTGCAGGTAGTATTGCCGCCGACGCGGTTCCCATTCCCAGGCCGCGCCGCCGAACACGGATTGCCAGTTGTTGGGCGGGGTGCCGTCGGGCTTCGGGTCGGCCCAGACATACCAGTCGGCCTTCGGATTGCTGCGGTCGCGCCGGCTCTCGGTGAAGAGGGCATGCTTGTCGGAGGAATGCGACAGCACCTGGTCGATGATCACCTTGAGGCCGAGATCATGGGCGCGGGCGAGCAGCGCGTCGAAATCCGCGCGCGTGCCGAACAGCGGGTCGACATCGGTGTAGTCGGCGACGTCGTAGCCCATGTCTTTCATCGGCGAGGTGAAGAACGGCGAGAGCCAGATCGCATCGACGCCAAGGCTGGCGACGTGGTCGAGGCGCCGGGTGATGCCGGCAAGATCGCCAACGCCATTGCCGGACGTGTCCTGAAACGAGCGCGGGTAGATCTGGTAGATGGCCGCACCCTGCCACCAAGCGACGTTGGTCATGCTTTCACTCCGGCTTTCGAGTCGCGCGGAGAGTAGCTGCGAAGGGGCAGATTTGAAACCGATTTGACGCCCGCGTGCCTTGGTTTGGTCAATCAAGACACATTATCAGAAGCCGGGGAGTCCCAGTCTTCAAACCGCTTTGGGTGAGCCCTTCCGATGCCCCGGTCGCGGGTCAGGCCTCGGGATAGTAGCAGGCAACCTGGTGCGCGCCGCCTGCCAGGTCGGGGCGACTGGCGCGACACTTGTCCTTCACCTTCCAGCAGCGCGGGGCAAAGGGGCAGCCGTCCGGCACGGCGAGCGGCGAGGGGAGCTCGCCCTTGAGCTTGATGCGCTGGTTCTCGGGATGCGGCTCGGTCGACGGTGTCGCCGAAAGCAATGCCTTGGTATAGGGGTGCTTCGGCGCCGCGAAGACCTGGTCCTTCGAGCCGAACTCGACCGGGCGACCGAGATACATCACGATCAGGTCGTCGGCGACGTGGCGCACCACCGAGAGATCGTGGCTGATGAACAGGTAGGCGAGGCCGAGGCGCTCCTGCAGATCGAGCAGCAGGTTCAGAACCTGGCTCTGGATCGACACGTCGAGCGCCGACACCGGCTCGTCCAAGACGATCAGCCTGGGCTCCAGCATCAGCGCGCGGGCCACCGCGATGCGCTGGCGCTGGCCGCCGGAGAACATGTGCGGGAAACGGTCATAATGCTCCGGGCGCAGACCGACGAGATCCATCATCTCGCGCGCCTTTTCCTGCCGTTCGGCGGCCGACATGCGCGGACGGTTGATCTTCAGCGGTTCCTCGAGAATGGAGCCGACCCGGTGGCGCAGGTTCAGGCTTCCGTAGGGATCCTGGAACACGATTTGCACGGATTCGCGCAGCCGCGCCCAGTTCTCCGGCGTGGCCGGGATGCCGCCGATCGAGAAGCTGCCAGCGGTGGGTTCCTCGATCAGGGTGACGAGGCGGGCGAGGGTGGACTTGCCACAGCCTGACTCGCCCACCACGGCGAGGGTCTTGCCCGGGTCGATCGAAAAGCTCGCCTCGGAGAGCGCCTTCACGGTCTGCGGTTTGGAAAACAGGCCGCCACCGACCTCGTAGTGGCGCGCGAGGTGGGTGGCGGTGATGACGGGGGCGGTCATGATACCGTCTCCTTCGCGCCTTCGGCGATCGGATGGTGGCAGCGGGCGAGGCCCAGCTCGGGTCCCTGCACCGGCGGGGCCTGCGTGCGGCACAGATCGTCAGCGAAACGGCAGCGCGGGCTGAACTGGCAACCCTGCGGCCGGTCGAACTGGCCCGGCACGACGCCGGGGATCGTCGGCAGGCGGCGCTCGGTGGCGCGCTCGGGCAAGGCGGCGAGCAGGGCCGCGGTGTAGGGGTGGTGCGGCGTGTCGAACAGCGGGCGGACGGGTTGCTCCTCGACTTTCTGGCCGGCGTATTGCACCTGCACCCGGCGCGCGGTCTCGGCCACCACGCCCATGTCGTGGGTGATCAGGATCAGCGCCATGCCGGTCTCGCGCTGCAGGTCGGTGAGCAGATCGAGGATCTGGGCCTGGATCGTCACGTCGAGCGCGGTGGTGGGCTCGTCGGCGATCAGCAGGCGCGGATTGCACGACAGCGCCATGGCGATCATCACCCGCTGGCTCATGCCGCCCGAAAGCTGGTGCGGGAAAGTCGAGAGCCGCTTTTCCGGGTCCGGGATGCCGACGAGGTCGAGCAGTTCGACCGCGCGGGCATGGCGCGCTTGGCGCGACAGGCCGAGGTGCTGGCGCAGCGCCGCCTTGATCTGGAAACCCACGGTGAAGCAGGGGTTCAGCGACGACATCGGCTCCTGGAAGATCATCGCCATGTCCTTGCCGATCACGGTGCGGCGCTGCTTCGGGGTGAGCGCGCGGATGTCGCGCCCGTCGAAGCTCATCTCGTCGGCGGTGATCGTGGCGGTCCAGGGCAGGAGGCCCATCATCGCCAGCATGGCGACGGATTTGCCCGAGCCGGATTCGCCCACGATGGCGAGTACGTCGCCCTGGTCGAGGGTGACGTCGACGCTGTCGACCGCGCGGAAGGGACCGCCGGCGGTGGCGAAATCGACGCTGAGATTGCGGATCGTCAGGAGGGTCATGGTGTGTGCCTCCCACCGGGGCGAGGAGTTTCGCCGCGGGCTGAAGCCCGCGGCGACCAGCCGGGGGGCGCTGCCCCCCGGACCCCCCGAGGTATTTCAGGAACAAAGACGGCAAGGCGGGGTGCGCTGTGTGCGGGTTGGAAGAGGCGCATGGCGTCAGCTCCTCTTCAGCTTTGGATCGAGCGCGTCGCGCAGACCGTCGCCCATCAGGTTGATCGCGAGCACGGTGATCAGGATGGCGAGGCCGGGGAAGGTGACGACCCACCAAGCGCGCAGGATGAACTCGCGCGCCTCGGCCAGCATCGTGCCCCATTCCGGGGTGGGCGGCTGGGCGCCCATGCCGAGAAAGCCGAGCGCGGCGACGTCGAGGATGGCGTTGGAGAAGGACAGCGCCGCCTGCACGATGATCGGGGCGAGGCAGTTGGGCAGCACGGTGATGAACATCAGCCGCGGCAGCCGGGCGCCGGCGACCCGGGCCGAGATCACGTAGTCCTTGTTCTTCTCGCTCAGCACCGCGGCCCGGGTGAGGCGAACGTAATGCGGCTGGTAGGCGATGGCGATCGCGATCATCGCGTTCACCAGCGTCGGCCCGAGGATGGCGACGAGCACGAGGGCGAGGAGCAGCGCCGGGAAGGACAGGATGATGTCCATGATCCGCATGATGATGCTGTCGAGCCATTTCGGGGCGAAGCCGGAGATCAGGCCGATCAGGATGCCGCCGGTGGAGGCGAGGATCACCACCATGATGCCGACGAGGAAGGACAGCTGTGCGCCGTAGAGCAGCCGCGAGAGAATGTCGCGCCCGAGCGGGTCGGTTCCGAGGAGATAATCCCAGCTGCCGCCGTCCTGCCAGACTGGCGGGATCAGCGTTGCGCCGCGGTTCTGGGCGGTCGGGTCATAGGGGGCGATGACGCTTGCGGTGGCGGCGAGGAGCACCAGCAGGGCGAAGACGTAGAGGCCGATCACGGCGCCCCGGTTCTCGCGGAAATAGCTCCAGAATTCCTTCAGGCGGCCGGGGCGGGCGGGGGCGGTGTAGGTCACGTCGGCCATGTCAGCGTTTCCGGATCTTGGGGTTGATGAGGCCGTAGAGCACGTCGACGATGAGGTTCACCACCATCACCAGCGCGGCGACGAGCAGGAGCCCGCCCTGCACGACCGGGTAGTCGCGGCGGAAGATCGAATCGACCATCCACTTGCCGATGCCGGGCCAGGAGAAGATCGTTTCGGTCAGGATCGCGCCCGCCAGAAGCGTGCCGACCGACAGGCCGATCACCGTGATCACCGGGATCATCGCGTTGCGCAGGGCGTGCAGCCCGTTCACCCGGGCCGGCGCGAGGCCCTTGGCGCGGGCGGTGCGGATGTAGTCTTCCGAGAGAACTTCGAGCATCGCCGAACGGGTCTGGCGGGCGATCACCGCGAGCGGGATGGTGGCGAGCACGATCGAGGGCAGGATGAGATGGCGCACCGCCGACTTGAAGGCGCCCTCCTGACCCGACAGCAGGCTGTCGATCAGCATGAAGCCGGTCTCGGCGGGGAAGAAATAGAGCAGGTCGATCCGGCCCGAGACCGGGGTCCAGCCAAGGTTGCCGGAAAAGACGATGATCAGCAGCAGCGCCCACCAGAAGATCGGCATCGAGTAGCCGACGAGGGCGGACGACATCAGCGCCCGGTCGAAGAACTTGCCGCGGTTGGTGGCGGCGATCACGCCGGCGGGGATGCCGAGCAGGGTGGCGAGGATGATGGCGACGATGGAAAGCTCGAGCGTGGCCGGGAACAGCGAGAAGAACTCGTCCCAGACCGGCTTCTTGGTGACGAAGCTTTCGCCGAGATCGCCTTGCAAGACACCAGTCAGGTAGTCCCAGAACTGCACCAGCACGGGCCGGTCGAAGCCGAATTGCTGCTGCAGTTCGGCATAGCGTTCCTCGGTCAGGCCGCGCTCGCCGGCCATCACGATGATCGGGTCGCCCGGCAGCACCCGGATGAAGGAAAACGAGATGATCGTCACCCCGAGAAAAGTCGGGATGAAGGTCATCAGCCGGGCGAGGAAAAACTGGATCATATGCCCACCACGGTCAGCTCTCGGGGGAAGGTCGTGAGCGCGCGGCAGCCCGTTTCGGTGACGAGAATGTCGTCTTCGATGCGCACGCCGAAACCGCCGATCCGGTAGAGCCCCGGCTCGTCGGTGAATACCATGCCGGTTTCTAGCACCTCGTCGTTGCCGCGCATGATGTAGGGCGCCTCGTGCACCGCGCGGCCCAATCCGTGGCCGGTCTTGTGCCGGATCCGGTCGGCATAGGGTGAGGCTTCGAGCACCGCCGTCACCGCGTCGTCGATCGCGTGGGCGGTGATGCCGGGCCGGGTGATCTCCTGGCCGCGCAGGTTGGCGCGCAGCACGGTGTCGTAGACATCGGCCGCCGCGTCGGTGACATGGCCGACGAAGACGGTGCGGGTGATATCGGCGCAGAAGCCGCCCCAGGCTGCACCGAAGTCGAACAGCAGCGCGTCGCCGGGCTGGATCGCGTAGTCGGCCCGCGCATGGGCATGGGGGCGGGCGGAATTGTCGCCGGCGGCGACGATCGGCCCGAAGGCATGGGCCTCGGCGCCGTGCGCGAAGAGCGCCTGGGTGAGCCGGTTCTCAAGTTCCTTCTCGGTCTGGCCGGGGCGCACCCCGTCGAGAACCTCGCCGAGCGCCGCTTCGGAAATGGCGATGGCACGTTCCAGCGTGGCGATCTCGTCGGCGCTCTTGATCCTGCGCAGGCCGGAGATCTCGCGTTCGGCGTCGACGATTTCGAGGCCGGGCCAGGCGCGGGCCATGGCGTGGTGGACGAAGACGCGCATCACCTGGCCCTCGACCGCGACCGAGCCAAGCGGCATGTGCGCGGCGAGTGCGGTGAAGGCGTGATCGTAGCCGTCCTGGTCGCGCCAGTCGAAAACCTTGCCCTCGAAGCCGAGCAGATCGAAAGAGCGCAGCTCGAGATTGGGCACGAGGGCGGCGGGGGTGCCCTCGGCGGGCACCAGGATCAGCAGCGGGCGTTCATGGCTGTGGAAGCTGTGGCCGGTCATGCGGGTGAAATTCGGCCCGGGCACGATGGCCAGGGCGTCCACGCCGAGGCGGCGGGCGAGATCGGCGTAGTCTCCCATACGCGCTGTCATAACGGCTGATCCTTTCATGGTCGGGGCGGCGCCACAGCGGCGCCGCCCCGCGCGGTGTGTATGTTGAGAGGCTTACTGGGCGAGGCCCACCTCGGTGAAGATGTGGCCGCCGAGCGGGTGCATCACGTAGCCTTCGACCTCGGGCCGCATCGGCATGAACACGACCGAGTGTGCGATCGTCGCCCACGGCGCCTGCTCCTTGAAGATGACCTGGGCCTCTTCGTAGAGCCGGGTGCGCTCTGCCACGTCCGAGGTGACCTTCGCCTGCTGGATCAGGTCTTCGAACGGCTGGTAGCACCACTGCGCGCGGTTCGAGTTCTCGACGCCGTCGCAGCCGAGCAGAACGGCGAGGAAGTTGTCCGGGTCGCCGTTGTCGCCGGTCCAGCCAAGCAGGATCGCGCCGTCGCGGTCGAGGTCACGCGAACGGCTGAGGTATTCGCCCCATTCGAACGACACGATTTCGACGTCGACGCCGATCTTGGAGAAGTCTTCCTGGATCAGTTCGGCCATGCGCCGCGCGTTCGGGTTGTAGGGCCGTTGCACCGGCATCGCCCAGACCTTCATCGACAGATCAGTCACGCCCTCGGCCTCGAGCATCGCTTTCGCGGCGTCGGGGTCATAGGGATCGTCGACGATGGCGTCGTTGTACGACCACATCGTCGGCGGGATCGGGTTCTTGGCAACCTGGCCGGAGCCCTGGAACACCACGTCGATGATCGCGTTCTTGTCGATCGCCATGTTGAGCGCCTTGCGCACATTGGCGTTGTCGAACGGCGGGATCGTCGAGTTGTAGGCGAGGTAGCCGACGTTCAGGCCTTCCTGCTCCATGACCACGACATCGGGGTTGTCCTTCATGCCCTGGATATCGGCCGGGTTCGGATAGGGCATCACGTGGCATTCGCCCGCCTGGAGCTTCTGGTAGCGCACCGAGGCGTCGGTGGTGATCGCGAAGACCAGGTTGTCGACCTTCGGCAGGCCGTCTTTCCAGTAGTCCGCGTTCTTCGCGTAGCGAATGACGGCGTCTTTCTGGTAGGCGACGAAGGAGAACGGGCCGGTGCCGATCGGGGCTTGGTTGACCATCTCCGGCGTGCCGGCCTCAAGCATCGCATCGGCATATTCGGCCGAGACGATCGAGGCGAAATCCATCGCCAGGTTGGCGACGAACGGCGCTTCGGGGCGGGCCAGGGTGATCTTCACCGTCATGTCGTCGACCTTTTCGACCGACGTCACGAGATCGGGCATGCCCATGCCCTGGAAGTATTCCCAGGTGCCGCCCGACACGGTGTGATACGGGTTCGCCTCGTCCATCTGGCGCATGAACGAGAAGATCACGTCATCGGCGTTGAAGTCGCGCGACGGGGAGAAGCCGTCGTTCGAATGGAACTTCACGCCCGGGCGCAGCTTGAAGGTGTATTCCAGCCCGTCCTCGGAAGCTTCCCAGCTCTCTGCCAGGCCCGGGATCACCTCGGTGGTGCCGGTCTTGAACTCGACGAGACGGTTGTAGATCGGGTGGCTCGAGGCGTCGAACGTGGTGCCCGAGGTGTAGAGCGCCGGGTCGAAGCCCTCGGGCGACCCTTCGGAACAATAGACGAGTGTCTGCTGGGCCGTGGCCGCGCCTGCCATCGTCAACACGAGGCTGGTCGCGGTCAGGAAGGTGCGTAGTGACATGGATAGACTCCCTATGGTTTGAAACCGATGGGTCGCATCCTGTTGTCACCTGCCCCGGCCCGGTCACGCAGAAAAACGTGGCCCCGATACCCGGGAATGCAGCCGCCCCGAAACGAAACGGGGCATGGTCGACCGACCGGACACCGATGGTCCTGGAATTGCCGGGGGTCTGTCGCCCCCTGCGGTGATTAACACCCTATTCGGGGGGAGGATCAAGGTGTGTCGCGGCGATAATTGACCAAATCGTCAACTTGGCGGATCGCCGGCCGGGCGGTGCGCCGACCTTGTGGACCGAGGCGCGGTTCTGGGGTAGTCACGATCATCCCGACCGCAGATTTCGCGGCTGGAGTGGGAGGGGCAAACGGATGTTCTCAGGGAAGCGGCCGGACGGGACCGTGGTGCGCAAGGCGCCCAGGGTCCGGTTGTTCATGCCGTATCTCATCCCGCGTCGCAGCGATGCGGTGGTGTTCTACGAGCAGAAAATGGATATCTCGAAAACGCTCGATTACCTGGAACGCTGGAATGCCTCCGACGACCGCCCGCCGTTGCGGTTCTTCCACATCTACCTCGCCGCCATCGTGCGCATGCTGCACGAACGGCCGCGGGTGAACCGGTTCATCGCCGGGCGCCGTCTCTACCAGCGCGATGACGTGGCCGTCGCCATGTCGGTGATCAAGCAATATGAAGACAACTCCAAGACCACAGTGGTGAAGCAGGTGTATCCGTCCGGTCTTGGGTTGCGCGGCGTCTACGACTTGACGGAGGCGGTCATCGGCACGGGGCGCGACAAGACGCGCAAGACGGCCTCCGAGAAGGAAGTGTCGGTGATCTCGCGCCTGCCGCGCGCCATGATCCCGCTGTTTCCCAAGCTGCAGAAGCTCGGCGACTGGCTCAACATCACGCCCGCGTCGCTGTCGCGCAACGATCCGCTCTATGCCTCGTTCATGATTTCGAACCTGGGCTCGATCGGGATCGACGCCGCCTATCACCACCTCTACGAGCATGGCACCCTGCCGATCTTCGCCGTGATCGGCAAGGCGAATGACGAGGCGGTGGTGACGGAGCGCCGGGAGATCGAGATCCGGCCGATCGTGAACGTGCGTTACACCTTCGACGAACGGGTCGCGGATGGATATTACGCCGCGCGGTCGCTGGACCTGATCAGCGACCTGGTCGAAAACCCCTGGCTGCTCGAAACCGAGAGCGATGACGGCCCCGGGGTGCTTTAGGCTAGAACACGATCACGTTGCGCTTGGCTCTGCCGCCGCGGGTGTCGGCAACCGCGTCGTTGATTTCCTCCAGGGACCAACTGCGCGAGACCAGCTCATCGAGTTTGAGCACCCCGGTCTCATAGTGCTCCACGAGCCAGGGAATGTCGCGGGCGATCACCGCGTCGCCCATCATCGAGCCGAGCAGGCTCTGGCCGGCATAGGCCATGCCGAGGGGCGAATAGCTCGCCTTCTCCGAGGCATGTGGCAGGCCGACCATGACCATCCGCCCGCCGGGGGCGAGGTAGCGCGGCGCGGTATCGTAGACGGACGCGTTGCCTACCGCGACAAGAACCACGTCGGCGCCGCGCCCGCCGGTCATTGTCCGCACGAGGGTCCAGGGCTTCGGCTCGCTGCCGAGCAGGGTATCGGTGGCGCCAAAGGACTCCGCCGTCGCCAGTTTGTCGGGTGAGGTATCGAGCGCGATGATCTGGCTTGCCCCGGCCATCCGCGCGCCCTGGATCGCGTTGAGCCCGACCCCGCCGGCGCCGATCACGGCGACGGTTTCACCGGGCTGGATGCGGGCGACGTTGATCGCGGAACCGACGCCGGTGATCACACCGCAGGCGAGCAGCGAGGCGGCCGCCATCGGCACGAAATCGGGGATGCGCACGACCTGGGTGTGATCGACAACCACCCGTTCGGCGAAACCGCCGACATCGAGCCCCTTGTAGAGCGGTGTCCCGTCGGGCAGCGCAATCGGCGTCGTTTCGGGGTCGGACGGCGCTTCGCAGATCGCCGGGTGATCGGTGGCGCAGGACGGG
>Ga0180435_10006434_pt1 | contig 11253 bp, 10 predicted proteins | sample SS_ome_3_FD_132467 | JGI IMG/M metagenome (GOLD analysis project Ga0180435, IMG submission 132467) | Hypersaline lake sediment archaeal communities from the Salton Sea, California, USA - SS_3_S_1 metaG | ecosystem: Environmental > Aquatic > Non-marine Saline and Alkaline > Hypersaline >...
ATCGACAGGGCGCAGCTGCTCACCCTCACCGCCCCCGAGATGACCGTGCTCGTTGGCGGCCTGCGCGCCCTGGGCGCCAACGCCGGCGGCAGCCTGCACGGTGTCTTCACCGACCGCCCCGGCGTGTTGACGAACGACTTCTTCGTCCACCTGCTCGACATGGGCGTCGCCTGGGCGCCGCAGGGCGAGGGCGAGGACACGTTCGCGGCCCACGACCGCCAGACGGGCGAGGTCCGCTGGACGGCCACCCGCGTCGACCTCGCTTTCGGCTCGAACTCCGAGTTGCGCGCGCTGTGCGAGGTGTACGCCAGCGACGACGCACAGGAGAAGTTCGTGCACGACTTCGTGGCAGCGTGGCACAAGGTGATGGAGCTGGATCGGTTCGACGTGAAGTGAGCTGAGGCGGGCCGTCCTGCCCGTTCGGTCCAGCGGCGCCCGGGGTTTCGGCTCCGGGCGCCGCGCCGCGTTGCACGAGCTCCGGCGTCAGGCCAATGCCCGAGCCATCAGCGCCGCCAGATCGGCCAGGTGGCGGTCTCCAGCCGCTCGCGCTCCTCCGTGGGGCGGCCCGCCTGCCGCAGCAGCGCCAGGATCTGGCCGCGGTGGTGCGCGTCGTGCACGATGCAGTGCACGACCAGCTGCGCCGGATGGGACGCGTACGCGGCCTCGAAGCGGCGACCCTGCTCGACGGCGCTGAGCACGGCGTCGCGGATCGCGGCGTCGCCTTCGGTGAAGGCCGCCTGCAGGTCGTCGATGGACGACGCCAGCAGCCAGTTGGGGGCGTGCTCGTCGGTGGCGTCGGCCAGCCGCTCGGCGTGCTCGGGCGACACGCGCATCAGCCACTCGCGTCGGAAGCCGACGACGTCGGCCAGGTGCTGCCCAACGGTGAAGCCCCCGACGCCATCGCTGGTGTCCAGGTCGCCCATGGCCAGGGTCTCCAGCACCGCCCGGTTCACCCGGGCGTTCCGATCGAACGCCTCGAAGACCAGTTCGAGCTCCTTGGGAACCGACACGCTCGCCTCCTGTCCCGTGCCTCGGCGCGGCCCGAAGCCGTCGCCGGTCACGCTGCCGCCCGCGCCAGCCCCGCCGCCTCACGCGCGTCGCGGCCCCCGAGGGCCGCGGGCGAGGGCGCGGGAACGTCGGCGTCGGCCTGGGCGCCGGCGCTCTGCAGCGCGCCGATCCACGATCTGAAGAAGCTGTCACGAAGGTAGCAGCGCCACCTTCTCGCGCGCGCCGGCGCGAAGGTCGGGTTGCATGGCTCGATCATGCGGTACTTCTCGCCCAGGACCCGAAGGGACCCGCCGACCGGGGCTCGCTCGCAGCGCCTGCCGGACGAGCGTCGTCTTGCCGATCCGACGAAGCCCCGTGATCCGGGCGAGGAACCAGCGCTTCCGCCCCAGGATCTCACGGAGTCCCCGCAAATCCCTGGCACGGCCGTAGAAGCCCCACTCCATGCGACCCAACATAAGGCAGAAACCCTTACCATTGGCCCGACCGGTGGGCGAATGCCGATCCAGACCCAATCGAACGTCGCCGTGCCGGTGCAGGGACGTTCCCGTGGCGCCCCCAGCGGGACGTTCCCGCCTTGCCCGGCGCCACCCGCGAACCTACCGTCGTGGCACCAGGAGGACCACGGCATGCGTGTCGCCGGCAACGGCGTGCGAACACGAGGGAGCGTGTGGGCCCGCGCGGTCGCGGTGCTCGCCATCGTCGCCATCGTGATCGTCCGGTTCGCGGGCGCGGAGCCGGCGGCCGGGGTGGACCGGCAGGCTCCTTGGCCGGCGTTCGTCGCGCACCTAGAGACGAGCATCCCGCGCCGGATGGCCGCATTCGGCGTGCCCGGCGTCGCCGTGGCGCTCGTCGTGGACGGCGAACCGGTGTGGTCCGGCGCGTACGGCGACGCGGATCGCGACGACGGTCGCCCGATGACCGTCGACACCTACATGAGGACGGAGTCCATCTCCAAGTCGGTGACGGCCTGGGGCGTCATGCGGCTCGTGGAGCTCGGCCTCGTGGGCCTCGACGATCCCGTCGCCCGCCACCTGCGGACCTGGGCGTTCCCCGACCCGTCCGACGCCGGCGCGAGCGTCACGATCCGCCAGCTGCTCGCGAACACGGGCGGCCTGCGGCACGGCGACATCGATCTGCGCTACAGCCCCGGGGCCGAGCGCCCGTCGCTGCGCGCGAGCCTGACGGACCAGGTCGGCTTCGACCGCGAACCCGGCGCCGGTTTCGGGTACTCCAACGTGGGCTTCAACCTCCTCGAGCTGCTGATCGAGGACGTCTCCGGCCAGGACTTCTCGACGTTCATGGACGAGCAGGTCCTCGCACCCCTCGGCCTGCAGCGGACCACGTTCACCTGGCGGGCCGACCTGTCGCCGCAGGTGCCGATGGGCCACGACCTGACCGGTCGCCCCACGCCGCCCTACGTGTACGCCGAGCGGGCAGCAGGTGGCCTGCTCGCGAGCGTCGAGGACGTCGCCCGCTTCGTGGCCGCGGGCATGCCGGCGTCCACGACGGCCAGCGCCGTGTTGACGCCGAGCACCATCGCCGAGATGTACGCCCCGCAGGTGCAGGTCGCGGGGTACATGCGCGTCGTGTACCAGGCCTACGGCCTGGGGCACTTCGTCGAGACCCTGCCCAACGGCATGCGGGCGGTGTCGCACGGTGGCCAGGGGTACGGCTGGATGACCCACTTCCACGCCGTGCCCGAGAGCGGAGACGGCATCGTGCTGCTCACCAACAGCCAGCGCAGCTGGCCGCTGTTCGCCCGTGTCCTGAGCGATTGGGCCCGCTGGCGCGGCTTCCCCTCGGTCGGCATGGGCCGCATCCGCCTCGCGGAGGCCGCCATGTGGGCGATCGTCGCCGCCCTCCTGGCCACCGCCCTGTGGCTCGGGTGGGAGCTGGTGGCCGGGCTCGCTGCGGGCCGCCGGCGCTTCGCGCCGCACGCCAGGTCGCGGCTCGCGTCCCGTCTCGCCCTCGCCGCCGCGGCGATCGCGGTCCTGCTGGGACTCGGCTGGGCCGCGTGCCAGGCGTACCTGTTCCTGCCCTCGGTGTTCCCCGCGGCGTGGCCGTGGTTCACGTCCGCCGCGTTCGGGCTCGCCGTCGTCGGCCTGGTGGCAGCCGCATGCCCGATCGACGATCATGGGGCGAAGGAGAGGTGGTCCCATGGCACCCGACCCCGCTGACGTCGCGCCGGCCTTCGACGTTGCCACCGACGGCGGACTCGACGCCTTCGAGGAGCTGCGGAACGACGTCCCTTACGCGCCCTTCACCCTCAACTTCGGGCCCGAGAGCTTCCTCGCCAACGAGTTGCCGCGGGACGAGTTCTTCGCACGGTTGCGCACGGGGGACCCCCACCCCACCACCAGCCAGCCCTCGCCGGAGGAGTTCGCGGCGCTGTACCGCGAGGCGACGCGGCCGCTGCTCGTGGTCACGATCTCCAGCGGGCTCTCCGGCAGCATGAACGCCGCCGACCAGGCGCGCGCGCTCGTGCCCGACGCGCCGGTCACGCTGCACGACTGCCACACGCTGTCGGCCGCCCAGGCCTTCGCCGTGCACGCCGCGATGAGCGCGCGCGACCGCGGCCTCGACGTGGACACCGCGCTCGACTGGATGCGCCGGGTGCACGCCGAGACCGAGCTGTTCTTCACGATCGACACGCTCGAGTACCTGCGCCGCGGCGGCCGCATCGGCCGGGTGCAGGCCGCGCTCGGCGGCTTGATGAACCTCAAGCCCATCGTCCACGTCGACAAGACCACCGGCACCTACGTCAATGCGGCCCGCGCGCGCTCGTGGTCCAAGGCGATCGCGGAGATCGCCGCGCAGGTAACCACCCGCTACGGGTCGGGAACCCCGCTGCGCGTCGCGCTCGTGTACGGCGACGCGGAAGAGGACGCCGAGCGCCTGCTGGAGGCGTTGCGGCAGGAGCACCCGGTGCCCTGGAGCGCCGCCGCGCCCGTCGGCGCCGCGCTGGCCGTGCACACGGGGCCGAAGGCGGTCGGGCTGGCGGTGGCGCGGGCCGCCTGGCCGTGGGAGAGCGACTGAACGGGCCGGGCGCGACGGTCGCCGCCTCGTGGTGCAATGACCCATGCCGACCTTCGACCCCCTCCGGGGCTTCCCCGACCTCGACGACGCCGAGCGCGTGCGCCGCGCCGAGGCCTTCGAGACCACGATGCGCACGCGCCGCACGGTGCGCCAGTTCGCCGAAACGCCCGTCCCCCAGCCGGTGATCGAGAGCGCCATCCGCGCCGCCGGGCGCGCCCCGTGCGGCGCCAACCAGCAGCCGTGGACCTTCGTCGCGGTGGCGGACCCCGGCGTCAAGCGCCGCATCCGCGAGGCCGCCGAGGCCGAGGAGCGCGCGTTCTACGGCGGCCGTGCGCCGCGCGAGTGGCTCGACGCGCTGCAGCCGTTCGGCACCGATGCCGACAAGCCCTTCCTGGAGACCGCCCCGTGGCTCATCGCCGTGTTCGGCCAGGCCCACGGCGTGCGCGCCGACGGCAGCCACGTGAAGCACTACTACGTCAAGGAGTCCGTCGGCCTCGCCACCGGCTTCCTGCTGGCCGCCCTGCACCACGCGGGCCTCGCGACGCTGACCCACACGCCGAGCCCGATGGGCTTCCTGCGCGAGGTGCTGGGCCGTCCTGCGAACGAGCAGGCGTTCGTGCTGGTCGTGACCGGCGTGCCGGCCGCGGGCGCGGCGGTGCCCAGGATCGACAAGAAGCCGCTCGCGGAGATTGCGCGTTTCGTGACCGACGGGGAACCCACGGACCGTACGCCCGCGGCCGGCTGATCGGCGCGCGGCCGTGACCGTCCGCGTCGGCATCATCGGCAGCGGCTTCGCCCGCGCCGCCTACCTGCCCGCCCTGCGCCACGTGCCCGGGGCGCAGGTGGTCGCGATCGCCAGCGCCCGGCTCGAGCGCGCCCGCGCAGCGGCGGACGCGTTCGGCGTGCCCCACGCGACCGACGACTGGCGCGCGCTGCTGCGCGAACACGAGTTCGACCTCGTGTGCATCGCGACGCCCACCGACCTGCACGCCCCCATGACGCTGGCGGCCCTCGACGCCGGCGCCCACGTGCTGTGCGAGAAGCCGACCGCGATGGACGTGGCCGAGGCGAGGGCGATGCGCGACCGCGCGGCCGAACTCGGGCGCACCGGGCTCATCGGCCACGAGCTGCGCTTCGACCCCAACCGCCGCCGCGTGGCCGAGTGGGTCGCCGCCGGCACCATCGGTGAGGTGGTGCACGCGCACGTCACCCACGCCACGCCCGGGTGGGCGGCGCGCGATGGCCGGCGCGCCGGCGACTGGAAGGCGCTCGCCGAGCGCGGCGGCGGGCTGCTGGGCGCGCACGGGTCGCACCAGGTCGACCTGCTGCGCTGGTGGTTCGGTCCCGCCGGGGGCGTCCTCGCCCGGCTGGAGACGCTGACGCCCGACCGCGTCGACCCCGATACCGGCGCCGCCTGGACCGCCACCGCCGACGACTTCGTGCATCTGATCGGCGAGCACGCACGCTGCCGCCACGCCGACGTACGGCTCTCCGCCGTCGCCCCCGTCGCGCACGAGAACGGCACGATCGTGCACGGCCGCGAGGGCACGCTGTGGCTGCGCCACGACGACGAGACCCTGCACGTCGCCCGCCCCGGAGGCGCGTTCGAGGACGTGACCCTGCACGACCCGAACGCCGAACTGCCCGGGATCGGCCCCGGCGTGTGGAACGTCGCCACCGTCGGCCTGCTACGCGAGCTCTGCGCCGCCATCGAGGAGGAGCGCGCGCCCGCCGCCGGCGCCACCCTCGAGGACGGCTGGCACAACCAGCGCATGCTCGACGCGGCCCGGCTCGCCCACGCGCAGCGTCGCTGGGTGCGCGTCGACGCCTGAACCGAGACCGACCCACATGCAGCACACGCCCCTCGAACGCCTGGCGGGCGACCCCGTGAAGCGCGGACCGGGCTGACGCGGCGGCGCGAACGGCGCGCCCGGGCCGGACGGAAGCACCTGGTCGCACCCTGCCGTCCCGTCTACCGTCGGGACGGCCGCCAGCCGCCGAGAGGCGCGCTGGCGACCGGAGGAGGACCCCATGCGGCGTCCCACGCTGCTTCTGATCCTGATGGCCCTGGCCGTCGTCGCGCCGGTCGCCCGCGCCGCCCCGGACCCCGCGGCCGGCCCCGACCTGGCCGCCATCGACGCGTTCGTCGAGGACCGCATGCGGCGGCACGGCATCCCCGGCATCGCCCTCGCGCTCGTTCGTGGCGATGAGGTGATCCACGCCCGCGGCTTCGGCACGGACGGCCGCGGCCAACCGATGACGGCCGACACGCCCCTGTTCATCGGCTCGGTGTCGAAGTCGTTCACGGGCCTGGCGATCATGCAGCTGGTGGCGCAAGGCCGGATCGACCGCGACGCTCCGGTCCGCACCTACCTCCCCTGGTTCGAGGTCGCCGACCCGGACGCCTCGGCCCGCATCACCATCCGGCACCTGCTGGGCCACACGAGCGGCCTCTCAGACCTGCGCTACCTCGAGTCGCTGCGCCTCCGCGATGACGCCACCCTCGAGGAGGGCGTCCGCGACCTGCGGCGGGCGGAGCCCGTCGCGCCGCCCGGCCGCGAGTTCCACTACTTCAACCCCAACTACGCGGTGCTCGGGCACCTCGTCGAGGTGGTCTCGGGCCAGTCCTACGCCGACTACCTTCGCGAGCACGTGTTCGAGCCGCTCGACATGCAGCGCACCTTCACCGACCCGGAGGCGGCCCGCGCCGCGGGGCTCGCGCGCGGGCACCTGCAGGCGTTCGGCGTGCCGGTGCCGCACGAGCAACCGTTCCGCCAGCACGGCCTGCCGGCCGGGTACCTCATGTCGACGGCGAACGACATGGCCCACTACCTCATCGCGATGAACGGCGGCGGGACCTACGGCGATGAACGGGTGCTCTCGCGCTTCGGGATGATCGAACTGCATGCCCCGAACGGCCCCGGCGGCTTCTACGCCCATGGCTGGTTCGTCGGCGAGCACCGCGGCCACCGGCTGGTCCAGCACGGCGGAACGAACGAGGCCTTCAAGACCGAGGCCATGCTCCTGCCGGACGACGACCTCGCCCTGGTGCTGCTCGCCAACCAGTCGACGCTGCCCATGGCGCTGTTCGCCTACGCGGATCTCTCCACCGGCCTGCTCGACCTGCTCGTCGGGGCAGCACCCGCGCCGCCACCCTTCACCATGCGCACCCTGGGCGCCGTGCTGGGGGTCGCGTTCCTCCTCCAACTGGCGTTCATCGCGCGCGACGCGGCCCGGCTGCCTCGATGGCGCGCACGCGCACGGGGCTGGTCGCGGATGCGCGCCACGATCGGCGTGGTCCCGCACTTCGTCACCGTGCCCGTCATCGCGCTCGTCGTCATCGCCGCGCTCCAAGCCTGGATGGGCCGCGGCATCTCGCTCCGGCAAGCGTTCGACGGCGTGCCGGACCTGACGCTGATGCTGGCCGTCGGCTTCGCCGCCGACCTGGCGCTGGGTGGTTGGAAGGCCAGGGCGCTGGCGCAGGACCGCGGGCGGGTGAGCGCGGGCTGACGCGGCGGCTGGGCGGGGGATGGCGTGGCGGCCGCGCTACGCTCGGTCCAGATGCCACCGACCGCGCACGATGCCCGACTCGATCTCCAGCCGACGCCGACCCACCCCCTCCACCGCGTCGCGCTCGGCGCGACCCTGGCGTGGCTCCTGCTGTCGTCGGCGTCGCTCGCCGTCGGCGACCCGGCCGGCGTGGCCGCCGCCGGGGGGCTCCTCGGCGCGATCGTCGTGGCGGTGGCGCTGGCGCGCTGGCGCCCCCTCCGAATCGCGGGCTCGGCGCTGATCGCGACCTACACCGCCGGCCTCACCATCGCGACCCTCGCCTCGGGCGCGACGCAGTCCACCGACGACGTGCGCATCGAGCTGATCACCGGCAACCCCAACGTGCTGGGCGCCGCCCTCGTGACGGCGATGGCGGCCTGGGCCGCCACAGCGCCGGGGCGGCGCTGGGTGTGGTGGGCCTGGCCGGTCGTGGCCCTCGCGGTCCTCAACACCGGCTCGCGCACCTCGGGCGGCGCGCTGCTCGCCGCAGGCACCGCCTGGCTGGTCGTGCTGGCGCTGCGGTTGCCGCGCAGGCGGCTGTTGGCCCCGCTCGTCGCGCTCCTCGTCGTCGCCGCGGCGGCCTTTGCCTGGCAGCGGGGCGTCGTGGAGCTGAGCCCCAACCTGCTCGCGGCGCCGAGCGACTTCACGCACCCCGCGTGGCACAGCCTCGCTCGACGCGTGCAGATCGTCCCCGATGCCGTCCCCGGCCCGTTCGAGGGGACGGTGGGGCAGCGGCTGGTGGCCCAGGCAGGGCCGGAGTGGCGATCGGTCCTCCATCAGACCGTCGGACGCTCCGAGGTGGGCGTGCCGGTCGTCGCCTCGATCTACCTGCGAGCCGACACCCCGCAGCGGATCGAGCTCAGTTCGCATCTCGCCACCGTGACCTGTGAGGTGGGCGAGGCGTGGCGCCGCTGCGTCACGCCGTCGGCCGACGGCGACGACTACCTCATGGCACAACTGCACCTGCAGGTGCTCGAACGCGGCGGCAGTCTCGACGTGTACGTCTTCGGCGCCCAGTACGAGCGCGGCGAGACGGCGACGCCGTTCCTCGACCTGCGCCCCGCCTGGATCCCGCAACCGATGGTGAACCGCTACGACCTGCGGCGGATCACCTTCCTACCAGAAGACCGCGTGGCGATCTGGCAGGCGGGGCTGGACCTCGCCCGCGCGTCGCCTTGGTTCGGGATCGGGCTCGGCGCCTCCGCGGAGGCCTTCCGCGAGCGCACGCGCGAGCCGCTCGCCGGCGACGGCGTGACCTATGCGCACAACCTGCTCGTACAGCTCCTGGCGGTCCATGGGGTGGTCGGACTGATCGGCGCGCTGGCGTTCGCGGGCGCGCTGCTGAGCACGCTCTCCCGCGCCGGCTGGGCGCGCCTCGCGCCGCTGCTCCTGGCGTTGGCGCTCCTCAACATCTGGGACCTGACGCTCTTCGAGCCGTTCGTGTTCCTGCCGGCGGTGTTGGCGGTGGCGTCGTGGAGCGGGCGCTCAGGGGCGCCCCTCGGGACCCCGGGGCGGTGAGTCACCCGGACCGCCGGGCGAACCCTGGCCCCTTGGCTCGTCGGGCGGGCCGGACGCCTCGTCGGGCGGGCCGGACGCCTCACCGGGCGCCGGTGCGCCACCGGGACCCTGCCCAGGACCGTCGCCCGCGTCGGCGTCACGCCGCTCGGCCTCGTGGTACGCGACGCCACCTACCTCGACGGTGAACGCCTCGACGCGATCGGCAAGCAGCTCGAGCAAGTCGAGTCCGTCGATGACGACGCGTTCGCCGACCAGGACATCGAGCGCCGCGGTCGCGCCGTCGGGGCGCAGCAGCGTCAGGCGCGCGGGCCCGACGAAGCCCTCCAGGAGATGCAGCTCGAACGACGCGCCCGCCACGACCCGACCGACCCCAACGATGACGCCGCGAGCGTCCGTGACGAGGACGTCGGCATCGCCCGCCGTGAGGGCGGCCGCGACCGCCTCGGGGGCATCGGCCGCAGCGGACCACGCCAGGCACAGGGCCGTGGCCCACGCCAGCAGAACTGTCCGAACGCGACGCCGTCGCATACCGACTCCCTGGGGACCGCAAGAGCACGGCGGTCCCGATGCAGCGACCCTACCCAATGAGGCTGACGTCGGCCTGACGGACGGGTCGGGCGCACGCCGGGTCGGCGCAGGCCGCGTCGCCGGGGTTCGCGTCTGCGCGAGCGTCACGCCTCCTCCGCGGCGTCTTCCGGCTCACGACCGGCGGACGCCACCTCCACGCGCGACGCCAGGCTCGGCAGCCGCACCTCGAAACGCGCGCCCCCGCCGCCGCCGGACGCGGCCGTGATGCTGCCGTCATGCTGCTCCACCAGGTCCTTGCTGATCGTCAAGCCGACCCCGCTGCCGCGTCCGCGCCGGAAGCCGCGCTCGAACATGCGCGCGAGCGCCTCGGCGTCGAGCCCTGGGCCGTCGTCCTCGACCGACAGCCGGTGCTCCTCCGGGCCCGCCTCCAACGTCACCCGCACGCCCTCCGGACGGCCGGCGGCCTGAACGCCGTTGCGGACCAGGTTGCGGACGATCTGCATGAGGCGGTCGGCGTCCCCGATCACCTGCGCGGGCTCGGGCGCCTCGCAGTGGACGCCCGGGTACTCGCCGGCGACGCGCGCGAGCAGCTCGCGCAGGTCGACGAGGGCGAGGTCGAGCGGGCGCTCCAGTTCCCCGCGCGCGAGCACGAGCAGGTCCTGGGAGGTGTGCAGAAGTTCCTGGGCGGCGTCGGCCGCGGAACGCAGTTCGGCGTCCGCCGGGCGTTCGCGACGCAGGGCGGCCAGGTGGTAGTTCACCAGCGTCAGCGGGGCGGCCAGCTCGTGGGCGATCTCGAGCAGGAAGTCGCGCTCGCGTCGCGACCGCTCGCGGATCGCCGTCAGCGTGGCGTTGAGCGCGTCCGTGAGGGCGCGGACCTCCTGGCTGCGGCCCGGGTACGCGATCGCCTCGGGCGCCTGCGGATCCACCGCGCGGGCCCGCTCCGCCACCAACTCGAGCGGCCGCAGCGAACGTCGGGCGACCACGAGGGCGACGAGGGACGACGACAGGAACGCGAGGGCACCGCCCCAGGCCAGGCTGCGGGCGAGGTCGGCGCGCGTGCGCATCGCGGCCTCGACATCGTGCGCCACGCGGATCGTGCCACTGCCACGCCAGGGCGCGCTGGCGATGAGCTGGCGGCGCCCGTCCAGGCGCACCAGCGCCGGTTCGCGCGCGAGCGGCAGGGGCTCGTCGCGCCCCCAGGCGAGCACCACCCGCCCGTCGGCGCCGACGATCTGCACGGCGAAACCGGGCGTCGCCGGGTCGACGAAGGCGGCACCGAGGACCGGCGCGTCGAGCAGCGAGGCGACGCGGGCGACGTCCTCGAGCAGGAGGCGGCGGAGCTCGGCGGCCTGGTCGCGCGCGAACCAGCCGTACGCGAGCCCGGTCGAACTGGCGACCACGAGCAGCGCCAGCAGCGCCACCCCGAGACCGACCTGGCTTCTGAGGCTCACGCTTCGTCGGGCCGGACCAGGTACCCGAGGCCGCGAATCGTCTCGACCACGGTGCCCGCGCCCGCGGCGTCCAGCTTCTTGCGCACCCGCGACACGACCGCCTCGATGGCGTTCGGTCCCACGTCGGCGGCGCCGTACAGGCGGTCGACCAGGGTGTCCTTCG
>Ga0180435_10006435_pt1 | contig 11253 bp, 2 predicted proteins | sample SS_ome_3_FD_132467 | JGI IMG/M metagenome (GOLD analysis project Ga0180435, IMG submission 132467) | Hypersaline lake sediment archaeal communities from the Salton Sea, California, USA - SS_3_S_1 metaG | ecosystem: Environmental > Aquatic > Non-marine Saline and Alkaline > Hypersaline > Sediment...
ATGTTCGACCCGTGGTGGAATGCTCACGGAAAACTCTTTTCGTTCACGCACCCTCCCGCGCCCGTAACAACGGGGACAAAGCAAAGCCATTCCATAGCCAGCCCCGTGGCATCGCGGGCAATTTCGGACGACCGGCACCGCCAGAGGAAAGAGGCCGCCCTGAGATGCCTCTCGGGGGGACAGTATCACCTCGCAATACAAATCCTTTTCCGACCGTGTCCCCCGATCAAACCATCCGAACCTGTCGAACCTTCCGAACCATCCGGGCACAAAACCGGAGGCCTAATCGTCGAGGTGACTGTAGATGCCCTCCGCCGGCTGAGAAACCCCTGATTCCGGCCTTTTGCCACTTGCCCTGTACGGCTGCCTTACTCGCTCTTCATCCCGGTATGCCAGCTCCCGATCATGTCTTCTCCGCTTTTCCTCATCGGACAGCGTTTCGTAGGCCTCTCTAACCTCTCGGAACTTTTTGGCACTTTGTTCCGTGTGGGTCTTGTCCGGATGATACTTCTTGGCAACCCGTCGGTAGGCCTGTTTTATACGGTTCAGATCCGCCGACCGGCTGATACCCAAAACGAGGTAGTAATCCCGCGCCATAGTTTCCCCCGAACCCCGTATGGCGTGTCCCTAAGGCTATCCACAAACCAGCAATCCGCATCAGATGGTTCTATCTATTATCTGATAATGCAACTTCTTTATTTGTCAAGGCCATTGCGGCAGCGGAACAACATTGCAAAACCCGCCGCAAATATCAAAAAAATGGCGCCGGGGATAGGCTCGACCATACAGAAATTACGCTGGTTTTCACACAAGGAAGGGACGTGTACCCGCAGTACTTTGCAACCGGTGAGACTTACGGACAATCGTTTCGACCAAACTCTACGTTGAAAAAAGTCAGATCATACGCGTCGATGAAGCCGTCACCATCCCAATCAAAGAAACCGTCATATCCCCAATCCCCCAGGGAAGTCCCAAACCCGACACAAAACATGCCTAAGTCAGAGCCGTCCACATCGCCGTCCAGGTCACCGTCGAAATAGCACGGAGGTGGCGGGCACAGGGTTTTGCCAAAATCCGGCGCAAACAATAAGAGATCTTCTCCATCCACCATGCCGTCTCTATTGAGATCGCCCGGACAATTTCCGCCCATGCAAGGCGTCCCCATCGCCGCAGCAAGCACCGCCAAGTCTCTGCCGTCCATATCACTGTCACTGTCGTGGTCGCCTTCGCAATACTCGGCAGGCGGGGGCGTGCAGGTCGCCTCACGCGTATTTCCATAGGCACCCAAATTGACTCGCCCGCCGTTGGGCTCCGGCTCATAAATAAAATCCGACGCCATGTCGAAGAGATAGCTGTAGTCTGAAACATAATAATCCCCGGCAAACGGATACGCCATGAATACGGCATCATCGTCTACATCCTGCACAATCCCCCGTTCCCGGTCTGCGCCGTCCGTCATGTCTATCCTGTCCCCAGCGAGAATACAGGCGGTCTGATCGACCGAAACCATCGTTCCTCCCGTGTAGTCTTCGACGAGCCATTTAACGGGATCGCCGTTGTCTATACAGGGAGAAACCGATCGAAGATGAAAATCCCCTGCCAAGGCATCTGCAAACCCCGGATTTGCAGATATGTCGTGTGTACCGGGAGCACAATTGACATAATTGGCCTCATGATTGTTCCACACATTGTTGTAATCGAAGCAAAACCTCTTGACGCCACTGTTGCATTCAATGCCGATACCGTTACCTACGATAATATTATTTGCCGCTCGTGCATCGAGCGACAGGCACTGGATACCGGCAGCACCCGGATTATAGGCCATGGTATTGTTCAAAATCCGGGGCGCAGAAACACCGTCCACCCCGCAAGCCGCACTGCCGGCAATCGACGTAAAAACGTTGTTCCGGATAACCGGGGACGCGCCATTGTCGCATCGGATACCGTAACTATCAGCCTCTTTGACCGTAAAACCTTCCATGCGGCAATGATCATCCACAGCCGCTCCGGAAAAGACAACACCCGTATCAAACCCGGCGGCATTAATAACGGTTGTCGTCGGGCTTTCGCCCATGAGCCGGACATTTTCAGCTACGGTTAAAGATTCAAAGTAGATTCCGGAGGCAACCCGGACCGTGAAGTAAGGCGGGGCGTTGTCGAGTCCTTTCCCGATCGTATCATAGGGGTGCATCCAAGTGCCGTTCATATCCGGATCGCCGGTGTTGGTTTGGTCCACATAGATCACCGGCACATCTTCAGGGTTCAGCGGATCGGTGCCACACAACTGCTCGTACCCGTCGGAGAACCCGTCCTGGTCAGTGTCGGCCATACGCGGATCGGTTCCCTTTGCGATTTCCTCTCCATCGGGGACCCCATCGCCGTCGGTGTCCGGGTTGAACGGGTTGGTTCCCAAACTCACCTCTTCATCGTCACTGAGTCCGTCGTCGTCGGAATCGGCGACAGGTTGCCCTCCGTAAGTCAAAAGGTAATGACCCGTGGGATCTACGTCGAAGAGGTTGATGTAATGTTTCCAGGTATGGTTGGAGAGGTTATATTCCTTGGACAGCCAAACGTTTTCCGGCCCTATACGTTTTCCGTCGGAACGAACCAGCAAGGATATCCCCTGTCTTCCCCCAGCCGGATCGCTCACTTTAACAAAGGCGGCACCGATATGCTCGGGGAAAGAAAGTATCCAGTCCTGTCCGTCACTGGCCAACCCCGCCTGGGCGGACAAGTCTTCGACCTCCATCTCCCCGCAGTCGGATTCATATACCCGAAGGGGACTTGAGGGGGTGTCATCCACATGGGCCAGAAAATCCCGAATCCCGTCTCGGCCGGGAAGATCCACCAAGATATCATGGATCAACAAATGGGCATCAGTCCCCTGAACCAGAGAGGTCAACTGCCCCCCCAACTCGGCGGCATGTGTAAAACTTGAGGAAAAGGCGATGAACTTCCCGGACAAGCTGGATATCATTTCCCACCGGGCATTTGAGCAGGCACCGGGATCGATCGAGCCGAAATCCACCTGAAAGCTGTTTGTTCCCGCCATTCCGTTGACTTCGGAGCCGATAATCTGAAAATCGATCTTCAGTCCCTGGGTGTTTTCCACAATTTCCGGTTGTCCCGTATCGATCTCCAAATTTTCCGCCACCCCCGACCCGTTGTTTCGAACCCGCACGCCCAGCGTATAGGGAACGGGAGGTTCTTCTTCCGACGTAAAGGGATCATCGCCGTACACCTGGCCGGGAAGGAAGTAATCGAGAAAAAGCGCCGGTTGCGGTCTCACCAAGATGGTGTCCGGGGTAACATCAACCACATCATGCTCATCGTTCAAGATGTAGCCGACCGTTGCCCCCACCTGATAGGTCGTGCCTTGGGCGGCCGTTCCACCGGCACCGGGAGAAGGGATCAGCAACCACCGAATCTCCGGCTCGCTGCCGGCAGAAACATCCGCCGTGCCGTCGATAGCTCCGATCCCGCCTTTGGACTGACATTTCACAAAGAAATCGGGGTGAGCATCGTTTCCGTAGGCGTCCTTGATGGAAATATCGATACGAAACTTTTCCAGCGATGCATCGAGGGCGTTCTTGACCTTCATTCTGGCTTCGAAAGCGCTCCTCTCGAACGTGGCCTCCTGGAGGATTTCTATTTTGACGGTAGCGCAAACGTCGGCCCGGAGTACCCTCGGAAGCAGAAGGTACAAACCAACCAAGAGTAACTGGACAAAGACCGATGGCTGGATTATCCGGGCCTTTTTCATTATCCTCTTCTTTCTTCTAAGCTATCCTTGAATGCAACTGTCAGGTTATCATTATTTGCCAAGTGGAATGTCATAAATACTCATAAAGTATGCCGCAATTTCCGGCGACATGACGGTGTGGCCCAACCCGTCAAATACATTCAGCGGTTTGGCACTCAGGACCGGCAGTTCCTCCGGCTTGAGCACTTCTTTAATATTAAGAAGGGGGCCATGCTGCGGTTTGCTACCACCGAACCACTCGTGGATTCTATTCAAGTGAAAAGAGGCTTGTGCATTGCTCAGTAGCTGGCCGGTTGTATTGTCAAAAACCGCAAACATATCCACATCTGATACGATAAACCGACCGGTTCCTTTTTCGATCAAAAAGGATAGATCGTTTGTCTTCTGCTTCTTTATTTTTGAAGGTTTGAGGTGAACCTTCCAGTTTTCGGGAAGTAACGGGATCTTGTTCCAAATCTCCTGGCTCAAATACTGGGCAAACGGCGTAGTCAGTTTGCCTTTTTGGGCGATAATCGTAAGATTATTAGCCTCTGCGTATGCCATATAGTTCTCAAAATCTAAGGGTCTCAGGTGCGATTTACCCGCTGTTCTAATGTTACTTGCACCTCTCGAAAGGCCCATACCTTCCAAAGCCGCAAATATATTGAGCCCCTCGAGGGTCCCGTACGCAAAACTTTCCGAAGCGCCTGAGAGATCTCCTTGGAGAAGCTTATATACCCCCTCGCCGACACAGTCCACGATCTGACCGGGAGCGTTGTAGAGGTAGATGAAGGGCATTGCCCACAAGTCGAGCACGCCGAACTCCCCCTTGTGTGCCTGAACGGACATTTCAAGGAGACCTTCCACTTGGCCGCCATAAAAACCGGCACCGGCCAGGCCTACACCTTTGAGTATTTCCGTTGCGGCGCTGGGGGAGCGCCCCGTCTTTTTCAGCCCCTCGTCCCAGTCCTGCTCAAAGCCTTGGTTCAGGTTTTCCAGGACAAAAAAGGTTCCGGCGACCATCTTGTCCTTCCAGTCGAACGCCTCCGGATCATGTTTGTAGGCCTGTAGAAAGCGTTCCCCCACCCCCTCCTTGCCAAAGGGGTCGAGATACCTGACCGGATTGTTCCAGACATACTGATAGAGATTGAGGGAATCTTTGTAATCGAGCGGATCCGGCTGGAGGAAACGACCCAGTGTGGGATGGTACTGCCTGCACCGGGAATCATACAGGGAACCTTCGGCTTCCCAGCGCTTCCCCGTGTACAAATAAGAATTGGACACTGAAGAGTTGGGACGCGCCTGCCAAGACGCGTCAAAGAATGCAGGCCGGCCGTAGGGGTCATATCGGTAATACTCTATGACTTGCCCCGTTTCGTCGGTGATTCCCAGGACGGAACGATGCCCGTCTTTCATGAAATAGGTGTCCCCGGAGCCATCTGATTTCAGAAGCATATCGTCCAAACCGCCGCCGAAAATCCACATCGCACCGAGAACCCCATTGTCATATTTCTCTATAATATGGTCCTCATCATAAACAAAGCGATGGGTCGTGCCGCCTGCAGACCTTTCTACACTTCGTCCAAAGGGGTCATAGGCATATTCGGCGATGATCTCATCGTCGGACCGCCGCACAATGCGCTTCAAGAGATTTCGTTCCGTGTACTCATACCGATGCTGTCCATCCCGGACGAGGTTTCCCCGGTTATCGTGTTCAAAAGTATCGCCCCCCGCTGTTACGTACTGATTCATACCGTTTATCGAACGGTCTTCCGTGATTCCGTCGCGAGTGACGGACGACCAGTTGTCGGCAGGGTCCAAGAGATACGAAATGGTCGAAAGGGGGGCCGGAATCTCATATCCATCGTTGAGTACTCCCCTTCGATATTGGATCAACCGGTGGTCCCCGTCATAGACGTAACGGGATGAAAAATCTTCATTGTGCAGTGTATGCAACCAGGTGCGGTTTCCGTTGTCGTCGTAACCAAAATCGATTCCCAGAAGCAGGTCTTGATTCATAACATAGCGAAGGGCGATCATATTACCGACCGAGTCATAAGAAAAGTCGCCCCGGACACCGTTGGCATAAGCTCGTGCCGTCAACTGATTGGCGCCGTCATATGAGTTTTCTGCAACCATGGCGCCGTCTATTTCAACACGCACCACATTGCTCCGTACATCTCGATGTTCAACAACACTGCTTCCGCCGGGATAACTGATGGTTCTGCTATGGGCGGTGTCATCATACGTATATTCGACGGTTCTGCCGGACTGGGTGACGGAAAGCGGTCGATCCATAAGGTCATACGCAAAGGAAAGCGTTGCGGAGGGATTAGAGGCGGCAATAATCCGGTCCACCTCGTCATATGCAAACGTTGCATCTTCCAGAGCGCCCGGATAGTCGATATAAATCGGCCGACCCGCATCATCGTACGTGTAACCGGTTACTGATCCATCCCGGGCCTTTTTGCTCAACAGTTGTCCCATCGAGTCATATACGAATTCCTCCTTGCTTCCGTCCGGAAATGTTATGCTTTTCACTTGGCCGAGTTCGTCATAAACAAAATCGGACATGTTTCCATTGGGATCGGTTACCGTCTGTAGGTGACCCGCTGAATCATACGTGTACTCCCGTACACGCTCTTCCGCTGTTTCAGAACTGAGGATGTTTCCCATTACATCGTAGGTAAAGTGTTTTTCGTTCCCCCCCTTGTCCTCCAGAACGGTCACGTTGCCCATGGCATCGTATGTATAAGCACCGCTATTGCCGTTGGGATCACGCCATGACACGACGCGATCCATATCATCATATCCGTATCGAGTCATACTTCCGTCAGGGGCAATCATTGAGGTCACATTGCCGCTCTCGTCATAGGCCATACGACGAATCGTGCCCAAGGCGTCCCGAATATGGATCAGACGTCCGTAGTCGTCATATTCATAGGTGATGGCATTTCCATTCAAGTCATGGATGGCCTCGACCTCGCCATTGGCCGTGTATTCATACCAGACACTTCGTCCGTCCGGCATAATCGCTCTTGCTACTCTGCCCAGCGGATCCAGTACCTGCTGGATAACCCTGCGCAAGGGATCTTGCCGACGGGTCCATTGGGAAAAGTACCTCGCGTATTCATAGCTTGTCACAAGATCATCTTCATCCACGACTGGTGCGGTATCGATCATTTTGCGAATTTCTCGCGTGATCCGTCCGATGGCGTCACGCTCAAAGAGCGTTATGCGGCCGTTATAATCGGTCATCTTGGAAATCCAGAACCCCGTGTATTGCCACGATCTGGACTCGTTTAACGGATTCGTCTCCTCCACTTTTCTGCCCAGTCCGTCATAGGTATACGTCCATACATTGTCGATAACATCGGTGTTGGCAATGATGTTGCCCGTCCCGTCTCGCTGATAGCTTTCTGTCGCCCCGTTCGGGAGGCGACGTTCTATCAACCGTCCTCCCGCATCATACGTGAATCCCGCCCAGCCGCCATGAGGATATAGAATCTTTACCACTCGCCCCATGGCGTCGTATTCAACAGCGGTCTCAGCCCCACTTCGGTCTGTAACTTTAACGACACGGTTGACAACGTCATAGCTGTAAAGCGTACGCTGGTCATTGGGCCATATGACCTGAGTCAGGTTTTGTGCTGCATCATAGAGGTACTCAGAGGGACTTTGTCCCGGCAATTTCTGTGAAATCACATTGTCATTTTGATCATAGGCAAAGGCGGTCTTGACGCCGGCGGGATCGGTCACCGAGAGTAGATTATCGTGCGCGTCGTACTTAAAAGCCGTGGTGTTCCCCAATGGATCCTCGATCCTTATGAGGCGGTTCAACGGGTCGTATTCATAAACAACGATTTCTTGGTCCGGAAAACGGATTGTCACAAGATTGCCCGCCCGGTCGTATTCATACTGCCAGGTATATTGGGTATCCTCATCAAGGATTTTTGCCTTTTGGGTCACTCGACCCCGATGATCGTATTCGTAGGTTTCGGTATAGGTGGGAAAGACGACCCGAGAAGGTTTCTTCGGATTTTCGTCCATGGTGCAGTTTGAACAGTAAGGTGCCTTAGAAATGGGATATTGAAAAAGAACCCGGTTGTTTTCCGCATCCGTGATGGCGGCGAGATTTCCTCCTCTGTCATAACTCATGGAAGTCGAATCGCCGTTCTTGTTGGTGACTTGAACCAACCGTCCCGCATCATCGTATGTATGTTCCTGGGTGTATCCCAGGGGGTCCTCGATTCTGATAAGACGATCATAACCGTCATAGGTGTATCGGGTCACTTCACCATTCGCGTTTTCATGACGGATTAGATTTCCCACAGTGTCATATGTAAATGTCTCCGAATTCCCGGCCGGATCGGTTACACCGACGAGTTCGTCCGAACTGTTGTAGGCATACCGCCACAGATGACCGCGTTTGTCGCGCCACGTGAGCCGGTTTCCTCTTGCGTCATAGGTGAATACCTCTTCATTGCCTGCGGGATCGACAATCCGTGTCAGATTGCCACGGTCGTCATACTCGTAAGAGGTCTCTGCGCCATTCGGAAATCGGATAAGGACACAGTTTCCAAATTCGTCGTACGCATATTCGGTTCTTCTCTCGACGTCGGTACCGACTGCTTCTATCTCCCCCGTCACATTCCCCCGCTCGTCGAATTCATATTCAGTACGATATCCGCGTTCATCCGTCTTTTCCGCCAGCCTGCCGGATACCGGATGGTAGGATGCAGAAACGGTAGTGCCGTCCGGATCCACAACCTGAGATACATTCCCCCACTCATCCAGGGAGATTTGCTTTTCTCCGCCATCTTCGAAACGAATCCGGGTTGTGCGGCCGTCGTGGATATACTCCTGGGTGTTACGTTGATTGAATGATTTTAGCGTAAGCCTTCCCTTGCCGTCATAAACCCTTTCTCGCAAGGTTCCCCCGGGCTCGACGATCGTCGCCGCCCTTTCCTGCAAGGTCTCATCGTATGCATAGGTATATCGGCGTCCTTTTCCGTCCGGCCCCAACACCGACGCGAGATAGCCGTTGGCATCGTACGTTATGGTGACCGTTCGGTTTTCGGGGTCCTGTTTTGACCCCAGGCGCCCGTCGCTGTCATAGGAATAAGTCCACGTACCTCCCCGGACGTCTCTCACAGAAGTCAAATACGCACCGGTATACCCGTACTCAACGCGGCGGTCCGTGTGATCCCGCACCGCCGCGATACGTCCCTGTTCGTCATATTCATACCAGAGGACCCTGCGACCGCTAGGGTCCACTGCTCCCACCAAACGCCCATCAGGACCGGGTTCCCATTGAAGTTCCACCCGGTTTTGATTCAAGTCGCCGTAAGCAACCAGCCTTCCATGGGCATCGTACTCCTTCCAGTATCCATGCCGACTTTCCAGCCGGAAGCCTTCCCAGAAATACGCATACTCACTCCCATCGGTTACTTTGTAATACCCGCCTGTCGTCTTGACCGTAAATTCACCTGAAGCAAAGAGGTGATTCATTCCGAAGTAACAAGGGTTGTTGGTCCCATCACAACCGAGTTGTGATTCAGGAGTCTGTAAAAAATCGGAGTCGGCAGGCAGTTCGGCCTTGAATGGAAAAGTCATGTCCCCGATGGACAGGGAGCGTATTCGTTCAATGCCCTTTTCCAGCATCTTTTGATCAAACTGGTAGCTCACACGTTCGTCGAGATAGCTGAAAGACCAAGTGTCCCACCTGTAGGTCCGCGTGACATGAATGGGAAGCTTTCTTATGACCAGGGACAAATCCCTGGCTTCCGTGCGATATCGCCTGTTCACCAGGTCCACTTTGGACTGAGCCGGATCCGAATCCCCACAGTCGGATTTTCGCCGCCCCTTGATATCGTCTGCACAGATTACGGAACTGCCCCCGATCTGGGTGGGGCTCGGCGACGCATTGGCATCGCCCGTTTCTCCCCCGATTCCCGACCCGCCCAGGGAAACTTTATCCACTTTTTTTGCAGAGGCGGCGCAAACGGTTACACAGCTCTCGTAGCTGGGATCCCACGGACAGGGGTTAAAACAGTGGCTCTCACAGGCACTGCCCACGCTATCACCACTTGAAGCCGTACCCATGTCGGTGTCTTGGGCGGACAGACTCTGCAATTGATCTTCCGAACAAGTTCGTCGGATCCGGTACGGAATAACGATTTTTTCTCCGGCCCGAAGTGCATTCGGGACGTCGCTTCGTATTTCGATAACATATTCGGGATCACCTGTTTTTGCCCAGAAAGTGAACTTTTTGGCTGTCACCAAGCCGTGATTCTCCACCTCGAATTCACCGTAAAAAACCTCTCCCTCCGCTAGATCGGGCAAGGGGAACGAGTTTGGTGTAATGGTCACCACAGGCGCAGGAACATTGGTCTTGTACGTGGCATCCAGCTTGATCTCATATCGGTCTTCGATAGTGGTCGGTGTCACCGACCATTCAAAGGTCACCCCCTCCAGATCCAGGTAGACCTCTTTTCGGACCGTAACACCGGGCTTGATCAAAACGGTTCCCGATGACCGCCGATGGTCCGGTGAGGATACGCTATAGTTGTACCGTCCCGTAGGCAAATCCGTGAATTCACAGTTGCCCAGACCGTCGGTCGTTCCTTCGTAAAGAAGGGTATAGGCGGTGGTGTGCTGTAAAGTGACCCTGGCGCCCTCCAAGCCCTCGATCCTGCCGCCCTCGCCGTCATCCTGCCAGACGTAGGGATCATAGACATAGACGGTGCCGCTTCCGGTTTCTGAAGATGTGACCGTCGCGACCAAGGGGATATCGCCGTCGATGGGCCAATCACCGCCTATGTGCAATGTATAAGAATAGGTCTTTTCCAACACCCCGGAACCGGGCTGGAAGGAAACGGGGATATCCTGGGTCTCGCCCGCCGGTATATCTCCCAAGTCGGCAGCGATACCCAGATCAATCCAGGAAAGACCGGGTTCGCCGTCAGCCGGCAAAAGATCCAGATAGATATTCTCCGCCGTTTCAGTACCCGTATTCCGGACGGTCACCGTCTCCACCACCGTGTCACCGGGATGAACACCGGTCAGGACCTCACTCGGAACGACCTCCAAAGAGGGCTGCCCAACGGACAGCGAAAAGGACAGAGAAAATAAGTTTAAAAAGGAGGCACCGGTCTCATCGCTTCGTGCGGCCAGAACAATATTTCCCATGTCCGGAGCGGAAGCATCGGCTGAAAAGGTAAAGGCAAGCGTCCCGCTTTCACCGGACGCTACGGTGGAAATCGTGCTGGCTGCTTGGACCACAACGCCGGGTAAAAACGTACCGCCCGGCTGATGGACGGCGTCGTAGCCAAAAGAGACATCATGGAGTGTCTGATCGCCCACATAACGAAAATCCACATTCACCGTTCGTGTTTCGTTTCTCGGAAGGGTCAGATCTCTTTGCACCGGCTGCATCTCGAAATTGGACAGGAAAAAAGTCTCCTGTCGGCACCGGTCTTCTATTTGCGGATGGGTTGCACACACGTAGA
>Ga0180435_10006438_pt1 | contig 11250 bp, 5 predicted proteins | sample SS_ome_3_FD_132467 | JGI IMG/M metagenome (GOLD analysis project Ga0180435, IMG submission 132467) | Hypersaline lake sediment archaeal communities from the Salton Sea, California, USA - SS_3_S_1 metaG | ecosystem: Environmental > Aquatic > Non-marine Saline and Alkaline > Hypersaline > Sediment...
GTCGGCAGCTTGAAACAGGGGATCAGCGGCGATGTTGGCGGTGCCTGCATAGGCTTGCCCGGTCAGCACAGGATCGCCGTCCTGAACATCGGAGTAACTAACGTGGACATAGCTGTAAGCGGCCGTTACGATTTGATTGGGCTGGTTGCCCCAGAAGATGCAGTTGATGATCCGGGGGGATGACAGTTCGGTCGCATACAGGCCGTTGCCGCCGCGCTCGAACAGATACTGCTGCACTGATTCCGGCAAGATCGAAGATCCGCTATAGGGATGCCGGTTGTTGGCGACAGTGCAGTTGACGATGTGCGGTGACGCCAGGTGCGTAAAAATTCCGGACCCGTGTTCGGCCGCCCAGTTGTTGACAATCAGGCAGTTGGTCAGGGTCGGGGCCGCATTCTGGGCGCAAAAAAGACCGCCGCCGCTGCCGTCGGGGTTGTTCAAGCGGTAGTTCATGACATAGTCGAAATCCGACTGCTTGGCGTATGACCAGGTTTGGATGTAGGCGTCAATATCGGCCTTGTTGTTGCGAATGGTACAACCGATGAGGGCCGGGGAGGCGCCGTTGGTGCAATAAATCCCGCCGCCGTAGAAAAAGGCGGTGTTGTTTTCGATCAAGCAGTTGCGGATAGTCGGAGATGCACCGCGGCATTTGATGCCCGCGCCGACACCTTCACGGCCGCCGAAACCCCGCGTCAGGGTGAAACCTTCCAGCACCGAACTGCGCTGCTCGCCGGATTCGAAAGTCGCCACACTGCCGCGCCAGTAGGAATAGTAGGTTTTAGACTGGGGCGTTATGGTTGTCCGGGCAGGCCCGTTGACCGAGCGTACCACAATGGCCTTACCCTTGAAATTGATACCGGTCCAGGTGTTGCCGAAGGTGCCGCCGTATTCATGGTAAATGCCGTCGTGGACCCGGATCGTGTCGCCATCAGCTGCTGCATCGATGGCCTCCTGGATGCTGTCGAACGCGCAGCCTGACGGGCACACCTCCAGGGTGGCACCGGCTTCGGTGGGATCGCAGGCGTCACCGATCCCGTCGCCGTCGTCATCGGTCTGGTCGGGATTCCAATCGGCCGGGCAGTTGTCGAAACGGGAGCAAATGCCGTCCGCATCCGGATCGTTGTCCGGGTCATGCGGACAGGGATCGACGTCCGCGCAGAGGCCGTCCAGGTCCGCATCGTTGTCCGGGTCGACCGGGCAGGGGTCGCACGCATCCCCTTGGCCGTCGCCGTCCTGGTCGGCCTGGGCATCGTTGGCCAGATCCGGGCAATTGTCAACGTAGTCAAGAATCGCGTCGCCGTCCTGGTTGTCACACAAGTCGCCGATCTCGTCGCCGTCCGAATCAGCCTGATTTGGATTGGCCAGATAGGGGCAATTGTCCACACCGGTGCAGATCCCGTCGCCGTCTTCATCCATGAAAGCACCCGTCGACGGGTGCTTTTGGCAGGGGGGCATCTCGAAGGGACCGATGTCATGAAACGCGTAAGTGGCCGGATTGGCATCGCCGTCCATGGGCCGCAGTTGACCATAGAAATCGGTTGCCACAGGGTTGTAGAGGGCGCTGTCTCCGGCATCGATCAAGAGTGAAGCTGGCAACAGGCGGTAGTAGTTCGGATCGGCGCGGTCGGCGGCAAGCCCCTGGGCTTCCATCTGGCTTCCCACATACAGCGGATTGACATCGATGACGATGTACTGCGTTATGAGGGATTCATAATCCGGCGGGTCCGGGATGTCATACCGGAAGGAGAATGGCCCTAAGTTGATGATGCCTTCGTCCCAGCTATCGGCGTAATCGATGAGACCCGAAATGCAGGCGAAAAAGTCGGAAAGGGAGTCGTGGGCCGATTTCGGGAAATACTTGCCCAGGCTGCCCTCGATGTTGGTGTAGCGCATCAGCGGGGTGCCGCCCTGGGCTATTATCTGTTGCTCGGAAAGCGACTGCCCGGCGCCCGTGTTGCGGTTGCCGTACAAGGAGGTGTTGAAAACGTTGAGGTAAAGGTCGTTTTCGCCGGTAAACAGGTTCCAGAGCTGCTGCTCCCAGGTCGGAATGTCTTCGATCAGCCGCAATGTGGCGTCATAAAAAATACCGCCCGTAGTCGAGGCCTCGTTTTTATAGACGGCCGAGTTCTTGATGGTCGCCGCCGTGGCGACCAGGTAGATGCCGCCGCCGGTTCCGCCGGCACGATTGAAACTGACAATTGAATTGACGACCAAGGGGTATGGGTCCGGGCTGTCCTGCTCGTTTCCGGTAAACCAGGCTTCCAGATCCAGGGCCTGGGGGGTATCCGCGGCGGCTTCTTCGGAATAGGTTTCGATAAAGACACCGCCGCCGTCGGTGGCGGCATAATTATCATAAATCAGGGTGCTGGCGATCCAGGGCGAGGAACCGCGCAAAGCCACACCCCCGCCGGCGCCGTTGGAGACCGTGTTGCCGGTGATGTGGGAATCGACGATATAGGGACGGCGGGCGTCGAAGCAGAAAAGGCCCCCGCCGTATGAACGGGCCTGATTGTCGGCAATGACGCAATCTTCGATTACGGGCGAACAGTTGTAGATCACCAGCCCCCCGCCGGCGTCCAGGGCCTCGTTGGCCTCAATCCGACAGTCGACCAGCTCAGCACCGGATTCGTACAGAAAAACGCCCCCCCCGTAAGAAGAAGCGCTGTTGCCCGTGATAATGCAGTTTTCAATGCGCGGGGCGTTGCCGTACGCCAATAGGCCGCCACCCTGCGAACCGGATCCGTTCGTGATGGTAAAGCCGCTCAACAGGGCATTGCTGGTATCCAGAAAGACGACCGTGTCCTTGTGCATCCCGTCCAATATCGTTTTTTCGGGACCGTTGACCGATTGGATCGTAAGCGTCGAATGGTAAATGTAGTTGGGGCCTTCATACACTCCGTCGTGCACCAGGATAGTATCGCCGTCGGCCGCCGCGTTGATGGCGGCCTGCAACGTGACAAAGTCACACCCTTCTGCGCAGACTTCCAGAACCGATGTGTCATCCGGATCGCAGGCATCTCCGACACCGTCTGCATCATCGTCCTGTTGCAGGGGATTGAAGATCGAAGGGCAGTTGTCGCATAAGTCCCCGCGGTTGTCTTCGTCGCCATCCGCCTGATTCAGGTTGGCAGCGTCCGGACAGTTGTCGCTCACATCACCGATTCCGTCGCCGTCCCTATCGCTCTGATCCGGGTTATCGTCCGTTGGACAGTTGTCGACATTGCCGCACACGCCGTCATTGTCGAAATCGTTTTCGATATCGGTAGGGCAGGTGTCACACACATCCCCGATTCCGTCGCCGTCGCTGTCCAGTTGATCCGGATTGTCGTCTTCCGGGCAGTTGTCCATTCCATCCAGGATGCCGTCGTCGTCCGCATCGCCGTTGGGCGACGGATCGAGCTCGTCGCAGATCCCGTCGCCGTCCGTGTCGGCGCCGGTGGGGCAGGGATCGCACATATCACCGATGCCATCGCTGTCCTGGTCGAGCTGGTCCGGATTGCGGACTGCCGGGCAGTTGTCGCTGGCCTGACAAACATTGTCGCCGTCAGGATCGTTGCCCGGATCCGTCGGGCAAGAATCGCACGCATCCCCAATGCCATCACCATCTGTGTCGACCTGGTCGGTGTTGGCAACTGTCGGGCAGTTGTCGCACACATCGCCGACGCCGTCTTCATCTTCATCCGCCTGATCTTCGTTGGTGTCCTCCGGGCAGTTGTCGCACGCGTCGCCGCGCTGATCTTCATCTTCATCCGCCTGGTCGGCATTGGGGACTGCCGGGCAGTTGTCACAGGGGTTGCCCACACCGTCCAGGTCGAAATCGGCCTGGTCCGGGTTGTTGTGTTGCGGACAATTGTCCACGTTGGCGCAGATCATATCACCGTCCGAAGAATTGGCCGGATCGAACGGGCAGGGATCCGGCGGGCAGCCGCTTTCCCCGGGCAGGCCCAAGCCGTCGCCGTCCGCGTCCGTGCAGTCATCGCAGGCATTGCCCAGACCGTCCAGGTCGTCATCCAGTTGGGCCGGGTTCCAGTCCTGGCGGCAGTTGTCGACACAGTCGCTGACACCATCGGCATCGGTATCGGTTTCCAGGACCCCACAGCCGCACTGACCGGCTGTATGCTTGTGCGGATCAGCAGGACACTCATCGCAGGCGTCGCCGAAGCCGTCGCTGTCCGCATCGGACTGATCGGCATTGGCCACGGCAGGGCAGTTGTCCGCGCAGTTGCTGATGCCGTCCTGGTCCCCGTCGATCTCCTGGATCCCGCAGCCGCATTGGCCGGGCACACTTTTGAGCGGATCGGCCGGGCACAGGTCGCAGGCATCCCCGATCCCGTCGCCGTCCAGATCGTCCTGGTCCGGGTTGGCGATGTCCGGGCAGTTGTCGTCGCAAACCGTCGTGTCACCATTCCGGCAGGGCTGGTCCCCGACCTGGCCGCTGTCGTCGCCATCGTTCAGAATGCCGTCGTTGTCGTAGTCCGGGTCGCAGGCGTCGCCGAGGCCGTCGGAATCGGTGTCGAGCTGGTCTGGATTGGCGACATCCGGGCAGTTGTCGCAGGCGTCCGCGTGGCCGTCGGATTCGGAATCGGCCTGGTTCGGGTTCGGAGCCAGGGGACAGTTGTCGCACGCATCACCGACGCCATCCTGGTCGGCATCTTCCTGATCGGGGTTGGCATCGAAGCGACAGTTGTCGCAAACGTCGCCGACCCCGTCGCTGTCGCCATCCGCCTGGTCCTCGTTGGCATCGAGCGGGCAGTTGTCACACACATCACCCCGCGCGTCGGCGTCACTATCGGCCTGATCAGGATTGGCAAGCCCCAGGCAATTGTCGCACGCATCCCCGGCGCCGTCGACATCTTCGTCCTCCTGGAGCGGATTGTAATCAATCGGGCAATTGTCCACGCCGTCGTCATAGCCGTCATTGTCCGCATCCGTGTCGCAGGCGTCTCCTTCCCCGTCATCGTCGCTGTCTTCCTGGCCGGGGTTGGGGTCATCAGGGCAGTTGTCACACACATCGCCGACCCCGTCGCTGTCGCCATCCGCTTGATCGACATTGGCAACCAGGGGGCAGTTGTCCTCGTGGTCGCCGATGCCGTCATCGTCCGCATCCGGCATTTCGGGCACTTCGTCGGCGCCCATGTCGAAACCGGACTGCAGCGGGCGTAGGTCGCCGTCGATATCCACCGCTGGTGCCCCGGTTGCCAGGCCAACATCGATACAGTCTGACGCGTAGCTCAGGTGGTAATCGCCGCCACCGATGAAATCAGGATCCACATCGATATTCCCGGCCCCCCAGTTCAGGGTGCAGGAGGCACAAACGGACGCTTCACCTGCACCGCCGGCCACATTGCTGTAGCTTACATCGAGCGAAGATGGGTTGCCCGTAAGGGCGGCGATATAAATCTCGTTGGCACCTGTACCACTGTTGCCCCACAGGATGCTGTTGAAAAGGGTAACGCTGGACTGAAATATCTGAATACCGCCCACGCCGGTTGAAGACGTGCCCGTGTTATTGCTGATGGTGCAGTTGACGATCTCGACAGGCGCATCGCAGCCATAGAATTCCATGCCACCGCCGCTGTAGGCGCTATTGTCGGCCACGATGCAGTTGATGATGGTCACCGGATCGTTCGTGTCACAGGAGATCCCGCCGCCGCGATGATAGGAGTCCAGCTGGTTGGCATGGTTGCCCTGAATCAGGCATCCTTGGATGAGCGCCGAGCCATAGCCCACTTTAATGGCCCCGGCAAACTTATCAGACGTGTTGCCAATAAACGAACAGTTTACAATGATAGCATCCCCGCTGGTGTAGAGACCGCCACCGGTTTCAGCGGTATTGTTTTCGAAAACACAGCCTTCGATATGGGGACTGGCCGTGTAAGATACGCAGATGCCGCCGCCCCATTCGCCAATGTTGTTGGCAAATACACAGTTACGAATCGTCTGGGAGGAACCGGCACAGTTAATGGCACCTCCCGAGGCGGCAACGCCGTTTTGGATGGTGAAGCCTTCAAACACGATCCCATCGTTGTCAAATCCGAATTCTATTCCATGGCCGACGCCCTCGCAGTCGATAATGGTATATTCCGCACCGTTTTCCGACTGCAGCGTAATGCCGCCGACGGCGAAGGTCAGGTTTTTATTGCGCGCGCCCGTGTAGGTGCCATCCGCCACTTCGATGACATCACCGTTTCCAGCGTCATCGATGGCGTCTTGAATATTTGTATATTGACCGGGGACATAAAGGGTTGCGGCCCAGGACGGGACAGGCGGAAAGAGGGCAGGTAATAGAAAAAAAACGAACCCAACCGCTAACTGGGTGCATCTACGAGCAGACATGTTGTCCTCCCTGTAAAAATGGCGAACGGATTAGGCCTTTTGTACTGGTATGCAACAATGAATAAGGCCCATGGTTATCCTTTAATCGATAAAGTCCCGTCCATCAGGTTGGATGCATTTGAATTCTTTGCAAAATTTTGATAGGCATGGCAGCTCTAATTATAAGAAAGCAGTATCAGGACATGCCTTGAAACGCTCCTTGCAACTACTGTTCAGTATAGGCCAAGGTCAGTCAGCGGCACAATGGGTACCTGGTTTCCAGCGATGTCTTATTGTGGTTGGTTTACTATTGATCCTAACTTTTTAATATTATTGAATAATAATGCAATTACTGTGCCGCGATCACGGCGTTTGTCGATTTGATCCATAACTATCTGATAACTCGGTTGATATTTTGGAAAGTCAACGGTTTCGGATTTCAGGGGAGGATGAAAAAGTGACATTATTTTCATAATTTTTAGTGTATTTATTACCCAATCGGGCCCCACAAAGGACTGGTTTCGGCATGACTGCGGAACTGATTCATATGAAACAATGCTTATAATGAAGGTCCTAAAATAGCAATATTATTTTCTAATCACCGCTATCGAACCGCTAATTCGCCAGCCGGCCTTTTAGGAGGCGTTCTTGACAGACCTGCCAGATTGTATTAGATTTTGGGATTACAACAATCCACAAATTCTCCGGACTTTATTTTGGTGACTATCTACTGATTTCCCACCTTTTAGATCTTATTCCAAAGTGAGCTCCCGAGGTTTTATGCACCCAATAAAAGGAGCCCCACATGGCAGAAGGCAGCATCAAGTGGTACAGCGAAAAAAAGGGTTACGGGTTTATCGAATCGCCTGAAGATGGCGACCTGTTTGTCCACAACTCTAAGATCAAAGAATTTGGCTACTTCGGGTTTCAGGCCGGCGACCTTGTAACCTTTGAAGTAAAAGAGACCCCCCAGGGCCGGCAGGCCGTGAATGTAAGACCTGTAAAGGCCTTTTAACAACATCAAGCAACCTTAAAATTACACAGGAGTTATATATGACCCAGGCTAAAAATGGTGACACGGTTAAGGTACACTATACCGGCAAACTCAACGACGGCATGGTGTTCGATTCGTCTGCCGATCGCGATCCGCTGGAATTTGTTGTCGGAGGCGGTAATGTTATCCAGGGCTTTGATGCCGCTTTGCCCGGCATGGCCGTCGGTGATCGCAAAACCATCGAGGTGCCGCCCGAGCAGGGCTATGGTGACCGTGACGAAAAGCTGGTTGCAGATATTGCGCGCAGCCAGGTCCCCGAAAATATGGACATACAGGTGGGTGCTGCACTCACGGTGAAACATGACAACGGTCAGGTTGTCAATGTGACGGTGACCGACATGACCGATGACCATGTCACGCTGGATGCCAATCATCCCCTGGCCGGCAAAACGCTGACTTTTGATCTCCAACTGGTTGGCATAGATTAGAACCGGACCTTAAACCCCTTCAATAAACTATATTCGAAACAGTTAAAGGGCGCGGTTTTCCTCGCCCTTCACCTGCTTTCAGCCCTCCCCAGAACCCCTGGCCTTTTAGACAACCCACTTGCTGTTTGGATCAATACGACGGGGACGATTCATGAACCCTGCCCATGCCGTTACGGGCTAACGCTCATATTTAAATTGACAATTAAACCAAAACCTAATTTAAATAAAAATGACATTCTCAGCGTTCACTCAATTGGAATTCTTCCAACTCATCCAAACAGCAGGAGGTGCTTATGGCAGAGGAAATCAAACCGGGGTGCGCACGCCCCACAGGCGGGCCGGTCGGCGAACCGGTCAATGAAGAAACTGTCGACGCAATTATCCAAGAACCGCAAAAGGAGGTGAAGTCAATGATACAGGTTGGGAAAAAAGCCCCGGATTTCACGGCGCCCGGATACTTCAACGGGCAGTTTATCAATATTTCGCTTTCGGAAAAGCTCGGCAAATGGACCCTGCTTTGTTTCTACCCGGGCGATTTCACCTTTGTCTGAGCGACCGAAATTTCTGCAGTTGCAGCAAAATATCCTGAATTTCAAAAACTCGGTGTGGAAGTCATGTCCATGAGTATCGACAGCATGTTCGTTCATAAGATGTGGGTAGATCACGAACTATCGAAAATGGTTGAAGGCGGCATCCCGTTTCCAATGCTGTCCGATGCAGGCGGACGCGTGGGCCGCGTTTACGGTATTTACGACGAAGATGCCGGCGTTGAAACCCGGGGTCGCTTTATCATCGACCCCGATGGAATCGTTCAGGGCTATGAAGTCCTGACGCCGCCGGTCGGCAGAAACGTCAATGAATCCCTGCGGCAGGTCCAGGCGTTTCAGTTGGTCCGCGAATCCAAGGGCGCCCAAGCCACGCCTTCGGGCTGGAAGCCGGGCAAGATGACCCTCAACCCGGGCGTCGACCTGGTCGGCAAGGTGTGGGAAGTCTGGAAAACCGACATGGCGTTCGATTAAATTTTAATTCCCCGCTGTGAAACGGCTGAGCGCTTCGATAGCGTCTCAGCCGTTTTCCCGTGAAAGTCTTTGCCCACGGGATGAATTAAAATGTGGAATAAAATTGTTTCACGATTTTCAGATTGAAACGGCCCAAAACGTGGGCGCAAGGACTGCGGACGAAACGAAATTACAGGCGGATTTCAACCTTACCCGCTAAATAGCGTTTGACGTTTTTTATGGGAACTTCACGACGGTGAAAGATGCCGGCCGCAAGGGCGGATTCGGCTTGGGTTTTTGCAAACACTTCATAAAAGTGTTCTTCACATCCGGCACCGCTGGAAGCGATGACCGGAATGGACACCGCCGCCTTGACCGCGTTGATCAATTCCAGGTCAAAGCCCATGTTGGTCCCGTCCCGGTCGATGCAGTTCAGCAGGATTTCTCCGGCCCCCAATTTTTCACACGCCTGCGCCAAGGTCACAGCGTCCAGGTCGCGACCCTCTCGTCCGCCTTTGATGGTGCATTGATACCAGCAGTATTTTTCGCCCTGGGGACCGGGCCGTTCGGTTGCAATGACCTGGTGCGGCACGGCATCCGGTGCGGAGACATACACCCGCCGGGGGTCGATGGAGATGACGACAGCCTGGTTGCCATACACGTGGGATATTTGTTCAATCGAGCTTTGCCCGCTGGGTCGGCCGGCCTTAAGATAGTCCTCCACAATCAGGACCGCATCGCTGCCAATGGATATCTTGTCGGCCCCGGATCGGAAATATTCAGCGGCAACCGCCAGAGCGGTGTAGTGCCGGCCATTTTTATCCGTGTAATCCCGAATTCCCCCCCCGATCGTCAACGGCACAAATACATTCCTGGACGTCTGTTTGAGCACTTCGATCATGGGCATGTCTTCCAAAGGAAAATCCCTGAATCCGGTGATATTGAGAAAAGTGATCTCATCGGCCCCTTCTTCGAAGTAGCGTCTGGCCAGATCGACCGGTTGGCCCAGATTGCGAACGTTGCCCTTTTCGCGCACATCGTACTGATCGCCTTTGGTGACGACCAGATCGCCCTGGTCGTTGGAGCGCACGTCCAGACAGGCGATGACCCGTTTGGAAAGCCGGGTAACAGTGTCCGTTTTGGCAGGCAGGGTCGCCTCAATGGTTGGGCTCATAAAATTCTTCAAAACTGCCAGGCCGGCGGCACCGCTTTTTTCCGGGTGGAACTGGGTTGCCATGATGTTGCCTTTTTGGACACTGCTGACGAAATCGATGCCGTAGTCCGTGGTTGTCAAAATGAGCGCATCTTGATCCGGCACCAGATAATAGGAGTGTACGAAATAAAATTTCTCGTTGCCCGCCAGGCCATTGAACAGCCGGGACGGCTGTCGGGGTTTGATACCGTTCCACCCGATATGGGGAACCGCCAGATCGATTTCAAAGCGTTTGACCAAGCCGGGCAGAATGCCCAGCCCTCGTTGACCCGGAGTTTCCTCGCTACCGTCGAACAAGGCTTGCATGCCCAGACAGATGCCCAAGAACGGCCGGCCGGTTTCCAGGAAAGCCTTCAGGGGTTCAAGGTAATTTTTCTGGTTTAAAATCGTCATCATACTGCCGAAACTGCCCACGCCGGGAAAGACCAGTTTGGCAGCGGACCTGATATCATCGGCCCTGGTGGCGACCTTGACACGCTCGCCCAGTTTTTCGATGGCGTTGATGACGCTGCGCACATTGCCTGCACCGTAGTCGAGTAACGTAATCATTGCATAAATCCTTACCTTCCCCTTAAAAGGCTTTTCTTTTAACCCACTATTTTTTATGACACAACAAGATTATAAAAATAAAATCATTTTATGATTTAATGAGGCGCGATAAAGTCGCTTCAAGGCACAAGCGTATTTGCATCCTGCCACTGAACCTGTTAGGAGATTACCACATCAGGGGTAATAATGGATTTAACTTCTTATCGCGCTATTTTTTCTTCAGACTGGAACGAGTGCCTGGCACCGTGCGGGCCGTTCGATTGTGTTGCCTTCAACTATCCGCAGCTTGAAGAAAATCTGACAGATGTGTTCCGGAAATACACCAGCAACCGGATATCCCTCGGCAAGGCTGTTACACTGATCGATGCCATGCTGCCGGAGGCGATTACCACGGATCAGATCGATGCGTATCTTGACCGTGCATTTGTTGTGTATCATGGGGTCCCGGAGCTGATTGACTGGTGTGCCCGGCATGCGGTCCTCTTCATGATCAATACCACCGGCATGATCGGCTATTTTCAACGGGTGTTCGCCAAGCAGCTGCTGCCGGTCGTTCCCGTGTTGTCGGCGTGTCCGATGGTCCGATTTGAGCCCGCGTCCAGCGATCCGCCGTATATCCACGACCTTCTGGAGACGCCCGACAAGGGCCGCAACACGGCCGCAGTGCAGCAAAACCTCGGGATTCCTTCAGAC
>Ga0180435_10006439_pt1 | contig 11249 bp, 4 predicted proteins | sample SS_ome_3_FD_132467 | JGI IMG/M metagenome (GOLD analysis project Ga0180435, IMG submission 132467) | Hypersaline lake sediment archaeal communities from the Salton Sea, California, USA - SS_3_S_1 metaG | ecosystem: Environmental > Aquatic > Non-marine Saline and Alkaline > Hypersaline > Sediment...
CGACGCGGAACTGCTGGCGGCGGTTAAACGCCTCTGGGCCAGCGCGACCGGGCGAAAGATGTACGTGACCGGCGCCGTCGGGTCGATCGGGCGCGGGGAGTCTTTCGGAAACGATTACCAACTGCCCAACGGAACCGCGTACGCTGAAACCTGCGCGGGGATCGGACTGGCGTACTTCGCCCACCGTATGTGGCGGATCACCCCCGACGCCGAGTACATCGACGTGCTTGAACGGGCGATCTACAACGAAGTGCTAGGAGGGGTGGGGTTGAAGGGCGACACGTTCTTCTATCCCAACAAACTGCTGTTGACGGGTCGGCCGGGCTGGGGCGCCATGCGTCGAACCTGGTACCGCTGCGCGTGCTGCCCGTCGAATATCTGCCGATTCATCCCGGTAGTAGCTGGCTACATGTACGGGCATCTCGGAAGCGAGTTGTACGTCAACTCATTTATCCCCGGACAGGCCTCCGTCAAGACCGACTCACAGACCGTAACGCTCAAACAGGAGACAAACTACCCGTGGTCCGGCGCCGTTAAGATCACCGTAAACCCCGCCAAGGCCGCTGAATTCACCATAAACGTGCGAATACCCGGATGGGCGAGGAACCAACCTTTTCCGGGCGATCTCTATCGCTACGCCGATCGGACGATCGATCCTCCGGTCGGCTTGAAGGTCAACGGGAAGACTGTGCCCGTCGAACTCGAACGCGGCTACGCGCAGCTCAAGCGGACCTGGTCCACCGGCGACACTATCGCGCTGGAGCTGCCCATGCCCGTCCGCCGCATCCTGGCGCATGAGAAAGTCATCAACAACGCCTATCGCGTTACCCTTCAGCGAGGCCCGATTGTCTACTGCGCCGAATGGCCCGACAACGAAGGAAAGCTGCTGGGCATCGTGCTGGATGATGATATCGTGCTGAAACCGGAGCATCGCAAGGATATGCTGGGTGGTGTGACGGTGCTCACCGCGACGCTGAAGAACGGCAAGAAGTTCACGGCCATTCCGTTTTACGCCCGGGCGAACCGCGGAAGGGGCGAGATGAACGTCTGGATCGCCCGCAACGCCGCCACAGCCAAACGGATATCGACCGGTCCTTTACCGCATGACTGGGAATCGATGGGCGCACTGAAGGCGTCGCACGTGTACCCGCCGGACAGGTTGCAGGCCCTGAACGATAACAAAATTCCCAAAAACTCATCTGATCCGAGCGTGGGACATTTTTCGTGGGAGTATCACACCGGAACGGTCGAATGGGTCCAGAAGACCTATCCCAGGCCGACTAAGCTATCGTCTGTCGAGGTCTACTGGTTTGACCAGTCGCCCAAAGGGCCCTGCCGCGCGCCAAAGTCCTGGCGAGTGGTCTACCGGGCCGAAAACAAGTGGAAAACAGTTGAACCAACCGGTCCATACGGTCTGGAACTCGACAAGTTCAACAAGGTCAGGTTCAAGGAAATCACGACTTCCCTCATTCGCGTCGAGGCGACCCTGCGGAAAGGCTTCTCGGGCGGAATCCTGGAAATGCGCATCAAGTGATCGGTGCTACTTCAGGGTCAATCCCCTCACGCCCATCTGGTATATGGCGCCGATCTCCCTGGCGTCCAGGGCGCGATTGAAGATCGCCAACTCGTCCATCAGCCCCTGGTAGCTGCTGACGTACCCCGTGCCTATCAGCAGCGGATACTTGGAAGCGGCTGCGGGATACTTCAACGTTCTGGACGAGACCGGTTTTCCGTCTTTGTACCAGGTGACTTTCCCGGTCTTTGTATCGCGGACGCTGGCGACGTGGGCCCACTGCCCGGGCTTCACAGGCTTGGTCATTGCGTAGCCGGTATACGGGCTGGCGTTCTTCCCCGACGATCCGCACCAGTAATTTATCGCACCGTGTGTCTCGAGTGTCCAGGTTCCCTCACCACCGTAGGCCTTGTTTATCGGGTTCTGCCTGTTGGTGAGGTTGGCTGGGTTGAGCCACATGCAGATAGTCTGCCCGCCGGTGATCTGAAGGGCCTTGGGATTCCCGAAGTCGATGTGCGTATTACCGGTGAATTTCATCGCTCGTCCGGCCTTCCCGGCAGTCAGAATCCCTCCGGTCAGCAGGCCTCGATGGCGTTTTCGGCTGGCGTCGACGATATAGACTTTCAGACCGCTGGCGGTCAAGGTCGTCTTCTCGAAAGTAAGAACCAGCACCGCTCCTTCGGGCAGCAGGCTTCCTCCAAATTTCCTTCTGTCGGTCACCGCCTCGATCAACGCATCCGACATTTTTTTGCGGTCGGCGTCGGGTTTTACGTGGAGATCGAGACAGCGTTCCAGGTATCCGATCGTGCGGTTCAGGGCCACGATTTTGCGGGTCTTCAGGGTCGACTTTCCGGCAAGGGACCGATACCACTTTGCCAGTTCCAGGCAGTTCGGCTCGGTGAGTTCATCCATACTTTTTGCGGCCAGGGGTATGTACGTGCGAAGCATTTCGTCACCGTCTTCGGTCAGAAACTTCGCGGCTTGCGCGGGCGAATCGTGCTCCAGCAGGCAGATATCGATGACCTTGTTGCGCGTGGTGTCATTGTCGGGATTTGCCTTGAGGCTCTTCTTGAGCGATTCGAAGCGTTCGGCCTGTCTCATGCTGATAGTGACGTCTCGAATTCTCCCGGCGATTTCGGTTCGATCGTCGAGTTTCAGAGCCGTGGCGGTTCGCATCGCGGCGCTGTAGAACTTCAGGGATGCTTTCCAGTGGTTTTTTTCGGCGTTTGTGTCGGCGAGATTCCGCAGCATTGCGACCAGGCGAGTTCCGACGACGGTCCTTTCAGCCGGTTTGCTTCTGACGTATATCAGGCGGTAGACTGCGACGCGTTTCTCGGCCCATTCTTCGCTGTTTTGGGGCTCGATTCGGATGAGCATCTCCAGTGCATGGAGAGCCTCTTCCTGTCCGGCGGCGGTTTTGATACCGTATTCGTAGGCCTTGCGGCAGAACATCGCCTGGGTCTCGGGCGCGTCGTCGAGTGAAACCGCCGCCCGCATCAGATTCGCCGCGGCTTCGGTGTTGGTCTTGGATGCCGCGAGGATATTCTTGAGGAGTTGGGCGCCTTCCTGGTCGGCGTCCGCTGCGGCGCCCGAGAAGACGCAGATCGCCAGTATTCCCACCGCTGCAGCGGATCGGAATGTCCGTTGACGGAAGTCCGGGCGGGGCGTTTGCCGCGTGCTTTTCATGATCCGCTCTTTGCTCCTTTCCGGATGATTCTACCCTGTCTCAAAGCGAAATCAACGCAGTTTTTGGCGGAAGCCGTTCACCGCGGCGAGGCGATCAGTTTTTCTCGTTGACGTGATAGACCCGCTCGATGATCTCGCAGATCGCCGGGTCGTAGTCGCGCAGCTCGGCTCGCAGGAACGGGTAAAAGTCGTTTACGCCGAAGTAAGCCTCGCAGTTTTCAGCGAAGTACTCCTGCATTCGTGTGGCGGCGTAGGCCTGGACGTACTTTCCCCGCCCGCGTTTGGTGTGCAGCACCTTCTGGTAGAGTCCCTTCGCCAGGGCGCTGTTGTAGGCCTCGATGATGGCCCTGTTGTCTTTGGCGCTGACTTCGCGGTCGTGGTATCCGTGCGCCAGTTCGTGCAGCAGCACCCACGGTCCGGTCGGGCGGGTTCTACGTAGAATGGCGATGTTGGTTATCTGCACGCTGTGGGTCATCTCGGCGGGGCGGTTATGAGAGACCACCCAATTCCTGGACCAGTGGTATTCGGCCCGGTGCCTGCCCGGGCTGATCCATATCGGTATCTTCCGCAGCTTGGCGACCGCTTTTTCAGGGACGAGTGTTTCGACGTGTCCGAGTTGTATATCCACGTTTTTCATGGCGTTTTCGAGCACTTTCTTGTCGCCGACGACGTATTCCTTGTGTACGTGGATCGACCATCCTCTCACTTTGAAAACTTTGTAGTCGTCGGCGGTGTGCGGTGCGGGTTTCGCCGCGATTGTGTGCTTGTCGCGCAGGCGTTTCCAGTAGTCTTTCCAATATCTGTCGTAGTAGTCGTAAGCCGCGACCTTGATATGCTCGGGCTCTACGACCCTGGGCGCCTTCTTTGGATCGTAACCCTTCAGGTGCCCCTTGCCCGCTCGCACTCGCGGTGAGATGAAGCGCCATTTCGAATCGCCAAGCACGTCGGCGCACAGTTTGGCGAGGAGCGGATCGTAAGTCTTGAGTTGCCTGCGGGTGTGAATGTGGTTGTGATCGTGGTCCATTGTGCGATTGGTGTCGTACCAGTCCTGGACGGCTTCAGCCCAGTATTCCGAGCGGTTCTTTCCCGCGTAGCACTGCTTGGCGCCGCCGAATACGATTCGCACCTTGTCTTTTGCGGTGACCTTTACTTTCGAGTTAGCGGGTTTTCCGTTGACGATGATATCGCCGCCGTCGAGACATTTTTTTATCAGTTCGGGCGACTCGCCGGGGAACGATTTCACCAGGGCATTTAGCAGGCTGACGGGTGTGGTGCTCTTGACCCGGCGGAAGCGCTGGGCGGCGTATCCGTCATTCCAGAGACCCTTGTCTTTGGCCTGCTTGAACGTTTCAGTCAGGCGGTTTTGCAGTTCCCTGTCGAAGCCAGCCTGGTGGATGACGTGTCCGAACTCGTGAATGAGAATGCTCTCGAGCCTCATTCCGCCTTCGTATTCCATCACGTCTTCTTCGGCGAACACGACGGTGGGGCGCCCGCCTTTCCAACTGAGGAACCCTCGGGACCGCCAGTTGTAATAGTCAAGCTCCTTTCCGGTCTTTTTGCTGGCGTACTGCGGAAGGTCGGAGGTCATTTCTTTGTGGCCGATGATAATGCAGAGGACTTTTCGATCGCGGATGCGCTGGGCGATCTTTCGATCGATGCTCTTGACGATCGTGTCGAACAGGTATGCCGCCTCGCGGTGCGTGTAGTCGGACACGCCGTTGGAGGTGGCGATGAGGATGTTCTGCACCATCGTGCATTTTTTGTAGAATTTGGTGTCGAGTTTGTATTCGGCGGCCTGGGCGGCGGTAGGGCGGGCGATCTTGTATTCAGCGGCGGGCGCGGCGGGCGCAACAGTCATTATTCCCCATATCGTGCAGGCGGCAAGATAAGTTTTCATCTGAGATTCTCCAGATCGTCAATGTTATCGTCGAGGGTTGCCCTCCCACAAGTCGGCGACAAGTGCGTAGCCCGCGGCGTCCTGGTCCTTCAGTTCGCAGCGGATAAACGGGTAGCGGTCGTTGACCAGGAAGTAGCTTTCCATCAGTTCGGCGAAGTACTGTTTTTCGCCGCTCATCGCCGGGTGCGGGAGGCGCTTCCCGTCGAATCTCAGCACCGACTTGTACTTTCCGCCCTTCTTGGCCTGACTGTAAGCGGCGCGGATTTTCTTTCCCAGCGCCGAATCCTTCTTCGCCGCGTAACGGTCGTAATACGCCCTGGCCACCTCGCCGAGCAGGTCGGACTGCTCCAGCAGGGCCCATTTCATCATAAGCCGCGGGTCGCGGACTTCCACGCCCTGGAACTTGTCGGGATTAGAACCCTCGCTGCGCAGTTTCTCGCGGCTGCCGCAGTATCGGACGTAAGGCCCGTCGGCGCCGATCTCCAGCCATATCGGTACCAGGTGTAACTGCTCTCGCCCCTGGGGGGAAATAAAGTGATCGATCATATGCAGTTTGTAGGTCAGCAGTTTGACCATGGTTCTGCTCAGTCCGCTCTGGGCGGCCAGGGCGGGGTTGACGTATACGGTCCACCCCTTGATGTCTCGCTTGTCGTATTCTTTGGTGGGTGTGAATTTCTTCGCGGTTTTCGCGACGGTGGGGGGCTTGGCCTGGTAGTCCGCGAGTTCCGCCTCGAGATTGACGATCTGTTTGGGATCTACGCCCCAATAGCGTTCGAGCAGGCGGGCCATCTTCGGATCGTGTTTGCGCAGTTCCGCCCGGACGAACGGGTAAATATCGTTGACGGCGAAATAGGCTTCGCTGCTCTCGGACCAGTATTCCATGCGATTGGTGCGGGCGTAATGCGAACCTTTCCGGCCGTGCCAGATCTGCACCTTCTCGTAGGTTCCGGTCTTCATCATGCGCTCGTAATTGGCCTGGCATTCATCGTTACCGTAGCGGCGCCCCTTGCCGGTGAAGTGGTAGTCGTACCCGTGCGCCATTTCGTGAAATATGACGAACGGATGGCGGTAGCTGTCGCGGTAATGAGACCTGACGCTGAGGGACATCATCGATCGCGGGTCTCGGGGAGGCGTGTATCCGCGGGCGGTCAACCAGTTGCGGCTGGGATGGTAAGACAGGCCCACACGCTCGGAGTACTCCATCCAGATCGGCGTGTTCTCCTGCATGTTGCTTACGGCCGCCGGCGGGACAACCAGTTTGATCTGGTAGAGTTCCCACCGCAGATGCTCCAGCGTTTGGGCGAGCTGCTCGGGGTGCTGCCCGCGAACGTCGCGATTTATGTAAACGGTCCAGCCCTCGATGTTGCGGACCTCGAAGCGGTCCGCGACGCCGGCCCGGGTGGTCGCCTTCTTAGGGTCCGCGGCGCACGAGTTACCCCAACCCATCCATGCAAGTGCGACGATCGTAAATACACACAGCTTCTTTCGAGTCATGTCTGCAAAGTCTCCTGGCCCACCATTAACCCCAGGCCCATTGTAGCGGTTCTTGTAAGACTAATCATTAGTCTCTTGTTGCTTTTCCGACCGCCAGCAATCGTTAACCAGTTTGAATACAACCGGTTTCTCCCGTCCGATACTGACTTGAACGCGCTTCTCGCCGCGGGTCACGTGAACTTTCGGCTTCGAAGCGTTCTTGGCCAGAGGCGTGCAGATGGTGATCATGGGCCTGTCCGAATCGGTGGTGTATCGGCACGTAACCGGATGCCACTTGACCCCGGTCCTGGCGTAGACCCACCAGTCTTTGCTGAACTTGCGCAGCCCGCCTGAGACCAGTTTTGTCGGCGGTCCGTCAACAGTGATTAACATATCGCTCCGGGCGCCGATGATCCTGCATTGCACGCCGCCGGGGTCCAGCCTTACGGGGAATCCGCACTGGTATTGTGCGGTCGCTTTCCTGTAAGCCGGCGGGACGGAAATGTCGTCGAGCCATACAACCGCCTCGTCGGCGACCTGGACGATGACCCGGCGGACCGATCCGGCGCGGGGTGTGTTTTCAGTCTCGCGGATCGGGACATACGCCCTGCTTGAGTCGACGGTCATACCCCGCCTGTCGCCGGTTTCCCACATGTTCGAAAGCTTCGCCTCGGCGCGCGCGTCCCAGGATTTTCTCCGGACGTACTGGCCCAGGAGAGGCAGCGTGTGGTCGGTTGCGGCGCCCTCGAAGTATCCCGGATCGATCAGGAAATTCTCGCCGCGAGCGTAGACCACCACGGAGCCCTGGTCCTCGTTGGCGTGGTGGGTCGACTTCTCGCCCTTACCCTTAACGCCCGTTACGAGTGCCGGGACCACCGCGCCGTCGCTGCGGAGGATGCCCTCCTGGATCGATCTGACGGTGTGAAGCGTCGGAAGCGGGGGGAACTGCTTCGGCGCGGGTTTCAGATCGCGTCCGAGGAAGGCGCTGACGCTGAACTGACCGCGAATCTGTTCGCCGAAAGCGTTTCCCGACGAGAACGATCCGGCCATGTGGTCCGACACCGTTCGCAGGAAAGGAAGGTCGTTTGCGCCGCCCGAATGGGCGCAGATCAACATACCGTTAAGCCACGGCTGCGTGTCGTTAAAGCAGAGGAACTTACCGTCTCCCGCCAGCATGAGCTTGAGATAGTTACCCGCGTTGCGCATCTTCGGCGATGTCAGCAGACCGCGATCGTTGCCGGTGGTTTGCTTCAGCGCGTAACCGAACCAGATCGGGTACGACATCCCGTAGTTCCAGTACATGTTCCCCTCGATGCATCCACCGTCGTCGGCTACGCCGATATACTTGTGCCGGATCGTTTCGATCGCAGCCTCGATCGCCCTGGTCGAATCCTCGGGCCGATATTTTCGCAGCACGAGCGCGACAACTCCATTCAATCCGTTTCCGACGCCAATGGTGTTGCTCGGATTGCTGCAGTACCACCAATCCCGGGCCTTCAGGCGTCCGAGGTAGTAGTCCAGCCCGCGATTCAGCATTCGGAGGATGCGGGTCTTCCTCTTGTCGTCAAGTTCGTTGTAGATGCAGTCGTAGGCTGTGGCAATCGCTTCGAGGTTGTGCCCGTTGAACTCGTCTATGCTCAGGAATTGACGCATCCGCCCCGGCCAGCCGGACTGCCTGACGTTGAGATCGTCGCAGACGGTGGTTATACGATCGATGGCCCGAAGCAGGCGAGGGCGATACGCCTTGTCTTCGGTCAGGACGTAAGCCCAGGTAAGGGCGGTCAGGCCCGATGACCATGCGGGCGGAGAGCCCTGGAATACTTTTTCAACAGCTTGTTTGCCCGCGGCGTCGAGAACGAGTTTGCGATAGTCAACCATCATGGGATGGTTGAATTTCTTTCGCAGCGCCACGAGGGTCTTTGGCGTGAAGAATACCGAAGGGTGCTTTGCTGCGTCGGGCTTCTTTAGAATCCAGTGAGGCGGCGGGTCGATATTCAGACCGGACGGGGTGAACTTTTCGTCAGCCTCCAGTCCGCGAGCTTCCAGGAGTGTGATCTTTCCTTTGAAGGCTACCTTGGCCGACGGGAGGCGTTTGGCCGTCGAGGCTTCGTTTGTCGTGCGAAAAGACAGCGTGGTAAGCGGTTTGCCCGCGAAATCTTCAGGAAGCGTGTACTTTCCGGTCCACCAGGGATTCCGGGGCCTGGCGCCGTGGAATACCGCGAAGCGGACGACGTTCGCGGAGTCCCGCCAGATGGTGAAACGCAGGGTGGTCCCTGAAACATCCTTTCCGGGCCACCTTATGCTGTAGTCGTGTCCCCCGGCGCCCCCCATTGACAGATCGAATCGATTCGCCATCCTCCTGTCGCGAAAACCCCAGACCCCGGGGCGCTTCTGGTAAGGGCGGTATACGCCCTGTCTTGTCACGCTGCATCGTACGCCCTGCTGCAAGACCGCCGTCACCAGCGCGAAATCGTTTTCCGTCATCGCATCGATGCTGCACGTCGAGATCGCCATTACCACGCCTGAATTGCGCCAACTCGCCAGGCGCCCTTTGCTTATCGTAACCTCCCAGGAGACCGCCATCGGTCCGGTCTTCAGCGGAAACGGAAGCTCGATGGTTGCGAACCCGGCGCCCGAATCGAAGCAGAGAAGACGGTTTTTCCCGCTTTGGATAAACGAGAATGCTTCGGTTTTGGTCTTGTCGGGCGCGGTCCATTTGTCATCGAGCAGCGACTGGCGCACAGCCGCCGGGGCGGCGCGAATCGAAAGAAGCAACATAATCGCGATACACACTGCGCGTTTCATAGTCCGTGCTCTTGCGACAGCGGCGATCGAAGCGTCTTGGTGTCGGGTCTATCGCTTGTCGTCCGGGATCGGCTGGATTCCGATCGCCGAGTCCCATGTGGGCTTGGGACGGAAGTTGGGGTGGTCCTTGTGGGCCAGTCCCTTTCGTCCGTAGTAGGAACCGTAATACTGGGCGTTTGTGTCGATGAAATTCGTGATCTTCAGCACCTCGACGGGTGTGAGTTTCAGATCCTTGTGAGCTTCGAGATCTTTCTTGATGCGGTTGGGCCTTTCGCCGGGGGGTGTCAGTTCGCCCTTGGTGACGATCATCGCCAGGATGCTGTTATAGGAGCCGATAGCCTTGGCTGGTAGATAATGGGCGTTGCCCGTTTTCGGGCGGATCTCGCGGATGAGGGGCATGACGCCCCTCGATACGAGCGATTCGTACGCCACGTTGAACGTGTCGGTCAGCTTATTGCTGAAATCGGGGCGCCCCTTTTCCTTCTTCTCGTTGTGACACTTGATGCAGTGCTTGTCGAGAACCGGCTGCACGTCGGTCACGAAATCCAGGGGGCGATTGCCCTGTTTCTCGCCCAATTGCGGGCCCGGCGCCGAAGGGGGGCGCTTCAACGCCGCCAGCTTGGGAGAAAGCTCGGGACTTTCGTTGGGCCTCTCGTGACATCCTATGCACGCGCGGACCTCGCCGGGCATGTAATTGACGTAAGTTCGCTCGGTCTGGATCGCGCGGTAGTTCTTGTCCAGGGCCTGGAAGAAGATGTTCTTGTAGGCCGGGACGGTGAAGTTGGCCGAACCGTCCGCCTCGACCGGAACGACTCCGTATTGGGCTTTCACAGCCAGGTGCGTCGCGCCGACGGCGGAATGAGCCTGTTCGGGCGCTCTTTCCTTCCAGAATCTCCTGGCCGACCAGGGGCGCGAAACCTGTTCCAGCACGCGGATGAACCTGACCTGTCCGTGCTTGACGTCCTCCATACCGTGATATACGTTGGTGACGATGCAGACCGCCAGGCCCTTTTTGGCCATTGATTCATCGATGGTCGTCATCTTCATGTCAGGGCGTTTGCGCTTGATCAGCGGATAGGGCATGAAGCAGGAAATCTCTTTATCGCGGTGAATCAACCATGTCTTTCCACGTTCGTCCAGCAGGTACAGGGCGTATCCCTTCGGGTCGTTGTGCATTGGGCCTTTGGGCTTCTGCGACACGAGGAAGTATTTTTTCGACAGCGGATATGGATCGGTCAGCAGCACCTCGGTGCATCTCTTGTATCGCCCCTGGGTTCTGCGCTGCCAGTCGGATTCGGAGCTGTCGCGGTGATGCCATCCGCCCTCGCTGCGGACGTCGACGAACGGGGTCATGTAGGTCATCGGAGCGTACGTTCGGATGTCTTTTTTCGTGTCGAGTCGCACAATCGAACCGTAGTTTCCCTGCGGGTAGTGGGGTCCGGCCAGTATGACGTACTGATTGTTCGATCCGGGGATTGCGCGGGGGTAGTTCATCGTCGGCGGCAGCGCGATGTCGTTACCGTAGACCTCCGCCGATGCAGTCCCGTCGGGTCGCATCGACCAGATACACTTTACTGTCGATGCGCCCTTGTCGACGTATTCCCAGCGGGAGTAGATTATCCGCCCGTCCGGTGTGATCGACGGGGCCTGTTCGCTGACGGCGCTGTTCGACAGCACGCGCAGACCGCTTCCGTCGGGTTTCATTCTGTATAGGACCGTCGTCGAGAATATGTCGGGCGGGTCACACAGGACACCGTACTGGCAGCGGGTCGAGATGAAACAGATATCACCGTCGGGCAGGTAGCATGGATGCATGTCGTCGGTGCCGTGGTGATATCCTTTGCGGTATTTCTTGACGATCTCCGCCTCGTTGGA
>Ga0180435_10006440_pt1 | contig 11249 bp, 9 predicted proteins | sample SS_ome_3_FD_132467 | JGI IMG/M metagenome (GOLD analysis project Ga0180435, IMG submission 132467) | Hypersaline lake sediment archaeal communities from the Salton Sea, California, USA - SS_3_S_1 metaG | ecosystem: Environmental > Aquatic > Non-marine Saline and Alkaline > Hypersaline > Sediment...
GCCGAGGTGGGACGGGTCGTAGTTGAAGCCGAAGGCCGGGTGGCCGCCGAGGGCCTCGATCGCGCGCTCCGCGGAGGCGATGTCGAAGGCGATCTCGGTGGGGTGCACCTCGAGGCCGAAGCGCACGCCGGCCTCGGCGTAGGCGTCGAGGATGGGGGTGAAGCGGCGGGCGAAGTCGTCGAAGCCGGCTTGCCAGTACGCCTGGGAGGTGGGCGGGAAGGCGTAGAGCGCGTGCCACACCGACGAGCCGGTGAAGCCGTTGACGACCTTCAGGCCGAGCTTGGCGGCGGCCTTGCCGGTGGCGATCATCTCCTCGGCGGCGCGCTGGCGCACGCCCTCGGGATCGCCGTCGCCCCACACGTGGGGCGGGAGGATGCTCTCGTGGCGCTCGTCGATCGGGTCGCACACGGCCTGGCCGGCGAGGTGGTTGCTGATGGCGAAGAGCTTCAGGTCACTGCTCGCCAGCAGCTCGAGGCGGCCCTCGGCGTAGCCGGGCTCGTCGAGCACCTTGTGCACGTCGAGGTGGTCGCCCCAGCAGGCGAGCTCGAGGCCGTCGTAGCCCATCTCCTTGGCAAGGGGGGCGAGTTCGGCGAGGGGGAGGTCGGCCCATTGGCCGGTGAACAGGGTGACGGGGCGGGGCATGGGGCCTCCAGGGGTGGCCGCGCGGGTCCGCGCGTGGCGCGCGTGGCGCGGGTCCGCGCGTGGCGCGGGTCCGCGCGTGGCGCGGTGCGGTGCAGGGCTCGGAACGGGCACGGGGCGGCCGCGGGGCCCGGAGGGCCGGCGGCCGCCCCGCCTCACTGCTGTTTCAGGCGCTCAGAAGGGGCTGTCGGGGAAGTAGTAGTCCGCAGCGTTCTCCTGCGTGATGAGCGGGCTGTCGAGGATGTAGCGGCCGAGGATGGGGACGTCGGAGACGAACTTCAGGGCGGTGACTTCCATGGCGGTGGCGATCATCGCCGGCGGGTACAGCACGTCGACGGGGATCAGCGGGTCGCCGTCCATGACGCCCTTGACGATCTCCTTCATGCCGGCGCCGCCCACGACGAACAGTTCGTCGTCGCGTCCGGCCTGGCGCAGCGCCTCGACCACGCCGAGGGCGATGTCGTCGTCCTGCGCCCACACCGCGTCGATCTCCGGGAAGCGGGTGAGGAAGTCCTGCATGACTTCGAAGCCGTCGTCGCGGTTCCAGTTGGCGTACTGGCTGTCGAGCACCTCGATGTCGGTGGGCTCGACGAGCGCCATGAAGGCGTCGTAGCGCTCGTTGTCGATGGCGGTGGGGATGCCGCGCAGTACGACGATCTTGCCCTGACCGCCGAGGCGCTCGATGATGTACTCGGCCGACACCTCGCCGAGGGCCGTGTTGTTGCCGGCGACGTAGACGTCCTCGATGCCGGGCCGCGACAGGCCGCGGTCGACGACCGTGACGAAGATGCCGCGGTCCTTGACGCTGGCGACCGGCTCGGTGAGCGGGTCGGACTCGAACGGCAGGATCACGAGGGCGTCGATCTGGTTGATCGCGATGAGGTCCTCGATGTCGTCCGCTTGCTCCCCGGGGCTGCCGGCGGTGTTGATGACGAAGTCCAGGTTCGGGTAGGCGGCCTCCAGGCGGACTTCGGCCTGGGCGGCCCACCAGTTCACGCCGCCGGTCCAGCCGTGGGTGGCTGCCGGGATCGAGACGCCGATCACGTAGTTCTGGGCGAAGGCGACGCCGAACGCCAGGGCGGCGACGACGGCGAGCATGCGGAAGGAGCGGTTCATGGGGCCTCCAGGAGGGGGTGAGGGCGGGGGGTCGGGGCCATGGCGCGGGGGCGTCGCGGCCCGCGGTCGGGCAGGGTGCTCGTCGCGATGCGTCGGGTCGGCCTCCTCTCAGCGGCCCTGCCGGCCGCGCTGCAGGAACACGGCGCCGATGATGATGAGGCCTTGCACGGTGCCGTTGAGGTACTCGCTGATCGCGCTCGTCAGGTTGAGCACGTTGCCGATGAGGGACAGCAGGATGGCGCCGACGACGGTGCCCCAGATGTGGCCCGAGCCGCCCTTGAGGGCCGTGCCCCCGATGATGACGGCGGCGATCGCCTCGAGCTCCCACAGGATGCCGGTCGAGGCGGAGGCAGAGCCGAGGCGGGGCACGTAGAGCACGACCGCGATCGCCACGCACAGGCCCTGGATGACGTACGTCAGGGTGCGGACGCGCGCGACGCGGATGGCGGCGTAGCGGGCGACCTCCTGGTTGGAGCCGATCGCCCGCACGTAGCGGCCGAAGCGCGTGCGGTGGAGCAGGACCGCGCCCAGGATGGCGACGACGGCGAACGCCCAGACGGGGATGGGAATCCCCAGGAAGGAGCCGTAGAAGACGGGGCGGTAGACGCCGCGCAGCGCGAAGTCGAGCGAGATCGTGCCGCCGTCGGCGAGGTAGGTGACCAGCGAGCGGAAGATGCCCAGCGTCCCGAGCGTGACGATGAACGGCTCGATGCGGCCGCGGGTGATCGCCAGGCCGTTGGCGGCGCCCGCCAGCAGGCCCGAGCCGAGCACGAGGCCGACACCGACCAGCACCACCCCGACGGGGGACAGGGTGCCGTCGTGGAGCGCGTTCATCAGCAGGATCATCGCCCCCGAAAGGAAGGCGGCCATGGAGCCGACGGAGAGGTCGATCCCGCCGGCGATGATGACGAAGGTGCCGCCGACGGCGATGATCCCGATGAACGCCGAGCGCGTGAGGACGTTGAACAGGTTGGTGGACGTCAGGAACGCGGGGTGCATGAGCGACCCGACGATGACGAGCAGGACCAGGCCGGCGAGGGGCGTGAGCTGCTGCCACGGGACCCGCCGCAGGCGGGCGCGCCAGGTGGGGGCGGCGCCGACCTCAGGCGCGGACACGGGAGCGCTCCTGGGTGGGGGGTGTCGGGTCGCGCCGCAGCCCGGTGGCGTACGCCATGACGGTCTCCTCGTCGAGGCCGGCCCCATCGAGGGTGCCGGTGATGGCGCCGTCGTGCATGACGACGACGCGGTGGGCGAGGCCGAGGATCTCCGGCAGCTCGCTCGAGATCAGCACGACGGCGACACCCCTGGCCAGCAGCTCGCCGACGTAGAAGTAGATCTGCCGCTTGGTGCCGACGTCGATGCCGCGGGTGGGCTCGTCGAGGATGACGACGTCGGGCTCGGTGAGCATGAGCTTGGCCAGCACGATCTTCTGCTGGTTGCCGCCCGACAGTGCGGCGGCCTCGACGTCGAGCCGCGCGACCCGCACGTCGAACTCCCGGACGGACGACTCCAGGGCCTGCTGCTCGGCGCGGTGGTCGACGAACGGGCGGGCGAAGCGCTCCAGCGACTGCAGCGTGACGTTCTCGCGGAGGCCCTTGCTCAGGAGCAGGCCCTTGGCCTTGCGGTCCTCGGTCAGGTAGGCGACGCGGTCGTGCTTGGCGTCCTCGGGGTGGCGCCAGCGCACCGGCCGGCCGTCCTTGCGCACGGCGCCGTGTGCCGGCCGCAGGCCCAAGGCGCCCTCGAAGAGCTCCGTCCGACCGGCGCCGACGAGGCCTGCGACGCCGAGGACCTCGCCACGGCGCACGCGCAGGTTGGCGTCCCGCACGAAACCGGGGACGCCGAGCCCCTCGATCTCGAGTGCCACCGGCGCGTCGTCGGGCACCGGCGGCTTCGGCGGGTACATGTCCGCGAGCTCGCGACCCACCATGCGCCGCGCGATCTCGGCGGGTGTGAGGTCGGCGATGTCGAAGGTGCCGATCTTGTGACCGTCGCGCAGGATCGTGACGCGATCGGAGATCGCCATGATCTCGTCGAGCTTGTGCGACACGTAGAGAATCGCGACGCCGTCGGCGGTCAGGCGGCGCACGAGGTCGAAGAGCACTTCGGTCTCGCGGCCGGTGAGCACGTCGGTCGGCTCGTCCATGCACAGGACGCGCACCTCGCGCGACACCGCCTTGGCGATCTCGACCATCTGCGCCTGCGACACCGAGAGTTCCCGTACGCGGCGGGTGACGGGGACCTCGGTGCGCAGCGTCTCGAGCAGCTCGGCGGTGGCGCGACGCGCCGCCGCGCGGTCGACCAGGCCGAGGCGGTGCGGCTCGCGGCCGAGGAAGACGTTCTCCTCGACCGTGAGGTCGGGCACCAGGTTGAGCTCCTGGTGGATGAGGACGATGCCCGCCGCCTCGGCGGCGTTGGAGTCTGGGAACGCGACCGGGCGACCATCGAGCACGACCTTGCCGGCGCTCGGATCGTGGTAGCCGGAGAGCAGCTTCATCAGCGTCGACTTGCCGGCGCCGTTCTCGCCCACCAGTGCATGGACCTCGCCGGGGCGCACGTCGACGTCGACGGCGTGGAGGACCTCGATGGGTCCGAAGGACTTGCTGAGGCCGACGCCGCTGAGGATCGGTTCGTGCGTCATCGCGGGCCCCCCTTCGGGCTCCAGACGCGTGCCGGTCGAGGTTCGCGGGCCACGGGGCGGTCCTCACGGCGCCCGCCCGGCGAATTCGAACGAGTGTCTAATTAAGTGGTAGAGTAGCAGCATGCCCGAAGCGAGTCAAGGTGACCGCGGTCCCTTGTCGGCCCCCCAGGATCCGGTGCAGCGCCCCCGGCCGCGGCTCAATCCGGCGCTCGTGCGCCGCCTCAACGTCGCCCGCGTGTTCCACGCGTTGCGCCTCGCTGGCGAGTCGAGCCAGAGCGATCTCGTGGAGGCGACCGGCCTCGACCCGGCGACGGTGTCCGCCGTGGTGCGGCAGTTGCGGCACGACGGCTGGCTGCGGGCGTCGAGGGTGCCGCGGGCGGGGCGCAGCGGGCGTCCTCCGACACGCCTGACGATCGATCGCGACGCCGGCCTGCTCGTGGGTGCCCGGCTCGAACCGGACGCGGTGCAGTTGCTCGCGACGTCGCTGGCGGGCGATCCGATCGGGAACTGGCAGGGTCCCGTCGAGGCCGGGCCCGACGCCGCCATCGCCTCGCTCCGCAACGGCGTGGAGGAGCTCCTGCGCGCCGTTGGCGTGGGCTGGGATGGCGTCCGCGCGATTGGCGTCGGGGTTCCCGCCCTCATGGCCCACGACGGCCGGCTGGCCTTCGGGCCCAACCTCGGTTGGCGCGACGTGCCACTGCGCGCCAGGCTCGCGGAGCGCTGGAGCGTGCCGGTGGCGGTCGACAACGACACCAAGGCCGCGGCGTTGGCGGAGAAGCTCTTCGGCGCGGCACGCGACGCCCACGACTTCGTCGTCATCGCCGGGCACTCGGGGGTGGGGGGCGCGCTCTACCTCGGCGGCGGGCTGCAGCGCGGCGCGGGCGGTTACGCCGGCGAGGTCGGGCACGTGACCGTCGTGCCCGGCGGGCGCGCGTGCGGCTGCGGCGATCGCGGGTGCCTGGAGGCGTACCTCTCGGAGAAGGCGCTCGTCGCCCAGCTGGGCGAGCGCGGGTTGACCGTCGACGGCTATGCGGGGGTGGCGGCCGCGGCCGGCGACGGAGACCCGCGCGCGCTGACGGTGCTCGACGAGGTGGGCGCCTTGCTGGCTGGGGTCGCCGCCGACGTCGTCGACCTCCTCGATCCGGAGATGCTGGTGCTCGCCGGCTCGATGACGCACGTGGTGCCCTACCTCCTGCCGGCGATCGAACGCGCGTTGCGGGAGCCCGCGCTGGCCGGCGTGCGCGGCGCCTGCGCGGTGGTGACGTCGCGCTTCGGTCCGGAGGCGGTGACGATGGGCGGCGTCGCCTTGGCGATGGAGGCCGTGCTGGGTCTGCCGGCCTGGTGGGCGGACGAGGGCGGCGGCCGCCCCACGTGGGGTGGCGTCACGAGCGGGTGGTAGGCTCCCGGCCATGAAGTCGGTTGACGCGTGGCTGACGCGCTTCCTGTCCGGCGAAACGCGGGCGTTGGCGCGCGGGCTGTCGTGGCTGGAGGCGGCCGACCCGCGCGGCGCCGCGCTCTTGGCCGGCGCACGCGCCGCGCTCTTGGCCGGCGCACGCGCCGCGCTGTTCGATGGCGCACGCGCGACGAGCGGCCAGCGAGCGGGGGCCGGGCGCGTCATCGGCCTCACGGGCGCCCCCGGCGTCGGCAAGAGCACCCTGGCGGATCGTCTCATCGAGGCCTGGCGTGCGCGCGGCGAGCGGGTGGCGGTGCTGGCCGTCGACCCGTCGAGCCCCTACGGTGGCGGCGCCCTGCTCGGCGACCGCGTGCGCATGACGCGCTGGGCGGGTGACGCCGGCGTGTTCGTCCGCTCGATGGCCAGCCGCGGGCGCACCGGCGGGCTCGCGCCGGCGGCCCTCGAGGCGCTCGCGCTGCTCGCCGCGTTCGGTTTCGACGTGGTGCTGCTCGAGACCGTCGGCGTTGGCCAGGCCGAGGTGGACGTCGCGGCGGTGGCCGATACCACCGTGGTGGCGCTGGCGCCCGGGCTGGGCGACGACGTGCAGGCCGCCAAGGCTGGCCTCATGGAGATCGCCGACATCTTCGCACTCACCAAGGCCGACCGGCCCGGGGCCGAACGCCTGGCGCGAGACCTGCGCGACACGATCGGGCTGCGCGACGCCGTCGGGGCGCCGGCGGAAGCGTGGCGGCCCGCGTTGGTCATGCTGGCCGCCGGTGCCGCCGCCGCCGACCTCCCGCCGGCGGTCGCCGCCGACGGCGGCGTCACCGAGCTGCTGGCCGCCATCGAGGCGCACGAGGCGCACCTGGGCCGCAGCGGCGAGCTCCACCGGCGGCGCGCCGCTCGGTCCCGGCTCGCCGTCGGCCTACGGGGGCAGGTGGTCGTGCAGGCCGCGCTCGACGCGCTTCCGGAGGAGCGTTGGGAGGCCGCCGCGGACGGGCGGACACCCGTCGATGCGCTGGTGACCGAGGCCCTCGATGCCGTGCTGCGTGGGCTGCGGGGGGCCGACGGTGCGGCGTGTGGCACGCCGTCCCCCGGCGACGACCCCGCCGGGGCCTGCTAGGCTCGCGCCATGATCCGTGCCGTCTACCCCGGCAGTTTCGACCCCCTGCACAACGGGCACCTCGACGTCATCACGCGCTCCGCCCGCATCTTCGACCACCTGACCGTAGCCGTGCTGCACAACCCGCTGAAGCCGACCACGCTGTTCGACATCGAGGAGCGGCTGGCGATCGTGCGCGAGGGGATCGACGGCCTGCCGAACGTCGAGGCCGCGATGTTCGAGGGCCTGCTGGTGGAGTTCTGTCGGCAGTCGGGCGCACGGGTGATCGTCCGCGGTCTGCGCGCGATCTCGGACTACGAGGCGGAGCTGCAGCTGGCCCATCTCAACCGGCAGTTGAACCCAGCGGTCGAGACCCTCTTCGTCATGACCGCGACCCGCTGGTCGTTCGTGTCGAGCACCCGCATCAAGGAGATCGCCCAGCTCGGCGCCAGCGTCGACAAGCTGGTGCCCAAGGCGTCGTTGGATCGCCTGGAGGCACGCTTCGGTCCCCCGCGGGTGTAGACTCTTGCGCTTGGCTCACGGTCGGCCGGCGGCCGCCGGCCGACCGTGAGCAGCGAGAGGATCCACCATGGCGCATCTGCTGCGCGGCGTGGCCGCGGGGGGCACCCTGCGCGTCATCGCCGCCGATACCACCGATCTCGTGGCCGAGGCGCTCGAGCGCCACGACGCGGCCATGACCGCGGGCGCGGCCCTCGGTCGGACGCTGACGGCGTCCCTGCTGCTCTCCCACGTGCTGCTCAAGGATCACCGCGACCGCGTGACCGTCAAGATCGACGGCGGTGGCCCGCTCGGGGGCGTCATCGCCGACGCCGGCCTCGACGGCACCGTGCGCGGCTACGCGAGGGTGCCGCGGGTCGAGTTGCCGCCCCGGCCCGACGGCAAGCTCGACGTGGGTGGCGCCGTCGGCCGCGACGGCCACATCGAGGTCATTCGTTCGCACGCGCCCTACGGCGACCCCTATGCCTCGAGCGTCGAGCTCGCGTCCGGCGAGATCGCCGAGGACGTGGCGACGTTCCTGGCCCGCTCCGAGCAGATCGCCTCGGCGGTGCTGCTGGGGGTGAGCTTCGACGACGCGCCGGGCGACGGGCGCACCGTCGGCACCGCGGCGTCGGCGCGCGTCCGCCGCTCGGGCGGCGTCATCCTGCAGGCGCTCCCGGGCGCCGAGGAAACGGCGCTCACGCTGCTCGAGGCCAACGTGCGCGCGTTCGGGCAGCTGACCGACGCCCTCGTGCGCCAGGACCTGCTGCAGGTGATGGAGGAGCTGACCTGGGGCCTCGGCTTCGAGCTCCTCACCCAGCAGGCGCTCCCCCTCGCCTTCCGCTGCCGCTGCAGCGACGAGAAGGCCCTGGCCGCCGTCGCCTACCTCACGCCCGGCGAGCGCGCCGAGCTGGTTGCCGAGGATGGCGGCGCCGAGGTGGTCTGCCATTGGTGCGGCGAGGCGCGCTTCGTCGACGGGGAGGCGATGGCCACGCTGAGCGGGCACGAGGTGCGCTGCCCCGACTGCGGCGCCCTGTGGTACCGCGAGGGCGTGACCACCATGGTCCGTGACGAGGAGCGCTGCGCCTGCGGCCGGAAGGTGGCGCTGACCGCCTGAGGGCGGCGGCGACGGCCGTGCGTCTCGGAGCCCGGACGCTCGTCGCGCTGGCGTTGTTGGTGGTGTTCTGGGCCTCGGCGTTCCCCGCGATCAAGCTCGGGCTCGCGGGTCTGGGCCCGGCGCACCTGACCCTGGCGCGTCACCTGGTGGCGTCGCTGACGTTCATACCGTTCCTCCTCGCATTCCGGGCGCGCAGGTGGCCCGCCTGGCGTGACGCCCCCGCGTTCCTCGGACTCGGGGTGGTCGGCATCGCCACCTACCACCTGGCGCTCAACTTCGGTGAGGTGCACGTCTCGGCCGGCGCGAGCAGCCTGATCATCGCGACCGCCCCGGCCCTGACGGCGCTGATCGCCTGGAGGCTGACCGGCGACCGGCTGCCGGCGCTCGGCTGGTGGGGCACGGCGATCGCCTTCGCGGGCGTGGCGCTGATCGTCCTCGGCGACGGCGCCGTCGGCGTCGTCCACCCCGCCGCCGGCCTGATCCTCGTCTCCGCCACGGCGACCGCGTTCTTCGCGGTGCTCCAGCGACCCTTCCTGGCGCGTTACCGCCCGCTCGAGGTGACCGCCTACGTCACCTGGGGCGGCACGCTGCCGCTGCTGGCGTTCCTCCCCGGCTTGCCGCAGGCGCTGGCGGGCGCGGGCAGCGGACCCCTGTTGGCGACGCTGCACCTCGGGGTCGTCCCTTCGGCGATCGCCTACACGCTGTTCGCGGTCGCGCTGCAGCGCGCGCCGGCGCCGGTCGTCACGTCGTTCCTCTACCTGATCCCGGTGGTGGCGCTGCTGCTGTCGTGGTGGTGGCTGGGCGAGGTGCCGAGCCTCCTCACGCTGATCGGCGGCGCCGTGGCGGTGGTCGGGGTGGTGCTGGTGCAGCGCTCGCGGCACGCCGCCCGCAGCCTCGCCGCGGGGCGCCGGGCATGAGCCGGCGGCCGGCGGCGCCCGCCCGACGGGCGGTCGGCGTCACTCCAGCCGCGGGCGCCCCAGCCGCCGCTCCGTGCCGGCGGCCAGGCGCACGAGGTTGTCGCGGTGGCGCCACACGGAGAGCAGCGCGAGCGCGAAGGCGAGCAGCGTCGTCGACGGGCTGGCCTCGCCCAGGGTGACGAGCATGACGGGCGCGCTGCAGACGGCGACCACCGACGCCAGCGAGACCATGCGTCCGAACGCCAGCACCAGCCCGAAGATCAGCAAGCCGGTCAGCGTGATCCACGGGTCGATGACGACGAACACCCCGAGGGTGGTCGCGACGCCCTTGCCACCGCGGAAGCGCAGGAAGACGTTGAAGCCGTTGCCCAGCACGGCCGCCAGGGCGGAGGCGACCACCCACCAGGGATCGAGACCGATGAGCGTGGGCACGGTCACGGCCGCGACGCCCTTCAGCGGATCGATCAGCATGACGGCCAGCGCGGACCAGGGCCCCACCGAGCGCAGGACGTTGGTGGCGCCGATGTTGCCGGAGCCCGCGGCCTGGATGTCGATGCCGCGCAGGCGCGCCACGATCAGGCCGGTGGGGATGGCGCCCATGAAGTACGCCAGCAGCACGACGGCCAGACCGAGGAGGGTGCCGATCATCGGGGTCCCCGCGCGCGTCGGGCCCGGTCCGAGACGGGTGGCATGGCCTCATCGTAACGGCCCGATGCGCTCCTTGGCGGTAGGCTCGCGGGGATGACCCAGGACGTTCTTCTGCTCCTCGCCTTCGCGCTCGTCGGCGCGGCCGCCGTCGGCTGGACGCGGCGGCTGGCGCCGTTCGGCTCCGAACTCCCACTCAAGACGCTGCTGGCGGCCGCGGGCGCCGGCGCGGTGGTGGCGGCCACCCTCGCCGGCCTCACCGTGGTGCCGGTCCTGCGCTGGCTCGCGCTCGCGGCCGGCATTGCGTGGGTCGCCGGTCCCCTGGCGCTGCCGACGCTGGCCAGGGCCGGCCTGTGGCGGGCCGCGGACGCCCTGGTGGCGGCGCTCTACTGGACGCCGGCCGGCCGCGACGGTGCCCGTCGCCTGCTCGTTCAGGTCGCGCTGCAGCGCGGCGAGGGCGAAGCGGCGCTGGCCCGGCTGCCGTCGACGGAGGCCGCGTCCATGGCGGCCCAGGCGCATGCCCTGCGGGAGGACTGGGACGCCGTGTTGGCGACCGAACTGCCGCTCGGCCGCGCGGGCGTCGTCGGCCAGGTCGCCCGGGTGGAGGCGCTGCTGGCGTCGGGGCGCATGCAGGAGGCCGCGGCGACGGCCGCGCTCCTGCGGCGGGAGGTCGAGTCCGGCCCACCTGATCCGATCACCTACCGCGCGATGGTCGTGGCCGAGGTCATGATCGACGCCGAGCTCGGCAACCTGCGGCGGGTGCAGGAGGCCCTACGCACGCCGCCGGCTGGGGTGCCGCCCGAGGTGTGGTACGGGCTCGTCGCGCGCGCCGCGGAGTCCGCCGGCGAGGCCGAGGCCGCCCTCAAGCTGCACGCCGAGGCCTACCGGGTCGCGGCGCCCGCCCGCCGCGCGCGTCACGCGCGGGCCCTCGAGGCGGCCGGTCGCCCGCTGCCGACGCCGCTGCGTGCCGCCGGCCGCAGCCTCGCGACCGTCGCGATGGTCACCGTCATCGGCCTGGCGTACGTCGGCCAGGTGCTGCTCGACCGCCTCGCCGGGAGCCTCCCGCTCGCCGGCTTCTCGGTCGACGCGAGCTCGATCGCGGCCGCCTTCGTCCTCGGCGTCCCCGACTTCCCTGCGGCCGACGCGGCCTGGCGCTTCCTGGCCTACGCTTTCGTCCACGGCAA
>Ga0180435_10006441_pt1 | contig 11249 bp, 12 predicted proteins | sample SS_ome_3_FD_132467 | JGI IMG/M metagenome (GOLD analysis project Ga0180435, IMG submission 132467) | Hypersaline lake sediment archaeal communities from the Salton Sea, California, USA - SS_3_S_1 metaG | ecosystem: Environmental > Aquatic > Non-marine Saline and Alkaline > Hypersaline >...
AGGACGGCGGCCATCGATTTCTTGATGCGCATCGGAATCCCCAATCGAGTATTGAAAATGAGAACCGTTCTTATTGGTAATGAGAAGCATAATCATTATCGTGGGGGTATGCCAAGCACGACTTTGGACCGCGAAGTGGAACGGCGGCTCAGCGAGAACGACATCCGATATACCAAGGGTCGCCATCAGGTTGTCGCCGCCCTTGCCGGTGCGGATGGTCCGCTATCCGCAGCCGAACTCTCCGATGTATTTGAAGGACTACTTCCGCTGTCGTCTATCTATCGCTCGCTGACCGTGCTCGAGCAGGCAGGCGTCCTCTCTCCTCACCACGGTTCTAAGGGTTTGACTAGATATGAGCTCGCTGAATGGTTGAAGGGCCACCATCACCATCTCATCTGCACCGAATGCGGATCGGTAGAAGATATCTCGGTCACCCAGGAACAGGAGATCGAAGTTGAGCGTTTGGTCACGGAAATCAGCAAGCCGGCGTCGTTCACGCCACTCAATCACTTGCTGGAAATCGAAGGGCGTTGCCGGCGATGTCAATGAACGCCGTCGTTGCCGAAGAACTGGTGATCAGCTACGGGAGCTTGATCGCGGTTGATCGATCCACATTCAGTATCCCCTCCGGAGCCGTCGCCGCCGTGATCGGACCCAACGGATCGGGCAAGTCGACGTTGCTGAACGCGATTGCCGGTCTGGCCGAGCCCCGATCCGGAGCAATCTCTGTTCGCGCGCGGGATCGCGGGTTGCATCGGATCGCCTATGTGCTGCAAACGACCAAGATCAACGATGCCCTGCCGGTTACTGTTGAAGAGGTGGTGACGATGGGGCGCTACGCCGGTCGGGGGGCGATGCGGAGGCTCAACTCGGAGGACCGCGCCGCGGTGCGGGCTGCTATGGAAAGGACCGGCATTTCCAGTCTCTCCTCTCGCCACCTGAGTGAACTCTCCGGTGGGCAGCGACAGCGGGTGTTTGTGGCGCAGGGCATGGCCCAGGATCATGATCTGCTGCTCCTCGACGAGCCCCTCACCGGCATCGATCTGACCACCGCCCAAGCCATCGACGCCGCGATTCACGACGAGATCAATCGAGGCTGCACAGTCGTCCTCACCACTCACGACCTGTCCGAGGCGCAGGTGGCGGACTATGTCGTGCTCCTAGCCGGCCGGGTAGTCGCGGCCGGTCCACCCGACGCTGTGCTGACTGCCGGGCACCTGGCGAATGCCTACGGGCCGTCACTGCTGCACGTAGACGAAAGCCGGATCTTCATCGACGATGCCGCCCATCAACCGGCGACCGAACGTCATGAGCACAAGCGATCGGTGCACCCGGAATCGTCTCGTGCCGATGTGCATCCTGACTGAGCAGGAGCTTCGGCGCCGATCGGCGGTTGGTGCACCCTGAGTCTCAATCCCGGGGATCGTAATTGAAGTTGTCGAAAGGCCAGGTTGCCAGCCACTGCGACAGCGACTCCCATACCACTCGATCCATCTCGGCTCGGTCCGCTGTCACCCATGATGACACCTCGGCGTGACTCTCCGATTCGTCCCCCGGATAGATGTACACACACCCGATGACATCGTTGCCGTCGAGGATCGAGTAGGTGAAACCGCGCCGCGCGGCGAAGTGACGAGCATGCATTTCGAGGTCGGACAGATTGTCCTCGAGGCTCATCGGGTACGGCCAGTCGTCGCCCGGGTCGGGGAAGCCGGGAGTTGACCTGATGTGCTCGATACTCGACGTCCACGCGTCGTAGTCGCGGTCGTTGTGCTCGGGACCCAGCGGCTCGAGCCGGAAACCGGGACCGGTGAAGTGGGTTGGAACTGCGAAGTCCTTTGGAACGAATGGATCTGGCATGGGTGGATGCTATCCGTTTTGCCTTTGTCGGTGGGATCTGTCAGCGAGTGGATGCAGCGCGGTGGTCCCCCGGTGGAGCGGGTTTATGTCGGCTACTTCGACCATGTCGGCAGGCTTGTCGAAGTACATCCTGCCTGCTGCTTCGAGCTCACGAAGTGCTGTCTTCCGGACGGAGGGAGGAGGATTCGCAAAGAAGTGGTAGAGAAGCTGCGCCTCGCTCGTGGCGACGGTCTGCCAGACACCGACTATCCGGCCCCCGTGCAAGATCGTGGACGTCGCATTGCCGCCGCGGTCCCAGACGTACTCGACGTGGGGAGGGTCGATCAGCCGCTCCCTATCCCGGTATCCCTGCACATATGGGTCGAGTACGGGCAATGCCTTGATCGTGTCGGGCGCTTCGGCCGGTATCTCGCCGAACTGCCACAGCGGGCCCGGCCATCCGTCGACATCGACCCCCTCCAGCTCGAGCCCGCCGAGAGCTTCCCGGCACCGCGTCTTGGTCATACCCGTCCACCAGGAAACGTCGTCCAAAGTCACCGGCCCGTACGCGTCGACATAGCGGCGGATCAGCTCCTCTCGAGCGGCCTCTTCGTCCCAGCGATACGGATCGACGTCGGGCAGCACCTCGCTCCACCGGTGATAGCGGCGGACCGATGAGCGCCAGCTCCGGGGCGGCGCACCGCCCACCAGTCGGCCCTCGTCGCACATCCGACCCACGATCCCGGGTAAGTCCACGGTCTTCTCCACATCGAGCGCTGCGCGCAGGTCGCGTACGGTCATCGGGTTGCCGGTGAGCGCGGCCTCAACCTCGTCGGCGATCCGGGCAAAGGTCGCCTTGCTCAGGCTCGAGTTGCGCAACCAGCGCTCCGCCCAAATATCAGTCAGGTGGCGGGTGGCTGCTGCGGCGATTTCCAGTAGATGGGTGGGGAACACGAACATGGTCAGCCGCATCCCCCGGAACCGAGCCAACTCCCAGTTGTGCCACATCGCCTTGTCAAATTCGGCGCGGGCAAAACCGGGGAGCCGGGCTCGCAGTGAGAAATAGGGAGTGGTCTGGGTGGTGTTGTGCAGCCCGACCAGGCGTTCGGCAGCAGAAACCGAGCTGTCCAGGGGGCTACTCAGTCCGTGGGCAAGAAGTGAGCTCGCTCGCGCCTGTGAAGGAGAGACCTTTCTCATTAATCCCCAGGCTGGTCATCGGGTTCGAGCAGCTTCTTGAGGCGCCGGTAGTCGGCCGCAATACCTCGGGTGATCAACCGCTTCACCAATGGTGTGAGGACAAACCGCCAGCCCCGCACGCGACCATCAAGATCCATGCGAACCCGGGAGCGGGAGACACCGAGCTTTTCCACGGTTCGGGTGATCGTCGCTGGGACCGACGCTCCGGGCAGGGTTTCAATGGTCATTGACTTACCGGGGTCAATCGAGAGCACCCGGTAGCCAACCACCTTGCCGTCGTCGAAACGCTGCTCGCATGTCGACCCGACCGCAACCGGCGGCGGCGATTTCCAAGAGGTCTCTGCCACGCCACTCTGCCACTGCGGGTTGTTGGCGAGATCGGCGAGGTAGTCGAAGACGAGTTCGGTTGGTGCTTCGATTTCTGTGCGCACATCGATATGCATAGCTACTTGGTCCTTTTGTTCCAGTAGCGGCGGGCGTACCACGGACGTACATCTCTGGATGGGGCCAACTGGATGACTCTTCCCAACCAATCGTGTAGTTCAGTGCGGTGAACGTCGAATGCTTCCTGTCCGGTCGGCATCCCGCTCGACCACTCCAGTTCAATAGCATCCCGATCGCCGAGGAAGGTGGAGGCGAGGTTCTCCGGATCAGCCATGACGGTACGCGCCAAATCTTCGTGGGCCCACCACAGGCTGTTGCCCTCCGGATTGCGGCTGGGCTGCGGGCCGATGGCGACCGGGTTGGTGACCCGGACGGGCTTGAACAGAGACAGGCACTGGGCCGAGGTAGCAGTGATCCAGTGAACATCCTTCGCTAGATCTGCCACCCAGCCGGCGGTGCTCGACGACGCCGCAATCAGCCCACCGCCGTGCATACAAGGAATCGCCAGAGTTCCATTGAGAGCCCGGTACCGAGGCCACGGATCGGGCCCGTGGCTGCGCAGTACCCGCATCAGGTCCCGGGGTTGCCCGGCCTCTTGCGCTCCGGCGCTGGTCAATGAGGTGCGGACGTCGCAGGCGGATACCCGGCTGCGTAGCTTGTCCCGATACTCGTCGGCGAAGCCTTGGATCGTCAACCCGTTCGAGATCGTCCGAACACCGCCGGGCACCTCCTCGGTCGCCCACATCTTGCCTGCGGTCTCCAGCACGATGGCTGCCTCCCGGTCGGCCACGATGAAGCTGTTGTGATATGTGAAGGAGCGCTTCTCGAAGCCGCAGCCGCCACCCTGGCCGTGCTTCTCCAGGAGTTCTACGATCACGCCTACCGCCTCGTTGCGGTCCTTGGCCCGCTCCACAGCGAGGCGGACCAAGTCCATACCCGTGAGGCCGGTCTTGGCGTACTTCTCGGTGGTGAATACGGCTTCGTTACCGATAGTGACACCGTGCTCGTTGGCCCCGATCTCCGCCCCCCACATCCAGAAAGGGCGAGATAGGAGCGTGGCGTAGGTGTGTCTCACCTGGGGGATTTCGAGATAGGTGCAGTGGACCGTTGCTCCGGGTTTGTATTCCCGGGCCGGGTGCCATTCGGGAAACTGAGATTCGTTGGCGTCGCGGTCTGAGTTCTTGGCGAACAAGACTCCCTCAGGCCGAACCACAGCGATTGTGTCGCACATAGCATCGACTGTACCGCGCCGACCCTCCCAATCCTCGATCAGGCTCCATTCGTGACGACAGCCGCAGGATCAGCTTGCTTACCGATCACGTTGCCGTTGACACCGGATCGTTTCTCGAACGGGAGGGGAGGGCAAGCTGCTGTTTGTCGGAATCGGCGGGCTGGGTCGACAGCCCACAAGGATGTGACGCCGACTTGGAGCGCACTTCGGCGAATCGACCTGGGCTGGAGGGACTTCCGGCCCTACTCGATTACCACTACGGAGCTATAGTTAAAGGTATGCCTAAAGATTCGCTAGCCGAAGTCACAGCCATACCTGAACTTGGCTCAACTACCGAGTCGGAGCAGATGTACCTGATCACGGTCGCTCGCGCGATCGAGGGTGGTGCGCTCGGGCCGGTTCCGATCTCGAGAATCGCATCGGAACTGGGAGTCTCGGTACCTTCGGCCAACGAGATGGTGAGGAAACTCGACTCTCGCGGGCTTCTTCTCTATGAGCCGTATCGTGGCGTTCTCCTCAGCCATGTTGGTCAGCAGGTCGCCGACCAGGTGCTGCGTACCCGGCGCCTGTGGGCTACATTCCTCGCCGACCACCTGGGATTCAGCCCGGCCGATGCCGACGATCAGGCCTGTCATCTCGAGCACGCCACGACCCCGGAAGCGGCGGATAGATTGGCTGCATTCCTGGGGAATCCGGAAGCGGGGCCGCTGGGCAAGCCGATCCCGCAGACCACAATCGCCGAGCATCGGCAACCGACCGTTCGGTTGACCGACCTTCCGGTTGGGGAAACTGCCGAAGTGATTTCCATCGCCGCCACCGACCGCGCCGGCGAGTTCCTTGCTGCCGAAGGAGTCGTCGTTGGCTCGCCACTGACGGTGACGGCGGCCGGAAGCTCCGGCGTACTTGTGAATACCGGGGGTGGCGACACTCATCTCACCGCACGTATCGCCGCAGCCATTCACGTGAGAGGAACTTGAGATGCTGCCTCGCCGCTCCGATGGATCGATCGCAGTCAAGGACCGGCTTACCCTGGACGACGCCGACCGCAACACGACGGTACGGGTAGTCCGGGTCGTCGGTCGGCCCCGGCTGATCCAGCGGCTGGCTGCCATTGGCGTAGTCCCCGGAGTCTGCTTGACCGTGGTGAAACCGCACGGCCCCGCGATCGTCTCGCTCGGCGGCGCTCGTATCGCCATCGGCAAAGGAGCCGCTCAATCGGTCCAGATCGAGATCGCAGACTGATGCGTCCCGTTGTCGCCGTCGCCGGCTGTCCCAACGCCGGCAAGACCTCGTTATTCAATCAGCTTTCCGGTGCCCGGCAGAAGGTCGGCAATTGGCCCGGCCAGACGGTCGAGCAGTACTCGGGAGAGTTCACGCACGGTGCCACCACCTTCGATGTGGTCGATCTTCCCGGCACCTACGGACTGGTTGCCGTTTCTGCCGAGGAGGCGATTGCCGCTACCTACCTGGCCGTCGAGAAGCCCGATGTCGTTGTCACTGTTGTCGATTCTTCCAACCTCACCGGCAGTCTCCACCTGGTGGCGCAGATTGCCGAAGCCGGCCACCGTCAGGTAGTTGCCCTCAACATGATCGATGTGGCGGAGCGGCGTGGAATCGATATCGATGAGAGCGTTCTTGCCGAGACACTTGACGTCGAGGTCATTCGTACGGTGGCGAGAAAGGGGGTCGGCACCGAGGAGATCAAGGCCGCTATCGCACGATCTCTTGGCAAGCCGGCCCGGCCACTGACCATCGACTACGGACCGGTTGTGGAGCGACACGTCGGCGGGCTCATCGAGGACATCATCGCGGATCCTGATGTCGCCGGTCGTGGTATTCCGCGGTGGACGGCATTGCAGTTGCTTGCCGGTGATCGTGCCTTGCGCGGCTATCTGCAGTCAATCCCCGGCGGCCATGCGATTCTCGAGGCGGCCGCTGCCGACCGGGACGGCATCGCAGCGGAAACGACCTTTGAGTGCGAGATGGAACTTGCGGAGCATCGCTTCGAGTGGATCACCCGGCTCGTCTCCGAGATGACCGGAACCATCACCGCGACGACAACATGGTCCGATCGGGTTGATCGAGTGCTCACTCACCGCTTGTTCGGTATCCCGATCTTCCTGGTCGTTATGTGGGTCGTGCTCCGTGTGACTGCGGACGTGACGGCTCCGTACCTGGACTGGGTCGATACCACCATCTCCGGACCGGTGAGCCGCTGGGCGGTTGATCTGCTCGGCCTCGTTGGGCTCGCCGGCGGATGGGTGGAAAGCCTGGTGGTCGACGGCGTGCTGGCCGGCGTTGGCGGGGTTCTGGTCTTTGTGCCGGTTCTGTTCGCCCTTTATCTGATGCTGGCTCTGCTCGAGGACACGGGATACATGTCTCGAGCTGCCGCTGTGATGGATCGCGCGATGCGAGCGGTCGGCATACCGGGCAAGGCCTTCCTCCCGATGATGGTGGGGTTCGGCTGCACCGTCCCGGCGATCTACGCCACCCGGACGCTGGATTCCTCGCGAGATCGCTTGCTCACCGGGCTGATCACCCCATTCATGTCCTGCGGTGCTCGCCTCCCGGTGTACGTGTTGCTGGCCACGATATTCTTCGCCGATGCCAAGAGCATGGTGGTGTTCGGCATGTACGTGCTGGGCATCGCCGTTGCCGTCCTCATCGGGTTCCTGATGAGCCGGACTGCTCTGCGCGAAGAGGACCCGGCACCTTTTGTGATGGTCATGCCCGAGTTCCGGATGCCAAACGCGCGCACGGTGTGGATCCTGGTCTGGCAGCGCACCTCGTCGTTCATCAAGGGTGCCGGCACGACGATTCTTGCGGCTTCGATCGTGGTCTGGCTACTGCTCGCCCTCCCTCTTGGTGGTGGAGGCAGTTTCGCCGACACCGAGGTAGAGGACAGTGCTTTTGGCATTGTTAGTAAAGGCGCCGCCCCGGTGCTGCAGCCCCTTGGATTCGGCGAGTGGGAGCAGTCGGGATCGCTGCTGTCCGGCTTTGTCGCCAAAGAGGTTGTGGTCAGCACCATGGCCCAGCTCTATCTGACTGATGCCGAGTCTGATACGGGCGCCGACCCGACGTTTGGGGAGGATCTCGCCGAAGTGGGCAGCTCCTTCGTTGCGGCCGGGCGGGACACGTTGCTCACCATCCCCAGCGTGATCGGGCTCGACTTCATCGATCTAGCGGATGACACTGACACAACCCTGCAAGCCGCCGTGCGGAGCTCATTCGATTCGAGCAGTGGCGGGCGAGGCTCGCTGGCTGCGCTCGGCTTCATGGTCTTTGTTCTCCTCTACACACCGTGCATGGCCGCCGTCGCTGCATTCCGCCAGGAATTTGGCACCAAGTGGATGTGGGTGAGCGTCATCGGCCAGTTTGTGATCGCCTGGAGTGGTGCATTCCTCGTCTTCCAAGGTGGCAGATTGTTGGGGCTCGGATGAGACTGACGACGCTGCTGCAGGAAATCGAGCGCTCGCCCGGGCCGGTGACCGGGATCGAGTTGGCGAGCCGTCTTGGGATAACCAACTCCGAGATAGAGAGCATGCTCCATGCCCTGCGGGCCGCCGGCCGCCTGGGCGCGGACGTAGCTGAGCGCCCAAAGATGGACAGCTGCTCATCGAGCGGCTCCTGTTCCATGACCTGTCCCGGTCCCGACGAATGCTCGCTCACAGTGAATCTGCAAGTGAGCGGCCTGCAGATTCGCAGTCCGGCCTCCCCCGGCTAGAGCAGCGGCGATGCAGCGAATGGCACCGAGAAACGCTTGCACCAGATAAGAACGAATTTGTGCACGTCCGGGTCGAACTCGGGAGGCAGCTCGTAGTTCTGGCCGCCAACGTTGCCCTTGATCTTGCCCAGTTCGATGAACTCGCCCGGATCGCCGCCGTCGTAGGAGTCGGCAGCGAGGACCCAGACCCAGAGGTCCGGACCATTCTGGATGTCGGTGTCGTCCTCGAAGCGGAGCACGAAGTCGCCGTCGAATTCATAGACGGTTGCGGTGCCCTCGGCCGAATGGTCGATGCCGTAGAAAGCGCCGGTGCCGAGAGCGACCGGGCCGGCCGGCTCGGTCGTCGTGGTCGTTGCCTCGCCTTCGGCGAGGTTCGAGTTCCCCTCCGTCGAACTCGGTTCGGTGACTGTGGTTTTCTCCGACGCACCCGCTGCCGGCGCCTCTGTGGTTGTCGTCGTCGGGGGCGCTGTCGTTGTGGTCGGGGCCGCTTCGACGGCAGCGACCGGGAACGCATCGGCCAGCGATTCGTCGACCGCGTCATCGACAAATAGCTTGTCGGGGCGAAACAGCAGGAAGCCCACCAGGAGCACAACAGCCCCGGCTCCGAGGATGGGCCACTTGAAGCGACGAATCAATTCCATGGTCTTCTCTCCGTTTGCTCGTGCTACTGGTGACAACACGAGAATCGAGAGATGCTTCCGCTCCCGGCGCTTGTTCTCGATTTGTTAAGTAGTGCGGGTCACCTTGCTCAGGCCACGGGGTTGATCGGTGTCGAGGCCCTTGATCGCTCCAAGGTGGTAGGTGAACAGCTGGGCGGCGACAATGGCCGGAATCGGGCTTATCCATTCCGGCACCGCGGGAAGCGGGATACCAAACCGGGCTACCTCGAGTGCTTCCGCCCGGTTGGAGAGGACGAGACTGCGCGCATGCTTCTCGTCGGTGACCTGGGTCAGCAACTCCATCATGTCATCCCACAGAGGGCCGTCGGCAGCGATGGCGAGGATCGGGAAACCGGGCTCGGCAACCGCAATCGGGCCGTGCCGGAAATCAGCGGTCGGGTACGGGTGGGCCAGGACGTAGGTGACCTCCTGGACCTTCAGTGCCCATTCGTAGGCAGTGGAGTGGTTGTAGCCGCGGCCCAACATGACACATGAGCGCATGTCGGCAAGATCGGCGGCGACTCCACCGATCTGATCTTCAGCTGCGATCACCGACTCGACGTAGCCGGGAAGGCTGGCTAGCTCATCGCCGGATGTTGCCGGGTCTAGCGCCGCCGAGAGCATGGCAACGGCAAGAAGTTGCGCCGTGTAGGTCTTGGTGGCAGCAACGGCGAGCTCCTCGCCGGCAGCAATGTCGATGACCATGTCTGCCTGCTCCGCTAGCGGAGATTCAGGCTGGTTGGTGATAGCCATAGTCGGCCGGCCTTGCTTACGGCCCTCGGCGAGGACGGCGATCAGATCGGGGGACTCGCCGGATTGCGAAATGCCGACGACCAGCGCCCCGTCCAAGCGGGGCGGTCGCCGGTAGCTGGTGAACAAGGACGGGGCAGCGAGGGCGATGGGGATTCCGTTGTGAGCAGCCCAGAGGTACTTGGCGTACCGAGCGGCGTTGTCAGAAGTGCCCCGGGCGGCGATCAGCGCATAGGCGAAGTCGAGCGAGCCGATCTTGCTTGCGAGTTGGGCAAGGGGCTCCGCATTGATAGCGAGAGCCCGGCGGAAGACCTTGGGCTGCTCGCCGATTTCTGTTCGCATCGTCACTACCTTGCCCTCAACTCATTCGCTCAATTCGCTGCGTGATCTCTCGCTGCATGCGGGTGATGTGGTTTGTGACGAACCGGGCTGGGTCCTGCACCTCGTCCGAGATGAGCGGCGTCAGATCCATTCCGACTATCAGCGCCTGTGCTTCGTCGACCTCGTGGCTTGCTAGGTAGGTGGCGTTGGCCAGCCTCCGCCCTTCGGTTGCCAGGTCGTAGCGCTTGCCTCCTGCGACCTGAGAGTCGTAGACGCCGATGAGTGCGGCTGAGAGATTGCCGTGCTGGGAGACGTCGAACAGCACTTTGTCATCGTCGGTCATCCAGTCGAGATCTCGCCACACCTCACATCCGTAGAGTGCCTTGGGTCTGGAACCCGCGGGAAGACTGCGGATGGCGGCGATCGTGCGCAGCGCGGTGGCCACGTGAGTGTCGTGCTTGTCCGCAAGGTTATGGGTGTATACGACCTCGGGTGTAGCTGCTGCGATGATCCCGGCCAGTTCATCGACAACTTCGTCCGCTGCACTGCTCTTGGTGGCTGCACTTGTGTAATCGAGCTGGATGGTCGCGGCGTACTCGCCGACAAACGCGGCTTTCTGTTCCTCGGCCACACGCACCGCGCGCATCTCGTCATCCGTGTAGTCGGCATACAGATCGGTGCGAGGGCTTCCCGCTCCGTCGGTCACCGTGATTCCGAGGAACCATCTGTCGCCGCGCCCGAAACAGCGGACAATGCCGTCGTAGGCCATGATCGGGATGTCGTCCTGATGGGCACCGACGGCGAGGTGGGTCGTGCGGTCGATCGCTGATGTAGGGTCGATCCCATCGGGCACGTAGATCGAGGCGCCGGGGTTGTGGAAGTCCATCGTCCTCTCTCCTTGCGTTGGGCAAGCTTACGACGTGTTCGTCCGGCCGACCCTCCCGGGGAAGCGCCGTTGCCGGCTGGCTACGCTGACGACAGGACAGAAGAAAAGGAGAGAGTCGTGCGAGATCTCAATGGGCAGGTAATTGCAATCACCGGAGCCAGCGCTGGGATCGGTGCCGCCAGCGCCCGAGCGCTCGTCGCCAAAGGCGCAAGGGTTGTACTCGGAGCGCGTCGCATCGGACGTCTCGAGCAGATGGTC
>Ga0180435_10006442_pt1 | contig 11248 bp, 10 predicted proteins | sample SS_ome_3_FD_132467 | JGI IMG/M metagenome (GOLD analysis project Ga0180435, IMG submission 132467) | Hypersaline lake sediment archaeal communities from the Salton Sea, California, USA - SS_3_S_1 metaG | ecosystem: Environmental > Aquatic > Non-marine Saline and Alkaline > Hypersaline >...
AGATCCGGTTGTAGACGCGGATGTGGGTCGACTTCCCGCAGCCGGACGGACCGATCACGGCCGTGACCCTCAGCGCCGGTATGTCGATGTTGTTGTCGAAGAGCGCCTGGCTGCCACCGTAGTAGAAGTTGAGGTTCCTCACGGAGACCTTGGTCTTCGCGGTCTCCTCCACCACCCTGTCCCGCGCCGCTCTCCGGTCGGACGAAGCCATTGGAGGCTCGAAGACCGTTGCGCGCTCGGCCCGCTCCGGCCCCGATCGATCCACAGAGCTGTCCCCTGGCCGCCCCGTGCTGTGTCCGGTCGCTCCCTGAGGACCGGCTCGCCCGGGCGACGACCCATTGGTCTCGGCTGTCATGTCTAGCACCCTTGTCTGTCCCTCCTCGATCACGGGATCTCCCTCGGGCCGACGGGCCCTCTAGCTCTGTCTGGAACGTTTCTGAAATGAGAACCGAGCGAGCACGGCCACGATCAGCACGCTGACGGTTATGAGAAACGAAGCCCCCCAGGCTTTCTGCTGCCAGTCCGCGTAGGGCGACATGGCGTAGTTGAAGATGGTCACGGTAAGGTTCGCCGTCGGTTCACCAAGTGTCTCCGGCCAGTAGAAGCTGTTGAGCGACGTGAACAGGAGCGGCGCGGTCTCCCCGCTCACACGGGCGACAGCCAGGAGCACGCCCGTCACGAGCCCGGTCTTCGCTGCCCGGAATATGATCCAGAGCGTGACCCGCCACCTGGGCGCGCCGAGCGCCAGCCCCGACTCCCTCAGCTCGTCCGGTACAAGATTGAGCATGTCCTCGGTAGTGCGGAGCACGACCGGCAGTATCAGTATCGCCAGCGCCACCGCGCCCGCCCATCCAGAGAAGTGCCCGGTCCTGAGCACGATCAGGGCGTAGACGAAGACGCCGATGATGATCGACGGCGTGCCCATCAAGAGGTTCGACGTGAACCGCACGGCCGTGGCGATGCGGCTCCTTGGACCGAACTCGGCGAGGAAGACGCCGGCGAGCAGGCCCAGTGGTGCCCCGATGGCGGTCGCCAGCACCGTCATCAGTAGGGTCCCGACTATCGCGTTGCCCAGACCGCCGCCCTCTACGCCGGGCGGGGATGGCAGCCGCGTCAGGAAGGCCCAGTCGATGGCCGAGGCGCCCCTGGAGATGACCTCCCAGAGTATCCACGCGAGAATGGCGATGCCGGAGAGAGCTGCGGGTATCATGATCACCCGCACCGCCCTGTCCGCGAAGTGCCTTCCTCCGACGCCCCTCGGTATCATCGCTGCCCCGTCTCCATCTGCTGGAGCTTCCCGAACCACACGTGCGCCACGCTCTGGAACACGAGCGTGATGGCGAAGAGGACCAGCGCCAGCTGCACCAGCGAGCTGAGGTACAGAGGCTCCGACGCCTCGTTGAACTCGTTCGCGAGGCTCGACGCGATCGTGTTGCCGGCCGCGAAGAGCGACGCCGATATCCTGTGGCTGTTGCCGATCACGAAGGTCACTGCCATCGTCTCGCCCAGAGCGCGCCCGAAGCCCAGGAATACGGCCCCTATTATGCCTCGCCGCCCGTAGCGCAGGCTGACGCTCCTGACCGACTCCCACATGGTCGACCCGACGCCGTGCGCGGACTCCTTGAGCACCGGTGGCACCATCAGGAGCACGTCACGCGTGACCGCCGTTATGAACGGGAGCACCATGATCGCCAGGACGATCCCCGCCGTGAGCATGCCTATGCCCATCGGCGGCCCCTGGAAGAGAGGCAGGAATCCCAGCGTCTCCCCAAGCGCGGGCTGCACGTGGTCCTGCATCACGCCCGCGAAGACGAAGAGACCCCACATTCCATATATGATGCTGGGGATAGCGGCCAGCAGCTCGACCGCGCCACCGACCACGCGGCTGACCGCGGGGTGCGCAACCTCGACCAGGTAGATCGCGATGATGAGTCCCAGCGGGACCGCGATCAACATGGCGATACCTGTAGAGACCAGCGTGCCGTACATGCTGGACAGGGCCCCGAACTCGGACGCGCCGGGATTCCACGCGTCCGAGGTCAGGAACCCGAGACCGAAGGTCCTGATGGACGGGAGCGAGTTGCGAAGAAGCTCAATGAAGATCCCGCCCATCAGCACGATCACGGCAAGCGCGCAGAAGGCCGTGATCAGTTTGAAGGTGATGTCCGCCCTGTGTTGTCCAGATGTCTCCGGCATGCCCGCCCCTACCAGACCGGCTGTCCGCCGGCCGTGAGCTCCGTCTTCCAGGACTCCTGAACCATGGCTACGACGTTCTCCGGTATCGGAACGTAGTCCTTCTCCAGGGCCATCTCACCGCCGTGCTTGTAGCACCAGTCGAAGAACCCGAGCATGACCTTCGCCGTTTCGGCGTCCTCCATCTCCTTGTGGACGAGAATGAACGTCGCGCCCACGATCGGCCATGTGGCCTTCCCCGGCTGGTCCGTGAGAACCATGTAGTAGCCCTCGGCGCCGGCCCAGTCGGCATTCGCCGCCGCCGCCTGAAAAGACTCGACGGTCGGCTGAACGAACTCGCCGGCGGCGTTCCGCAGGCTCACGTGCGGCAGCGCGTTCTGTACGGCGTATGCGTACTCGACGTACCCTATGGACCCGTCGACCCTCTGCACGTACGCCGCCACTCCCGGGTTGCCCTTGGCGCCGACGCCGGTCGGCCACGCGACGGTCTTTCCGGACCCGATCTTCTCGTGCCACTTCGCCGACACCTTGTCCAGGTAATTGGTGAAGATCCACGTTGTCCCCGAGCCCTCGGCGCGGTGAACCACGGTCACGGCCTTGTGGGGCAGTTTGATATCCGGGTTCAGGTTCCTGATCGCCGGGTCGTCCCAGTACATGATCTCGCCGGCGAATACCTCGGCCAGGAGACCCGGTGACAGCTTCAGCTGCCCGGGCGCGACGCCCTCGAGGTTGACGATCGGAACGACGCCCCCAACGACCATCGGGAACTGCATAAGGCCCGATTCCGCCAGGTCAGGCGCCTTCATGGGAGCGTCCGACCCGCCGAAGTCGACCGTGCCGGCCTCGATCTGGCGGATGCCGCCGCTGGAGCCTATTCCCTGGTAGTTGATCTTGACCCCGTTCAGCTCGTAGTACTTGCTCATCCACAGCGCGTAGATCGGCTCCGGGAACGTGGCGCCGGCCCCGTTGATGGTCGGGGCGGCCGGAGCGACGGTCGCCACGAGCATTACAGCGAGAAGACACAGAACTACCACAGCGCTCGGCGAGTACCGCATTGGCATCTGCTCCTTTCTGTTGGACCGGCGGAGTCGTGCGCCGCCTGACCTGTCGCTCTCACTCTAGAAGTCGAACTGGTATCTGATCATCGTCGCGCTTGCCGACCCCACGTCGTCGCCGTCCGAGTCGCTGACCGACGACCACACCTGGTTCAGCATCACGCGCGCGTTCGAGTGCATGTACCAGTTGAGCCCCAACGTCACGCCGTCCATCGTCCCGCCCTCGATGCAGGCTTCGGAATCGTTCAGGTCCAGTCCGGAGTAGCGGACCGCTATCTCCCAGGCGCCCGCCCCTCCATCCTCCAGGAAGTTGGCGCGCGGCTTCACGCGCTGCCATCTACCATCAGAGAAGTTCCTGTGCTCGCCGGTCATGAAGTACCCGGCCTGCACGTAGTAGCCGGTGAAGCTCGCGTCGTAGTCGTCTCCGTCGGACGACCTCACGGCGGACGAGTCGGCGTTGCCCGAGACCCCCGCCATCACATACTCGCCGGCGATGTGCAAAGGACCGAGAACGGCCGCAAGCTCCGCGCCAACGCGAAGCACGCTCTCAGCGTTAAGCTCACCGGTATCCACCAGCCGGTCGCTCATGTGGACCTCGGGTCTCGCCCGGAAGCGCACCGAGTCGCCCTCCGGCATCAGGTAGTTGACGGCGCCCCCCATGTGGAGAAGACGCTCTCCGCTCTCCTGCCCCGCCGCGAGCAGCGCGACGCGGCACGCAGCCGACACACCCCGGTCGCCCGAGGCGCCGGCGATCCCGTCGGTCGTGCGAAAGGCGCCGGTCTGCCAACGTACGCGGTCGCCAGCATTGCCTAGCCACATTAGCCCGCTGTTATGCGACGGTGCGAATGTCGTTAGCGATGCGCGCTCCATGAACGAGATGTACTTGCTACTCGTGAGCTCGTTCATACAGAACGGCTCGTACATGTGCCCGACCCTCACCGCTCCCAGAGCGGGAACGCCGGTCAATTCCATGTAGGCGTCCTTTAGACAGACCTCCTCTCCGTTCGAGAAGTCCCACTCCACCTTGAAGCCGAGGTTGGAGTAGACCCTGCCGCCGGCGCAGATCCTCGCTCTGCGCACCTCCGTTCCGTTCTCCGCAGCCAGTCCGAGGCCGTCGTCCACGGCGCCCCAGACAACCTGGTCCCACATGAGCCTGCCACCGATAGTGAGCTCCTCAACCCCGGCGCTCGCCGTCTCACAGGCCGGTGGGACCGCGCAGAGAGCCGCCAACGTCGCCACGACGACGAACCGCATGCTCTCCTCCTCGGCCGGGCGCTCCGTCGAGCGACACGGCCACTACGTCGCAACACGGCCGCGCGCCCGCCGACGGAACAGCCCGCCTGGTCGGAAGCCGACGCGCGAGTCGGAAACCGTGTTTGCGTTTCGTGAGGAGATTAGCTACGCGGGATTCCGGAAAGGTAAGACGGAAGTTAGGATTGGGTTACCGTGCTAGACTACATCATCTTGTTGTGCTGGTACGTCGGGGAGTCGAATGCTGAACGAGCTGCCCTTGCCGAGTACGCTCTCCACCGTGATGCGCCCGTCGTGAGCCTGCGCTATGTGCTTGGCTATGGCCAGACCCAGGCCCGTACCGCCGAGCTCGCGGCTCCTCGCCTTGTCGACGCGGTAGAAGCGCTCGAAGATCCTCGGGACGTCGGCAGGCGGGATCCCGGGCCCGTTGTCGCTTACCCTGATCACGACCTCCCCTTCCCTGCGCTCGCACTCTACGCGCACGTGTTCGCCCTCCGGGCTGTACTTGATGGCGTTGTCCAGCACGTTCGCCACGGCGTGCTCCAGAAGCTGAGCGTTCACGCGCGCGACGATATCCTCGCCGCAGTCGACCGTAACGGTCGTCCGCCGCTCCCTGGCGCCGGGTGAGAGCGACTCGACCGCGGAGGCTATGACTCCGCGCACCGGCGTCTCGACGAAGTCGCCTCCCCGCTCCGACCCCTCGTGCTCGATCCTGGACAGGAAGAGCAGGTCCTCGATGATGGCGTCCAGCCGGTCCGCGTGCCTCGATATGATTGAGAGGAACCGACGCGTCGACTCCTCGTCGCGGTCCGCGTCGTCCAACAACGTCTCGACGAACCCCTTGATGGAGGTGATGGGGGTCCTGAGCTCGTGCGACACGTTAGCGACGAAGTCGCGCCTCACGTTCTCAAGCCGCCGCATCCTGGTAACGTCGTTGAGCACGATCACGGCGCCGACGCGGTGCCCCTGGTCGCCCCGAAGCGCCGCGCCGTGCGCCTGAACGAACCTCTCTTGTTCCGCCGACAGCGAGAACTCGCGCTCGACGACGCCGTCGCTGGCGAGCGTGAGGGCCGCGAAGTCGTGGACGTCGGTGTTGCGGATCACCTCCTGGATGGGGCGCCCCCTCGCGGTCTCGGGATCGACACCGAACATCTCCGAGGCTGCGCGATTCAGGGCGATCACACGCTCGTCGGAGTCGACCGCTATCACTCCCTCGACCATGCCTGCGAGCACCGCCTCCTGCTCCGCGCGCTGATGGGTTATCGTCCGTATTCTCGTATCCAGGTCGGTCGCCATGCTGTTCAGCGACTCCGCGAGGCTTGCCAGCTCCTCGGAGTGAGGTAGGGGAACGTGGTGTTTGAGATCGCCCCGGGCGAAGCTCAGGGCGGCACTTCTCATTGCCTGTATCGGCCCCGCGAGCCTCCGGGAGGCCACCAGGCTCACCGCGGCGGCGAACAGGATGAGGACGACCGCCGCCAGCGAGATGCGACCCAGGACGGCTCCGAGCTCCTCGTCGAGCGCGGTGCGGGGCAGCGCCGTCCTCACGACGCCCAACACTTCGCCGTCTCTGACGACAGGCGCGGCGACGTAGACCAACTCCTTCTCAAGCGTGTGGCTGAAGCGCCGCGACCTCCCCACCTCGCCGCTCATCGCCGTCCGGATCTCCGGACGGTCGGCGTGGTTCTCCATTGCGCCGGGATCCTCGTGCGAGTCGGCTGCGACCTGACCGGAAGGCAGGATGACCGTCACGCGCGTGCCTGACCGGAGGGACAGGTCGGCTACCAGCCGTTCGAGCTCGGGCCGACGGTTGGGCCCCATGAGCGGGCCAAGCCGTTCCTCGAGCAGGCTTGCTCGCGCTTCGAGCGTGGACGTCGTCTGGGTGTAGTAGAAGCGCCTCAGCGACAGGCCGGCGTACCAGCTGACCGCTGCCACCGCGACGACGATGATGAGAAGGTAGCTGGGGAACAGGTGCCAGAGGAGCCTGCGTCTCCGCATCGACTAGTCCTTGAAACGGTAGCCGACCCCCCGGACTGTCTCGATGTACTCGCCGGCGTGGCCGAGCTTCTTCCTCAGCCCGGCTATCTGGACGTCGACGGCCCGGTCGGTCACAGGGTAGTGCTCGCCGTGGATCGCCGCCACGATCTGGTAGCGAGTGTACACCCACCCCGGCCGCCGCGCCAAGATGTGGAGGATGCGAAACTCGGTGAACGTCAGGTCGACCTTGTCCTCCCCCACGAGTACCTCGTGACGTCCCGGGTGGATGACCAGGTCGTGAACGCGCAATATCTCGTCCTCGTCAGGGGTTCCCCTGTCCTTGCGGCGGAGGACGGCTCGCACGCGGGCGATGAGCACCTTGGGGCTGAACGGCTTGGTGATGTAATCGTCGGCTCCCAGCTCGAGCCCGGCCACGATGTCGGACTCCTCCCCCTTGGCCGACACGATGATGATCGGTATTTGACGTGTCTTGTCGTCCTCGCGTATCTCCCTGCAAACCTCCAGGCCGTCGACCCCGGGGAGCATTAGGTCCAGGAGGATCACGTCGGGCGTCCTGGAGCGCGCCGACGAGAGCGCCGCCTCACCGGTCGCCACCCCCTTCACGTCGAAACCCTCTCTCTGGAGGTTGTACGAAACCAGCTCCAGGATGTCCTTGTCGTCCTCTACGACCAGAACGCTCTTCTTCAGCATCTTCTGCGGCCTCCTGTGGGGTTCAATCCGCTTCCAACATTACAAGGCCCCGACGTTAGGAGGATGTGAAGATGAGGTGAGTTTCGTATGGCGAGAGCGCCGCGGGCCACCTCGCGTGAGGTGGCCCGCCCGAGGGATCGCACGTCAGATCCAACGCTAGTACATTCCACCAGCCGACGGCATCGGAGGCTCGTCGTCCTCCTCAGGCTTGTCGGTCATTATCGCCTCGGTGGTCAGAAGGAGCGCGGCGACGCTCGACGCGTTCTGAAGCGCGGTCCTCACGACCTTGGTGGGATCGACGATGCCGGCCTTAAGAAGGTCCTCGTACTTCAGATTGGCCGCGTTGAAACCGGTCTTGACGCCGGCCTTGCGGACCTCCTCGACCACGATCGAGCCTTCGGCGCCGGCGTTGGCTGCTATCTGTCGTATCGGCGCCTCCAGCGCGTTGACGACGATGGCGATGCCGGTCTGCACGTCGGCCGACTTGTCCTTGAGCTTCCTGAGGGCGTCGCTCGTGCGCAGGAGAGCCACACCGCCGCCGATAACGATGCCCTCGTCGACCGCCGCTCTCGTGGCGTGCAGGGCGTCCTCGACCCGGGCCTTCTTCTCCTTCATGGAGATCTCGGTAGCGGCCCCCACGTTCACCACGGCGACGCCGCCCGCCAACCTCGCGAGCCGCTCCTGCAGCTTCTCCTTGTCGTAGTCGGACGTCGACCGCTCGATCTCCGCCCTTATCTGCTCCACCCTACCCTTGATGTCGGCCTTCGTACCCGCGCCCTGGACGATCGTCGTTGCGTCCTTGTCGATGACGATGCGCTTCGCGCGGCCGAGGTCGCCCATGGAGGCGCCTTCCAGCTTCAGCCCCTTCTCCTCCGAGATCACGACCCCGCCGGTCAGCACTGCCAGATCCTCGAGCATGGCCTTCCTGCGGTCGCCGAAGCCGGGCGCCTTGACCGCCGCGCCCTGGATCGTCCCGCGCAGCTTGTTCACGACGAGCGTCGCGAGTGCTTCCCCGTCCACGTCCTCCGCCACGATCAGGAATGGCCTGCCCGTCTGAGCGATCTTCTCGAGGATCGGAACGAGGTCCTTCATCGCCGATATCTTCTTGTCGTGTATCAGGATGTAGGCGTCCTCCAGGACCGCTTCCATCCTCTCGGCGTCTGTCACGAAGTACGGCGATAGATACCCGCGGTCGAGCTGCATACCCTCGACGACATCGAGAGATGTCTCGATGCTCTTGGCCTCTTCGACCGTTATGACGCCGTCACGCCCGACCTTCTCCATGGCATCCGCCAGGAGCTCACCGATCTCCGAGTCGTTGTTCGCCGAGACCGTAGCGACCTGCGCGATCTCCGACTTCCCCTTGACCTCGTGGCTCATCTTACGAAGCTCGGCTATTCCGGCGTCGACAGCCTTCTCGATGCCTCTCTTGAGCCTCATCGGATTGGCGCCGGCGGTCACGTTGCGAAGGCCCTCCGCGACCATCGACTGAGCCAGGACGATCGCGGTCGTCGTCCCGTCACCAGCGACATCCGCTGTCTTGGTCGCGACCTCCTTCAGCATCTGCGCGCCCATGTTCTCGTACGGATCCTCGAGGTCGATCTCCTTCGCGATCGTCACGCCGTCGTTCGTGATCACGGGCGAGCCGAACTTCTTGTCCAGGACGACGTTTCGCCCACGAGGACCGAGGGTGACCCGCACGGCGTTGGCGAGCTTGTCCACTCCCCTGCGAAGGCGCTCGCGTGCCGACGAGTCGAATTCCATCTGCTTCGCCATACTGCTCTACCTCCCTGCTGACACGTCCGGCTAGAGAACCGCCAGGATGTCGTCGTCCTTCATGAACAGATACTCCTCACCGTCGATCGTGATCTCGCTGCCCGACCACTTCCCGAAGAGGATCTCGTCGCCGGCCTTGACCTCGACCTTGATGCGAGTCCCGTCCTCCGAGAGCCTGCCGGGGCCCACGGCCACGACCTTGCCCCTCTGCGGCTTCTCCTTCGCCGTGTCCGGGACGATGATGCCGCCGGCGGTCTTCTGCATCTCCTCCTCGAGTCTCTTCACGAGGACCCTGTTCGACAGGGGCTTGATGCTCAGCTTCTTCGACGCCATTCGCTCGTACCTCCCTTGATTTCGGCGGGTCGACTCCGCCGCCCACACTGCCGACGCCTCCCCTCAACACGGGACGCCGGATCTTACTAGCACTCTCATTTGCGGACTGCTAATCTATGCGGAACCGGGCGGAAGTGCAAGCGCTTTCTGTGCCGTTCCGGCCGCCCCGGTCGATCAGTCACCGCTTGTCTTGACACGCGCATGTATCAGTGAAAGACCCAGGAGCGTCAGGTCCGGCTCTACTGCGTCGATCGTCCTGGCGAAGAGAGCGATCCGCTCCGCCAGACCTCCCGTGGCCAGGACTCGGCACTCCTCGCCCAACTCCGCCCTGACCCTTCCCACGATCTCGTCGACCTGGCCGGCCGCCCCGAAGACGATCCCAGCCCGCAGCGCATCCTCGGTCGACCTGCCTATCGCCCGTTCCGGTGGAACGAGCGCCACCCTGTGCAGCAAAGCGGCCCGTCTGAAGAGGTTCTCTGCCGACGTCAGAAGTCCGGGCGCGATAGCGCCCCCGAGATAGCGCCCGTCCGAGGTCACCGCGTCGATCGTGGTCGCGGTCCCGAAGTCGACGACGATGGCCGCCCCCTTTGCCAGATGACGGGCTGCCACTGCGTTAGCCAGCCTGTCGGGCCCAACCTCTCTGGGGTCGTCGTAGTCGATCGTTATCCCGAGGTCGACGTCGGGTCCCACGACCAGAGGCTCCACGCCGAACGCCACCTCCGACATGCGCCGCAGCTCGTCGGTGAGGGTCGGCACGACCGACGAGACCACGAGCCCACGTATGTCGCTCGGGTCGACACCCGACTGGGAACACAGCTCGCGCATCAGGATGGAGTGCTCGTCCGAGGTCCTGCCCGCCTCGCTGGCGATGCGCCACCTGAAGCGGAGCACACCGTCTTCGAGCAACCCGATGACCGTGTTCGTGTTTCCGACGTCAATTGCTAGAAGCACGAAAGGACCCCCTTCAACATGATGGCGCTTCCGACCGCCACGAGGATGCTGGTCAGTGTTCCGATCAGGTAGTACTCCGTGAACTCCTTGTGACGTCGGTCCCTGAGTTCAGGGAAACGTGCGATCGACTTGGCCGCTATCACAAGGCCTATCGCCGCCCACTGCCAGAACAGGATGAGCGTAAGCACAAGGAGTCGCTCCAGCGTACCGATCACTCTCCCCATCTCATACTCATCCAGTCCGTCCGACTCGAGTCTACCCGAGATGCGCGGGTAGCGACTCAGAGTCTTCCGGACGATCGCCGTACCTCCCTTGCCGTTGAACACGTAGGCCGAGGCGACCGCCAGCACCCGAGCATACCAGCGGAACCAGCCCTCCGTCATCCCTTCCCCGACCCATCCATCTCCCGACATCAACCACAACCACGCGAGCACTACCAGAGCGACGTGCGCCGTCTGGTCAATTGCGAAGGCCTGAAGCGACGCTCCTCCCCTGACGCGCGCCCTCACAGCGTCGACCGCCGTATGGAGGACCGAGAGCCCTGTCATCAGGCCCGCCGCACGCCAGGTCCATACGGGTGCGAGCACGGCCAGGTGCGCGACCAGCACGAGCCCACCGTGCGCCAGCATCACGGCGCCACTCTTCTCCTTGGCGTCGGCCACGCGCTGCGACTGAAACAGGAAATCGCCGAAGACGTGTCCGGCCAACAGCACGACCAGGACGGCCAACTCTTGGGGGGTGATCTCAAACACGCAGTTCACTGTCGTCTCCCTTGTCGCGCGCGTCTACGCGCTCCAGCAGCGACTGCGCGGCTTCCTCGGCCGCCAACACCGGGTCGTAGAGCGCCGACTTCAAGGCCTTGCTGACCGTCGAGGCGTGCCGTCCTCTCTCCTGCGCCACCTCTGTCTGCGTTCTTGCGCCCCTCGCAGCCCACACTGTCTCAGCCTGGATCTCCGTCCAGCCGGCCCGAACGCCGCCCATCAACCAGTAGAGAGCGTTCAGGA
>Ga0180435_10006444_pt1 | contig 11241 bp, 8 predicted proteins | sample SS_ome_3_FD_132467 | JGI IMG/M metagenome (GOLD analysis project Ga0180435, IMG submission 132467) | Hypersaline lake sediment archaeal communities from the Salton Sea, California, USA - SS_3_S_1 metaG | ecosystem: Environmental > Aquatic > Non-marine Saline and Alkaline > Hypersaline > Sediment...
CCACCCGGCGGGGATGGCGACGCCCTTCTCGTCGGACAACTTGAACCCCTTGATCATGCGGACGATCTCGTTCATGTTCCGGCCGAGTTCCTGCGGGTAGTAGAGCAGGGCGCGCAGCACACCTTGGGGATCGACGATGAACACGGCACGCACAGTGTTCGTACCCTTGCCAGGGTGGACGAGCCCGAGCCGAGCAGCCACGTCCTCGGTACCGGCGATGATCGGATACTCAATCTGAACGTTCAGCTTCTCTTCGATCCACTCGACCCATTTGATGTGCGAGAAGACCTGATCGATGCTCATCCCGATTAGCTTGCAGCCGAGCTTCCTGAACTGGTCGTAGCGCTTCTGGAACGCCACGAACTCCGTCGTGCAGACCGGCGTGAAGTCCGCTGGGTGGCTGAAGAGAACGAACCAATCCCCCTTGTAGTCGCCTGGCAGCGAGACCTTTCCGTGTGTCGTCTGGACATTCAGCTTCGGGAACGCGTCTCCCAACAGCGGGAACTTGCCTTCCATATGGACCCTCCGTGATGTTGTTGCATTCCGTAATAGGAATCACTATACAAAAGGCGATTCCCGTCGTCAACTGCCACGCGCAGCCGGCCCATGGATTCGGAAGGGTGTCAACGCGACTACGGAACGCCGGCAACGCGGCTGAACCTCTGTGCACGCCAAGCAGTCGATGGGTTTGCGCATCGAACAGCCTCGCGGCTTCCTCGGCGAGCGTCCTTCAGCATCGCAGGTGCAGCTAGCCATCTCGTTTTCGGGTTGCTGAAACGGGAGCTCGTCGCGGATGAGCGAGGCTATGAACGCCCAAGCCAGGAGCGTGAACGGACTCGTGCGGCCCCGCGTGTGCTCATTGGTTCGCCGCTGCGAATGGGTGGTCAAGCTTCTCGACGCGGTGTGAAGCACGCCAAGAACCCCTCCGGAATCTCTCTGGGACTACCTAGCATGTGCAGGCGTGTTCACAGTCGAGAGGGCATCCTGCTACCCTCTCGATTGAAGGGGCTTCGTTGAGCCGGCCGGAATGAGGGGGGACAGTGAAGACACGAACTGAGCAAGAGATGCTGAAACTGATTGTCGAGTTCGCCGAGGCGGACGAGCGGATCCGCGTTGCTCTCATGACGGGGTCGCGTGTCGACCCTGCAGCGAGTCCCGATCCTTTCCAAGACTATGACATCGTGTACTTGGTCACCGAGGTCGAGCCCTTCCGGAACAGGAACCATGTCCTGTCAGGTTTCGGCCCGACGCTTGTGGTGGAGGAACCGCTGCTCGGCCCGTGGCCGCCGGATGATGCGGATGAGGACTACCACAACTACAACGTGCAGTTCGTCGATGGCAACCGAATCGATATGGTCTTCCGGCCGGTCGACCAGCTTCCCGAGGAACAGGGCAACAGCTCGCTCATCGTCCTGTCGGACAAGGACGGTCGAGTTCCCATGCTTCCTCCGCCTAGCCGCTTGAGCTACGCTCCCACGCCCCCCTCTGAGTCTCTGTACGCCGGGTGCTGCACGGGGTTCTTCTTCACGCTGTCTTCGCACATCCCGAAGACTCTCTGGCGGAGGCAGCTTCCGTTACTGAAGTTCTACGTCGAGGTCTGCCTTCGAGATGCTCTTCTTCTCATGCTGCAGTGGGATATCGGGATCCGAACGGACTGGAGCGAATCGATCGGCAAGAAAGGGAAGGACCTCGAGACGCACCTGCCACCGAAGATGTGGGAGGCCTACTGGCGAACCTACGCCGGGCACGACTACGGAGATCTCTGGGACTCGCTCTTCATCTTCCACGATCTCTTCCGGCGGTCGGCCCAGTCGGTCGCAAGGCGCCTTGGTTTCAGCTTCCCGAGCGAGCAGTCAGAAGGCGCCCTCCGACTTCTTCAGCACGTGAGGAGTCTGCCGGAAGGCGCGAGGAGCATCTACTAGGCCTCGGCCCACATTGCGCTGCGAGACGGAGGATAGAATAGCGATCGAACACAGTACAGGGAGTGGATCAGATGAAGCCGAACTCGATCTTGCTACGAACTCCAACCGCAACAGAGGTTCCCACGTTTCTTGAGGCGTTTCGAACGCAGCTTGGCGACTCGCAGGAAGAGGCTCTCGCCCATCTGGGCCTAACGTGGGATGAGCTCGCGGCACTGTTCACCTCAGTAGGAGAACTCCGAGCGATTGATGCTGACGGTGAGGTCGCAGGCTTCGTATGGATCGAGCTCCGAGACAGGGAGCTGCACATTCATGCCGTCATCCTCCATCCCGACTTCCGCGGCCGAGGAATCGGACGTGAAGTGTTCAGCGAGTTGCAGCGTGAGTACTCCGATACGATCAACACCATTGAGCTCGGCGTCCAGGAGAGCAACCAGCGCGCGATTGGCTTCTATGAGCACATTGGGTTCAGCTCAATGGAACGGGCGACTGCGCCCGGATTTCGCATCATGACGAAGCGCTGCTAGCGATCGCCTGAAGCAAGCAGCAGGAACCTTTGCGCTTGTGCGGAGCGGCTGCCCGACGCGTCGCGTTCAGGCGGCCCGCAACCGCTCACTGCCTAGCGGTCAAGCAAATCGAGGAGCAGATCGGTGAAATCCTCGACGGTGCTGGAGCTCTCCGTCTGGGGCGGGGCAGGATCGAGGTCGAGCCGATCAAGCAAGTCAGATCCGGCCGCCTCGATCAGTCCGTAGGCAGTCTCCTCGGCCGCCGACTGGAGTTCCACGAAGTCGGGATCGAGCAGACTCTGACTCACGCCACCGAGCGCATCGATGCGAAAGCCGAGAGACTCGATGGTTTCGTTGAGCCGCCGCTCGCCGAGCATGAGCAGCCCTTCCTGCGCGATCTGCAGGAGGGGAGCTTCCCATTCGATCTGCGGCGCCGAAGACTCGCCCGCGATCGCGGTTCCGAAAACGACTGGAACCTCCTGGGCGTACCGGTTGATTCCTTCGATCACCTGAGCCGATGTCGCCGGCGGGAGCCCGAAGAGCGGACGAGCCGAGTCGGGAGCCAGAGCAAGCTCCTCGAGCACGAAGCTTGCATTGCCGATGGCTTCCGCGCCTTCCTGTAGGAGCAAGGATGCGCGAACGCTTGCGTATCCAGAGAGGATGCGAACGGGGAGTGTCTTCGCGTACAGGCTGGCGATCCGCGGGAGATCGATCCTCGTCATCTCGAACTCCAGGCGACTGAGGATCCCGTTTCCTTGGCTCTCAAACGTTGCGGCGAGTCGGCATTCAGCATCCGGATCGTCTCCCAGCTGGCCGCGAAGCTCGACACGGACAGGGGCCTTTCGGAGCTGCGGTGGGAAGGCGAGGTTGGAGATCTCGATCTCCAGGAGTGTCAGTGGCGGGAGTGCGCCGCCCGTGTCCTCCGAGATCTCGTCTTCGAGCGTAACGAGGACCCGGCCGATCTCGATCTCCTCGATGACAAAGGGGGGCTCGAATCCGACGAAACTCCGTCCGCCGCGGTACGGTGCATACGGATCATTCCCCCAAGGTTCAAGGGGCGGGAGCTTGCCGAGGTAGTCGACGAAGCCTCGGAGAAGTCCAAGCCAATCGACCTTGCTCGCGTGCTCCGTCGCCCATTCGAGGTAGCCGGTCGCATCCCATCCCGACGCCGTGTTGTCGAGGTTGAGCGTACCGTCCTCCTCTCGCTTCACATGCAGAGAAGCGTCCGCGATGACAACTCGATTGAAGACGACGCGCTTCGAGAGCAGGTGCATCATCCCCACATCGAGTTCGATCGATGGGATCTCGACAAGATTCTCATCCAACGCCTGTGGATCCTGAACGCTGAAGCCTGACAGGGTCAATCCCCCGGTGAAGAGACTGAACGACGTGTCCTCGACAGCGATCTCGCTTCCGACGACCCAAGAGGCTGTCGAAGTGGTCAGTGTGCCGGCGAAGAGGGGGACGACGACTGCCGCCAGCAGATAGCAGATCGCGTACAGGATTGGAAGGCCGATCAGCATCTCGCGGCGCACATACCGGAACGGTCCTCGGGGAGGAGGCTTCGTTTCGTACTTGGCTTCCCCGCCAGCAAGGAACCGCCGGGCAAGCTTGGCTCCTCGCCGCCCCCTCAGCCACGCAGAGATCCGCCAACCAGACACCCAGGCTGCGAACGACGTGCGGTAGCGAGTGACCAGCCATCGAATGAAGAAGAAGACGGGAATGGCAAGGGCCAGGGAGATGGCGAGACTGCCCAGCAACAGGTACCGGGCGTAGCCCATCGGCGCGAGCACGGGCTGATGCACCAGCCAGCGCCAGAACGCATCCATCCCGCGGCTCGAATCGAGCAGCCACTTGCCGAGCGCAAACCCAGCCGGGGCGAGGGCGAGCGAGAGCAGCTTGAAGAGCCCCATCGAAATCAGGAACGACCTGAAGGAGCAGCGCACGAGCAAGGCGAGCGTGCAAGGGATGATGATGTGAAGCCCCATCGGAGGAAGCCCGGCGAAGACGCCCAGCGCGAACGCAAGCGCGATCTGATTGGGCGACAGATTGGACTTGAGAATGCCCAGCGTCTTCTTCAGCCAGGAGAGCGGCGTCGGGAGGATCATGCAGAGATCATCTCCGTGCGCGGTTCGCCGGGCAACTGCGGTCAGTCCTCAATGCGAGTGTGCCGCGAGAAGAAGCTCCAAATGGTCTCCGAGCCTTCGATACCCGACTCGAACAGATCCCAAGCGACATCGCCGGAGGTTGGGTCGTCGGTCAGCGAGTTGATGAGGTCGGCCGCGTCTGCAGTGAAGAGGAAGTCGGAGTTGTCCGCTGTGACGACGGGCCACACGTGGGCGCCGTCGACGAGGGTGACCAGTTGGATCTCAACATCATTGGAGCAGGCATACATCTCGATTCGGGCGTTCCTCTTCGTCTGAATCGCTGAGGCTTCCGCCGAACATCCGTTGCTCTCCAGCCAGAGAGACAGCGTTTCTCGAACGGAGAGCATCGGATCCGTTCGGCCGCTGATCGATCCGAGCGCCCCCCACCCGCCGTTGTAGGGGACGATCGCGTCACTCGTGCCGTGGATGATCAGCACCGGCAGAGGGACTCCCGGAAGCTTCTGGTCTGGGTACAAAGCCCCGGCTACCGGCGCAATGGCTGCAAGCCGATTGGGGAAGGTGATGCCAAGCGCATGTGTCAGCATGGCGCCGTTGGAGAAGCCGGTGGCGTAGATGCGAGCTGGATCAATCGGGTAGTTGCTCAGCAGATGGTCGAGAAGCGCGTCGACAAAGCCGAAGTCATCCACCTGCTGCTCAAGAGCCGTGGAGCAGCAATAGCCTGTGTTCCAGCTACGAACATCGGCCGGCCCCGTGCCGTTGGGATAGACGGCAATGAAGCCCTCCCGATCTGCGATCGCGCTGAAGCCCGTCACATCCTCCATTACGCGCCCGTTCCATGTCGAACCATGGAATGCCAGCAGCAGCGGCACACGGCCTCCCTCCTCAACGGATTCCGGAACGTGGATCCACGCGGTTCGTAGGGTTCCTTCGATATCGAGTTCGATCCGCTCCGATGCGTGCGCAGGCGGGGCAATGGCTGCCAGGGCGGCGGCCAGGGCGACGAGCACGAGACGCTGTTTCGTGTTGGGCTTCGCGTGAGTTCGTGTCCTTCCGAGGTGAGGCGCCATCTCTCTCCTACAGCAGATCGACGCGGATTGAGACGGACACCTGCTCCGTCCAACCCGGAGTTCCTGTGCTCCGATTCAGCACGCCGCTCACCGTGAGATCGACACGGCCCAGGTCAAGCAGGACTTGCCCCTCAAGGGATTCGCCCGATGTGGCGGGAGATCCCGGTTGACTCCGGCGCTGCAGCGTGTATTCCGCGAGCAGCTGGACGCTCTCGCTCAGGCGGCGGCGATACTCGGCGGATGTCGTGAGCGCATACGCTCCTGACATCGGCAACGTGATCGGAGCCGAGACGTCGGCATGAACGCCCACTTGCGAAAGCAGACCCAGGGGTCGTGCCAGGTCGGTGGAGAGCGAAAGAAGCGGCATCCGCTTGCCGCCGAAGCGCGGCAGAAGCTCGTACCCAAAACCGAATCGTGTGATCCACCCGCATTGCTGTGACGCGACGTCCGAGCGGATTTGCTCGGCGATGGCCAGCAAGGCCCTGGTGTCCAGAACAGCTGCCGATTCAAGGACGATGACTGATTGGATCTCCGCGACGAGTGCTCCTATTCCCTGGAACTCTCCTTCGCGGCCGATGAGGCTTCCGACGGAAACCAGCGCATCGTCTGAAAGAGGGCCTGAGAGCACAAGGGCATCAAGAAGTGCCCGCTCGATGTTGATCGCCCGGGCCAGGGGGGAGACGTCCGACATGCGCCCGTAGCCGGCGCCGAGCCGGAACTCCATTCCCGATTGCTCGAACGCATCGCCAGTGTCCGCCTTGAGTTCCGCAGAGAGGAACAAGGGCGCAGCGTCCGTCAGGTAGGCACGCGACGAGAGGAACGCGTCCCCAAGGATGCGGTCGATTCGGAAGCGATCGACGGAGATCTCGGCGTCGACTCCGACAGAGAAGGCGAAGTCAGGATCATCATGCGAGTGTGCCAGGCTGAGCGATGTCCGCCCGAAGTTCACGTCGACATCGGGCGTGGTCGGCAGGTCCACATAGGAGTAGTTCAGTGTCATGAAGAAGCTCGTCAGATCGGTCTCCGGGCTCCTGAACGCGCACAGATCGATGGCCATCACGGCAACCGAAGACACGAGCAGAGCAATGCATGAGGCCACGATATAGAAGCTTCTCCTCATTCTCTGTCCCCCATTCAAGTCGCCGCCGATCGGCGTCAGTTTCTGTAGTGTACACATGGCGCAGGGAGCCCGTCCTGCGCATCATGCACCATCGGGAATGGGGCGCCAGCGAGTGTTCTGTCAGCAAGGGTGTGCCAGAGCATCGAGAGCCAAGCCGGTGAGGAGAAATCATGCGAGACGCGGAGCGCGTTCGAAGCGCTGAGGAGTTCTTGCAGAAGCTGTGCAGTGTGAAACCCAACCGCCGGACAGGGTCTCCTGGGAACCGGGCGGCGGCCGCCTACGTTGCAGGAATCGTCCGGTCATGGGGATACGACGTCGAGACGACCCCCTTCGACTGCCTGGACTTCGAGAGCGATGGCGCCGCGCTCACCCGCGGCAATAGGACTTTCGATCTCCGAGTCAGTCCCTACACGCTTGGATGTGACATCGAAGGCACGCTGGTCGTTGCCTCCTCGCTGCAGGAGCTGGAAGCTCTCGACTGCCAGGGTCAGATCCTCCTGATGCGGGGGGATCTGTGCGCGGAGCAGCTGATGCCCAAGGAGTTCCCCTTCTACAACCCGGACCACCACAAACACATCTACACCGTTCTCGAACGGAAACATCCGGGAGCGATCATCACCGCGACGTCGCGCAGCCCGGAACTCGTCGGCGCGATGTATCCGTTCCCGCTGATCGAGGATGGCGACTTCGACGTCTCCTCGGCCTTCTGTACCGACGACCGGGGTGAAGACATCGCCCAATGGGCGGGCAAGATGTGCCGCCTTCTGATCCGAGCCCGCCGCATTCCAGCCACGGCAAGCAACGTGGTTGCCCGGAAGAACCCAGATGCCTCGAAGAAGGTGTTTGTCACTGCGCACATTGACGCCTACGGTGATGCGCCGGGCGCTTCTGATGATGCATCCGGGGTCGTCGTCCTGATGCTCCTTGCCGAGGCGCTCCGCGACTACGAGGGGAACCTGGGGATCGAGATCGCCGCGCTCAATGGCGAGGACAACTACAGTGCCGCCGGAGAGAAGGACTATCTGCGCAAGCACGGCGCCGAAGCGGATCAGATCGCCGTCGTCATCAACATTGACGATGTGGGCTACATCCGCGGAGGAACAGCCTACTCCACGTACGGCTGCCCGGATCGAATGGGCTCGCTGCTGCAAGAGACCCTAGGTTGCTTCGACGGGATGATCGAAGGAGAACCCTGGCATCAGGGGGACCACATGATCTTCGTGCAACACGGAATCCCTGCCATCGCGTTCACTTCGGAGTGCATGCCAGAGCTGATGGCGACGATCACCCACAGCGATCGAGACACTCCGGACATCGTCGACTGCAGCAAGCTTGTCGAGCTTGCGAATGCCCTTGAGACGTTTATCCGCAGGCTCTAGATGAATCGGATGCAGTGCAAAGGGACGCACGCTTCCCTAGCGCGCACCTCTGGGGCTGAAACGGCGCCCCCGCTGAACGCGCCGTCCGTCGGATCGCGGACTCACATGGGCGAACTGTCGCTCCGGCTCGAAGCCCTCGCCGTAGTCGAAGTCGGGCAGGCGTCTTCGCTCGATGCGTGTCCCCAGTCGTTTCTCGATCTGGCGAACCATCATGACGTCGCCGCGAACGGCGAAGGTGAACGCTTCTCCACTCTGGGTGGCTCGGCCCGTTCGTCCGATCCGATGCGTGTAGGCATCCACTGTGTTCGGCATGTCGTAGTTGACGACATGAGAGACGCCGGAGACGTCGATTCCGCGGGCGGCGATATCGGTCGCCACGAGGACGTCGAAGCGGCCCTTTCGGAAGCCGTCAATCGCTTGCTTGCGCTGGTTCTGGCTCATGTTGCCCTGCAGCGCAGTCGCGCGGTGGCCGCGCTTCTTCATCTGGGTAGCGAGGTTCCTCGCCCGGTGCTTCGTTCGGGTGAAGACGAGAACGCGCCCCGTCGCCGTCCTCTTCAGAAGAGCTGTTAGAAGATCGGTGCGCCTGTGGTCGGGGACTGGATAGAAGGCGTGCGAAACGGTCTTCGCGGGTGCATTCCCATCAACTTCGACCGTCTTGGGGTCGGAGAGAATCGTATCGGCCAGCGCCTTGATATCCCTTGGCATCGTCGCCGAGAAGAAGAGCGTCTGTCGCTTCTCGGGAACCTTACGGATGATCCGGCGGATGTCAGGCAAAAAACCCATGTCGCACATTCGGTCTGCTTCATCCAGCACCAGAACCTCAACCTGCGAGAGATCAATGGCGCCGGCGTCGACATGGTCGAGGAGCCGGCCGGGACATGCAACGACAATCTCGGATCCACGGCGCAAGGCGGACAGCTGCGGACCTTTGCTCACGCCGCCGTAGACAGCAACGCTTCGCACCTTGGTCCCGCAACCGAGCCTGCGAATCTCCTGATGGATCTGCTCGGCGAGTTCACGGGTAGGGGCGACAATCAACGCTCGGACCTTGCCCAGAGGGCCACGTGTCAGGCGCTGGAGAATGGGCAGGACAAAGGCCGCCGTCTTCCCCGTTCCGGTCTGCGCCAGACCGAGGACATCGCGCCCTTTCAGGACGACAGGGATGGCCTTCTCTTGAATGGGTGTCGGTTCGATGTATCCAACGGACTCAACACCGGCGGCAATGCGCCGGTCAAACGAGAACTGCTCGAAACTCAATGGATGCACTCCTTGGCTTTGCTGAGCCAAGTCGCACGCTTAGCTCGGTTGACTGCAATTCTGGATGGGTTGGTATGCGAATGAATTGCTCAAAGATCGGCCCGAGCATACCCGGTGCGGCCACGCTTTGCCATGACAACCCGATTTGGCCAGGAGACATTCTTCCGCTTGCTCTGAGAGCTCAGGACGTCGTCGATCTACCGCACTTCGTCCGACAGGAGCTGGCATTCTTGACACTTCTCAGCAGGCTGGGCTAGAAGAGGGCCATGAACAGACCACGGCGCAGACTGGATGCACGCGGCACGACACCTGTGGCTGTTCGACTCCTGGCGGCCTCCGTCGCCATTCTGGGCTTCGCCTGGATCGGCGACACCGCCTTGCTGTCGGAGTCGAGCACGGAAGCTCTGGCAGCGGCGACGACCGAGGCATCGGCCTATCTGGCGCCCACGTGGGAACGGATGGGGGGGCCGCCAGGTGGCCTTGGGTACGACATTCGAGTCAACTTCGACGATCCCAACATCTGGTATGTCACCGACGCGCACAGCGGCTTCCACATCTCGACTGATCGCGGCCTCACTTGGGCGCAGAGCAATGCCGGGATCGAGACGCGTTTCGGCACCATAGACGTTCCCGTCTTCAGTGCCACCGTCGATCCGCACGATCCGAACACGATCTGGGTTGGAACCCAGCTCTCCGGTCACATCTATAAGTCGACCGATGGGGGCGGACACTGGACCGCGATGGAGGAGGGCATCCAGCCGCACGCCGGCCTGAGTTTCCGCGGCTTCACGGTCGATCCGCGCTCATCCGACATCGTCTATGCCGCGGCTGAGGTGGAGTCCTTCCTCTACGTCGAGGCAGGCCGCGACGATGTCCATCCGGACGGAAAGGGGGGCCGTGTCTACCGAACGAGTGACGGCGGCGAGAGCTGGACGCTGATCTGGGAGGGGGACGCGCTGGCTCGCTACGTTTGGATCGATCCGAACGATCCGGACACGCTCTACATCTCCACGGGGTTCTTCGACCGGTACCCGCTTAACCTGCCCGAGGACTACGGCGCGTCTGATGCGGGAGGCTTTGGCGTCTACAAGTCGACGGACGGCGGAAGCACATGGAGTCTGAGTGGAGAAGCCAACGGCCTTGGAAACTCGTACGTCAGCACGCTGTACATGAAGCCTGACGATCCGCAGACGCTGCTGGCCGGCACGGGTTCGTGGATCGTCGGTCTGGTGGACTTGCCCGATGGCGACACCATTCAGCCGGGCGGCCTGTTCATCACCCAGGATGGCGCCAAGACGTGGTCGCAGTTGGTCGAGTACGAGGCGTTCGTCGCGGTGGAGTACTGCGAACAGGATCCGAACATCGCTTACGCCGTGAGCGCCAATGCCGTCTATCGAAGCGAAGATGGCGGACTGACGTGGGATCGCTTCCCGGAGCGGGGAACTGCCCGGGATTCGTGGGGGCCGCCGGGCCTCTATCCGGGCGTTCCCGTCGATCTGCAGATCGATCCATCGGGCTGCGACCGGCTGCTGATCAACAACTACATCGGCGGGAACTTTCTGAGCGAGGATGGCGGCCGCACGTGGGAACTCTCTTCCGCTGGGTACAGCGGTTCGAGCATCACACAGGTCTACGTCGATCCGGAGGATGCAAACCACGTCATTGCCGCGACAACCTTGGCTCCGTTCGAAAGCTACGACGGGGGGGAGACGTGGAACTCTCTCACCTACGGAGATCTGACGGGCGGACTGTTGACGATGGCCTTCGATCCGTCCGATTCGGATCACATCCTGGGGGCGAACGAGCTTGCCCCTAGCCAGATCTACCAGACGGAAAACGGCGGTCTCGACTGGAGGCTCCGTCTAGACCTTTGGGACGTGCGCCC
>Ga0180435_10006446_pt1 | contig 11238 bp, 14 predicted proteins | sample SS_ome_3_FD_132467 | JGI IMG/M metagenome (GOLD analysis project Ga0180435, IMG submission 132467) | Hypersaline lake sediment archaeal communities from the Salton Sea, California, USA - SS_3_S_1 metaG | ecosystem: Environmental > Aquatic > Non-marine Saline and Alkaline > Hypersaline >...
AAATATAGCCAGTCTTCATCATTTGCGCGTAATGCCGGTACCCATTCGACTACTGAAACGACTACCATAAAAAATAACGCTGGAATAAAGGCTGATTTGTTGGTTAATTTCCGTTTAGCATAAGCCACGATTAAGCCAAAAGCCAAAATAAATAGAGCTACTCCTACATATGAGCCGATCGATTCTCCAGGATCGGCAAATAACTGATATCGAAAGTACACTAAGTCAAAAAGAACAAAAACGATGAGTAGAAGTTGAACCGCATTCCAAAGGGAAGCTGTACGAAAAACCCCTAAGCCAAAACGATGAATTGTTAAGTACGCAAAGAAGCCCATTTGACTAATAATACTGAAAATAAAACCGACTCCGATTAGCCAAAATAATATCGACAGGATCTCCACAATATCAAAAGACAAAAATAAATGCTGGTAATCGCTCCATCTAAGTAAAAATCCGATAACACTTGTACTAATTCCACCTACGAGTAGTGTCGACAGGAATAACCGAACCCAATTTCGACTTTTCACAATTAAATCCTCCAACCTCTGAAATCATTCTATATGATTGTAACAAATCCATTTATTATATTACCACATGGAAAAAGTTTTTTCGTATAAAAACGGGCAGGATTCCCATGATAAAAATAGGAATGATTGAAGGAAAGGAGCCACCCAACATGAAGAGCAAATCACTGCTCCTCCTAGTTACTCTTTCTATAATAATTGCCTCACTTCTATCTGGTTGTGCCGGAGAAGAAAAATCTGGCGGTCAGATGGATTATGAAGAGACAAAAAAAATGGTAGTGGATATACTTAAAACGGATGATGGAAAAAAAGCTTTTCAGGAACTATTAGCGGATGAAGAGATTAAGCAAAGTATTGTAATGGACGAAAAGGTTGTCAAGGAAACCGTTGAACAAACTTTGACTTCTGAAAAAGGCATCGAATTTTGGCAAAAAGTATTTGAAGACCCGAAATTTTCAGAGGGGTTTGCCAAAACATTGCAAACTGAGCATGAAAAAGTAATCAAAGGACTCATGAAGGACCCAGAATATCAAGAGATGATGATTGAAATATTGAAAGACCCGAAAATCGAAGAAGAAATGTTAGATGTCGTGAAGAGCCAAGATTTCCGCAAACACCTACAAACTGTCATTACAGAAACATTAGAAAGTCCTTTGTTTAAAGCAAAAATGCAAGAAACTTTAACAAAAGTAGCCGAAGAAATGAGTAAAGAAGAAGGCGGAGAAAAGACGAGCGATACAGAAGAAACGAAGAAAGAAGGAGAATCTGGTGGTGGGGACACAAGCAAAGAAAGTGAAGAGTCCTCACAATAATCACTAAGCTGGTTCCCCTGTCTTAATCAATTATTGGTTTGAGAACGATACGAACCTCCAAGATTGTTATCACAACATTCTTGGAGGCTCTTTTTGTTCGGTTATTAAGATGGATTTGGCAATAATTGAGCAACTTTTTCAGCCATTTGTTTATATATTTCCCCTATCAGATGATCTTCTTGGTATACAGAAGGGGCAAAATCTTCATCATTCCAGTCAGGTTGTTGCAATGGAATTTGGCCCAATAGTGGTACTTGCAGCTCTTGAGCCAGCTTTTCTCCTCCACCTCGACCGAAAATGTATTCCTTCACACCCGTTTCTTTACTTACGTAGTATGACATATTTTCAATGACACCGAGAATTTCATGATTCGTTTTTAATGCCATTGCACCTGCACGAGCGGCAACAAACGCAGCCGTTGGGTGAGGTGTAGAAACAATAATCTCTTTACAAGCTGGAAGCATAGAGTGAACATCTAGTGCAACGTCCCCTGTTCCAGGAGGAAGGTCTAAAAGCAAGTAATCCAAGTCTCCCCACTCAACCTCTTGAAAGAAATTATTTAGCATTTTTCCTAACATCGGACCTCTCCAAACGACCGGAGCATTATCTTCTACAAAAAAGCCCATTGAAATTACTTTTACTCCAAACCGTTCAACTGGGATGATTTTTTCACCACGTACGACAGGGCGCTTTGTAATGCCCATCATATCCGGTACGCTAAATCCATAAATATCAGCATCAATCAACCCTACTTTTTTCCCAATTCTCGCCAACGATACAGCGAGGTTGACAGAAACCGTTGACTTTCCAACGCCACCTTTACCACTTGCAATTGCAATAAACGTCGTTTTCTGGTTGGATAAAATAGAGTCATCTGACGTAGGTTGATAATATTTTCTTACCACTTCTTCAGGAAGTTCAACAAAACGAAGGCCTACAGTTTCAGCACCTGCCTCTTTTAACTTCTTCACGATAAGCTGTTGCAACTGTAGTTGCTCAGGCGTACCTGTTTTGGAAATGGCTACTTTCACACTTACATGATTTTTTTCTTCCTTGATGCTAATTTCTTGAATGGCTTCAAGCTCTTTTAATGTTTTATGTAAAAATGGTTCTTGCAATGTCTCTAATACTTGCTTGACTAGTTGTTCGTTCATTTCATCCACCCCTTGTTGTACTCGTTTTCATTTTTACCATAAGTATATCATATCCCATTCTGAACGGATATTATTTACAATCCACATCTAGGAAAAAACTGAGTACCCTGGCATTTACTGATCAGACCTCCGTTTCTTCTTCAATGACCCTCGTTGCTTTCAATCCAATACTACTTTTTCAGTCACTTTTATACGAACACTCGCTTTCCTCTACATCCCGCAGGAGTCAATTGTCTTCCGCAACGATTCTTTAAAAAACAGACATAAAAAAAGACCCGCATAAGAGCGAACCTTTTGAATTAATCTGGTGGATTTTGTTCATTTGTTAAATAGCGCAGCAATCCTTTATAAATGGAAGCAGCAACCTTGTTCTGGTAGTCTTCGGATGCTAAAAGTTGTTCTTCTTCTGGATTTGAGAGGAAGCCTACCTCAACAAGGGCCCCCGGTTTTTCTACATGCTTTAACAAATAAATACCGTTAATTCGTTTCGCTTGACGTTCTGTATTCTCCAAATTCGTTCTCAACTCATCTTGAATAAACTTAGCAACCGCCTCGTTCTCTTCATATGCACCATTGAAAAACGTTTGTGCTCCTCTCCATCTCGCTGATGGAATAGCATTTAAGTGAATACTTAAAAAGACATCTGCTTCAGATTCATTAATCAGCTCTACACGTTTTCGAATATCCTCTGATTTTCTTCTACTATAACCACTTGTATCTTTATTTGCTAAATCCTCATCCTCTTCCCTTGTCATTAATACGAGAGCCCCTTGCTCTTGAAGATAATCACGCAATTTTAAAGAGATATTTAGCGCTACATCTTTTTCTAACAGAGATTCACCCACCGCTCCCCCATCAGGCCCGCCATGCCCCGGGTCGATATATATAATTTTCCCAGATAAGGGGAGATTCCACGACTTCCACGAATTCAAATTCGAAAAAGGAAATTGAATAATAAATAGTAAGATGCCCAATCCGATGATAAAAAAAAGCCACTTTTCTCGCCGTTTCATTCGACCCCTCCCGCTCGTCCTTCTAATCCATCATATGGGACAAAGGGGCAATTTATGATTAACGGAGCTTTAATTTTCTTCTCTTTTCCCCAATCTGAAATCCTTCCGTCCACCACTTCTGTACAAACGATTCACTCAACAAAAAGATGGAGTCATTTACTACATCCTCCTCAGTAGCTTTCCCCCAACTTAATAAGTAATCAAATAAAGCGTGGGTTATCTCCCTCACCTCTTTTTTTGATCGCTCTTCGACTCGTTCATAAGTCTCACCATAATAAGCGAAACGGCTATATTGAGCCCCTAATAGATAGGACTCAATGGCAAAATCGACACATCCATCTTCAACGACAGACCGATGTAAAACACCACTTTGGAATAACAACGAATAGTGGGAAACTACTTTTTCTTTTATTTTACGTAGAGATAATTCTTTCAAAACCTTTAACTCATAGTCGACCTGCTTTTCACGTCTTTTATCATTTAATGAATGGATTACACTCATCATCAAGCCCCCTTTACCACTATTGTGTTACTGCACCCAGCAGAACATGCGTATGCAATTTTTCCAAGAAATAGGACGATTGAGTTCGGGAAAGAAAACAAATAGAATGCCCCCCATTGCTGCATACACTCGAATCGGTAGTTAACGCACGAACGGGGGCTTAAGTATGGTAGGTTAACCATTCCAGACGGCTATTGTTGTAGTTAGTTTCAAATCGGGCGGGAAGGACTGTCTCGTTTTAAGAAACCATAAGAAAAGCGCAAAGCGCATGTCCTTAGGCGAAGGGCGCTTTAGGACCTGTTAGGGGGCTTCCGTCGCCACAGCAGGGCCGAAGCGAACCGAGCTGATGGCGCTTTGCGCTAGACACCAAAAAAACGGTAAAGAGAATACTTTATTGAACTTGAACTTAAACTTTCTGTAACCAAAATAAAAAACCACAACAGCAAAGTGTTGTGGTTTTTCGATATGTCGTACCAAAATTAACGTTTTGAGAACTGTGGAGCACGACGAGCGCCTTTAAGTCCGTACTTCTTACGCTCTTTCATACGAGCGTCACGAGTTAATAGACCAGCGCGTTTTAATGTTGCACGATATTCTGGATCAGCTTGTAATAAAGCACGAGCGATACCGTGACGAATTGCTCCAGATTGACCAGTGAAACCGCCACCAGTTACGTTAACTAATACATCGTAGTTACCTTCAGTTTCAGTTAACACTAATGGTTGTTTAATATCGTTAATTAATGCTTGAGTCGGAATGTATTCTTTAATGTCGCGTTTGTTGATCACGATACGGCCTTCACCAGGAACTAGACGAACGCGTGCAACAGAGCTTTTACGACGACCTGTACCGTAGTATTGTACCTGTGCCAAAGTCATAACCTCCTTAAAATATTATCCGCGAAGTTCGTAAACTTCTGGTTTTTGTGCTTGATGTGGATGTTCGCTACCGCGATATACGTGTAATTTTTTGAACATTTGACGTCCAAGCTTTCCTTTTGGAAGCATACCACGAATCGCAAGCTCTAACATTTTCTCAGGGTAGTTTGTACGCATTTCTAAAGCTGTTCTAGATTTTAAACCACCTGGATGTTGGCTGTGACGGTAGTACATTTTGTCAGCTAATTTATTACCAGTTAATTCGATTTGCTCAGCGTTGATGATGATTACATGATCACCAGTGTCAACATGTGGTGTATAGATTGGTTTATGCTTACCGCGTAAGATAGATGCAACTTCGCTTGCAAGACGACCTAAAGTTTTACCTGCAGCATCTACAACGTACCATTTACGTTCTACTTCGTTTGCTTTCGCCATAAACGTTGTACGCATTATTTTCCCTCCTAAAAAATCAAAATCCAATTCATTTGTTAGTCTATTTCAAAACACGATTACTTTCCGGGGCTAATCGTGGGGTTGAAATACATACCATATGATATGATATAACGTTGAGAAGTCAATGTCAAGAAAATGTTACACCTGGTTTAGTTGTCATAAACAACTTCCCAAAGGAATAATCCCTTTCCGGGAACGGTTTTCCCTGCAACACTTCGATTTTTAGCTTCTAAAACTTTTTTCATATCTTCTGGTTTTCGCTTACCCATACCTACTTCGATAAGGGTTCCTACTAGAATCCTCACCATGTTATAAAGGAAGCCATTCCCTATGAAGCAAAAAACGAGTTCATTCTTTTCTTCAATAATGTCAATCGAAAAGATCGTTCTTACCTTGTCTTCTACTTCTGTTTTACTTGAACAGAAGCTTGTAAAATCGTGCGTCCCTATTAAATAATTCGCTGCCTCTCTCATCGCCTCAATATTCAATTGATGCGAAATAAAGTGTCGATAATTTCTTAGAAAGACATTCGGAGTTGCACCAGTTTGCACAAAATATCGATACTCTTTCTTCTTTACATTAAACCGAGCATGAAAGTCGTCATCGACTAATTCGGCATTCAGCACAACAATATCATCCGGTAACAACGAATTTAAAGCGATGGGCCATTTTTCTACTGGAATATGTAATTCCGTATCAAAATGGATGACTTGTCCTTGTGCATGAACGGACGTATCTGTTCGCCCAGATGCATATACTTTTATTTCTTTCCCTTTATGCAGCTTTTTAAGCGCTAGTTGCAACTCTTGTTGAACCGTTCGTTCATTCGGTTGCACTTGATATCCATTGAAGGCAGATCCATCGTATGAAATAATGCACTTGATTCTCATGAAAGCACTCCTATGAGCGTAGTAAGAACAATAGAATCGTTACCATGGTAAACGAAGCTAAAACGAACGTGTCTCGACTATGCCAGTTTAACTGACGCAGTTTCGTCCTTCCTTCGCTCCCTTTATACCCTCTTGCCTCCATAGCTGTTGCTAAATCCTCCGCTCGCTTAAACGCGCTAATAAACAGCGGAACTAAAAGAGGGATGATGGCCTGAAGGCGTGATTTCACAGAACCAGATGTGAAATCCGTTCCCCTTGCCATTTGCGCCTTCATGATTTTATCTGTCTCTTCCATTAAGGTTGGGATGAACCGAAGCGAAATAGACATCATCAAGGCTAACTCATGTACGGGAAATTTCCACTTTTTAAACGGCCCTAGCAACGTTTCTAACCCATCTGTAATTTCGATAGGTGTCGTAGTTAATGTCAAAATTGTCGTAATGATGATCAAATATATAAACCGAAGTGTTATAAAAACACCTTGTTGAACCCCTATATCATATATATCCAAAAAACCAATCGAGAAAAGTACTGTTCCCTCTTTCGTAAACAAGACATGCAAGAGAAAAGTAAATAGAATAATCCACAAAATGGGCTTTAATCCATTCACTAAAAATCGAATTGGAAGTCTTGTTAACAAGATGATAGCTAACGTATAGCCTCCTAATAAAGCATACGTAAGGGGATTATTGGCTAAAAAGACGACAAAAACAAATAAAAAGACAAAAAGAAGCTTTGCACGTGGGTCCATGCGATGGATGATCGATTGTCCTGGTACATATTTTCCGATAATCATACTATTTAACATGTTGGTCTTGACCTCGAATCATTTGTTTAATTAATGTAACAGTTTCATCAATTGTAAGGGGCTTGTCCTTGACTTTAATCCCAAGCTGTTCCTCCACTTTCATCATGAACTTTACCGTTTCGGGTAAATCGAGACCATAAGTAGAGAGAAGTTCAGGCGATTGAAACAGTTCTTTCGGTGTACCTGTAACGGCAAGTGTCCCTTCATGCATGACAGCTATTGTGTCTGCGTACCTTGCTGCGTCTTCCATACTATGGGTAACTAAAATAGTCGTTAACCCCTTTTCTTGATGAAGACGATAAAACATATCCATCATCTCTGTTCGCCCTTTAGGATCGAGTCCTGCCGTTGGTTCATCTAACACTAACACTTCTGGCTCCATCGCCAATACTCCCGCAATGGCCACTCTTCTCATTTGACCACCACTCAAATCAAAAGGTGAGCGTGTTAATAAATCTGGATGTAATCCAACGTGTGCGAGTGCTTCGTGTGCTTTTTTTCTTGCTTCTTCTTCCGTCAGTCCAAAGTTTATCGGACCGAACATTATATCCTTTTCTACTGTTTCTTCAAATAGTTGATGTTCTGGAAATTGAAAAACAATCCCTACTTTCTTTCGAATTGGTTTTACGTTTTTCAACTTCTTCCCAGCCTCAACTCGATAATCCCCTAACTGAATGGAGCCTTTTGTTGGTACCAATAGCGCATTTAAATGCTGTAGTAGTGTCGATTTACCTGACCCGGTATGGCCAATTATTGCAACATATGACCCTTCTTCTATTTGAAGAGAAACATCGTAAAGTGCTAAACGCTCAAATGGAGTTCGTACTTGGTAGCGATGTTCTAATTGATTGATGCTAATTTGCATAATTCATCCACCAAGCTTTCTTCTGTAATATGGAGCTTTTCGAGTGAAACTCCATTTTGTTGTAGTAGTTTGCTGACCTTATAAGAAAATGGAAGGTCGAGACCAATTTCATTTAAGCGTTCATCCAGTTGAAAAATTTCTTCCGGCTTTCCTTCAGCGAATTTCTCCCCACCGTTCATAACAATAATGCGGTCTGCTAGCGCAGCTTCTTCCAAATCATGAGTAATAGAGATGACTGTAATATTTGCCTCATTTTTCAGTTCGCGAACGGTAGAAAGAACTTCAGCTCGCCCAATAGGGTCTAGCATCGACGTAGCTTCGTCTAATATGATGATTGCTGGCTGAACTGCAAGAACGCTTGCAATGGCTACCCGTTGCTTTTGTCCCCCAGACAGCCTATGTGGTTCGTACTCTAAAAACTTAGACATTTTAACCCTTTCTGCTGCCCATTCAATTCGGCGAACCATCTCATCCCGTTCAACTCCAATGTTTTCAAGGCCAAAAGCAACATCATCTCGAACGGTTGTCCCTACGAATTGATTGTCAGGGTTTTGAAAGACCATGCCGACATGCTTCCGGACTTCCCACACCGACTCTTTATTAATAGCCGTGCCCATGACATGGATAGCCCCTTCAGTTGGAAGCAAAAGACCATTTAACAATCGGGCAAGTGTTGATTTTCCAGAGCCGTTATGCCCAACGAGTGCAAGCCATTCTCCTTCATAAACAGAAAGTGACACATTTTGAAGGGCTGCCCGCGTCGTCTCATCTCTCTCATATCGGTACGTTACTTGATCTACTTGAATGACTGGCTTTACCATCGTCATCCTCCTCTCGACTCCATTCTCTACTCCACTCTATGTTGAAACAGTACTTTTTAAAAATGGCAAAATAAAAAAGGGCATAGATCCAGTTATAATAACTGTCCCGCCCTTTGAAGTGAATATGCTGTAATTAAACTAGTTCAATAATAACCATTGGCGCTCCGTCACCACGGCGAGGACCAAGTTTCATAATACGTGTATAACCGCCTTGGCGTTCTTGGTAGCGTGGTGCGATATCAGCGAATAGCTTTTGAAGAGCGTTTTGACCTTCTCCAGCTTCCTCGTTACGGATAAATGCAGCAGCTTGACGACGAGCATGTAAATCGCCACGCTTTCCAAGTGTAATCATCTTTTCTACAACAGAACGTAATTCCTTCGCACGAGTCTCAGTAGTCTCGATACGTTCGTTGATGATTAAATCAGTCGCTAAATCACGAAGTAACGCTTTACGTTGATCACTTGTACGTCCTAACTTTCTGTATGACATGTGATGTCCCCTCCTTTGTTGAATGGTAATCGATCGAATCAAACATACGAAAATACTAGTTAATCTCTTAACTAGTCATCTTTTCGTAGACCTAAACCTAAATCTTCAAGTTTTGCTTTAACTTCTTCTAAAGATTTACGGCCTAAGTTACGAACTTTCATCATATCTTCTTCTGTTTTGTTCGCTAGCTCTTGAACAGTGTTGATACCAGCACGCTTCAAGCAGTTGTACGAACGTACAGATAAGTCTAGCTCTTCAATCGTCATTTCAAGCACTTTTTCTTTTTGGTCTTCTTCTTTCTCGACCATAATTTCTACATTCTGTGCTTCATCTGTCAAGCTGACGAAGATATTAAGATGTTCAGTTAAAATTTTAGAACCTAGTGCAATTGCTTCTTTTGGACCGATGCTTCCATCTGTCCAAACATCTAATGTTAGCTTGTCAAAGTTAGTCACTTGACCTACACGCGTGTTTTCAACTTGATAAAGCACGCGTGAAACCGGAGTGAAAATTGAATCGATAGGAATTACACCGATTGGCTGATCCTCACGTTTGTTTGCATCAGCAGGCGTATACCCACGTCCACGCTTCGCAGTCAATCTCATCCGAAGATGTGCATCTTTTGCAAGTGTTGCTATATGAAGGTCAGGATTTAAAATCTCGACATCACTATCGTGAGTAATATCAGCAGCTGTTACAGCTCCTTCACCCTGTACATCAATTTCTAGCGTCTTCTCTTCTTCAGAATAGATTTTCAGAGCAAGCTTCTTTAGGTTTAAAATAATCGTTGTAACATCTTCTACAACACCATCGATCGTTGAAAATTCATGTAAAACGCCATCGATTTGAATAGATGTTACAGCGGCACCAGGGAGTGAGGATAATAGGATACGACGTAAGGAGTTACCCAAAGTTGTACCATATCCACGCTCAAGTGGCTCGACGACGAATTTTCCATACTTAGCGTCATCGCTGATTTCAACCGTTTCGATTTTTGGTTTTTCAATTTCGATCATTCTTTATAAAACCCTCCTTCAAAACGTCGAAACCCCGGCTAGACTAATCGAATGCGTCTAACCGAAATTCCCCAATCATAAGTTCCCGAATGTGCACAACAACATATGATCATTCTGCTAGAATTTAGAAAACGTATCATAACCCAGTATAGACAGGGTTACGAAATATATACAGGTAAATTACACGCGGCGACGTTTTGGCGGACGGCAACCGTTATGTGGTACTGGAGTTACGTCTTTGATCGCAGTAACTTCAAGACCAGCAGCTTGTAAAGCACGAATAGCAGCTTCACGACCTGCACCAGGACCTTTAACAGTAACCTCTAAAGATTTCATTCCATGCTCCATAGAAGCTTTTGCTGCAGTTTCAGCAGCCATTTGTGCAGCGAAAGGAGTAGATTTACGAGAACCTTTGAATCCTAACGCACCTGCACTTGACCAAGAGATTGCATTACCATGAACGTCTGTGATAGTAACGATTGTATTGTTAAAAGTTGAACGAATATGAGCAATACCAGACTCAATATTCTTTTTTACGCGACGTTTACGAGTGTTTGTTTTACGAGCCATTCGTTAGTAACCTCCCTTACATTATTTTTTCTTGTTCGCAACAGTTTTACGAGGGCCTTTACGAGTACGTGCGTTGTTTTTCGTATTTTGACCACGAACAGGTAAACCACGACGATGACGTAAACCACGGTAGCATCCAATTTCGATTAGACGCTTGATGTTTAAAGAAACTTCACGACGAAGATCTCCTTCTACTTTATACGTATCTACGATATCACGGATTTTCCCTAATTCTTCTTCAGTTAAATCACGTACGCGTGTATCTTCAGAAACTCCAGCCTCCGCTAAGATTTTTTCTGCAGTTGGACGTCCAATTCCAAAAATGTATGTTAAAGACACGACAACACGTTTATCACGTGGAATATCTACACCAGCAATACGAGCCATTGTAAAAAAGCACCTCCTTCAAGATTATCCTTGTTTTTGCTTATGTTTTGGA
>Ga0180435_10006447_pt1 | contig 11238 bp, 8 predicted proteins | sample SS_ome_3_FD_132467 | JGI IMG/M metagenome (GOLD analysis project Ga0180435, IMG submission 132467) | Hypersaline lake sediment archaeal communities from the Salton Sea, California, USA - SS_3_S_1 metaG | ecosystem: Environmental > Aquatic > Non-marine Saline and Alkaline > Hypersaline > Sediment...
CGCGGACCGTCAGGGTCCAACTGGGGAAGTGGAACATCGAAGAGGTGAACCTTGCAGAGGTGGTTCGCGTGTGGAGTCGGTCACGACCGACCGCGAACCCGAAAGGACTCACCTCGCGCAGCGTCGTCCGCCGTGCTCCAGCACGGCGCGCGCGTTCCGGTCGCGCCGGAACGCTCGCCTGGGCGGAGCGGGTGGAGGGGGACGGGTCGGCCGCGGTCGCTCGCGACGCCGGTCCGGCGTGCGGGCGCGACGACCCCGGGGAGGGCCGCGACGGCGGGGAGGGGGGCCGCGGGACGGGACCGCGGGGGCGTGGACGCGCGGATGCTACGGCCGCTCGCGAACCGGGCCGATGCGGCTTTTTGTCGCACGGAGCAGGTTGCGGCCGCGGAGGACGGATCGCCGCAGGGTGCGACTGGGCAGGACTGGACCGCGTCGGTGTGCATCAGCGATCGGGCGGCGCGGGGCCGTGCGCGGCGATCGCGGCCGCCCGGGTGGACATGGCGACGAGGTCCCGTGTCGGGGCATCTCGCTCCCGTGCAGCCGTCGGGCGCTCCGCCCCGGCGAGCGGCGTCGGGAACGCCGATCGACGTGACCACCGAAGGACGCCAGTACCGGGCTGGGGGGCTGAGGGGTGCTGGCCCCATCCGCTGTGCACGGCCGCGCGCCCACCCGCTCGCGCTCGTCCAGCGCCGCTCCACCCGCCGCGCGCCGTTGCGCTCCGGGTCATTCACCTATCACTTGAAACGCACTTACCGCCCACCCCGCCGAAGCACAGCGAGCGGGGACAGCCCCTCAGGCGTGCTCTTCGGGCGCGAAGCGCGCCAACTTGCGCTGCAGCGACCGCCGGTGGATCCCCAGCCGCCGCGCCGCCTCGGAGATGTTGCCGCCCGAGTCGGCCAGGACCCGGTTGATGTGCTCCCACTCCGCGCGCGCCAGGGTCGGCGCCTCGGGCGCGGGACCGGCGCCCTTGCCCCCCTCGCGGTCCACCGCCTCGAAGGCGCGCAGGATGTCGTCCGCGTCGGCCGGCTTCGGCAGGAAGTTCGTCGCGCCCAGCTTCGTGGCCTCGACGGCGGTGGCGATCGAGCCGTAGCCGGTCAGCACGACGACCTGGGTGTGCGGATCGATCGCCCGCAGGCCCTCGACGACCTCGAGACCGCCCATCCCCTCCATGCGCAGGTCGACGACCGCGCGCTCGGGGCTCTCGCGGCGGGCCAGGGCCAGCCCCTCCGCGCCGTCGCCCGCCGTCCACACCTCGTACCCGCGGCCGGAGAGGGCGCGCGCGAGGCGCTCGCGGAAGACCGCGTCGTCGTCGATGAGCAGGATCGAGGGGTTCGTGCGTGCGTTCATGGCGCGGGAGCGGTCGGGAGCGGCGGCGTCGAGGCGATCCTAGTCCGCGCGGTCGCCCGGGACAGGTGCGTCGTCGCGATCGCCGGGCTCGCTGCGCCCGGACCGCGGCCCGACGCGCGCGCCGGACTCCCGCGGCACGCCGCAGCGCGGCAGGTCGAGGCGGGCGAGGACGCCGGCGCCGGGCGCGGACTCCAGCACGAAGTTGCCGTCGAGGCGTTCGGCGAGCGAGCGCACGAGGAACAGCCCCAGCCCCATGCCGCGCCCGGGATCCTTCGTCGTGAAGAACGGATCGCCGGCTCGACCGAGCGTCTCGGCGTCCATCCCGGTCCCGCGATCGCGCACGACGAAGGCCGCGCCCGCGCCGCCGCTGGGCTCGATGCGCACGTCGACCACGGCGTCGGCGGGCGACGCTTCGAGGCCGTTCTTGACGAGCGCGCGCACCGACCGCCGGAGCGCGGTGCGCGGGACGAGCAGCGCGCGTTCGCCGGCGCCGCCGATCTCCTCGACGACGACGCGTTCGCGACCGACGAGCTTGTCGATCGCGCCGTCGACGAGTTCGCGCGCGGTGACGCGCGCCATCTCCTCCCCCACCTGTGCGCCCGCGTCGAGCGACATCTGGTCGAGGATCCGGCGACAGCGCGCGACCTCGTCGCGGATGAGCCGCGCGTCGTCGACCGCGTGCGCGAACGACGATGGCTCGGCAGCGCCGTCGGACGAGTTGCTGGACGCGCCGTTCGACGACGCGTTCGTCGAAGCGGTGCCCATCGACGGAGTGCCCGTCGACGAGGCACTCGCCGACGCCGGCGTTCCGTCGTGCGAAGAGTGCAGTTCGAGATCCCGCTCGAGCTCGCGCGCGACGACGGCGATCGTCGACAGCGGTGACGCGAGCTCGTGCGCCGCGCCGGCCGCGAGCGTAGCGAGCGACTCGAGGCGTTCGTTGTCGCTGCGACGCTGACGCTCCTGGACGAGCTGTTCGTCGCGCTCGCCGAGCGCCTGATTCAGCCGCCGCACGAAGTACGCGGTGAACAGCGCCACCGCGATGAACGCCACGGCACTGCCCTTCGCGTACAGCGTCAGATCGCCGCCCGCGAGCCAATCCGTGAACGACGCGCCGAAACCACCGCCGCCGTGCAGCAGCGGCACACCGTCGATGGACAGCGGCCGACTGTCCACGAGCAGCAGCAGGTACCCGACGACGGCCGTGATGTAGATCACGCGCAGCCACACGCCGGACAGGATGACCGTCGCGAGCACGATGTTGACGAAGAAGAACACGCTGAACGGGTTCGTCACGCCGCCCGTGCTGTAGAGCAGCCCGATCAACAGCAACAGGTCGAACAACAGGATCGAGCCGAGCAGCGAGCGACCGCGCTCGAGCCAGATCGCGTCCGACTCGTACTCGGCCACGAGGAAGAACCACAGCTGCAGCCCGACGTTCGCGATCAGGCCGAGCGCGACGAGACCGAGCAGCGGGATCAACTCGAGATCGATGCCGAGCCACTGGTCGGCGACGAGGATCGTCACCGTCTGTCCGAGCACGGCCGCGCGCCGCAGCTTGAGCAGCCACGACATGTTGATGCGCACGCGCTCGGCGGCGGCGCGGTCGGTGAGTTGGGCGTGGCTGTCGAGCTTCAAGCGGGCGAGCTTAGCGGGGCCGCGCGCGAGCGCCGTCCCCCGCCGGCGCCTCCGACCACGGGCGCGGCGCGAACCCACGCGCCGTGGACGCGATCCGACCCCGCCCCCTGTGCGCCGCGTGCGGCCGTCCGATCGAACGAGCCGCGCGGGACGGCGCGCCGCGGACCTGGTGCAGTCGCGCCTGCGCGGCCCGACGGATCCGGCCGGTCGACCGCCGGCTCGAGGCGCTGGTGCTCGAGTTGCTCGACGCCGGCGGACGGCGGACCGCGGTGACGCCCGGGGAGGTCGCCGACACGCTGTCCGCGCGCGGGGCCGGGCCCACGGAACGCCCGGGCGGGCCGACCCTCGAGGAGCTCGCGCGGCGCGCGATCCGGCGGCTCGCGGCGGCGGGCCGCGTCGAGGTGCTCCAGGCCGGCCGGCGGGTCGACGCGGCCACCGCGCGGGGCCCCATCGCGGCGCGCCGGCGCCCCGCGACCGACTGAACCCCGGCCCTGGTCGACTCTTGCAGCGCCCGGCCGGTCTCGCACGCGGGGCCCGACCCCGACGGGCGCGACAGGTGGCCGCGCGCCCGTCCGACAAGCGAGGCAGAGCTCCACGCTCGCTCCGCCGTGTCCGCGCCGCACCACCCACAGTCCGACCCCGTGGCCCGCCCCACGACCGACAGCCTCGCCGCTGCCCACCGGGCTCGCGCGCGCGTCGATGCGTCGACTCACGCGGTGATCGAGCGCGTGCGCTCGATCTACCTCGCCGCGACACTCGTCACCGGCGCCATCCTGCTCGCGGCGGGCGGCCTGCTCGCGACCTCGATCCGCTCGGCCCACACCGACGGGCACCTCATCAACGTCGCCGGCCGTCAGCGGATGCTGAGCCAGCGCGTGGCCTCGCAGGCCGCGAGCCTCGTGGACGCGATCGACGACGAGGACGCCCGGCGCCGCGCCGCGCAGGCGTCCAACGCACTCGCGGACCTCGAGCGCGTGCACGGCGAGCTGCGCGCGGCGTTCGCGGGCCAACTGCCCGCGCGCATCACGACCGACCCGACGCGCCTGCGCCAGGTCCTGCTCGACCTGTTGGGCAACGCCGTCAAGTTCACCGACAGCGGCACCGTCACCGTGCGCGTCGCCTGCGACACGGCCGCCGAGCGCATGACCTTCGCGGTCGAAGACACGGGCGTCGGCATGACACCCGAACAGCTCGACCGCATCGCGCGCTTCGAGGCCTTCACCCAGGCCGACGCGAGCACGACGCGCAACTACGGCGGCACCGGCCTCGGCCTGCGCATCTCCAAGGCGCTGACGCAGATGCTCGGCGACGATCTCGCGGTCGCGTCGGAAGCGGGCGTCGGCAGCGTCTTCACCGCGACGATCGCCACCGGCCCGCTCGCGGGCGTGGAGCTGCGCGACCCGAACGCGCACACAGCGCCAAAGATCGCTGCGTCCGCATCGGACGCGAGCGCGAGCCCGACCCCCGGCCCGGAGCCGATCACCTCCGCGGCCGACGCGAGCGCCGACACCTCGCAGCCCGCGCAACGCCCGCTCGAGGGCACGCGGATCCTCCTCGCCGAGGACGGCGTCGACAATCAGCGCCTCATCTCGTTCATCCTGAAGAAGGCCGGCGCGACGGTGGAGCTGGCCGGCAACGGCCGCATCGCCCTGGAGCGCCTCCTCGGCCCCGATCACGGCGCTGCGAGAGGTGACGCGAGGAGCGCTGCGAGAGGTGACGCGAGGAGCGCTGCGAGCGACGACGCGAGCGCGCCGCCGTTCGACGCGGACCTGGTGCTCATGGACGTGCAGATGCCCGAGCTCGACGGCCACGCCGCCACCCGGGCCCTGCGTGCCGTCGGCTTCGATCGCCCGATCATCGCGCTCACCGCGAACGCGATGCAGGGCGACCGAGCCGCCTGCCTCGCCGCCGGCTGCACGGACTATCTCAGCAAGCCGATCGACCGTCACACGCTCGTCGACACCTGCGCCCGCTGGCGCGCAGGTCACGACCAGCCGGACCGATCCACCGACGCCGACGACGCCTCCCCCGGCCGAGCCGCCTGACGCACCCCGCGGTCGCCCCCCCGTCGACGCCCCCAGCCGTCCCGGGCACCCCCGGTCGCGGAACCCGCACTCGCTGGCCAACCCCGCGACCCGAGCGTAGACTCACGCCTCGCCGCCGACACCGAGTCGTGCGGCCGGACGCGGGAGTAGCTCAGTTGGTAGAGCGTCAGCTTCCCAAGCTGAATGTCGCGGGTTCGAGTCCCGTCTCCCGCTCCACCTTTGCGCCCCAGATGGGCAGCACGGGGCGGATGAATGGCGGCAAGTGGCCGTCGGCGGCATGTGGCTGAGGAGCGGCTTGTAGCAACTTTGTAGCTGCGTCGGGCGGCGGCGAATCCGCCCCGGGTGCGACGTCCGTGGGGCCGCCGTTGGGCGCGCGCGGCGAGGCACGCGGTTTCGGTGGGCGGATGCCGCGCTGGAAGCCCTCGAGCTGCCCTGCACAGGCTTGAGCCGCCCCGAACCCTGCCGCAGCACGCCCGCCCTACCCTCGCGCGCATCGACCGACCGGGCTTCGCTGAGCGCTGCCAGGGTCGCGTGAGGCGCTACCGCCTTCGGAGCCCCGGATCTCGCGACCGGGGCTTCGCTCGTCCGGGGCGACGCCGTGAGCCTCCCGAGGCCGGGCAGCCGCTCCCGCGACGGAGACCTCGACGTCTTCACCTGCGCGCTGAGCGAGGGCCGCTACGCTGGGCGCGTCCGCGCCCAGTCCAGCGAGCCAGTGGCGCGGCCAGCAGGCTCCGGCCTGCACTCCCTCGGGGGTCGCGGTGGGCAAGGACCGCGGCCCCTGTTCCGTTCGCCGCGGCGTCGGGTGGCCGAAGTGGACGATGTGGACGGTGTGGACGGTGTGGACGGTGTCGGCCCTGGCTCAGATCTCGCAGCCCCCGAGTTCCGAAAAGCCAGCGACGCGGCGCCCAGCGCCCGCCACCAGGCTGCTCGCTCCGAGGCCAGCTGACGGCGCCAGCGCCCGACCGACGCCCGCGGCACCACCCGCTCCCCGCCCCAGCTAGCCCGAATCCTGGCGATCCGTGCGGCACCGACCAGCCCCGCCCAGGGACCCGCGCCCACGCTCGCGGCCGCCCCTCCAGGATCTGAGCTGGACGAGACATCGTCCATACCGTCCACATCGTCCAGACCGTCCAAGCGCCACCCCCCCTGACCGCTCAGCGAGCGCGACCAGGAGCTGCTCGAGCAGCCCACCGAGCGCGCTCCGACGCCACCTGAAGCGGCCCCCTGCCCCGCCGCGCCCAAGTTCACCGGAGTTCCCCGCTAGTTCCCCGCGCGGTTCACCGCCAGGTTCCACGGACAATCCCTCGGTTTGACGCAGCGACCCCGCCCCACGGCGCGTGAGACGGGGTCGAGCCCTGGAGCGAGGCCGATTCTGAAAACGCCCAAATCGGTGAACCAGCGGGGAACTTCGGGGTCCGGCTAGCGCCCGGTCAGGTCACTCCCAGGTCGCATATGTGCCAAGATCCGAATCTATGGCAGCCACTCAACATCCATCACATGCCCGTCCGAGAGGGGGGTGAAAGGACGCGAAAGCACATGCTTCGCCTCACCCGAGCCTGGCCGCAATACCCGAGCGCGCATACGAGCTCCCTCTGGGACATCTACAGTGCACTCCCCAGCTGTGGCCCCAAGCACAGGCTCAATCAGCACAGGAAGCCAAACCTCACCGTGCTCAACCTCGAAGGAAACACTCCCACCAATCCAGCCTTCCTCGAGCGAATAGCGGACCACTGCGCGCCGTGCAACCACCCCAACATCGCGGCCAAGCGATATCACTCCTCCAAACTCCTGAATCTCTTCGACACTGAGCAAATGCAACGTAGTCTCCCCGGAGGAGAGCCTCAAGCTGGCGACAATCCCGATCGCATCGCCAGGAAGCTCAAGACTGGCTGAATGGCGCCGCCCTTCCAATACGAGCGACTCGCCACGCAACGCCCCAGAGGGACCAACTACCAGAACCTGCCCTCCAGCGACGTACAGACCAGATCCAACGTCTCGCTCAACCGTCAACTCAATCCGACTTGACAAAGACGCCTTCACAGTAAGCTCGATGAGCCCCGTCTCAACCCCAGGCGCGATTGGAATCCAGGTCGGGCCAGCCACCTCAACACCCTCACCCCATGACACGGCGCTGTAGTCGACAGCAATCCCTCCTCTCGCGCCTTCTACACCTGTCAACAGAGTACCGGCTAGCACTCCGAGCTCCAACGGAAACGCAGCGGGAACGCTAGCACCATCGCCATACTCCAAGTTCACGCTAACTTCCATGCGCTGATCCGCGAACGCTAGCCGTTGCTCAGTCGCAGAGTCTTCAGGAACAACCACAAGCGAGATCTCAACGCTACCAGCGTTCGGCTCCAACTCACCAAGATCAACCCGCTGATCTCCATTCAGGCCTGGGATCTGCACTTCAGACGTATATACCAACCAATGCTGAGGAACCACCTGACATAAACCAAGCAATGTGTGGTCGCCGGGGAATAGACCCCTGACCTCGAAACGTCCGCTCGGCTCGGAAGTCCCCTGAGCCTCGATGGTCGAGACCTCGACGCCCCCTGCGCCTTGATACCTATGGATCCTGGAGAAGCTGAAGTCAGCCTGCACAGGCTCGCCACCATGGACGAAACTCCCGGTGACAACTGAGTCACCGACAAACACAAGCTCAACCTGCCGTACAGCTCCTGGCTCCACGACAACTGCAGCTCCGTCAAACTGCGAGCCCAGGCCACTCACAACAACTGAACTCGGAGAATCACCTTCACTCAGGAGCGGCCGTGTTGGAGCAATGAGACCATGACCTCCAGGCTGGACAAGTAGTGCAGTCTGAATCCGCGACGGCACTGGCAACCGGAGCGCGCCCTCGCCACTGACAACCTCCCCCGACAACGCCAATCCACACCAGGGCTCAGCTGGAGTGCCTAGGTCGTACTCAAAGACAACCGGCCGATTCTCGCTGAGGCCGCTGACAGCTTCAGGAGTCGGGAGAACTTCTGCTCTAGCCGAAAACCGCTCAACGACACCGTACAGACCGCTGAGGGCAGTCGGCGGTGCGGTTTCGACATCCGCAAACGGGGCGACGGCCACTCGCACACGGCTCTCTGAGACGTATCCAGGAGGCACCGAAACCTCTAGGTAACCGAGCGGAATCAGTTGTACGGCCATGGCGTCGCCTTTGCGCCACAGCCCTGGTGCGTAACCACCGGCAGCAACCCAGCACCAGTCAACATCCCCACCGTCGCCGCCGAATTGCACCGTCGCCCAATTCACAATCTCCTGGCCAGAGTAGGCATCGAAGCAAGCAAGCCCACGCGGAGCACCTGGCTCACCGGCCCCCATACCCGAAGACACTTCAACCCGGGTGTCACGCTGCTCCGCTCGATCCAAGGTGTCAACAGCAACTCCTCCTAGGCTGCCTGACTCCTGGGAAGGGCCACGCACGCCCCTTGGCGCCGGCTCAACACTCGGCAACGGCGAGCGCCCTTGATACCAGACGACCAACAGTACGGAGGTCAGCGTCAATACAAGAACCAACCATCCCCACGCACTAGATTTCTTCAATCCGTCCCTCCAAGGCCGTCTGCCGCCCGCTGGTCAACTTGCGACTTCGCCGCAGGATCCAGCCCCCCCTCCGCCCAACGCCGGCGGCGGGAGCGAAAGAGGGGGCAAAATATGCACGCCGCCATTACGGAGTCACGGGCGCAACCGCGCAACTGACACGGCATCCTAATGAACATGCCTCTGGCGAGACTTCCACTTCGATCCGCAGCAAACCCGCGGTCACTCTACTGACCAGTTACTGGCGTGCCAAACAGCTCGAGCTTCTGCCTGACCACAGCTTCTGCCGAAGCAATGACTTTTGCTTCATGGGGGTCCTCCACAGTGTCGAAGAAGTCGTCGATCGTGGCTGCGAGCGATACCCACACAAGCCACACATCAAAGGCTCCAAGCAAGTACGACAGCGCACCATCTTCGTATTCGCCCCAATCGACAGCCTCAAGGAAAGGCAAAGGCCATTTTCCCTCCTCAAGGGGCGTGTCCGGACACCATGTCGATTTCAGAGCGCAAGCAGAGGACGCCTCACTGCCGACGCGAAGGAAGAAGCTTGCATTAATGTCTTGAAGTCCGGCGACGTTATGCACGTCGCAGAGAAAATCATCCCCGAAGTACTCACCGAGCCGCTCCGCGGAGTTCGTTGCTCCGATCCACTTGCCACCATCACCAGACTCAAGCGCTGCATCCAGAGCAGCGATTGAGGCCGAGACAAGCGCCGGCTGCCCAGTGTAGCTGCCGACCAACCTCGGCAGCGAAGCCAGGAAAGCGGCCGCGAGGATCTCATCTGGAGTGCTGGGACCGACCAATGACGAAAAGCCCTCATAGACCGCACCCGGCTCGATCCGAAAGTCGCATACAGCATTCCAATTTAGCGCATTGAATGAATGCGAAACGGCTGCCGTCGCTCCAATCACTCCACTCGCGTTGCCTTCGGCCAGCAGGTAGCCAAACCTCGCATTTTGCTCGAACGAGTACCTCGCCGCGCCAACGAGAGACGGATTCAGAGCGCCCTCGAACGTCACAACCCAGACTCGGCCCGTCGAGATCGGCGGCCCTTGCGCCGGGGGATCCGAGACTTCAAACGTTGAATGCGAAGAAGTCCCGTAGTAGAAGCTCTGAAAGAAGACGCCAGTAGAGCCCACCGCGTACCCAGCATAGGTCTCGCGCTTCCGAAGGAACTCCGCACCGAGTTCCTTCGTTGACAACATCGGCGTGTCGCTAGGCCAGGGCGTGGACTGCGTTGATCCATTGGGGCCACTGTAGTAATCAACGAAATCGTACTCACCCGGAACTGGCGCGCCCGTATCGTGAGTCCGATCCCACCTTCTACCGAATCGATCGAACTTGTTTGCATTGAGTTGGGGATCCATCTGTTCGGTCACGCGCCATCCACCGCCGCCCTGGATTTCAGTGGAGAAGGACTTGTTCGCCTTGGCTGCCTCGAGGGCTTCTTCATCATCGCCATACTGCGAGCACGGGTCCGACTGAGCATTCGCCGCCGGTACGAGGATCGCCAGCACGCCCATCGCTGCGAAAAGTGCCGTGACGGGAGCCGTCCTGCGACTCACTTGAGTGTGGCCCGCTGCCCGTTGGCTAGCTGCTGAGGCTCCCAACGGGAGTTCCCGGCATGTTTCTGCGTACGCATTCATTCTGATTCTCTCCCTATGTGGTTCGTCAGTTCTTGGCACAGGCCAAGCCTGTATGAGCCCCCCCTTGCGATAGCAGCCAATCCAGCTTCGGTTAACGTTCGGGCCGAGCGGCGGCTTGAAGGGGCGATCGCGAGCGAGCCCACCGTAGCGACCCCGAGGAGTACTAGGGGCGTCGATTCGCTCGAATTTTGTGTCACCACACGCAGAATGCACGGAGCCGGGATAGTGAGCCCAACAGAAGTTGTGTCAACTAGTCTGCGTGCCCGGCACGCCCACCGCCCAGCCGCGCCCGGGGTGGTCCGCTGGAACGTGGACCCGCACGATCCGCAGCGGAAGCGCTGGCGGACGCGACGCGTCGTGGTCCTCGGGCGGGAGTGCCGAACGACCCCGGGGGCTTCGAGGCGGCGCGTGCGCGACGCTCGGCAGGAGGGGCAGGCGGGCGACTTCGGGGCGCGGCGGCTGGGGGTGGCGATGCTCACGGCGAGAGGATCTGGCGCGAGCGGGTCGATGGCGAGCACTTGGGGTGCGTTCGCGCTCCTGGCAACTGGAGGCGTCGGTGGCGGGAAGGCACGGCTCGGTCGCGACTTGCGCTCGCTCAGAAACCGCGAACGCACGACCCACTACGGACCGCCTCTGCCGGCAGCTTCGCCGCATCGTCAGGACCGGACCCGGCACCGGCGAACGCGAAGCAAACCTCAGGTGAGAGTGCGAAGTCGGGCGCTGCACGAGCCCGGTGCCCCTCGCCCGTCCCTCGATCCACGCAGTCGCGCCGCCCGGCCTCGCTCGGCTACCGTCCGCCCATGCCCCGACCGCGCGACCCAAAGCCGTCCCACGCCCCGCTCTCCCCCATCGAGCTCGAACTCCTCGACGCCTTCGTCGCCTTCCGTGACCTCGCGCCCTGGGAGTGGCTCGCGAACGACCACGTCTTCGGCATCGAGGACCCAGCCAGCGGCGAGGTGAACTGGGCCACCGTGATGGGCGCGGGTGGCGGGCTGTTCGGCCTCGGGCTC
>Ga0180435_10006449_pt1 | contig 11238 bp, 10 predicted proteins | sample SS_ome_3_FD_132467 | JGI IMG/M metagenome (GOLD analysis project Ga0180435, IMG submission 132467) | Hypersaline lake sediment archaeal communities from the Salton Sea, California, USA - SS_3_S_1 metaG | ecosystem: Environmental > Aquatic > Non-marine Saline and Alkaline > Hypersaline >...
GAACGGAACCTTTACTATATTAACAATGAAGAAGAACCAGGCCATTGTGCCGATGAATGCAGTTTTCGGAAGTCTTCGTGATAACAGGTACAGGGAGATGAGAGGACCTGCCACATTCCCGATCATGCTGGAAAAACCTCCCAGCATGCCGATAAATCCCGATACCACCCGGTTCGTGGGCACCGCTTCCCCTTTTCCCTTTCTTTCCCTGAGTAGCATGAAGACCACCGCGATCAGAAGGGTTATACCCATTATCCGTTTAAACATGACATCAGAAATGATGCTTCCCAGGTATACCCCCGCCAGGATACCCCCAATGGTCCACGGCAGCAGGGTGACCAGTATCTTCCATTGGCACTTCCGCTTGTAATAGATGACCGCAAAAATATCAGCGGCGATAAGAAGGGGCAGGACAAAACCGGCGGAAAATTTTCCTCCCAATATAACCGCAAGAAAGGGAATAACCAGGAGCGTCGCCCCCACCACCCCCACTTTGTTCATACCGGCCAGCAGTCCGGTGGCAAAAATGAATATCCATTGGAAAAGAGTAAGGTCGAAACTTTGAAAAAAAGACATATCAGCCGCCTGATGGTAATGGTCATCATTCAACAAGGTTGTCCTGCTTTTGTCAACGCGGTTGATTATTTATTAGTATTATGGTAATAAAAGATTAATGAGTAGTAACTACTACTTATCTTAGGTTTGCATAATTTTTATCAGGAGAAATAAATGATATCCGGTTTGATTATAGTTTTTCGTGAAGTTCTGGAAGCCGCCCTTATAGTCGGCATTGTCCTGTCGTATATTCGGCGGCAGAATCTTAAATCCTTTGAAGTATACGTGTGGTCCGGGACTGCTGCTGGTATTGGTGTAAGTGCGCTGGGAGCAGTATTGTTTGCCCGGCTGGCAGGAGGGTTTTCCGGACAAAGCAGCAAATTGTTCGAAGGTATTGTAATGCTGATAGGGGCCGTCTTGCTGACCACACTTATCCTCTGGCTCATGCAACAGGAAAACCAGGTGGAAAAAATCGAATCTTCGGTAGCCCGGCAGACCTCCGCCCGGCGGGGTATCGGGCTGTTTTTTGTAGTCTTTGTAGCAGTACTCCGTGAAGGGGTGGAAACCATTGTTTTTTTCCATTCACTAACAATTACCCAGGCTGGAGGGCAGTGGATTGGTGCGATTATCGGCCTTGTACTTGCTCTTTTCCTGGGATTTATCATATTTATTGCCGGTAAGAAGGTGCGTTTGGATCTCTTTTTCAAAGTTACCAATATATTTCTGCTGCTGTTTGCCGGCGGAATGATTGCCTATGGGATTCATGAACTCCAGGAGGCCGGGGCTTTCCCGGTGATTATCGAACATGTGTGGGATATAAATCCGGCTGTTGCCCAGGAGGGGATTTATCCGCTGTTTCATGACAAGGGGTATATTGGAAGTATTTTAAAAGGCCTGTTCGGGTACAACGGCAACCCTTCGCTGCTGGAGGTTCTTGGATACGCGGCTTATGTTGTTTCGGTGTCATTTGTGTGGGTCTCAGCATCGAGACGGAGCCAAATTCAGGAAGGAAGTAAATAAAAGAAACAGAATTGGTTCACATTTCGTTCATACTTATGGTTTACCTTCTGTATCGTTGAGAATAAATCTTATGTTGTACAGGAGGATTTTATGTACAAGAAATTGTTTCTTATTTTGGCTGTTATCGCGGTAGTTGCGGGTATTTCCTTCGCAGAGGGAAATAAGGAGAAAGGGGTTGACGAGAATGACTGGCGAAGGGGCTCCGGTTCTTTTTCACCGGAGACTGTTGAGCTGACCGGGACGATCTCTCTGAATGCTGATGGTTTCCCGGTACTGCGGAGCGGTGGTGAAGAGTATGTTCTTATGTATCCCTATTTTCTGGATGATGATCTGGAAATTCAGGAAGGGGATGAGATTTCTGTTGAAGGATTTCTTGCGCCCCATCCGCGCAGGGCAGAAGACGACGACGCGACCTATGTGCGGGTCACCAAGGCGATCATTGACGGAGAGGAATATGAAATTCCTCATGGTCCAAGAAGCAACAGCAGAGGTTCCGGCAGAAGGGGCTGCTGGGGCGATGATGATGACTTCCGCGGGAAATCTTCGCGCAGAGGCGGCGGTAAGAACCGCTGGTAGGGGAATACATCACCCCATGGGGTTGCCCTGCAATTGGCAGGACAACCCCTTTTTTATTGCATTTAATTGAATAACTGTTTTACACTAAAGAGATGGCTGTGAAAATTCAGATTATAGAAGATGAAAAGAAACTCAATACGATGATTTCTGATTACCTCCGTGCGTTGGAGTACGACGTGTTCAGCAGTTATGACGGTGTGAGCGGCATAAAACATTACAGAGAAGAGACGCCTGATCTCCTGGTGCTGGATGTTATGCTTCCCGGGTTAGACGGTTTCGACATCTTAAGAAAAATACGGGAGACAGATGATACTCCAGTCATTATGCTCACTGCCCGGGCGGAAGAGCCTGATAAGCTGACAGGACTGGATACCGGGGCCGATGATTATATGACCAAACCGTTTTCCATGAAGGAGCTTGCCGCCCGGATACGTGCGCTCTTGAGAAGGACAGAAGGAAGAAAAACCAATCTGCAGACAGCCGGGAACCTGACCGTTACACACGGTTCACTTTTTCTGGATGATTTAAAGCGGCTGGTACTGAAAGACGGAAAAGAGGTGAAATTAACTTCAGTTCAGTTTGATATGCTTAAACTCTTTTTAACCCATCCGGGGAGGGTTTTCACGCGAATGGAGCTGCTGGAATCATTTCAAGACGTGAGTTTTGAAGGATATGAACGGACGATAGATGTTCATATAAAAAATATCCGAAAAGCGGTGGAGGATGACCCCTCCCATCCGGTGTATATTGTAACGGTCTGGGGAGTAGGGTATAAATGCGCCGAACTGTAAAAAGAAGCCTTTTTCTGAAATTTCTTATCAGCTTTTCACTGGTTATCATTGCCAGCGCGCTGATTATAGTATTTTCCATCCGGTTTTCTACCAGGGCCCAGTATGCAAAAATAATTAATCAGAACGATATTAATCGGGCTGAGGAACTCGCGGTGGTTCTTGCGTCTGCATACCTGGAAACGGGGAGCTGGGATGGAATAGCTCCTCTTTTTGATCATCCCGGCAGTCCCGGCAGCAGGCAGATGGGCAGAGGGAAAATGCGTGCTCCCGGGAATATGTATTTTGGGATGCTTGGTCAGCGGTTTCGAATCGTCCTGACCGACGAAAACGGCCGGGTCATTGCCGACTCCCGGGATCTCATATCGGGAGAAATACTTACTTCCGATATCGCGGATCAAGGAATTCCCATCGAGATCGAGGAATCAGTAGTGGGAAGAGTATATGTGGGGACGATGATTGAACCTGTGCTGTCCTCCGTGGATAGAGGATTTTTAAAAGCGGTTAACCGGGGAGTACTCATTGCCGCTTTTACGGGACTGATTCTCTCTTTTCTTGTTACCATGCTCTTCTTTCGCCGAATTACCGCACCGGTGGTGAGTTTGTCGGCGGCATCCAGGGATATAGCGGCAGGTGATTACTCGGTTGCAGTCGACGAATCGGGAGAAGATGAACTTTCGGACCTGTCCAGAAATTTTAATAACATGACCCGGGCGCTCCAGCGAAGCGATGAATGGAAAAAACAGATTATCGCCGACGCGGCGCATGAACTGCGGACGCCGGTAAGCTTGATAAAAGCCAATCTGGAAATGATGCTGGATGGTGTATACCCAATCGAAAAACAGCAATTGGAATCGATTCATAGTGAAACGGAAAAATTGAGCGCCCTGGTTTCGGAACTGCAAACCCTCTCGAGTGCGGAGGCGGGAACCCTTTTTCTGAAGAGGGAGGAGTTATTGATCACCGATCTTCTTAATAAGATCCTGCCTCTTTTCGAATTGTCCGCCCAGGATAAAAAAGTTCGGATCCAAATGAAAGGTTTTGACGATATACTTCCGTTGGAAGGTGACGAGGTGAAGCTGAGCCAGGTATTTTCAAATGTTCTTTCCAACGCACTCAGGTTTTCCCCGGAGGAGGGTGTGATTGTTATTTCCTGCTCCAGGGGAGCGGACGGGATGGAGATAACTGTTGCGGATCAGGGGCCCGGTATTCCCGAGCAGGACCTGGAACGGATTTTTGAACGGTTTTACAAGGCTGATAAATCACGGAGCCGGGGGGGGAGCGGCCTGGGGCTCGCGATAAGCCGGGAGATTATCCTTGCCCATGGTGGGAGAATTTGGGCTGATTCCGACGGTTCTACAGGAACGGCTGTCACTTTTTTTCTTCCTTATCCATCGTCGAACTGAATTATAATCCCTCCAGGTAGAATCATTCAGTAAAATATGCTATATCCCGAGACATATGAGAACAGCTGAACTCACAGAAAGCGGCCGCTTCCGGGTGGTTGAGAAAGAAACACCTTCAATCCAATCGGGAATGGAGGTACTCATAAGAATTGAACGGGCCGGTATCTGCGGCTCTGATATGCAGTATTACACGGCCGGCGGGATAGGCGATGCCCGGGTGGAGTACCCTTATACCATGGGGCATGAATGCGCAGGCAGCGTAGCCGACATCGGCAGCCGGGTTACCCGGGTGGGCGTCGGAGACCGTATTGCCGTCGACCCCACGGTTTCCTGCGGCCAGTGCGACCAATGCAGGGAGGGAAGAGTGCACACCTGCCGGAATATTCAGTTCCTGGGTTCCCCGGGGGAACTGCCCGGGTGCATGTCGGACTACATTATAATGCCCGAATCCTGCTGTTTTCCCATAGGTGATTCCATGTCGCTAGAGCAGGCTGTAATCGCCGAACCCCTGGCCATCGGAATCTACAGTGTTAAATCGGGAGGAGCATTAGCTGGAGCGAAAGCGGCCGTTCTCGGTGCCGGCCCGATCGGTCTTTCTGTCCTGCTTGCGGCAAAAACCGCCGGTGCCGCAAAAGTGTATGTTTCGGAAAAACTTCCTTACAGGCTGGAAGCCGCTCTCCATGCTGGTGCCGATTTCGGGGTAAATCCGGATGAGAGAGACGCTGCCGCAGTTCTCAATACTATCGAGAAAGACCAGCTGGACGTGGTTTATGAATGCTGCGGCAAACAGGAAGCTCTGGACCAGGGAGTTGAGATGTTGAAGCCGGGGGGAAAACTGGTAATAGTTGGTATACCGAAAGGTGATGAAGTTTCTTTTCCAATCCACAGGCTTCGAAGAAAGGAAATTACTGTTGTCAATGTGCGGCGCCAGTGCGGATGCACCCGGGAAGCGATTGACTTGATTGCGTCCGGGGGGGCGGCTGTTGATTTTATGGCTACCCATACCTTCCCGCTGGACGAGGTGGCACAAGGTTTCAACCTGGTTTCAACGTATGGCGATGGAGTTATAAAAGCGATGATCGACCTGCGGGAGGGGCATCAGAATGATTGATTATGCCAGGCTTCTTCGGGATCTCCATCAAGAGTACACGGCCCGATTCCCCAGGTCCGCGGAGATTCAAAAACAGGCTGAAATGAATTTAATAGATGGCGGAAGTCATGCTCTCCGCCTTATAAAACCGTTTCCCCCGCGGATCAGGGGTGCCGGCGGGGCGTATGTCTTTGACGAGGATGGCGGGAGAATCCTCGATTTCTGGCAGGGGCACCACGCCAATATTCTGGGTCACAACCCGCCGGCGATAACCCTCCCCCTGGGGCAGGCCCTCAAAGATGGATACGGATTGCAGACCGGTTTCACCGACAATCTACAGGCAGAGGTGGCTGATATGCTGTGCCGCGCTACGGGCTCGGATAAAATCCGGTTTACAACCAGCGGATCCCTGGCTACGATGTACACGGTTCTCCTTGCCAGGGCGTATACCGGAAGGAATCTGGTGATGAAAATAGGCGGCGGATGGCATGGAGCACAGCCGTGGGGTCTGAAGGGGGTGGATTTCCATTATGATGACGATCTGTTTCAGCATGTTGACTCGGCGGGGTTATCTCCAGAGTTAGGAGCCGAAGTAATAGTTACCCCCTTCAATGATACCTCCCGTTTGGAAGACAATATAAAAAAATATGGTTCCCGCCTGGCCTGCTTCATTATGGAACCCTTTATCGGCGCGGGAGGATTCTTTCCAGCGACCGGGGAGTTTATTCGGACGGCACGAAAGCTGACGGAGGAATCCGGCTCGCTTCTCATCTTTGATGAGATTATTGCCGGTTTTCGGTTCTGTCCCGGCAGTGCATCCTCCCTGTATGGCGTGCAACCCGATCTCGCGGCCTTCGGGAAGATTATCGGCGGCGGTATGCCCCTTGCCGCTGTGTTGGGGAAAGAAGAGGTGATGCGGCTGTGCAGTTCCTCAGCTCCGAAGCCCGTCCGGTTTTCCGGAGGGACTTTTTCCGCCCACCCCGCGGCGCTGCTGGCATCAAAACTGATGCTCACTTATTTGCAGGAAAACAGTCAGGATATCTATCCCTCCATTGGGGCTTTAGGTGAGAAACTGCGGCGAAAAGCGGAGGATGTATGCGCCGCTGAAGGGCTCTATTCCTGCTGCACAGGATATGGTAACGAGGTGGTTACCGACAGTTCTCTCTCCCTGCTCTTTTTCCCCCATGAAGAGGGCCGGAGGATAACATCCCCGGCGGAAACAAGAGACCCTGCTGTAGTCGATACGGAACTGGGGGGCAGGATTCTGCAGCTGGGGCTGCTTCTCGAAGATGTCCACGTGTCCCACGGACTCGGTTCACTCAGTACAGCCCATACAGAGGACGATATCGATCTATTCTGTGAAAAGCTGTCCCGTTTTGTCCGCAGGGTCCGGAAGTACCGCTGATAATGTGTCTCCAGACGGTTATTTTCGGTCGAAAAAGGGATTTTTCGATGTTGAAGAAAGGGGTATGGCGTAGACCACTTTGACATCGTCTCCCAGTAGTTTCATATCCAGGACTGCCATCCCAACTGTATACATAATCCGGTTATCGATATGTCTCGCTGCCGCGACCGCGGCGGCTGAACCTAGTGCGATACCCAGGTCCCCCGTATTGAACGCGCAGGGAACATCCGGAAATTTCCGTTTCTCTTCGCAGGTGGCATGACCGCACAATCCGCAGGGGCTCAGGCCCATCGGTTCCACCCGGGTTCCCAGAAGCAGCATCGCTGAAGCGGAAAGAATGTTTTCAGCGTCCCTTAAAAAGAATCCGGGGAGGCCGTCTGAATCAGCCATCTTTTTAATGTGGTCGGATATTTCCTTAATTTCAGCTTTCCCGGCGACAGCAATGACCATGTTGTCAACTCCGCGCCCCTTGGGAGCCGTTCGAGCCGCGGCAGCCATCTCTTCGGCAATACGGACGACTGTCGCGTCCCTTATGTCTTCTTCAAAAAAGAGTTTCATTTCTACCTCGCTGGATATCAAGTTTTTCCCATTATACTGAATAGCGTACCCTTTGTCATTCCGACCCGGGAGGCTATTCGCGGTATCGTTTCTCCAGAAGGCTTTTCATGTAATTGTTTATTTCTCCTATATCGCCTAAGGGACGCTGGGTATGTGGTTCGATAGGAACATAGGGAACAGGACCGAATTCCGGAGTAATTGAGCAGAACCGGGCGCCTTCTTTCTTTTTTTGTTCGACAATGGTATCCCACCAGGCCAGGTGAATATCAAGTGCCTCTTTCCATTCCGGGGCTCGCGGGTCAGGTACCTGCGGTCCTTCCGGAAAACCAACCCGGGCGTGAATATGATCCGATCTCTGTATAGCTGCCTCGATTATTTCCGGCTGATCTTCCAGGAATGTCTCATGAACGCAGCACCAGTGGGAAAAATCGGCATTGATCCGGAGTGAAGGAAGAGCTTTGAGAAACCGCATGGTACTCACCGTTGAGAAAAGGGCACGGGAACGGTGGGTTTCGTGGATAATCGGAATTTCTCTTTCCTCCGAAGCCTGCTGGACCGTTCGAAAGAGAGAAAGGTTGTCCTCAAAGGAAAAAAAATCCCGGCCGGTGTGGGATATGATAAACCGGGGTTCAGCCTTCATGGCGGCATCGATTTGCCGGAGGAGGCTTTCTTTATGATCCTGTTTCGTCGTACCCTGGGAAAGAATCTGGGCAATCACCAGCAATTCGAAATCCTGGGCTTTTCGAGCCATCTCTTCCGGTGGTCCAGGTGAAAAGAGGACCGCGAACTCGAAGCCGTTATACCCCTCCTGCCTGATTTGATTGAGACTTTCTTCAATTGGCAGAGATTCCATTCCCCAGAGGGACCGAAAAAATAGAAACTGCATTCAACGCTCCTCATTCGTCGGGTTGTTTTCCGATTTCCACCCGAATCTGTATTATTGCCCGTTTGTCGCTTTCGAGAACGGTGTATTTTACATATTTATCTTCATACGTTGTTCCGGCTTTTGGAATATAGCCCAGCTTCTCACAGAGATAGCCGCCGACTGTTTCCGTGTTCTCCTTTTGTATACTTAACCCCGTAATGTGGCAGAAATATTCCAGATCGGCAGTTCCCTCAACATTGTATTGATTATTTCCTTTTGCAATTACCGATTCCTTTGTCGTGTGAATGTTTCCTGGGATAGTCCCCATAATTTCCGCGGCGATTTCCTGGTGAGTGACTATCCCAACTATTGCGCCGTATTCATCGGTAAGAAACACGACCTCTATTTTCTTGCTTACCATGGCACTCAACAGGTCGGGCAGCGGTTTTGTTTCCGGATAGAATATCGGTTCCCGCATGATGGCTGAAATCGAATCGGCTTTGTCCTGAATGAAGTCATTAATATCAATGTACCCCACGATATCGTCAGCTCGCCTGGAATAGCAGGGAAAAAAGCGCTGATTCATCTCGCCGGCCACCCGGAGCACATCAGGGATTCTTGTGCTGATATGAAACACCGGGTATTTATGAAGGGGAATCATTGCCTCCTGCGCGAGGGTTTCATCAAAATCGAGTATGTCATCTATTGCCCGGTAATCATCGTAAGCGAAGCCCGATTCTTTACTGCTCAAGTGCATGAGTATGCGGAAATCGGCTTTTGACTTGGGGAGCCGGCTGATTATCTTTCCCTGTCCAAGAAGAATCATAATAATCCGGACCACTATATTCAGGAGAAAAGAGACAGGGTAAAAAATGATAAAGAAAACATAGAGGAGCGGGGCCAGTCGAACGGTTATGGTGTTGGCGTACTGGCGGAAAAAGCTCTTTGGTATTATTTCGGCGAAGATGAGAAATAGAATAGTCAGCGCCAGACTCCCCGTCAGCGCATATGCTTCGCTATGATTGAGACGAAGGTAGTTGTTGAGAAGGATAGCGCTGGTTACAACCGCGATATTTGTTCCAATCAGTGTTGTTCCCAGAAGGCGTTCCGGTTTGCTCAGGAGAAAATCAGCAGTTTTTGCCCATCCCTTTCCTTCCTTCTCGCGGGAATATATCCGGAGTTTGTCCGCAGCGAGCAGACCAGTCTCCATTCCCGAGAAGAAAGCTGAGAATAGGAGGCAGATGATTTCGACAATGACAATCATTCCCCGTTTCCCCCTTCCAGTTCGGTGACAAGAAGTTCTGAAATTCTGTTTCCCTCCAGAGCAGTTACTTTTAGCTCGTATTTCCTAAAGTGTTTTCTCGCCCCTATTGCCGGGATGTCTCCGTGCAACTCGAGAAAGAGACCGGCGACAGTGTGGGCTGCCGTTTCTATACGGCAGTTAAAAAAATCTTCAAATTCCCCGATAGTCATGGACCCATGTACGGGAACGGAAGTGTCCGAGATCGCGTCAAAGGTTTCCTTGAAGGGGGCGTAAAATGCCCGGAGTACATCTTCGATGATGTTTCTAAACCAGAGAAGTCCGGCAGTTCCGCCATATTCATCGATAAGAAGAACGACTTCCTGATTACTGGATCGCATTTCCGGAATCAGTTCAGTCAACCGCTTAGATTCAGGAACTACATGAAACTGCCGGGAAAGTAATGAAACCGGCTCTGTGTCTGACACCTCCACAAACTTGTACCTGAGGAGATCGGATATCTGAACCCACCCGTGAAGGTGATCAATATCCCCTTTATGGAGAATAAGGGATGAGTTGATAATAAGGTCCGGTTCCCCTTCAAGCATTGTAAGAACTTTATGGATCGGCATATCGCTCTCAACGGTTTTCAGTTCTTTCCGGGGTGTCATCACCGAATGAGCCAGTTTTTCCTTGAACAGGAGGTATGATTTGAAAAGCCGGTATTCGGAACGGTTTAAGATTGATTGGTTGAATCCCAATTCGGCGGTTGACAGCACCAGGGCGTGTTTATGCTCGGTGGAATCAATTGTAGACCCGGGGAGAAGGTTTATAATTCCCCGGGAAACACGGCTGAACACCACCCTGAGAGGGGTAAAAAAGTGGTGGAAAAATAATAAGGGGTAGGCTATAAATCGGGTAAATCCCTTTGCATGATTAACAGCAAATCGTTTCGGCGTGAGCTCCCCCACGAGCAGCAGGAGGGTAGTCATTACCGCGATTGAGAGAATCTCCGTGTTCCCTGGGAAAAGCCTGGCCCCGATTGCTTCACCCAGGCTGGAAGCAAATATATTGACGATCATGTTGCCGGTCAGGATGGTAATAAGCAGCTTATCCTGCTGCCCGATAAGTTTCTGCAGAATTCTTCTCATACCCTTTTTCCTGGTATTGAGAAGAGAATTCCGCTCCAGCCTGTCCAGTGAGAAAATCGCCGTTTCAGAACCCGAGAAAAAGGCGGAAAGCAGGAGAAGGATAAAAAATATGATGTACTGATATAAAAAAGGGTCTACGTCCATGGAGTACTACATCTCAAACACTACGCCCAAGGGGTAACTCATGTCAAGAAGGCACCTAACGCGTTCTCTCCGCTCTTTTAACGGCAGGAGGTTGATTATCCGAAGGCCGTCATTTCCATTTGCCAAATAGGCGTACCGGCCGGATACGGCTATCCCTCCGGCATTTGAGGTTATTTCAGTAAATGTTTTTATTACAGCCATGTCTTCAAAATCGGCATCATCCCCGCCGTTCACCAAGTCAACAATCTGCAGTCCGGAAGTTGAAATTGCCTGATAGGCATATCGTCCGGAAATTGCGGTGCCCCAGCCGGTGCCGCCCATATTTACATTTTCATATACCGACGCAGATGGTGGGTCGGAGATATCGATGATTCGTAACCCGCTTGGCTCGCTAGGTGCCATATGTGTCGAGGTGGCAATATAAGCAAAGTTGCCCTGTA
>Ga0180435_10006450_pt1 | contig 11236 bp, 11 predicted proteins | sample SS_ome_3_FD_132467 | JGI IMG/M metagenome (GOLD analysis project Ga0180435, IMG submission 132467) | Hypersaline lake sediment archaeal communities from the Salton Sea, California, USA - SS_3_S_1 metaG | ecosystem: Environmental > Aquatic > Non-marine Saline and Alkaline > Hypersaline >...
GGCAATGTTGGCGGAGGTGATATGGTGGATGATATCTTCATCCCTACCTAAGCGGTAATTGCCGAAGCTTTCGCCCATGTCGCAGTTGATGTCGATGGTTTTCATGAGAATGTCTATTCTCCCTCAAGGCCGAATTGGTCTGATATCATCCATGGGTGCGGGAATATGTCGAAGGACGCGGCGGTATCCAATCTGTCAGCGTTCCGGGCTCAGGGCGGTAAATTTCGACCTTAAGGGGGTAGCAGGCGGCGGCGTCACTGGAATGCTCCTGGCTGCAGTCGCCTCCCGGACAGGTTGACAAGGCGCCCAACAGGTCTATTTCGGCGAAGAACTCAAGAAAATCTCCCGGTCGGACCGGACTGGCCTTCATGAAATACTGATGCGTGTCGCCGGTGAAACCGGTACACATGAATACGTTGAGGACATCATGCACATGCGCTTCGGCATGGGATAGCGGCAGGCGGGTTTCACGGGCCAATGCGCGGATCAGATTTGAGTGGCAGCAGTGGTGATATTCCTGGCCGCTCAGGAGCTTGTTGGTGTAGGGGTCACAGCGTGTCCCGATGACGTCATGCACGCCGGCTCCATCAGGGTCGAATCCGTACCAGTCCAGCGTATCATGGGTGATGGTTGCCATGGGGCGCATATGAGGGAAACTGCTCCACATCCGGTCGCCGGTGCTCAGGTGCGTACCGTGCAGCGCACGGGTTTTGCCGCTGTAGAACCTTTCCGTAAGATCATCTTCAGCCCAGAGATTCAGGTCGCCCACCTGTGGGCCGTCAATACTGACGATCCGGAAAAACTCCCCGGCGGAGACATGGAAGGTGGCGGCTTCACGCGGTGGTACCATCTTCGAATCAACATGCTGCATGGTTTGGCGTGCGGCAGTATAAACGGCCATTTCCGGAAGCGGGAGGGTGTCGATCGGATAACAGACAACAGGTTTCGCGGATCGTCTGGTCCCGGCATCTTGCGGGGCCTGGTTTTGGGGGGTGTATTTCATAAGTCGTTTCCTATAGCCGGTCGGCAATTCCGCTAGGTGTTGCATGCAATTCATCCACGGCGGTCACAGGTGCCACTGAAAATAAATATAATCTACCCACTCGTAACATTAAGACGGTCACTTAGAGTACCAGTATCACCGGCCCTTTCTGCCGTCAAGGGGGGATCAAATGCAGCTGAAATCGAGAAATGTGTTGCATTAGATAAATTTATGTGTTAATCATACTAAACAAACCTGCAAAAAACACAAAAAGGGCGTGTCATGACCGCGTTGGATTTCGACGATTTTTTAAAAAGGGTTTTCGAGGCTGCAGGCCTCGACTCCCAGACAGACCTGGCGAGGATACTCAAGGTCAATCGTTCAGCAGTTACCCAGGCGCGTAAAAAAGGGGCCATTCCAGACCGCTGGCTCCTGCAGTTGTACCGCGCCTATGGCCTCAACCCGGAATGGCTGGAGACCGGAAAGGGTCATGTGTTCATGGGCAAACACCGGGAAGCGCTTTCTGAATTTTCCCGGATTCCCAAAGTGGCGGCTCGGCTGTGTGCCGGAAATGGATCGTTCGAAGTGGGAGGGGACATTCAGGGCTACTATTCCTTCCGCAAGGCCTGGCTCAACAAAAGAGGGGTTCCCGAGCAGATGGTGCTGCTGGATATTTTCGGTAATTCCATGGAGCCGGAAATGCGGGACGGCGACACCGTCTTGGTGGACCAGAGCCAGAAAAGCATCCTGGCCGGGGCGATTTTTGCATTAGGCATTGAAGACACCATCATGGTCAAGCGGGTGGAAAAGCACCCCCAGAAGCTGGTTTTGCGCAGCGACAACCGGGATTATGCCCCCATTTATCTGGAAGGGCAGGATGCGGAACAGGTCAGAATTCTGGGCAAGGTTATCTGGGTTTGCCGGGAAATCCGCTGATTTTTTTTGGACATAAAGTTTATATAAATAAACATATATGTATAATTTATAAACATAAAGGTTGATAAGATGAACGTAGAATGAGGAGGAAGCAGAAATGAAACAAGTGATGATCTGGGGGGTATTCGATTGCGTGTGCATGGCGGCATTTGTGGTTGTTTCAATTTTAAGCGTCCTGGCGATCGGCATATAGCCCTGTTGTCACCATGCGTCTGAAAGACCTCGCCACCAGCGCCGGGCGGAACGCTTTGATGCCAGGCACTGGCATAGCTGAAGCATGTGTCAAATTTGATGTGCTAAATACAAACCCGCGATTGCAAATGAAAAGGAGATGGAAGTGAAGAAAGACATGGTTGAATGTCCCAGGGATGCGAAGATACTGTACAGCCGTGACGTATGTGAGAATGTTTTTCGCAAAGGCGAAATTCGGATATGGTGCAAGACTTGTGAAGTGTTCAACAATGATCGGGCGCAAGCGGAGCAGGATCATGCGCCATCGGCCTGAACCCCTTCGGCGTTTGCATCGTTAGGGTCAGCAGCGGTTGATAGCAGTGCTAACGCAATTCTGCAGAAGGTTTCCACACCGACCAGGAGAATTTCCTCGTTGAAATCGAATGCCGGGTTGTGCACCGATGCAGCGCCCTCATAACCTGCGCCCAGAGCAAAGAAGGCGCCCTGGGCCTCCCGCAGGAAAAAAGCGAAATCCTCGCCCCCCATAGTCTTTTTGGGGGTGACGATACGATCCCGGCCCACAACGTCTGCAGCACACGTTTTCACCACCTCGGTCATGTCCGGGTCGTTGACGGTCACGGGATAGCCTTGCGTGTAGGTCAATTTGAATTCAGCGCCCATGGAAGCACACACATTGCTGACGATTCTGCGCATGTCGTCTTCCCATTGCTCCCAGACAGAATTGGAAAACGTGCGGGTGGTCCCGCTCAAGTTCGCTTTCCCGGGAATGACGTTGAATGCCGTACCGGCATTGAAGGTGCCCACCGTGACCACCGCAGGCTCCAGGGGGTCCGACTGCCGGCTGACCATGCGCTGCAGGGCATTGACCACCTGGGTACCCACTTCCAGCGCGTCCACACACGCGTGCGGCATGGCGCCGTGACCCCCTTTGCCGATAATTTCAATGTCAAAACGATCCATCGCCGCCATGAACGGGCCTGACACGGCGCCCACGCTTCCTTCGGGAATTTCCGTCCATACGTGACAACCGAAAACATAGTCTACGCTTGGATTTTGCATCACACCGGCTTCGATCATGGGTTTGGCGCCGCCCGGCCCTTCCTCGGCAGGCTGGAAGAGAAACTTTATATTCCCGCAAAGACCTGTCGGCGATTCGCTCAGCACTTTGGCCGCACCCAGCACCATGGCCATGTGGGCGTCGTGTCCGCAGGCATGCATCACCCCCGCATGTGTTGAGGCAAAGGGCAGCCCGGTTGATTCCGTAAGGGGCAGCGCATCCATATCCGCCCGGAACAGCACGGTCGGCCCGGGCCGGCCGGTTTCCAAAAGGGCGACAATGCCGTGGGTGGCGATGCCGGTCTCTAGGTCCACGTCCAACCCCTTTAGCTTGTTTGCAAGATACCGGGCGGTTTTTTTCTCTGTAAAGGCGGTTTCAGGAATACGGTGCAGGTCGCGCCGGGTCTGGATTATGAAATCTTTTTGCTCCTTGACACGCACATGGATATCGTCCATATTTTCTTCCTCTAACGACATTGGAAACGGTTATAGCGTTTGGCAAAAAATCGTTCCGGAACCAAATTTGCGGTGAGCCACGTTTTGCATCGAAGGCATACGAAACAATTCTGATCCAAATACGATGCTACTCAATGCGAGGGTAAGCACTATCAGTGCGGCTGCATGTTTTTAATGCATATGGAAACAACTGGCAATAGAAATGTAAGGGAATAAAATAGATGTATGCCGCTGACGGGAATACAGACAGGGCGCAGCAGGTTATGGTGGGCAATATCCGGGTCGATGTAGCGGCCCTGATGTCCATCCGGCACTGCTGCCGGCCCGCGGTGTGCAAAGGGATGCCCAACTGCTGTTCCTGTTTCCAGATTCACGTGGATGAGAAAGAACTTGAAAGCATAGTGGGGTTTCTACCTCTGGTGGAAACGTATACTCCGTCAATCGGTAATGACACGGGATATGATAATGTGTTCGAGGAGGACGAAGACGGTTGTTTCCTTGTCGATGCCGATGAAAACGAGCGCTGCGTTTTTGCCTACACAAATAAACAGGAAGAAACCCTGTGCGCACTCCATTCCGCAGCCATCGACCTCGGCGTGCCGCCTGTGGACGTCAAGCCCAAGTGCTGTTCATTGTGGCCCCTGGCGCTTAGCAAAGCGCCTGATCCTGTGCTTTCCATCAATGCCCTGTTCGCGTCATTCCCCTGTAACCGGAAAAAGGCCGTCCCGCAAGGCATTGACGACGGCATCCAGGAAACAATCCGCATTTATTTCGGGGAGCCATTCCTGTCCGAATTACTGTCCAAAACAGGCGGCTGAACATCCTTAAAAGCGATGTTTCATTTGTATTGGTGTATGCTAATAGGCGAAGCGGCGTGATGTTTGAAAAGGCTAACTTTTTTGTTCTTTGCGCCATTGTGGCTAAGGTCCGATAAGGTCTGGAAAGGGGAGAAGATGAAGGCAGAAATACTGGCTACGGGGGATGAGATCCGGTCCGGTGCCCTGGTGGACACCAACTCGGCGTACATTGCGGAAAAGCTGGAAGAAAACGGTATTGCCGTGCAGCGCCATAACTGTGCGGGCGATGATGCGCAGGTACTGGAAGCCATTATCAAGGAGATAAGTGGGCGGGTCGATATCTGTGTGGTGACAGGGGGGCTGGGCCCCACCACCGACGACATCACCGCTGAGGCGGCTGCGGCTGCGGCCGGGGTGGGCCTGGTCGAGGACGAAAAGGCCCTGTCCATGATCGCGGCGTTCTTTAAAAAACGCAACCGGGAGATGACCGCATCCAACCGGAAACAGGCCTTGGTGCCGAGGGGTGCCAAGACCCTTTACAATCCGGTGGGGACCGCCCCCGGCTTCAGCCTTAACATCAAGCAATGCACGTTTTTCTTTCTGCCGGGCGTACCGCCGGAGATGGTCCGAATGCTGGCGGCTGAAGTGCTGCCGGACATCGAGAAGATCATGGGCACTCAACGGAGCAACTGCCTGGTCCGGAACATATCGACCTTTGGACTGACTGAATCGGCGGTAGGTGAAAAAGTGGCTGAGGTGACCGACCGCTTTCCCGGCCTCAGGCTGGGACTGCGGGCCAAGTTTCCCGAGATCCACGTGAAATTTTATCTGAATGGCAAGGATCTTTCCAGGATGCAGGCAACCCTTGACGCGGCAGCGGAATGGGTCAAGGGGCGCGTGGGGAAATATGTGCTTTCCACGCGAGGGGAAGCCATGCCGCGGGTGATTGGGAGGCTGCTGATGGAAAAGCGGGCAACCCTGGCCGTGGCTGAGTCCTGCACCGGCGGACGGATAGCCAACTGGGTTACCGATGTTTCCGGCAGTTCTGATTATTTCTTATTTTCCGGGGTGAGCTATGCCAATGCGGCCAAGGTTGACATACTGGGCGTTTCATCTCAAACCCTCGATGAATATGGGGCCGTATCAGAGGAGACCGCACGGGAGATGGCTGCCGGTGCGCGCAGGATCGCAAAGGCCACTTACGGCATTTCGACCACCGGTATTGCCGGACCGGGCGGGGGAACCGAGGAAAAGCCCGTGGGCACGGTGTGCATTGGCCTGGCTACGCCCGAAAAAGCATTGGGGAAACGCTATTTCTTTCCTTTTGGCAAACGATCCATGAATAAGAGCATATTTGCCATGATGGCATTGGAAATGCTGCGCAGGGAGCTGTTGAATATTTAACCTCAGATATGTACGTCGAATATCGAATGTCCAACATCGAATCTTGAACCAGTATCGGAAGGATAAAGAGCCTGTTTATAGATGGAAAAAAATATACCTGAAAATACTCCGCCCCTTTTTCTGGCCTGGTTTATCTGGAGCCTGGGTGCTTTGCTATACCTGATGGGTTTTTTCCACCGGGTAGCACCGGCGGTCATGACGGTTGAGCTCATGCGGGATTTCAAGATCAGTGCCGCCGCCCTGGGGAATCTGTCCGGGTTCTATTTCTACAGTTATGTGGCCATGCAGATTCCTACGGGGATCATGGCCGACACATTGGGGCCGCGACGCCTGTTGGCATTCGGTTCTCTGGCGGCTGGTGTCGGGACCGCTCTGTTTGCCCTGGCCACCAGTCTTTGGTGGGCTAGTGCCGGGCGGTTGCTCATCGGCGGCTCGGTGGCCGTGGCCTATGTGGGGCTGCTCAAACTGGCCACCCAGTGGTTTCCGGCCCGTTACTACGCCATGATGGCCGGTGTGGCCCTTTTCATAGGGATGATGGGGGCTGTGTCGGCCGGGCCGCCGCTGCGCCTGCTGGTGGGTTTCTTTGAATGGCGCAGCGTCATTCTGGGTTCTGCTGTTCTCATGTTTGCCGTGGCAGCTCTGGTGTGGCTCTTTGTAAGGGATTACCCGCATGAAAGAGGGTTCAAGGATTATGTGGGTTCCAATGAAGGAGAGCAGGGGCAGTCCATGCAAGGCATTTTCAAAGGCATCCTGGAAGTGTTTCGTTTTCGCAATACCATTCTCCTTTTCATTGTTCCCGGCGGAATCGTGGGCAGTGTGCTTACCTTCAGCGGCCTTTGGGGGGTGCCGTTTCTATCCAGCCACCATGGGCTTACCACCACCCAATCCTCGGCCCTAACCTCCATCCTTCTGGTTTCCATGGCCGTCAGCGGTCCCTTGTCCGGCTGGCTTTCCGATCGTATCGGCAGGCGCAAACCGTGCTATATAGCCGGTGCGGCAACTGCATTGGCCGGCTGGATCGCCATTACCTACCTCCATGACATATCTGTTTACAGCCTTGTGGGATTGATGATCCTGACCGGATTGAGTTCGGGCGTGATGGTCGTCAGCTTTGCCTTTGCCCAGGAGTCTGTACCGCGTTCAATGGCGGGCACCATTGCCGGGGTGATCAACACCGGCGTGATGGTGGGCCCTATGCTGCTCCAGCCTGCGGTAGGATGGGTTCTGGATGCCAAGTGGGATGGCATGCACCAGGACGGTGTCAGGGTTTACGGGATAGAAGCTTTCCAATCCGGATTTTCACTCATGTTTATTTGGGTGGGACTTTCGCTGGTCCTGCTTTTTTTCACGCGCGAGACCCATTGCAGGCAGTCTATGTGAATAGGGCTGGCAGAAGACGGACGTCACGTTCGCCACCGTGCTTAAGGCCCAGGGTTACGCCACCGGTCGGTTCGGCAAGAATCACCAGGGCGACCGCGACGAGCACCTGCCCACAGTGCATGGGTTCGATGAGTTCCTGGGTAATCTGTACCACCGCAACGCCGAAGAGGAGCCGGAAAACCGCGACTATCCCGGCGACCTGAAACTGGCGAACGGTAAAACCTTCCGTGAGCAATTCGGCCCTCGCGGGGTTATCAGGGCCAAGGCCCTGCCCGGCGGCAAGCAGGAAATCATGGTTGTTCGGCATCTCTGAAGATAACTTTACCGACCCTGGTTCGAAGGATGCTTAAAACCAGGAGCGGTGGCTCCAGATATCTTGCTCCAAGTCTTCCTTATCTTTTTGAAGGCTGAGATACATAGTGGCGTTTTGAATGGCTAGTGCTCCTTGGTGGGCCAAGGCTTGAACTACATTGATGAAATCTTGCGGAAATTCCCTTTTACCATTGGCGTAAAGACGCAGCACTCCGATCACCTCTTCGCGCGACTTAACCGGAGTTACGATCATGGAAACGATACCTTCTTTCCTCATTTCTTCTTTGTATTGAATCCGTTGATCACTGGTGGCATCCTCTATTACAAGGGTTTCACCTTTAAGGGCCTGCGTAGCGCTTATGGTAGCAGATACGGGCCCTTTGTTTAAAAAAGTGTCACTGAGACCATAACTGGCCACCAGTACCAATTCGCCGCTTTCTTTATCCAGCAATCTGATGGCCGCGCCTTTCATGTCCAAAGCCTTACAGGTATCGACGGTCAGATTGGTTAATATATTCTTGATATCCAGACTGGAATTCATATTCGAAGCCAGATCGAGAAAAAGAGTGGCGTTTTTCTCTATCCGACCCAGCAAGCGGGCATGCTCGATAGCTATACCGCCCTGTTCGGCAAGTGCAGACAAAAAATCGATATCATCTTCGCTAAAATCCCTTGTCTCTGCCGTGTATAGGGATAAAATCCCCTTGGTCTGGTTTCTGACCATTATCGGTACGCTCAGAATTGAGGCAATTCCTTCGGCCTTTTTGGTGTCGTGATGTTCCAGACGCGGATCGGTGGTGGCATCGCGAAAATAAAGATGGCCGCCTTCAATGATTTCTTCTACAAGCCGTCTCGCCTTCAATGGCTTCTGGTGCAAATACTTATCAGACAACCCTTTCTGGGCAACCGGGACGAAGAGATCCTTGTCCGCCTCAGCCAGAAACAAACAGGCGGCCTTGGCATCCATGGAGTCGATGGCGCTCTGCACAACCAGATCCAGAAGTTTTTCATTGGAAAGGGTTGTTCCAAATGCCTTGCTCACTTTGCAAAATATTCTGAAATAGTCCTTCGTTTTTGTCATACAGTATCTCCTCAGTGTCCGGATTGTTATGCGGGCGTTTGGCGCCCTAAGGATATCGTCGCTCTTGACACGCCTTTAGTTGTTACCTTCTTTATTCTGCTTTTGATCGGGCTTGTCTCTTTCTTCAAGCCAGGCTGCTATTCTGGGCGAAAATTTGCGCTGACATTTCGAGCTTACATAGATACCGATATGGCCGGTTTCAAGGCAAACATCAGTGGCATCTTTACTGCCGACACTACTCGTCAGAAGCTCACAGGCTTCCGGTGGGACAAGATGATCGTACTTGCCATAAAAATTGATTAAGGGCATGGTAATGTTTTTCAGATCAACTCGCCTGCCTCCCACCTCGAGTTTGCTTTGAATCAGCAGGTTTTTCTGATAAAAGTCCTTAATAAACTGCCGGAATGTTTCCCCCGGAAGATCGGGGCTGTCAAATATCCATTTTTCCATGCGGACAAAATTTTCAACAAAGTTCTTATCGTCCATGTTCTCATAAAACCCCACGTATTTGTCGATCATCAGGCGGGCCGGGTTCAGCAACAGAAATCCTAAATTCATGACATCGCCGGGAATATTGCCATAAGCATCCGACAGCTTGTCAGCGTCGACTTCTTTCATCCACAAGTGCAATAGCCCTTTGTCTGTGTCAAAATTTGTGGGGGTCACCGTGGTTATAAGGTTTTTAATTTTAGTGGGATTCAAAGAAGAATAGATCACACTAAAGGTTCCACCCATACAGATCCCCATCAGATTGATTTTTTCCAGATTGTGTCTGTGGCGGATGAAATCCACCATCGTATTCATATAACCGTTTACATGGTCGTCGATGGTAAGAAATTGATCTTTACGTGTAGGGTATCCCCAATCGATCATGTAAAGGTCGACACCGTGGTCCAGTAAGGAGTTAACCACACTTCTACCCGGTTGAAGGTCCAGCATGGTTTCCCGGTTAATAAGCGCGTATACCACCAGCAGAGGTGATTTGACTTTAATGTCTGTTGTCGGCGTGTAGTGCTTCAACTTCACGCGGTCTTCTTGATGTACGATTTCGTATGGGGTTGCGGCAATTTCAGTATCAAGTGGGCTGAGAAGAACATCTGATGCCCTATGAACCCGGGTACTGGCCTTGTCAGCATCTTCGACTAATTTTGACAGGATAAGATCTACAGGTATTTTTGGTTCAGCCATGATATCGCCCCCAGGGCTTTTAGTGTTCGGGCTAGGATTAAAACGATGCTTATAAAATTCATTTATTATTTTCCAATACCTTAATTCGCTTTTTCAGCAAGTACACCTCTTTGTAAAGATCATCCAGATCTTTTTGGGTCGCAACAGGCATTGTTCTCAGCATATCTTGCATAAGATCGTTTTTTATGACCGAAAAATCAGACATGGTATTCAATACGTTACGCTGTGCTTTTCCGTACTCCGACGACTGGAAGAGGGTCATGTAATGACCCTCTAGAATTTTGATCCACATCTGATAATATTGTTTTGGATCTTCCGGAAGATCACCTTTTTCAGCCATCTCCTCAAGCTTTTCTTGGATAACGACATATGACTTTGTCACCGGTAGATACAGCAGTCGCAGAAATTCGCTCATGGCTGCTTGAAACAAATTGAATTTGTCTTGTGCCTGGTTTATTTTTTCCTGGTAAAAGCGGGTCAGTCCCAGCTGAGGAATATTGAAATACTGTCTGAACTCTTTTTCGTAAATATCTGACCAGGCCCTGAAAGCATTTTCATCAAGATCCTCAAATGTATAGGCTTCAGAAGATTTTCCAACCCGTCCCAGCGTTTCAACGTATTTATGTTGAAATTCAAGAAAACCGGTGAGGCTTGTTTGAGCCATTTTTATCAGAATTTCGGGCATGGTGCCGGCTCCCTTGAAAATGGAATTCATAGCCCCGGGTTGAGAAAGCGTCGACGTTAGGATCCTCCACGTTTTCATAGCGGCATCCACGGAGGCCTGAGCCTTGCCGGATGCGCCTTCTTGGGATGAAGCCGATGGCCTGGATGAAGCCGCGGCATCGTGCCAAAACCGGAACACGTTTTCCGAAAGATCGCTTGTCGCCTTCATCCATATTGCAAAAAAATCTTGCTTGTTTTCATTTCCATCATGTTTTTTATTCATCGGCCGCCTCTTACATAGTACTGCAGTGAACCCTTCAGTAGACGATCACACTTATCACTAGCATATCGAATATGAGACCCTCTGTCAAAGTCTGGTTATGGTAGCATCTCATCATATTTTTCCAGGCAAGTGACTCTTAGCTGTAATGATCTCAACTCATACCTGAATAAATTATCTTGTGAAGAGAGGAACACCAATTCCTTGCAATCTAAAATCAAAATCGACTGGTGGTTTTGGGGGATTTGTATAGCCAGCACCTCTTTGGGCTAGGCCCTCTCCCTGATGCTGAGCGGCGCTGCCATACCTGTTGGCCTATTGTTCAACGCAGGTTAAATATTCCTGGCATGAGCCAGCATGTTTCGGTTGACGGACAGGTTGAATTTCGGCTGAACCAGGTCGTGGTGCTTTTGGTGGAACGGGAGGTATACCAGCAGAAAACTGCTCGGTTTGATTTGGATAGCGGATGCCAGTTCGGCCACCCTGGACTTGGGGCGGATGAGGTCCAC
>Ga0180435_10006451_pt1 | contig 11236 bp, 12 predicted proteins | sample SS_ome_3_FD_132467 | JGI IMG/M metagenome (GOLD analysis project Ga0180435, IMG submission 132467) | Hypersaline lake sediment archaeal communities from the Salton Sea, California, USA - SS_3_S_1 metaG | ecosystem: Environmental > Aquatic > Non-marine Saline and Alkaline > Hypersaline >...
CGCTTCTGCATGCGGATGCCGCGGATGCCGAAGACGGCCTGGATGTCGATCACGCCCACGCCGCGGATCTCGATGTTGTGCTGGAGGACCTCGCGGAAGCGCCCGATGATCACGTCGTCGCTGACCTTGCAGACCTCGACCACGTCGTCGGCCACCAGACGGTGGCCGCGCTCGACCAGGTCCAGCGCGCACTCGCTCTTGCCGATGCCGCTCTTGCCCGTGATCAGCATGCCCACGCCGTAGACGTCGACCAGCGTGCCGTGCACGTCCTCCCGGGGCGCGAAGGCTTCGGAGAGATGGGCCGACAGCTCGCGGATGAACTCCTCGGCGGCGACGGCGCTGGCGATGACGGGGATGCCGTTCTCGCGGGCCGCGCTCAGAACCGGCTCCGGCACCTTGAGCCCCCGCGTGACGAAGATCACCGGCGCCTCCAGGAAGGCCAGGTTCGAGACGGCCGCGTCCTGTCCCGCCGGGTCCAGGGTGTCCAGATAGGCCATCTCGGATTCGCCGAGCACCTGGACGCGGTGGGGCAGGAAATTCTCCATGAAGCCCATCATGGCCATGCCCGGCCGGTGCACGTCGGGCGCGGCGAGACGGACGTCCGCGACGGGAAGATCCGTCAGCAGCGACATCCTCAGGGGACCCCTGAGGTTCTCGTAGACCTTCTGCACTGTCACCTGGTTCATCGCGTCCAGCCTCCGGGTGCCCCTACTCCGGCTTCATCAAGCCCAGTTCGCCGTCGTCCTTGCGGTACAGGACGGCCACCTCCGACGTGTCCAGATTGCGGAACACGAAGAAGGGGCTGTCGCTCTCGCCGTAGGCCTCCTTGGCCTGGGCCAGGGTCAGGTCCTTGAGCTCGAAGCCGCCGTCCGTCAGGGCCGAACCGCTGTTGTCGAGCAGGCCGCCGCCGAACTCTGTCATGACCTCGCCGAGCCCCCCGTCGGCCCCACGCCCCCGGTGGTCCTTGAGCTTGTCCTTGTGGCGACGGAGCTGGCGCTCGACGCTCTCGATGGCGAGATAGGCCGCCCCGTCGGGCTCCACGTGCTCGACCTTGGCGTGGCAGGAATGCTGCTTGATGATGTAGGTGAGATCCCCGGTGAAGCGTCCCCCCGACTGGGTCAGGGTCATCCGCGCACCGACGGTCTCGGTGGGACTGTATCGCTCCAGGTTCTCGAGCTTCTCCACGATCTTGTCGCGCATGTCGTCGCCGAGGGCGAAGTGCCGGCTGTTGATCTCCAACTGCATGGCGTCCTCCAGGTCCGTGGGTTTCGGGGACTTGACTCTAGAACTTCTTGCGCATCCTGGCGTTCAGGATGCCCAGGTGGTCGCGGTACTTGGCCACTGTGCGCCGGGCGATCTTCAGACCGCGGGCCGACAGCAGCTCCACGATCTTCTTGTCGGACAGAGGCCGCGCCGTGTCCTCTCTCGCCACGATCTCCTGGATCATCTCCTTGACGGCCTTGGCGGCGACCTCGTCCCCCTCGTCGGTGTCGAGTCCCGCCGAGAAGAAATACTTCAACGGGAAGACGCCGCGGGGCGTCTGGCAGTACTTCTGCTTGGTGACCCGCGAGACCGTCGACTCGTGCATGCCGATCTCGTTGGCGACCTGCTGCAGGGTCAGGGGGCGCAACGCGATGGCGCCGGAGGTGAAGAACTCCCGCTGCTCGCGGACGATGGCCTCCATGACCTTGATCATTGTCCTTCGCCGCTGCTCGATGGTCTTGATGATCCACTCGGCGTAGCGCCGCTTCTCGTCGATGAACTGGACCGTGTCGGTGTCGCCGCCCTTCTTGCCGGCCTGCACGGCGTCGTAGGCGTTGCTCACGCGCAGGCGCGGGATGTTGCCGTCGTTCAGGTAGACCACGTAGTCGTCGTCGACCTTCTCGACGATCAGGTCGGGCGTGATGTAGGCCGCACCCTCCTGGGCGGTGGCCATGCCCGGCTTGGGATCCAGTTCGCCGATGCGCTCGGCGATCTCCTGGACCTCCCGGGGCTGGATCTTCATCTCGCGCGCGATGTCCGTGAACTTGCGGTTCTTCAGCGCCTCGAAGTGGTCGCGTATGACCTCGGCCTCGGGACTCTCCTCGCGCCCCCGCGCACGCAGCTGGAGCATCAGGCATTCCTGTATGTCGCGGGCGCCCACGCCGGGCGGGTCGAATTCCTGGATCACCTTCAGGATCTTCTCGACGCGCGCCTCCTCCACGTCGAAGTAGGCGGCCGCCTCGCCCAGCGGGCTGGTCAGGTAGCCGGCCTCGTCCAGGCTGCCGATGAGGTATTCGCCGATCTTCCGGTCCAGCCCGTCCTCCAGGACCAGGGCGAGCTGGGAGGTCATCTCCTGCTGGCCGGTCGGCACCGACGCGGCGGGACGCTCGAGTCGGTCCTCGTCGTCGTGCTCGCGCTCGTAGGTCCCGTCCTTGAAGCCGTCCTTGAAGTATTCGTCCCAGTCGACGGGCTTCTCCTCGGCGGACTCGTCCCCGGCGGTCTCGGAATCCTCCTTCTCCGCCTCGGCCTCCTGCAGCTCGTCATCCTCCCCGGGCTCGTACTCCTCCAGCAGGGGATTGATCTGGAGCTCCTGGCGCAGGATCTGCTCGAGTTCGAGCGTGGGGATCTGCAGCAGCTTCAGGGCCTGCTGGAGACGTTGCGTCATCACCAGCTGCTGGCGCTGGTAGAGTCCCTGGTGCAGTTTCAGCTTCATGTTCATCCGGGCCGTACTCCGTTCTCGACGTTCGCTGGCATCCTGCCACACATTATAGCCTAAACGACTCTCCCAGGTAGATCTCCCTCGCCTTGTCGTTGCCCACGATCTCGTCCGGCGTTCCGGAGAGCTCGATGCGTCCCTCGTACATTATGTACGCTCTGTCGGTTATGCTCAACGTTTCGCGCACGTTGTGATCCGTGATCAGGATGCCGATTCCCCGTCCCTTCAGCTTGGCCACGCTCTCCTGGAGATCCGAGACCGCGATCGGATCGATGCCGGCGAAGGGCTCGTCCAGGAGCATGAAACGGGGACGCGTCACCAGGGCGCGGGCGATCTCCACGCGCCGGCGCTCCCCGCCCGAGAGCTGGTAGCCGCGGCTGCGCCGGATGTGGGTGATCCTCATCTCCTCGAGCAGTTCATCCATGCGCTCGATGCGCTCGGCCTTCTTCAGGGGCAGCGTCTGCAGGATCGCCATCAGGTTCTCCTCCACCGTCAGGCGGCGGAAGATGGAGGATTCCTGGGGCAGGTAGCCGATCCCCTTGCGGGCCCGCTTGTACATGGGCAGCCGCGAAATGTCCTCTTCGCCCAGGCTGACGGTGCCCGCCTCCGGCCGGATGAAACCGACGATGATGTAGAAGGTCGTGGTCTTGCCGGCCCCGTTCGGCCCCAGCAGCCCCGTGACCTCCCCCTCCCGGAATTCCAGGTCGACCGCATCGACCACGGCGCGGCCGCGGTAGACCTTGCGCAGGTCCCGCCCCGCCAGGACCAGTCCGTCGGCCCGGGCCCCGGAATCAGTCACGGCGACCCTCCCCGTCTTCCGGCGTCTCGTCGTAGACCGTGGCCTCGACCGACTGCTTCAGCTCGAAGCTGTCGAGTTCCGGGGTCGCCTCCATGCCGATGCCCGTCATGACGTCGTCGCCGCGGGTGAAGCGGTTGAAGACGTCGTTGCTGATCAGGCCGGAGGCGTCGTCGTAGTCCAGTTCCTCGGTCTCCAAGCGCCGCCCGTCGCGCGTCACCACGACCACGTCGCCCCAGGCGAAGAGATTGTTCGTCTTCATGTTAGCGCGACCCCGCTCGGAGGTGAGCGTGGAGAAGAGGCTGTCGGCCCGGTAGAAATCCATGTGCACGCCGTGGAGCTGGGCCTCGTCCTGGTCGCGGTAGCGGGCGAGGCGGTCGCTCCGCAGGATCCAGCGCCGCACGCCCTCCTTGGAATCGTAGATGGTGGTGTTGAAGAGCTCCTGGTCGGGCAGATCGGCGGAGACGTCCCCGGTCGCGGCCACGCGCTCCTCGTCGGCGCAGCCGGCGAGCAGGACGCAGAGCAGCAGCAGTCCCGGCAGGACCGCATGCCGGATCGTCTCGTCGCGCCTGTCCCCGATTCGGATCAATCCGTTTCCCTTCCGATGTTTCACGCATCCTCCGACCACCGTGAGTGGAACCAGACCCACTCGACGGGGTTCCGCCTCAGGCATCTCTCGAGCGCGGCGTTGCAGTCCGCCAGGAACGCCGCCTCCGCGTCCTCGCCGGCAGAGCCGGCATGATCGCCGGGGTCGATCGGCGGCAGATGCGTCACGCGGTGCCCGGCGCCGCTGCGGCCGATGACCACGGGCAGCACGGGCGTCCCCAGCTTCAGGGCCAGCCGCGCGAACCCCACCGGCGTGGGCGCCGGGTGACCGCAGAACGGCACCGTCCTGTTCTCCACGCGCGTGTTCTGGTCCAGGAGGACCGCCGCGGCGCCGCCCCCGCGCAGGCAGCGCAGCAGGGGCCTGAGATCCCCGTCCCGGGGCACGGGCGTGAGACCCGCCTTCCGGCGCCAGTCGTTCACCAGCCGGTCCACCGGCGGGTTGTGGATGGTGCCGGTCACCACCGTCAGGCCGTCCAGCCCCCGGGCCAGGTAGCCACCGAGCAGCTCCCAGCAGCCGAAGTGCCCCGTCAGGACCAGCACGCCGCGCCCGCGCGCCCGCAGGTCGCGCAGCACGGCCAGGGTCTCGTCCCCGTCCACGTCCTCGTATCCCCGGGCGTGCCACCGATCCAGCGTGAGGGCGTCGAAGAGATTCGCGCCCAGGGCATCGGTCGAGCGGCGGAGCAGCCGGTCGCGCGCTTCGGGGCCCAGGTCCGGAAAGACCCGCGCCAGGTTCGCGCGTGCCCGCTCACGCTCCCGGAGCCGCAGCTTGAGCCCGACCCGCGCGATGGCCGTGCAGAACCGACGTCCCGCGCCCGTCGGCAGGCGCCGCGCGCTCCACAGCACGCCCGCCGCCAACCGATGATAGAACGCGCGGCGGAACCTGCGCTTCACGGGCGGCCCGTCCGTCGTGACCATACGTACAGGAAACAACAGCCGCCGCGACCCGTCAAGACATGCCGTACCTTCTGCATCGTCTTCTTTTCCAGCCGGTTAAGCTTCAACGGGGCAGATCGTCCCCGGTGTCCCGGCCGTAGATACCTGCGCGGAGTATGTCGTGGATGTGCAGGAGCCCCACGGGCTTGCGATCGCGATCGACGACGACCAGCACGGTGATCGGTCCCCGCTCCCGCTCCTCCATGCGGCGCAGAGCGGCGACGGCGAGATCGTCGACGGCGATGGTCGCGGGATCGGGCGTCATCAGGTCGGCGATCGGCCGCTCCAGGGGCGCCTCGTGCTCGAGGAGGATGCGCTTGACGTCTCCGTCCGCGCAGATGCCGGCCAAGGTGCCGTCGTCGTGCACCACGCAGGCGCAGCCCAGCCGCTTGCCCACCAGGACGGGCAGGCATTCGCGAAGGGTGGCGTCCAGGTTCACCAGCGGCATCTCCTCGCCGGTGTGCATCAGCTCTCCGACGCTCATGAGGAGGGAGCGCCCCAGCACGCCGCCCGGGTGGTAGGTGGCGAAATCCCTTTCGTCGAAGCCGCGCAGCGTGAGCAGGGCGAGGGCGATGGCGTCGCCGGTGACCATGGCGGCGGTGGCGCTGGTCGTGGGCGTCAGGTTGAGGGGACAGGCCTCGCGCGAGACGTCGCAGGGGACCACGACGTCGCTGTGCCGGGCCAGCTGCGAGTCCGGCCGGCCGGTCAGGGCGATCAACACCATGCCGAAATGGCGGGCCAGGCCGGCGAGTTGCGTCACTTCCGGGTTGTCGCCGCTGCGCGAGATCGCCAGCATGACGTCGCCCGATCCCGCGACGCCCAGATCGCCGTGGATGGCCTCGACCGGATGGATGAACTGGGCCGGCGTGCCGGTGGCCGTGAGGGTGGCGGCCAGCTTGCGCGCCACGATGCCCGACTTACCGAGACCCGTCACGATGACGCGGCCGTCGCAATCGCGCATGGCGCCGACGGCGTCCGTGAAGGCCTGGCCCAACCTGCCGCCGAGGGCTTCCAGCTCCCGGGCCTGCTGGGCGAACACGCCGCGGCCGATATCCAGGATCTCCCCGTCCGGTCGCGTCCGGTCTGCGTCGTGCATCATGGAGTCTCCTCGCCGGGCGTTGCGGCGGATTCGGCCGACTCGGCCAGCCGCGCCAGGCTCTCGCCCAGCAGGCCCCGGCTCGTCAGGACGAGGTCGGTCACCTCGCGCACCGCGCCGGCACCACCCTGAGCCGCGGTCACGTAGCGGCATCTCGCGCGGACGTCGGCCGGCGCCTCGGGCACGGTGACCGGCAGGCCCACCCGATCGAGAACCGGCACGTCGATGAGATCGTCGCCCATGTAGAGGATCCGCTCCGGGGACTGGGAGAACTCGGAGACGATCTCGTCGAGGGCGCGCAGCTTGTCGAAGCGACCGAGCTTGATGGCGCCGAAGCCCAGCTCGCGCACGCGGCGGGCGGCGATGGCGCTGTCCCGCCCGGTCAGCAGCCCGAGTTCCAGGCCGGCGGTCCGCGCCAGGACCAGGCCGAGACCGTCGCGCGCATGGAAGGTCTTCAGCGCCTCGCCCTGCGGACCGTAATGGAGCTCGCCGCCCGTGAGCACGCCGTCGCAGTCCAGGACCAGGGTCGTCACGCCCGCGAAGGCCGCCGCGAGATCGGCCCCGAGCCGGCGGGACGCCTCCCGCCGCTCGTCCTCGGCTGTGCGGGGCGGCCAGGGTTTCCGCGTCATGAGGTCGTCTCCCGGTACAGGTCTCGATAGCGCCTCGCCTGGTCGACGAGGGCGGCGAAACGCGCGAAGGGGAGCTGGCTGCCGGCGTCGCTCAGGGCGCGCGCCGGTTCGAAGTGTGTCTCCACGAAGACGGCGTCGGCGCCCGCCGCCAGGCCGCAGCGCATCAGCAGCGGGATCAGCTCGGGCTTGCCGCCGGTGGCGCCGCCCGCGCTGCCGGGCGACTGGACCGAATGCGTGGCGTCGAAGACCACCGGCAGGCCCAGCGCGTGCATGATCCGGTGCGCGCGGAAATCCACGACGAGATCCCTGTAGCCGAAGAAGGATCCGCGCTCGGTGGCCAGGATCCGTTCGCAACCGGCCGCGCGCAGCTTGTCCGCCACGTGTTCCATGTCGCCGGGCGCCAGGAACTGGCCCTTCTTGACGTTCACCGCACGCCCGGTCGCGGCGGCGGCCTCCAGCAGGGAGCTCTGCCGGCAGAGGAAGGCGGGGATCTGCAGGATATCCGCCACCTCGGCCACGGCGGCCGCCTCGTCGGGATGGTGGACATCCGTCAGCACGGGCAGGCCGTGCGCATCGGCGATCCGCTGCAGGAGCCGCAGTCCCGCCTCAAGCCCCGGGCCGCGGGGCGAGCCGCCGCTGGTGCGGTTGTCCTTGGTGTAGCTCGACTTGAAGCAGAGGCCCACGCCCGCCTCCCGGCACACGGCGGCCACGTCGCCGGCGAGGCGCAGCATCTCGTCCTCGTCCTCGAGGACGCAGGGTCCCGCGATCACGAACAGCGGACGCCCCGGGCCGATCTCGTGCTCTGCAATTCGGACGTTGGCCATGGGCTCCTCCTAAGACGCCGCGGCGGCGTCCCGCATGCCGTGCTCGTGGGCGACGGCCGCGGCCACGAAAGCCTCGAAGATGGGATGCGGCCGGTTGGGACGCGACTTCAGCTCGGGATGGAACTGCACCGCCAGGAAGAACGGATGGTCGGGCAGCTCGATGATCTCCACGAGTTCGCCGTCGGGCGACAGGCCCGTGAAGGCCACGCCGTGCTCGGCGAAGCGCTCCCGGTAGTCGTTGTTCACCTCGTAGCGGTGCCGGTGCCGCTCGCTGATCTCGTCGACGCCGTAGCAGCGGGCCACCAGGCTGCCCGGGCGCAGCAGGCACGGATAGGCGCCCAGGCGCATGGTGCCGCCCATGTCCGTGATGCCGCGCTGCTCGAGCATGAGGTCGATGACGGGGTGCTCGGCGGCGGGATCGAACTCGCTGCTGTTGGCCATGGGCAGGCCCACCACGTCGCGACCGATCTCGATCATGGCCACCTGCAAACCGAGGCAGATGCCGAAGTAGGGCACGCCCCGCTCGCGGGCGTAGCGCACCGCGTTGATCTTGCCCTGGATGCCGCGGTCGCCGAACCCCCCGGGCACCAGGATACCGTGGCAGTCGGAGAAGACCTCCTCCAGCCTCTGCTCTCCCACGTCCTTGCCCTCGAGACTCTCCGAGTCGACCCACGTCAGGTCCACGGCCACGTGGTTGGGGATGCCGGCGTGGACGAAGGACTCGGAGATGCTCTTGTAGGCGTCCTTGAGCTCCACGTACTTGCCGACCACGGCGATGCGCACCCGGTCCGGCGGATTGAGGATGATCGAGACCATGTGCTCCCACGCTTCGAGATCGGCCGCGGGCAGGTCGAGATCGAGCTTGCGGGAGATCTGGTCGTCGAGGCCCTGCTTGTGGAACTCGAGGGGAACCTGGTAGATCGACGGCACGTCCAGGGCGTTGATGACGCTCTCCGGCGGCACGTTGCAGAAGAGGGCGATCTTGCGCCGGGCGTCGTCGGGAATGACCACCTCGGAACGGCACATCAACACGTCGGGCTGGATGCCGATGCTGCGCATCTCGCGCACCGAATGCTGGGTGGGCTTGGTCTTGAGTTCCCCTGCGGCGGCGATGTAGGGCACCAGGGTCAGGTGGACGCAGAGGGTGTCCGCGGTCGGCTGCTCCAGGCAGAACTGACGGATCGCCTCGAGGAAGGGCAGCGACTCGATGTCGCCCACGGTACCGCCGATCTCCGTGATCACCACATCGACGGCGGCGTCCTTGTCGGCCGGCAGCTTGATGCGCCGCTTGATCTCGTCGGTGACGTGCGGGATGACCTGCACGGTGCGCCCCAGGTACTCGCCCTTGCGCTCGCGCTGCAGGATGGTCTCGTAGACCACGCCGCTGGTCAGGTTGTTGATCTGGGACAGCTCGGTGTCCGTGAAGCGCTCGTAGTGGCCGAGATCCAGGTCGCACTCGGCGCCGTCGTCCAGCACGAAGACCTCGCCGTGCTGGAAGGGGCTCATGGTGCCCGGATCCACGTTGAGGTAGGGGTCGAACTTCTGGAGTACGACCTGGAGGCCCCGGGCCTTGAGAAGCTGCCCCATGGACGCCGCGGCGATTCCCTTGCCGAGCGCCGAAACCACGCCGCCGGTCACGAAGATGTACTTCGCCATGGATCCCGTTCCTCTCCGTTGAGTGCCGGTCAGGCCCCGATCCTAATGCACGATGCGGAACCGGGAAAGGCCGAGTTCAATCGCGCCGCGCCCAGATCGCGCGCACGCGTTCCAGGTCCTCCGGCGTGTCCACCCCCACCGGCAGGCCGGAGGCCGGCGCCACCAGGATGCGCAGGCCGTGTTCGAGGGCCCGCAGCTGTTCCAGGCCCTCCGCGCGTTCCAGGGCGGTCCGGGGCAGGTTCAGGAAGCGTTTCAGGGAGGCGCCGCGGAAGGCGTAGACGCCGACGTGCCGCTCGGCCATGCGCCAGGGCGCGTCGTCCGCGCCGCCGGCGTGGGCGCCGGGGATCGCCGCGCGGCTGAACCACAGGGCGTGTCCGTCCTCGCCCACCAGCACCTTCACGACGTTGGGGTCGCGCCATTCGTCCTCGTCGCCGAAGGGATGGGCCAGCGTGGCCATGTCGGCCGCGGGATCGTCCAGCAGCGCCCTCACGAGGGCGTCCAGGTCGCCGGGATCCAGGAGTGGCTCGTCGCCCTGCAGGTTGAGCACGATGTCGGCGTGGCGGCGCCGGAGCACCTCGGCGACACGGTCGGTGCCCGTGGGATGGTCGCCGGTCATCTCGGCCCGGAGGCCGGCCGCCTCCACGGCCTCGGCGATGCGCGCGTCGTCGGTGGCCACGATGACCTCGTCGGTGGTCTCCATGCGCGCGGCCAGTTCCGCGACGCGGACCACGAGGGGACGCCCCCCCAGATCCGCCAGGGCCTTGCCCGGCAGTCGCGTCGAGTCGTAGCGCGCCGGGACCACCACGAGAACGCCGCTCATGACCGGTCCCCCCGCGCGTCCGGGCCGACGTGAGGCCGGATAAAAAGGAAACCCATCCCGTCGACGGGATGGGTTCCGCGATGCCGCGTCCTGTTCGTGTCAGGCCGGCAGGACACTGACCTTCTTCCGCGTACGGTTGTAGCGTCCGTAGACGACCTTCCCGTCGATCAGCGCGAAAAGGGTGTCGTCGTTGCCCCGGCCCACGTTCTCGCCGGGGTGGATCCGGGTGCCGCGCTGGCGCACGATGATGGTACCCGCCGTGACGGCCTCGCCGCCGAAGCGCTTGACGCCCAGTCGCTGGGCGTTGCTGTCGCGGCCGTTGCGTGAACTGCCGACGCCTTTCTTGTGAGACATGGCTCGCTCCTCTTTTGCGCCCTGCCGCCCTAGGCGGAGATGCTCTTGATGCGGATCTCGGTGAAGGCCTGGCGGTGGCTCTTGTTGCGACGATAGTTCTTGCGGCGCTTCTTCTTGAAGACGCTGACCTTGCGGCCGGCGCCGTGGCGCACGATCTCGGCCGCCACCGAGCATCCCTCCACGTTGGGCGCGCCCACCGACGTCGACTTCCCGTCGTTGTAGAGCAGGACCTCGTCGAATTTCACCGCGTCCCCGATCTCGCCCTTCATCAGCGGCACCTGGTAGGTGGCCTCGGGCTCGACCCGGACCTGCTGGCTCATGATGTTGACAATGGCGTACATCTCGTTCTCCAAAAAAGACATTCCGCAGGGCGGGACGGACAACTGCGCCCGCCGCTCCCGCGTCGTGATTCGCCCAAACGGTCGATCCGGCCGACTCGCACCGGAACCGCAAATAATAAACACTCTTTCGCGCCACAGTCAAGGCGGGAATCTCCCCCTCCCGGCGCCCCGACCGCCGACAGCGGGTTGACAGCGGCCGGAACCGTGTCTTACATAGGGCTCCGACCGTCGTCCCCAAACACCCGCCCCGGAGGCTTCGCGGATGAATCAGGAGATCAAGCGCGTCATCGTCATCGGATCCGGCCCGGCCGGCTTCACCGCCGCCCTCTACCTCGGCCGCGCCAACATCCCCCCGCTGGTCCTGGAGGGACAGCAGCCCGGGGGGCAGCTGACCATCACCACGGAGGTGGAGAACTTCCCGGGCTTTCCCGAGGGCATCGACGGACCGGCCCTGACCGAGAAGTTCCGCGCCCAGGCGGCCCG
>Ga0180435_10006453_pt1 | contig 11235 bp, 9 predicted proteins | sample SS_ome_3_FD_132467 | JGI IMG/M metagenome (GOLD analysis project Ga0180435, IMG submission 132467) | Hypersaline lake sediment archaeal communities from the Salton Sea, California, USA - SS_3_S_1 metaG | ecosystem: Environmental > Aquatic > Non-marine Saline and Alkaline > Hypersaline > Sediment...
CGTGGCATTGCCCGCTTTGTAGACCGCGTCGACCTTGCTGATGGTGAGCTTGCCGTCAGGGTTGAACGGTTTGCTCTCGGTGACCTTCTTCGGCACCTCGGCGTCAGGCTCCATCGGGATCTTCTTGCCCGGGAATCGACCGCCGGTCATTGCCATCAAACCCGCTTTGATCGAACCGCTGTAGAAACCGGTCTTGAACGCCAGCCTCATGTTGCGGGTCTTGTGCATGTCTTTGACAATGTAGGAATCATCGAGAAGGCGATCGTACTTGTGCAGAACCTTGGCGGAAGGATCGTCCGACTTGAGTGCCGTGAATATTGCGCGCGCCGCGTAGATACCCGATTGCATAGCGTAATGCACGCCCTTGAGCGATGGTACGTCCACCAGACCGATAGAGTCACCGAGCATTACTACGCCGTGCCCGGACCGACGTGACGGAACTGAGTAGTACCCACCTTCGGGAATGGTCTTCGCGCCCCACTCGATCATTTCACCATCTTCGAAATACGGCTTGAACAGCTTGTGCTGCTTCAGATCCTGCAGTAGTTCGTGGACGTCCAGTGAGCTGTCCCGGTAATCCATGCCAACGACCAATCCCAGGGCAAGCACGTTCGACTCCAGCGGATACAGGAAGCTTCCGCCAAAAGCATTGTTCGGCAGCGGCCAACCCATGGAGTGGATCACGCGGTCGAGCGGTTTCTTGGATTCCCAGAGTTCCTTCACGCCCAACGCGTACACCTGAGGGTTATCAGCCTTGATCCGCTGCCACTCCATGTATGCCTGCGCCAACAACCCGCGAGAACCCTCTGCAAGAGCGGTGACCTTCGCCAGGATATCGGTTGGAGGCAGGTAGTTCGAACCGGGGCTGCCATCGCGCTCGAGGCCCGTTGCCACGGTCTTCACGCCAATCACCTTCTCGCCCTCGACTCGGAGCACGCCGGCTGGGAAGCCTGCGAAGACGTCGACTCCCGCCTCTTCGGCCTTTTCACCCAACCAACGCGTGATCTCACCCAGCGATGCCACAAAGTTGCCGTGATTCTTCATGGTGGGTGGCGTCGGGATCTTGAACGCTCCGTTCTTCCTCATCACGTACACCGACTCGCCGGTAACGGGATTGCCGAACGGGAGGTCTTCGTCCTTCAATTCGGGGAACAGCTCCCGGAACGGCCGTGGATTCACGACCGCACCGGAAAGCGAGTGTTCTCCAAGGGCGCCGGCCTTTTCCAGCACGCCGATACTCACCTCGCCGATCCCTTCGCCCGACTCGTTGTCCTCTTTGATCAACTTGGCAAGCATGAGTGCACCGGCCAGACCGGCCGGTCCCCCACCCACGAAGAGAACGTCCATATCTATACGTTCTTCATCCGGCTCACCGGATACGATCAAGTCATCCAGCTTCAGTGGGACTTGGAATTCGGCGGGTGTTATCGACGTGCGTGTCACGATCAACCTTCTTTCAGTTTCTTGACTTCTTCCGTTATCCTCGGCACCACCTCCAACACGTCGCCGACGATACCGTAGTCCGCGATCTTGAAGATCGGCGCCTCAGGATCCTTGTTAATCGCAACGATGACCTTGGATGTCCTCATTCCGGCCAGATGCTGAATCGCGCCGGAAATACCGATTGCGAAATACAGGTTCGGGCTCACGGTCTTTCCGGTTTGCCCAACCTGCTCCGAGTGCGATCGCCAGCCGTTGTCGACAACGGCCCGCGACGCTCCAACCGCACCACCAAGGGCGGCGGCGAGTTCTTCAACGACCTTGAAGTCTCCCTCTTCCTTCAATCCACGACCGCCGGACACCACTATCCCCGCCTCGGCGACATCGAGTACCGCTTGTTCGGGTTCCTTGATGCTGACCGTTGTGGCACGTGCCTGATCGCCCATGTCGGGAACCGCAATCTCCTCAACCGCTCCCGCCTTGCCGGCTTCCACCGGAGCGAAAGCGTTTGGAGGAACTGACAGCACACAGGGTGTTGGCACCTTGAGGGTGGCAATCACTTTGCCCGAATACATCGGACGTGTGACCGTGATGTCACCAGAAGCGTCAATGCTTTTGACATCGTTCACGTAAGGGGCGCCCATTCTCGCCGCAATGCGCGGACCGAGGTCCTTACCCATGGCGGTGCCGCCGAGCACCACGGCGCTGCAGTCAGCCGCCGCCGTGGCCGCGATGTACGCATAGCGGTGAGCCTGGTACAGCATCAGGCTCTCGTCAGCGGCCACCAAGACCTTGTCGGCTCCGTGGTCGCCGAGGCCTTCAACGCCAACCCCACTCGGGCCGATTACCAGGGCGTGAACTTCTGCACCCATTCCATCTGCGAGGCCGCGTGCCGCTCCCAATACCTCGTGCGATACGCGCTTCAACTCACCGTTTCTCTGTTCGAGTACAGCCAATATCGCAGCCATCAGAGCACCTTCGCTTCGTTCTTGAGTGCATCAATGAGTGCCGGAACGGCGTCAGGACCTTCGCCAAGGATCCGGCCTTCTTGTCTTTCCGACGGATGGGCGAGCCCGGTGACTTCTACTCCGCTCACCTCTACCGATACTTCCTTTGTCTCGAGGGGCTTTTTCTTGGCCATCATGATGCCGCGGAGCGCTGGGTAGCGGGGCTCATTCAAACCCTTTTCCGTGGTGAGTACTGCCGGCAGGGCGAACTCTACTATCTCGACTCCGCCTTCAATCTCACGCTCCGCTGTGCCTTTGCCGTCCGCGACTTCGAGCTTGGAGATTGAGCTCACGCACGGCAGATCCATCAACTCGGCGACCATTGCACCCACAGCGTGCGTTCCGTCGTCCACCGCGAGTTTGCCGAACAACACGACGTCGTATTCGCCTTCCTTGAGTTCGGCTGCCAGAGCCTTGGCCACGGCCAGTGTGTCGGGCGCTGCGACATCGGTCTTCAGCAGTATGCCGCGATCGGCCCCCATGGCCAGTGCCGTTCGCATGGTTTCCTGATTGGCATCGGTACCCAGCGAGATAACTACGATCTCACCGCCACCGGCCTGTTCCTTGAGTTTGAGCGATTCCTCGACGGCGTATTCATCGAACGGATTAAGCACGAACTTGACGCCGCTTTCCTCGATGGATTTGCCGTCACCAGCGACTTTGATGCGGGCCTCGGTATCGGGAACCCGCTTTACACAGACAGCGATTTTCACCGTAACCTCTTGGTCAGATTGCTTTTAAGTGTGAATTCCTCGACGCAAGGTAAATTGCGGTGCAACCCCACGGTAGAGCGTGAAGGCTGCTATTGCTTGTTGCGACTCGGAGGGTATCTCTCGTCGCCGTCCCCATCACGATCCTTCTTGTGCGTGCCATCGCAGAACGGCGCATTTCCAGACCTACCACATCTACAAAGCCAGGTTTCCTGATCGGTAGGGATCACTTTGCCATCGGGATCAACGAGTTGGATATCCCCAATGACCCGGTAGGGACCCCGATAGCGGAGTTTGATCTTCACCATTTGGTCACCCCTTCTTCAATTCACTGAGCGTTGCCAAAAAATCGTCGTATGATCGGGTGTTGATGACATCTTCTTTCGTGAGCCAGGCTCGTCGCGCCTGAGCGACTCCGTAGGGCATGAGTCCCAGGTCGGGTGCCCGGTGAGCGTCGGTGCTGACCACGATCTTGAGACCCAGCTGCCTGGCCTTGATCAAGTTCTCATCCGAAAGGTCCAGGCGATCGGGATGCGAGTTCAACTCGACCACCACTCCGTGTTCGGCTGCGCACTCCAAAACAGCGTCCAGATTGAGTGCTATCGGACCACGTCTGTTGAGCAACCGACCTGTGGGATGGACCAGGATGTTGACCTGTGGGTGTTGCAGGGCCGTGATCACGCGCTTCGTCTGTTCTGCCTCCGGTAGATTGAACCGCGAATGTACCGCTGCCAGTACGACGTCCAGCTCCTCCAACAGTTTTTCTTCCAAGTCGAGCTCGCCGTCGCCGAGAATGTCTACTTCCATACCGCGCAGGAGGCGGATTTCCGGATGACGTGAAGCCACCTCCTCAGCTTCCACCCACTGCCGTTTCAGTTTGTCCGCGTCCAGTCCACCCGCCATCGCAAGCGCTTTGCTGTGGTCGGTGATCGCGAAGTACTCGTAGCCTCGTTCGGCGCAGCCCACCAACATCTCCTCGAGCGACGAGCGGCCGTCTGACCAGGTGGAATGCATGTGCAGGTCACCGCGCATGTCTTCGAGCTTCAGCAACCGAGGCAACTCTCCTGCCTCCGCGGCTTCTATCTCACCTCTATCCTCCCTGAGTTCCGGTGGTATCCACGGAAGGCCGAGTAGATCATAGATCGATTCTTCGTCCGCAACCGCATCTGCCGTCGTCTCTGTCGCACCTGCATCCGCCGCCTCCAGCTGTAGAGCCGCGATGCCGTTTCTCGACAATTCGAACCCGCGCTCCTCTGCGCGCGCTCGAAGCCGGGTGATGTGGCCTTCAGAGCCTGTAAGGTCGAGGAGGGCGGCTGAGAATGAACCACCAGCCATGAAACTGAGCCTCACTCTCACGCCTCCGATGAGAAAGAGGTGGAAACTCCCCTCACCGAGGTTTTCGATCCCTTTCACTTCCGGAACCGTCGTGCAGTGCTCGACTACCGCTTCCGGATCTTCACACTCGACCAGCACCTCGATGTCGGAAACGACCTCAACTCTGCGGCGGTAGCTGCCGGTCACTTCGGCTGCCGATACCGATGCGAATTTCCGGATGGAACTCACCAGCGGCGGCACAACCACGTCGGCTTCTCCGAGCGTGTTCGACGCCAGCCGATGCCGGTATCCCTCAATCGACTTGGTGATCTTCTGCTGGGTTTTTTCAGCAAACCCTGGAAGTCCGGCAACGCGTCCAGCCTTTGCGGCAGCATCGAGTTCGTCGATAGTCTTTACGTCCAACTCTTGCCAGAGAGTCTTGACTTTCTTGGCACCGAGGCCGGGGAGACGGGTGATCTCGAGAAGTGAGACCGGAACATCCAAGGCCACTTCCCTGAAGAGCAGGGTTTCTCCCTGTGTCTCCAGCGTCTCTATGTGGCGAGCGATGTCCTTTCCCACCCCCTTGATCTTCGTTAGGTCTTCACCGTTGGATACGAGTTCGCTGATCGGTTCTTCGTAGTCGCGAATTGTGCGCGCCGCATTTTGGTACGCTCGAACTCGAAAAGGGTTTGCCCCCTGGATCTCGAGTAAGCTGCCTACGTCTTTCAGAGCGCGAGCGATCCATACGTTGTCCATCTATACCTCCGCCCCGTTGGCTCGCACCAACTCGACAAACTCTTCTTCGTCCAACGTCCTTACGCCGAGCTGTGTGGCCTTTTCGTATTTCGATCCAGGATCAGCACCCACGACAACGTAGTCCGTCGCCTTGCTGACCGACGACACGACTCTTGCACCGAGCGATTCCACCAGTTCTTTGGCCTTCCCTCGGGAAAGGGCATCGAGGCCTCCCGTGAATACGAACTTCTTTCCGTTCAACTCGGTTCCAACCGCGACCTCCACCTCCTGGACCGTGACTCTGTCGGCGAGCAGTGCGTCGAGCACCGTGACGTTCTCGGGTTCCGCAAAGAACGCGATTAGCTGCTCAGCGATCCGAGGACCCACCCCGTCAATCGCTTCGAGTTCTTCGCTCGTGGCGCTTCGCACCCGATCGATCGATCCGAATCGCCTGGCGAGATCCTTGGCGACCGTGGCGCCCACTTCCGGAATGCCGAGCGCGTAGATGAACCGGTGCAGTTCGACCCGCGACGCCTTTTCTATTGCAGCAATAAGGTTGGTGGCCTTCTTCTCGGCGAAACCCTCCAACGGGAGCAGGTCCCTGGCCTGGAGATCGAACAGGTCGGGAATCCGCCTTACTACCCCTTCTCTTACGAACAACATCGCGGCTTCTTCACCCAATCCCTCGATGTCGAGCGCTTCACGAGAAGCAAAATGTTCGAGCCGTCCAGCGAGCTGGGCTGGGCACGCAAAGCTGTTGGGGCACACAGTGAACGGGCCGCGCTCGAACATCGCCGTTCCGCACGATGGACACTCGGCGGGCATCTTGTACGGATCAGACCTCTCCCTTCCAGGTTCATCGACGCGCTCCACGACCTGGGGAATCACGTCTCCCGCACGTTGTACCCGAACCAGATCGCCTTCACGGATGTCCTTCCTAGCCACCTCTTCCCTGTTGTGCAGGTTGGCTCGGCTGACCGTAACGCCTCCAAGCTCCACGGGTCGCATCATGGCACCGGGAGTCACCACGCCGGTCCTGCCCACGCTGGGAACGATCTTTAGAATGCGAGTAATTTCCTTGCGGGGAGGGAACTTGAAAGCAAAAGCCCAGCGTGGATGATGAGCCGTTGCACCCAACTCCTCGCGCGCCGCGATGTTGTCGAGTTTGATGACAACTCCGTCGATCTCGTAGGGAAGGTCGTCTCGACGGTCCTGAAGATCGCGGTGGTAATCCAGTATGGCATCGACCGATTCTACCTTTCGCGGCAGGTCGTCTACTGGCAACCCCATGTTACCCAGCCACTCCAACACACCCCACTGTGTGCTCGGCAACTCACCGTCGATGCTGAGCACATCGTACACGCAGACCTCGAGAGGGCGTGCAGCAGTTATGCGGGGATCGAGTTGCCTCAGGGCTCCGGCCGCAGCGTTTCTGGGATTGGCAAATATCTTGTTGCCGCCTGCGAGCAGTTTCTCGTTGAGTTGTTCGAACGCCTCTATTCGCATGAAAACTTCACCACGGAATGTCACCATCTCGGGAAGCGAGTCTCCACGCAGCTTGAGCGGCACAGACTGTATCGTGCGCACGTTTTCCGTTATGCCTTCACCGATCAGACCATCTCCCCGCGTCGACGCACGGACGAGAACGCCGTTCTCATAGACGAGCTCAACCGACGCGCCATCCAGTTTCGGCTCGACAACGTACGCAACGTCGATATCAGGCAACTCCTGCCGAACCCTGGAATCAAAACGCCGTAACGTATCTTCATCCTGGCTGGAATCGAGGCTCAGCATCGGGGCTGCGTGTTCGACCTTTTCGAACTGATCCAGCGGTGCGCCGCCGACGCGTTGAGTGGGAGAATCAGGCGTCAGGAGGTCGGGAAACTGCACCTCGAGTTCTTTCAATTCGTGGAAGAGTCGATCGTACTCCGAATCGGAGATCTCGGGAGAATCTTTGACATAGTACTGATAACTGTGGTGTCGCAGGACCGCGTGCAGCTCGCGAACGCGCGACTCGGCTTCTTTGCGATTCATGTCCGGTCTGTTCGAAGGATGGTTGAGATGAAATTTAGCCCTGTGCCGGTTGCGGCGCGTACTCGAGAGATGCCGGCAGTCGAGATCAAAACGCGCCACAGATGTGTATCTTGTACGGAATCCGAGATTTGTGAGACACCGAATTGAGACCGGCGACGGACGGTATTCGTCGAGGGAAAAGATGATGAAACGCTACCTATTGGCATCTCTGATAGTGACCACCGCATGCGGCGGCGCGCCGGCTGATCCGCCCGTCGTGAGCGACAGCGCCGGAGTGACGATCGTCCAGAACTTCGGCCCCTCATGGGCGCGTGGAGAAGAATGGACCCTCTCTGAAGAGCCTTTACTGAGCATCGGCGATTCGACGCGGGGCGAGGAATACGCGTTCGAACGCATAGTCGGTGCGTTGAATCTCTCCAACGGGTCTATCGTGGTCGCAAATGGCGGTACTCAGGAGCTGCGTTGGTTTGGTGCCGATGGTACCTATCAAACCTCCGCAGGGCGCACCGGCACCGGAGGCGTGACATTTTCCGCACTCCAGTGGATCGGTAGATACGGGGATGAAGCCGTACTGGCTTTCGACAGCCCGCACTTGAGGACCGCCATTCTCTCCAACGACGGCACCCTGCTCGAGTCCGGGTCGCTCATCATGACATTCCAGGCGCCGCCAGGAGACGTTCGGGGGGTTTTTGCAGACAGCTCGCTGCTCGTCGTCCGCGGCGCGAGGCATTGGGTGAGATCGATGCAGGGAGAGCCCAATGCTCCTCAAGGCCTGAGGCGCGGCCCGGCGCTGGCGTTCCGATACGCTTCTCAGGACGGCAGCTTCTTGAACCCATTGGGTAGTTACAATGGCTCCGAACAGATCTTCCGCACCGGCCGAACCAACATCGTACACGTAAATGCCCGCCCATTCGGCCGCAATGCTGTTCTCACTTCGTTTGGCAACAACCTCTATGTCGGGACCCAGGATTCGTACGAGATCCGCGTAAAGAGCAACCTCGACTCTCTGGTTGCGTTGATCAGACTGGAGCGTGATAACGCGCCGGTAACTCAGGAGCACATAGACAGGTACAAGAACGGGCGCCTTGCCAACGTTCATGCCCGCGAGCGTGAAGCGAGAGAGGCACGACTCGATTCACTGCCCTGGCCTGAGGCAATGCCGGCATACTCGGTTTTCCTGGTCGATACCGAAGGCAACCTTTGGGTCCAGGACTACAGACCTTTCGGAGCCGAACAGCCGACCTGGAACGTTTTTGACCCGACGCACCGTATGCTGGGTACCGTCGAGACTCCGTTCCGTCTGACGGTGCTGGACATCGGGCCTGACTATGTGTTGGGTCGTTGGCGCGAGCCGAGCGGTGAGGAGTCGGTCAGGATGTATGCGTTGGAGAAACCGGCGGGGTAGAACAGCGAACAGCGAACATCGAACGTTGAACATCCAACATCCAACGGGTTGAGTGGAAAGCGTCTGCAGTAAGGACAGTTACGCGCGCTAGCCTCTGGGTGATGCTGCCAGGCCCAGGAAAACGACCATCGCCCGGTTCAAGCGGATCATCGTCTCGTCATCGATGTGGCCGATTCGTTTGCCAAGTTTGTCTCGTGCTACGGTAGTCAGTTTGTCGACCATCAGGCTGCTCTTCTGTTGCAGCCCGTTCTGTTCCGACGGTTCAACCGGTATTCGAAATAGCGGTGCTTCGGTTGGGTCGGTGGTAAACGCGCATATCGTCACTGACAGAGTTGCGTCGAAGCTGTTCTCTTGAACTATGACCGCAGGTCTTGGTTTTCCGGCGTAACCCGTCCCACCGGACACGGTCCAAATTTCGCCTCGGTTCATTCGCCGTCCATATCAGATATTGCGTCAATGAACTGCTGATCTTCGGCCGCAAAGTTGCTCTCTGCCACGGCGAGCGACTGCCGATGTGCCTCCTCCCGGAAACCAGGCAACCGCACGTCCGGCACCCAGATCTGGATTGGGCGCATACCTTGTTGCCTTAGCCTCGCTCGGTGGGCTCTCACCTTGTCCTTTGATGACTTGTTCTTGCCGGATGAAGGCATCCACTCCTGCCGTTGATGGTTACATGTAACCTATCAGGGCAGACGTGGAGCGTCCAGCCGAAAATCGCGGATTTGTGTTCGGAAAGCGGTACCAGAAGAATGCAAGACATGTCGAAAACGCGCACACTCCAAACCGCTGCAACGCAGAAACCCATCTCGACTTATATTTCTTTTTCTGAATTCCGAAATTCAAATCGTCTTGGGAGGACTCCATGTCCGGTGGCAAATTCTCTCGTCGTGACTTCATGAAAGTGTCTGGAGCAGGAACGGCCGGTTTCGTGTTGGGCAAACCAGGTTCGGCGCAGGCTGAGGCCAACACGGCACCACCTCCGATGCCGGAGCGTCCGCTCGGTAGAACCGGACACAACGTGCGCCTCTTCAGCCTAGGCGGACAGGCAACAATCGAGCAGCCCGATACCGACGCAGAGTCCGAGGCCATCATCAACCGGGCAATCGACCTGGGAGTGAACTACATCGACACGGCCGCATCGTATGGTCGGGGCATCAGCCAGGTGTACATCGGCCGAGTGATGGCGACCCGTAGGAACGAGGTGTTCCTGGCCACTAAAACACACCGTCGCTCTTACGATGAGTCGATGCAGCTGCTGGAGCAGAGCCTGTCATCACTTCAGACGGACCACCTGGATCTCTGGCAGCTTCACAACCTGAGCCGAATGGAACAGCTGGACCAGATCTTCGCCGACGACGGCGCCATACATGCACTGGAGAAGGCCAGGGCCGATGGAACAGTTCGGTTCCTGGGATTCACCGGCCACAACAACCCCGAAGTACTGTTGGAGTGCATGCGTCGTTTCGATTTCGACACCATTCTCATGGCGCTCAATCCGGCTGACAAATACCACCGGCCGTTCATGGATGAGTTGCTTCCAGAGGCGAACCGCAGGCAAATGGGCGTTATCGCCATGAAGATTCCGGCTCGCGGTCGGATTTTCCGCGCGGGTGGTCTCACCTCGATGGCGGAGTCGCTCAAATGGACCTTCAGCCAGCCGATTTCTACCGCGATCGTCGGCTGCGACAACATTGATCAGCTGGAGGAGAACATCGCTGTCGCCTCGAGCTTCCAGCCACTGAACAGCGCTCAGATGGCGGCCATCGAGGCGAAAGTAGCCGACTACCCGCTCGAGGCATCGTTCTACAAGGAAGGCGCTGCTGGATTCGGCCGCGAAGACGACGCCGAGGACGATCAGCAGATGGATTCCTAGCTCGAGAACGTAGCACTCCCGAGGCAGCTGGTTCGCACGGCGTGGGAGCTATGTTGAGATTCATTGGAAGAGCCGGGGGTAACACCTACCCTCGGCTTTTCTATGTGGAAGGACTTCAACCGGTCTCCAGCTGCTCCGAGCCGGCCGTCTCCGGCCGCATCCAGAGTAACAATGCGCCAAAGACCACGAGGGCCAGCACCGCACCCACATAGAACGATCCTTCGATTCCGACCAGAACCACAACGAAACCTGCCAGCACGGGCCCAAGCGTCTGCCCCAGCCTCAGTACCATGCCGTTGAGTGACATGAAGGCCGCTCGGTACTCGAGCGGCGCAAAACCGGTCAAAATCACCAAGAAGCTGGGAATGTTGAGACCGTTGGCGAACCCGAAGATCAGAATGGGGATCGCGAGAATGGGGATGCTGGGTGCCAACGGCATGCCGGCTAGCGATATCGCATACAGCAGAAACGCAAACACGACCAACGCTCGGGTGCCGAATCTCTCACTGAGTGGGCCTAGCCAGTACGACGCTATCGCAGTGGAGACTGACGTACCTGCTACTACCAGGCCGATCATGGCTGGCGTAGCACCGAACGAGCGTTCCAATAGAAATGGCAGATACGTCAGAAACGGGCCATAGATCAGGATGAACGTCAGCACGCTGATGGCAAACAGAATCAACACCTGCGGCTGCCATACGGATTTGAGCGTGACAG